>NICF_comb_assmDRAFT_10000072_pt1 | contig 67276 bp, 53 predicted proteins | sample NewIslPassag4_SG_FD_11279 | JGI IMG/M metagenome (IMG submission 11279)
AGGCCGCTGTTGAAGCGCTTCTTGCCGTTGATAACCCACTCGTCGCCGTCGCGAACCGCGGTCGTTTCGAGCCAGGAGGCGTCGGAGCCATGGTTCGGCTCAGTCAGGCCGAAGGCGACGCGCACCTCTCCGGTGAACGTTCCTTCGATGAACGTCTTCTTCTGCTCTTCCGTCCCGAAGGCTTCCCACATCTTGATGAAGGGGAAGTTGCCGACGATTGAGTGCTCGTTCTGCAGGTCGTTGTGCAGACCGAGGCCCTTGGTCGCGAGGTGCTCGCGGATGATCGCCATACCGAGGTTGGTGCCATCGCTCCCGCCGTACTTCTTGGGGAGCGCCCAGCGATAGAACCCGGCCTTGTCGGCGCGGCGCTTCGCCTCGGCGAGGAGCTCTTCCCACTCCTTGCGCGGGACACCGCCGTTCTCGAAGTCCGTGCGGGCCCACTCGCGGCGGTGGTCGAAGAAGCGAATGTTGTCGTCCTGCTGCTCGAGAGGCTTGATTTCGCGCTCGATGAAGTCGTCGAGGTCTTTCAGCAGCTGTTGGATGTCCTCAGGGATGGTGAAGTCCAAGTTGCCCTCCACGGGGGCGGCATGGCTGCGGGCGGGGGGTAGTTCCTCGCAGCGATCCCAGCCCAATCTGACACTGATGTCGGTGTTTGGCGGCGAAAACTACCAATAGGCCTGCAGCTTGTCAATAGGTGTCCGGCGAAGCTAAGAAGGCGGAAGATGGCTCTCTGAACGGGCGACCATCGCATTGACGAATTTGACTCTGACGTCGGCGTCTGCAGACTTTCGAGATGCGGCGACGCACGAATGTCGGGAAGGAAAGGCAGCAATGGAATTTCTCAGCGGAGCCGACCTCGCCGCCAGGCTCGAACAATTCCTGGCGCGGCGATCGGACCTCGCGCCCGCCAGGGTCACGAACCTCACGCGGTTGAGCGGAGGTGCGGTTCACCAGACGTGGGCCTTCGATGCGACCTTCGGGGAAGGAGAAAACGCGCGAACCCACACGCTTGTGGCGCGGATCGACGCCCCGGGTCGCGCCGATCCAGAGAAGCTCGAGATGGAATACCGACTCCTTGAGCTCACCCACGGGCGGGTTCCGGTGCCGCGGCCATTCGCCCTAGGGGACGACTCCCTCGGCACGCCGTTTTTCCTGATGGAACGCGTGCAAGGCCAAACGAACCCGGGGCGCCTGGTGCGAAACGTTGCCTTGCGCTCGAAGGTGCTACGGCAGTTGGCTTCGGTGCTGGCGCAGATTCATGGGACGAAGACCGATGGGGTACCAACCTCCGTGCCGCGCCCTCAAGCCGGGCTGTCGCCCGCTGCGCATGCGGTGCGCGAAGCCGAAACGCGCTATCGGGACGTTACTCTCGATCCTCACCCGACCGTCGAACTGGCCTTCCGATGGCTGAAAGATAAGTTGCCCGCTATTGAAGCTCGCGCCAGGCCCCTAGCGCTCGTCCACGGGGACTTCCGCGTTGGGAACTTCGTCTACAACGAAGACGGCGTCGCGGCGATTCTCGACTGGGAAATCGCACACCTTGGCGACCCGATGGAGGACCTCGGCTGGCTTTCGATGCGCTTCTGGCGGTTCGGGAATGACGACCTGCCCGTAGGTGGATTGGGAACTCGGGAAGAGTTCGCCAAGGCGTACGAGGCCGCAGGCGGCACCTTAGACCCCGACGCGTGGCAGTTCTGGGAAGTGCTGGCTAACGTTCGCTGGGCGGCCGGGACGATGCAGCAGGCCCGCGTTCACCTCGATGGCGAAGGGAAGAGCCAGGAACTCGCAGCAATTGGTCGCCGTACCGGCGAAACCGAGTTGGCGTTGCTCGAACTCATGTCTTAGGAGGAGGCAGTGCAGGACCGACCCACCGCACCGGAGTTACTCGAGGCCATCGCCGATTTCCTACAGGACGAGGTCTCCGAGCACGTTCCCGATTGGCTGTCCTTCCAACTCCGGGTCGCACGTAACAGCCTCCTCATCGTCAAACGGGAGATTGAGTCGGAAGAACGCCACCTGCACTCGGAATGGCAGCGCCTGGACGAACTGCTCGGCGCCACTGAACCGCCGGCGACGTTTCGCGAGCTTCGGACTGCCCTGCGCGATCGCAACGAGCAGCTCTGCACGGCGATCCGCGAGGGCGGGTTCGATGACCAATCTCGGCGGTCGCATCTGCTGGCGCACCTGCACGCCACCGTCCGGGAGAAGCTTTCGATCACGAACCCTCGGTACGTGACCGGCACCTAGGGCCGTTCGAGTGCGATGGCGCCGAGGCTACGGGCGAACCGCCAGAGCCTGCACGGTACGCCCCCCGCGCGGCGGAGGCCTGTTCGTTGGGTTCTAGCCTTCGCGACGGAGACGGGATGGTTCGCTCCCCCCGCTCCGATGGAAGCCGGCAGCGTCTCCGAGATCGGGGAGTGAGGAGACCATGTATCCGAAGCCGCGCACGGTAAGGATGTGAACGTTGGCGCCGGCAGCTCCAAGCTTCACGCGAATTCGGCGGACATACACCTTGAGCGAATCGGACGCTTCTTTCGGTGATGCGTCATAACCGGTCGCTCGCTGGATTACCTCGGCCGGGGATACGACGGTATCGAGTTCGCTCATAAGCGCCCAGAGCATGCGAAACTCCATGGGCGTCAGCGGGATACGAACGTTGTTGCAGAAGGCGGTGTAGATCCGCTTATCGAGGCGGACATTTCCGACCTCGATAACTGACTGCTCCTCGGGTTCGACATCAACGCCGGCAGCTTCGCGTTCCAGGCGCCTGGCGATCGCCTTGACGTGCGCGGCGAAGACGCCGGCATCGTTCGGCATTATCAAGTCGATGCCGGCCGAGAGGGCGATCTGTTTGGAGCTGTTGTCAACCTCGTCCGAGACCAGGGCTATTGCGATAGAGTGGTCCTGTTCACGGATTCTCAGCGCGATATCAGCCTCGCGCTCTCCGAAATTCGTCCCAAAATAGGTAGACAATATGGGGACTAAATTCCTTAACAACCTGCGCAATGCGCACAGAGAGCGGGCGCTCCAGGACAGAAAAACCCGCAGAAAGGAGTGTTCTCACTGCGAGATCCGTCTGCTGCGAGCCCGATGAGGTAACGATGGCAAGTTTCATTATCTACAGCAGTTCCCAGGCCACGACATGTTCGGACGCAGAACGGATCGATCGCGGTGATGGTCTTATGACTGGCTTACACCGGCTTTATACCATAAGCAATGGGACGACTCAATAAACACAAAGCCTACGAGTGATAGCCGCGCCGTATCTTCATTCGGCATTGATCAATTTTTATGACTGATTTCGCTCAAAGATCGTCCCGCCGGTCATCTGCGGGCCGAGCTTCGGTGTGGTGAGTTCGGCAACGGGAATAACCGCCTGCTGCTTCGCTGATAGCGGACCACAGCGAGCGCGGCAGACTACGAGCGGCCGTCCGGTTCACGGGGCGTGGCCGCGACGGTAGATGCGGACCGTGTGCCTCGAACACGAGGGGATGGACATCCGGGAACCGGGCTAGCGCACGGCTCCGAGGGAGATCAGCAGATTCGGGGGTAGGGTTAGCGGCCGCGGAAAACGGGTTCGCGCCGTTCGATAAAGGCGCGCGCGGCCTCGCGGGTGTCCTCGGAGTAGTCCTTCAGCTTTATCTGGAGGGCCTCTTCAGCCAGCATGTATTCGCTGAGCCGTTGCTGGTCGCCGAAGTTCACGAGCGACTTGATGGTCTCGATGGCGAGCGGGGGGTGCGCGAGGACCGGTCCGAGGAACTCGACGCAGGCGGGAATGAGGTCATTGGCCGGAACCACGCGGGTTACGAGTCCGAGTTGGAGCGCCTCTTCGGCCGAGATGAAGTCTGCGCGCCAGAGGAGTTCCAGCGCTTTCGAACGACCGACAATCTCGCGCAGGAAGAAGGCAAGGCCGTAGTCGGACGCGAGGCCGCGGCGGACAAACATGGCGTTGAAGCGTGCTTCGTGGGAGGCAATCCGAACGTCACACGCCATCGCGATGCCCATACCCATGCCGACGGCGACGCCGTTCACGGCCGCGATGACCGGCTTGCGGCACTGGTAGATCGTCTCGGCGAGCGAGAAACGGCCGCGCATCCAGCCGCTGCGGCCCTGGTTGTAGCGGTAGAGCGGCGACTCGAACGCGGGCCCTTCGGTCGGGTCGTAGCCACCGATGCTCGCGCCGGCGCAGAAGCCGCGACCCTCCCCGGTGAGGATGATTGCCTTCACCGCGTCATCCTCTTCGAGTTCCTTGATGGAGGCCTCGACCTCGTCGGCGGTGAGGCGGGTGAAGGCATTCAGCTGTTCAGGGCGGCGGAACGTGATGATGGCGATGCCATCGGGGCGAACATCGACAGAGGTTTCGAGCAGGCCCTCCATCGGGGTGCCTCCTAGGTGTGCTGCAGCGAACGGAAGTTCGGCGTTCGCTTTTCGAGGAAGGCGTTCACCGACTCGCGGTGTTCGGGGGACCTGTAGAGGACTTCGAGCGTGTCGATCTCGTTCCTAAGGATCTGCATGATGTCGCGCTCGAGCGGCTGGTTGCGGAGAAGCCGGCGGATCGCCATCAGCGCCGGGGGCGACTTGCTGGCGAGCTGGTTCGCGAGTTCGATTGCCGCCGAACGGAGTTCGTCGTTCGGCACGACGCGGGTCACAAGCCCGGCGGCGAGCGCTTCCTGCGCGGGGACAAGCCGGCCCGAGAGACACCAATCGAGGGCGCGCGCCTCGCCCACCATTCGGGGGAGGAGAGCCGAGCTGGTGAGCTCGGGAATCAGGCCGATGTTCACGAACACCATCCCGAAGCGAGCGTCCTCGGCAGCGATGCGAAAGTCGAACGGGAGAATGGTCGTGAGGCCCATGCCAACGCAGAGCCCCTGGACGGCCGCAATGGTCGGCTTTTCGATGCGGAGGATGTAGGGGACCCAGCTGTCCTCGCTGCGGAACATGCGGTCACGCAGTTCGAGAGCAGCGGCCTGCGCGGTGGGATCCTGTTGCTCGGCGCGAGCCTTGAAGCCACCGACATCGGCGCCCGCGGAGTAGTTGCGACCTTCGGCTCCGAGGACGATCGCGGCAACCTCGAGATCGCGCTCGGCTTCCTCGAAGGCCTGGCGCACCTCGGCGACCATCTGCACCGACATGCGGTTCATGTTCTCGGGCCGGTTCAGCAACACGACCCCGGCGTGCCCAATGCGCTGGTAGGTGATGTATTCGTAGCTCACGACCGTCTCCTCGCCAGGTGTTTTGGCTAGTCTCTCGGCAACCCGAGGCCGCGTTGCGCAATGAGGTTGCGCTGAATCTCGCTCGTGCCGCCGGCGATGGTGGTGGGCACGGTGAGCAGGTAGCGGAGTCCATGTGGCCCGCGCCGCCATGGCTTCGACGAAACCGGGCCGTACATGCCGGCGATGCGCATGCCTTCGCGCGCGATGCGCTGGGCCAGTTCTGTCGAGTACAGCTTCGAGACCGATGCCTCGACGGACGGAGGCACGCCGCGCGCCTGCTGACTGATCACGCGATAGGAGAGGAGCGAGGCGATTTCCGTGCAGATGAAGAGGTCGGCGATCACCATCCGGGCAATCGGCGTGTTGGGGAAGACTCCCCGGCGAACAGATTCGGCGAGGTCTTCGACCTGGCGCCGCTGCTCGATGGCCGAACCGATGTTGGAGCGCTCGAAGTTCAGGGTGGTGGTGCCGACGTACCAGCCCCGGTTCACCTCGCCCACCACGTTCTCGTGGGGGACTTCCACGTCTTCGAGGAACACCTCATTGAAGTGGTGCAGGCCGGCCATGTTCACCAGCGGGCGAACGGTGATCCCGGGTGAGCGCATGTCGACGATGAAGTAAGTGATGCCGGCGTGCTTCGGCGCATCGGGGTCGGTGCGGGCGAGCAGAATGCCGTACTTCGCTTCGTGACCGCCGGACGTCCAGATCTTCTGGCCGGTGACGCGCCACACGTCGCCGTCGCGGACGGCACGGGTCTGCAACGAAGCCAGGTCGCTGCCGGCCCCGGGCTCAGAGTAGAGCTGGCACCACACCTCGCCGGGATCGAGCAGGCCTGGGAGGAAGCGCCTCTTCTGGTCCCCGGTGCCGTGGGTGATGATGGTCGGGCCGGCCATCGCGATGCCGATACCACCAGGGCGCGGAAGGCGCCGGAGCGCGAGCTCTTCGCTCAGCACGAACTGTTCGGTCACCGAGAGTTCGCCGCCGCCGTATTCCTTCGGCCAGGCGGGAACATACCAGCGGCGTTCCCGGAGGAATTCGAACCAGCGTCCCTGGTCGAAGGGTTCCCCTTTGTGCTGTGCGAGGTACCCATCAATTTCGGATCGGACGTGCTGCCTGAAGGCGGCCATCGCCGCGTCGTCGCGGAATGAAACCACCAGTGCCCTCCTACAGAACTATCGCGCCGGCTTCCACGAGCGCGGCGAACTCGTCGCCGGTGTCGCCGAGCCAGTCCTCCAGCACTTGCGGCGAGTCGACGGCGTACGGGGGCGCTGCCCTGGTGACCATCTCGATCGCGGTGCTTCGGAACGGCAGGCGGTCGACCGGCATCCGCCCGACGGTGGGGTGTTCGGGGAACGCGTAATGCTCGCGCCAGCGGAGTTGCTCGTCGTTCAGCAGGTCCCAGCCGGTCGCCACGGTGAAGGCAGGAATGCCAGCGGCCTGGAGCAGCCGGGTGAGATCGGCAGGCGCCTGTGTGGACGTCCAGGAGGAGAGCGCTTCGAGGACCGCCGCTTCGTTCTCGCGGGTCGGCGTGCCGATGCCACGGACGGTTTCGCGAACCGTAGCGGGCACCGCGTCGAGCAGCGCTTCCCATTCCTTATTAGTAGGTATGGAGACCGCTACCCAGCTGTCGCTGCCAGCAGCGGGGAGCGCAGCCTGCCACAGGTACCCTGCGCTCCAGTTGCCCTGCCGCACGAGCGGCCGTCCGGAGAGCTGGTGTTCAGCAAGCATGGGCTGCAGCACGGTGAGGAGCGCTTCGTACTGGGAGAGGTCGATTTCGTCGCCGACGCCCTTTCGATCACGGCCGATGAGCCCGGCAACGACGGAGATGAGCCCGAACGGGTACCCCGTGAAGTCGGGCAGGAGCGTGGTCGGCCCCATGCCTTCCGCCTCGGGGTACCCGGTGAGCTCATCGAGCCCGGAGATTGCCTGGAGGTTGTTGCCGATGCCGGGCTGCTGCGCGCGCGGGCCTGTCTGGCCCTGGAGGGACATGCGAAGGAGGATGACCCGGGGATTCCGCTTGCGAAGCGTCTCGTAGTCGAGACCGAGACGTTCGAGCACGCCGGCCGTGAAGTTCTCCACGACGATGTCCGCCTTTTCGACCATGCGAAGCAGCAGGTCGCGTGCGCGTTCGTGATGGATGTCGAGCCCAAGACTGCGCTTGCAGGCGCTCACGTTGGCGAAGAGCGCGCTGCCATCCATCGACGGCTTGCCGAGCGGAAAGGGGCCGGTCATCCGGCTGGCATCGGGGCGCTTGCGCGTCTCGATCTTCACGACGTCGGCGCCAAGCATGCCGAGGAACTTGGTGGCGATGGGGCCCGCGACGACCCAGCTGAAGTCGAGGACGCGGATCCCGGCGAGCGGCGGTGCCGGGGCGGCGGGGGAAGGCGCCTGTGGCACACGTTCCGCCTCCCAAATACCAGGGGGGAGGGACTCCGCCACGGGGCGGACTGCGACGGGTACTGCGAGAGCCGTCGAACGGGAGCGGAACGGCTGGCCGAGAAACCGGAAGGCGCGCCCATCGGGAAGCGACTGTTCGCGGAGCGCGTCGCGGGCCTTGAGCTGCTCGTCGGCGAGGATGTCGTCGACGTCGAACACGGGGTACAGGAGGATGCGGCGGCGGGCGGCCTCCTTGAAGAGTTCCGCCTTCGTGAAGCGGAGGAAGAACTCGGCAAACTGCTCTTCCCAGGCGTTGAGCTGTTCCTGGTCGAGCGTCGCCATGCTGACCTGTTCCCACGGCACGTCCTTGAGCTCCTGGCCCATGCCGTGTTCGTTCATCCACTCGATCAGCGGGAGGTTCTTGCGGCCCCAGCCGGGCCCGGCCCACAGGTTCCAGACAACGACGCCGTCCTTGCACTGCCAGCGAACGCGGCGCTGGGCCCCGGGCTGGGCCTGAGGGTTCCGGGGTGCAGGCTTCTTCTCGATCGCCGCCGCGCTCACCGACTGGAACATCAGGTTCGAGACGACTTCCTGCAGGGAGATGTCGATGAGCTGGGGGACGAGCTTGCCGCTGACGAGAGCCAGCGAAACGGCAGTCGCTGCGTGGACGCCCGCCATCGTCGTCGCGATAGGCGCGCCAAGCTGGACCGGCGGGAACTGGGGATCGCCCGTGTTGTACGCAAGGCCCCCGGCGGCCTGCGCGACCCATTCGGAGATAGTGAAGCCGGCAAACGGACCGGTGAGCCCAAACGGCGTGATGCGGACGACAACAGGCGGCCGGGCGCCCTCGAGCCAGCGGTGATCGCGCGGGGTCAGCGTGGCTTCGAGCAGTACGTCAGCACGGGCCGCCAGCTCAACCAGGGCGTCTGCGCCGGGATGAGCGATGCGAACTTTGCCGCCCGCGAACGCCAGCCGGGGCCAATCGTTCGCGGCGCCGGGCTCAACGACTTCGACGACCTCGGCGCCAAGCAGGGCGAGGAAGTAGCCGGCGGAAGGTGCGACATGACTCGCGAGGTCGAGAACACGAAGGCCCGCAAGCGGTGCGTCTTCTCGAGGGATAGCCGTCACTCGGCGCCTCCCTCAACCGGAGTCTTCAGCCGGAGCTTCGCGTTGTCCCAGGTGCGGATCTTTTCGGGGACCACCTTGATGGTGACCCGTTCGCCGCTATAGTGGCGCTTTGTCGCCTCACCGAAGGCCTGCACCGGCGGCCGGCGATGTGCGTATTTCTCCCCCATTTTGCGGGCGACCATTTCGAGCTCGTCTTTGTCGTCGACGATGTACGCCTTTCCCCAGATGAGTACTGCCTTCAGGGTCAGGTAGTGGTCACCGGTTTCGACCTGGACAGCGACGCGGTTATCACTGCGGATATTGGCGACCTTCGGCGACGAGGCCCTGGTACCGAAGTAGACCACCGGACCATCGTTCGCGAACCAGAGCGGGGTGGGCCTCGGCGCGCCATCGTTGCCGATGGTGATCAGCGTCGCTACCGGGTGTTGCGAAAGGAATTCGTCGATTTCCTGGTCAGTCAACCGTACGCCCAAACCGGCTCACTCCTCGAAGAATGGTGGGGGAGAATGGTGACGTATTCCGGTGCGCCACCGAGTCGCTATTCGCCCGTGAACTCCGGCTTCCGCCCTTCAATGAGCGCCTGCATGCCCTCTTTGCGATCGTGCGTGGGGGAAAGCACGGCGATGGCCATCGCATCGGCCTCGAAGCTGGTGGTCATGTCCCAATCGAGGGAGCGGCGGTAGAGCTTCTTCGTCTGGCCGAGGATGAGGGTTGGGCCCTCGGCGAGGCGCCGGGCGATTGCCGCGGCGGTGGATTCGAGCTCGCCGGCCGGGACCACGCGGTTGATCACGTTCCACGCCAGGAGGTCTTCTGCGGTGTACTTCTCCCGCAGGAGCGCGAACTCCATGAGTCGGTGGAAGGGGAAAATCCGCGAGAGGAAGTAGGGGTCACCGGCGTGGGCGACCATACCCCCATCGGCGAAGACGCTGGTGAAGCGCGTGCCCTCCGCCGCGATGACGATGTCGCCGAGGAGGGCAAGCAGGTTCCCGATGCCTGCAACGGTGCCATTGACGGCGGTGACGACCGGGGTTTCGAGATCCCAGAGCACCCGGAAGAGCTCCTGGTAGTACTCGATGCCGTGCCGCGCGTCGATCAGGGGCGGCCGCTTCGAACCACCCTCCGAACCGGCGCCGGTGCGGGCACCACCGCTCAGGTCCGCGCCTGTGCAGAAGTAGCGGCCCGACGACGTGATGACGATGCAGCGAACCGAGTGATCGCGATCGGCGGCGCGCAACTCGTCCACCAGCCGATCGCGGAGCGTGCGGTCAATCGATTGCCGCGCGTGGGGGCGATTGAGGGTCATCCAGAGGATTCCGCCGTCCCTGCGCAGCAGGAGTGGCGATTCGCCGGGCTGGCCGTTGGTCATGGTGCGTCTACCCTTCGCAGCGGTGGTGCGGAAAAACACCGCATGGTGGAACTGCGTTACGAACGTCGGTAGGCTAGGCCACGAGAATTTCTGATGTCAACACTGTTGCGCCATATCCGGCGCGCCGTTCCGAAGACTGGTGGCACCAGAGCGAACAACTTAGACTGAACACAATGGCCAGGACCGCCGGTCCAGGGGTAGTCGAGTCCCGTGCCCCGGGAACCGAAGCTGACGGGGTGCGCCGGGATTCGGAATCCACGCGAACGGTCGAGCGAGCGATCCAGGTGCTCTCGGCCCTCGCCGGGGATCCCGTGCCCGCCGGCGTGACCGAGCTTTCGAACGCGACGGGCCTCCCGAAGAGCAGCATCAACCGGCTGCTCCAGTCGCTCGAAAGCCGGGGGCTGGTCTGCCGAGTAGGCAAGAAGTACCGGCTCGGGCCAGGGTTGTTGCTGCTTTCGCTCGGGGTGCAGGAGCGGCTGGTGGTTCGCGCCGAGGCGAACCCGTACCTGCACCGCCTTCGCAACCTGACCGGCGAAACAGCATCGCTCCACCTTTCGTTCGCTGACAATTCGCTCCTGGTGGCGCGGGCAATCAGCCTCCACAACGAGAAGTCGCTGCCTGAACCGGGGCGCCCACTGCCGCTTCACCTGCGGCCTGCCGGGCGGGTCATGCTGGCGCTCTGGCCGCAGGAGGCGATCAAGGCGTACGTGCAGAAGCACGTCCCGCAGGGGACGCGTGGACTGGTGGACGCGCACCTGCGGGTGGTCGCCACGCAGGGCTACGACCTCGAGGACGACGGCCAGGAGGTAGAAGTGGCCTTCCCGCTCGTGAACTTCAACGAGATGGTGCTGGGCTCGATCGCGATCACCGGTCCCCGGGACCGGTGGACGCCGGAGACCGTCGAGTCACTGCTGGACGAGATGAAGGCCGAGGTGGCCGATCTCGCGCGTTCGCTTCGCTACCTGGAGCCGCTTCGCCTGGACTAGGAGTACCGCGATGTCTACGCCACGTTCCGAGGCGACTCGCTCGGTCGACCGGGCCATGGACCTGCTGTTTGCGCTCGCGAACCAGCCCAACTTCACGGGTGTGACGGCGCTGGCGACGCAGCTGGGCCTGGGCAAATCGACGGTTCACCGCCTGTTGCAGACCCTCGTGAAGGAGGGGATGGTCGCGTTCAACCCGAACCTGCAGGCGTATGGGCTCGGTGGGCGGTCGTTGCAACTCGGGCTCACGTACCAGGAGCACCATCCGCTCATCCCGATTGCCCGGCCGACACTGGAGAAATTTCGCGACCTGACGACGGAGACGGCGACGATCTACCTGCCGATCGGGCTCTCGTGCGTCGCGCTCGACAATGCCGTGGGGACCGACGGCCCCCGGGTGCCGTCGCGAGACGCGAAGGCGCCGCTGCACGTGGGCGCGTTCGGGAAGGTGCTCTACGCGTATGCGCCGGAGGAGTTCCGCGCGCACTACCAGGCCGAAGGGCGGAAGTGGGACGGCAAAGCGGTGCCGCCCATCCCCACCGAGGAGGAGTGTGCGGAAATCCGGGAGAGGGGATACGCGCTGAGCATGGGAGAGCTACGGCCGCGCACGAACGGCATCGGGTTCCCGCTGCTGAATGGCCAGGGGGAAATCCTGGCTTCGGTGAGCATCGCGGGCCGCTCGGAGCGGTGGACCGAAGAGCGGATGAATGAATTCCTGCCCGAGCTCCTCCTGGGGATGGAGGAGCTGAGCCGGAAGACGGTCGACATGGAACCGGACCAGAAGGTGCTCCTCGGGCTGGCTGAACGCGGCTTGCTGCCGGCCTAGGTGGCACATCCTTCGATGCATCGGTACGCGGCGCAGCGTTCCGGCATGCGCGCCCGCCAAGGCCCTGTCCTGGCTCACATTCGGGTTTCAGGTGCGCCCGCGACGCGGGTGGCGCGGAACGAATCCGAGGGGCATGGCTCGGAGCGTCCTCGGGCCCTTGCTGCCGCGGGTCTCCGAGGCCGGAAATGCCTCGAAATGCGGAACATGGTGCGGCATTTCGGCACATACAGCCGCTGTTCCCGCCTTCGTGACCGCCGTGGTGATTGCAAATCAGGTTGACACAGGGCTGTTACGCAGGTATCGTCCACCGCCTGACGGAACATCATTCGCCTTGGAGGGAAAACGTGCCCCAGGATCCCCACTCAAACTCGGCGAGGCGACGCTGGCAACGGCGGGATTTCCTGAAGCTCTCAGCCACCACCGTCGCCGGCGCCGGTGCATTCGCGCTGGTTGGGTGCGGCGGCGACGATGACGACGACAGCTCGCCCACGGCCGATATCACCACCATCGGCGGCAGCAGTTCACCGACGCAATCGGCGACCGCGGCCACTCCCACCGAGCAACCGGTCCACGGCGGCATCCTGAAGTCGTCTGGCGGCGATGCGCCCAACGGCCACTGGGATTACCTGACCGCTGTTGCGCCTGCCGTGGTTACCGTCACTCAGCAGGTGTACAGCGGGCTCATCGCGCTCGCGGACGACAACTCCCTCCAGCCTGACCTCGCCGAGGGGTGGGAGCAGGTATCGGACACCGAGGTCGTCTTCAAGCTGCGGCCGGGCGTGACCTGGCATGATGGCACGCCGTTCACCGCGGAAGACGTTGTCACGACGCTGGACTTCATCCGGCAGCCCCCGGAGGGCGTGGTAAGCCCGCGAAGGGCGCAGATCGCGGCCATCGACAGCATCACAGCGGTCGACCCCAACACCGTAAGCATCAAGCTGAAGCAGCCGTCCGCGGCGCTGCTGGTCATGCTGGCCAGCACGTGGCTGAAGATCGCTCCGAAGCACATCCTCGCGACGAAGGGGAGCCTGCAGGAAGACACCATCGGCACCGGGCCGTTCATGTACGACCGGTGGGACAAGAGCATCAGCATCAAGCTGGCCCGCAACCCGAACTACTGGAACAGCCCCGAGCCGTACCTGGACGGCATCGAGTACTTCATTTTCGCGGACAACGCGGCGAAGGAAGCGGCCTTTGAGACCGGGCAGATTCACGAGGCCGGCTATGTGACCGGCACGCCCGGCAAGCAGTGGGTCGACAAGCTTCGCCGGGAAATGGCCGAAAAGGTCAACGTCTATCGCGTGTACGGGACGCTCACCCCGTACATCGTGCTGAACAACCAGCGGAAGCCGTTCGACGATGTCCGCGTCCGGCGCGCGCTGGCACTGGCCTTCGACCACGAGGAGGCGATCCAGGCGGTCGGTCTCGGTGAGGCCCGGCTGTCCGGTCCGGTTGCGTGCGAACCCTGGATCCTGCCGGAAGACGAACTCCGCGCGCTTCCCGGGTATTCGGGTGACAAGGAAAAGGACCTCGCCGAGGCGAAGGCGCTGCTGGAAGCCGCCGGTGTCAGCGGGGCGTCGTTCGAGATCACGTACCAGGCCGCTTCGGACTACGGCGACAACGCCGCGTACTTCCAGGCAGTGTGGGCGAGGCTCGGGCTGAACGGGCAGCCGCAGGGGTACACCACGGCAGACTTCTCGGAGCGGCGGCTCTCGGGCAACTTCGACGTCCTCTACCACATCGAGGCGATCGGCTACAACGACCCGGACGACTGGCTGCTGAAGCACTACCTGAGCACGTCGCCTTCGAACTATGGCAAGTACGCCGACGCGAACCTGGATGCGAAGCTCCAGCGCCAGTCGCAGATCCTGGACCCGGCGGAGCGCCGCGCGCTGACGGACGAGATCCAGAAGGACCTGATCCGGGACCACATCCAGCGGGTGTGGCTGCCGCAGCGGCCGTTCTTCCGGGCTGCGTGGAAGGAAGTGAGGAACCTGCAGCAGGGCCCGGACCTCTACAGCCAGTACCACCTCGCCGACGTCTACCTCTCGAACGCGTGAGGAGTTCGCTCCAATGACGCCACATCTGACCCGGATCGTCGTGAGTTCGCTTGTGACGCTGGCGGTGATGAGCCTCGTCATCTTCGTCGCACTGCGGATTCTCCCGGGCGATGTGGCGATGCAGTTCGTCGGCGACGGCTCTGCGACGGAGGAGGACCTGGAGCGCATTCGTGAGCGGCTGGGGACCAACCGGCCGATCATGACGCAGTATGTCGACTGGCTCGGGTCGCTCCTCCGGCTGGAGCCGGGCAAGTCGCTGGTGGAGAACAGCTCCATCCTCGACGAGTTCAAGTCCCGGTTCCCCATCACGCTCGAACTGGCGGTGCTTTCCAGCCTGACCGGGGGGGCCATTGCCCTCCCGGTCGGGGTGATCGCGTCGACGAGGAGGCACCACATCTCGGGGATCCTCGCGCGGGTGCTGGGCATCGTGACCCTGGCGCTGCCGAGCTTCCTCATCGGCACCCTGCTGATCCTGTTCGGGCTGAAGTTCTTCGACTGGACACCGCCCGTCGGCTACCAGTCGTTCGCAGAGAACCCGGGGAACCACCTGCAGCAGATCTTCATGCCGGTCGCGGTAATGGCGCTGGGTGCGGCGGCATTCCTGAGCCGGCTTGTGAGCGCGTCGGTAGACGATGTTCTGCACCAGGATTACGTCCGAACGGCGCGCGCGAAAGGGCTCCCGTCGAACGTGATTCTTTCGCGGCATGTTCTCCGGAATGCGCTGCTGCCAGTAATCACGGTGTACGGGTATCAGTTCGCTGTTCTCCTCGGGGGATCGGTTGTCATCGAACAGCTGTTTGGCCTCCCGGGGCTTGGTAGATGGTTTGTCCAGGCGATCAATCAACGCGACTACCCGGTGGTTCAGTTCCTCGCGATGTTCTACATCGCGGTGACGATTGCAATGAACCTGATCGTTGATTTCGCCTACAGCATCGTCGACCCGAGGACGCGGTAGTGGCAGCAATTGACGTTGACGCCTCTTCTCTCGCTGGTGGTGCACGCCGTTCGGGTTCGCTGGCACCGAAACTGCGATGGCTGCGCCGGGCAATCCGCCGGGAGCCCATCGGCGCGATCGCGGGCGTCGTGCTGATCCTGGTCTTCCTGCTCTGCCTGTTCGGAGAGGCGGTTTCCGGCTATGGGGCGAAGGACCTGGATACGCTCGCGAGGTTCCAGGCACCAAACGGAGAGCACTGGTTCGGCACCGACAACCTGGGGCGCGACATCTTCGCGCAGATTGCCTATGGCGGCCGCTCGACGTTGCGGGTCGCGTTCGTCTCGATCGGCCTTGCGGCGGTAGCGGGCATGGTCATCGGGATCGTGGCCGCCTATTACGGCGGGATCGTCGACACGGTGCTTTCGCGCCTGATCGACGCGCTCCTGGCGATGCCGAGCCTGCTGCTTGCGATGATCCTGGTGCTTTCGCTGGGGGCGGGCGAACGCGCAATCATCCTGGCCATTGCGGCCGTTGAGACCCCACGCGTCGCCCGGGTGATGCGGGCCACCGTCATCGGTGTGAGGTCGGAGGTCTTCATCCTCGCGGCGCAGTCGATCGGCGCTTCGGACCGGCGGATCATGCTGCGCCACCTGATGCCGCAGACGTTTAACACCGTCTTCGTCGTCGCGAGTTCGGCGCTGGGCATCGCGATCCTGATCGATGCGAGCCTGTCGTTCCTCGGTGTCGGGCGGCCGCCCACCGAGCCGACGTGGGGCGGCATGGTCGCGGGGCCGGGGCGCACCTACCTGGAGTCGTCCCCGTGGATTGCCCTGTTCCCGGGGCTGGCCATTGGCGTGGTCGTTCTGAGTTTCAACCTGCTTGGTGACTCACTGCGCGTGTTGCTCGATCCCAAGAGCCGCGAGCGCTAGCGCGACTACTCCGAACCCGTTCTTCGTTCACTACTGTTGAGGAAAGGCATGACACAACTGAGAGAAGATCTCGAACGAGAAACTTCGTACACGATCAAAGACGAAGACATCGAGCGGGCAAAGAAGCTTATCGGCTGGGAAACCGCGCAGAGCCAGCCCGAGTACTACACCGTCGCCACGCCAGACGCGATGAAGAACTTCGCGCGCGGCTACGGCGACGATAACCCGCTCTTTGCCGACCCGGAATACGGCAAGAGCACGCGATGGGGTGGCCAGATCGCCCCGCCGATGATCGGCATCGCGCTGCGTTCGGCGCTCTACGGTGACCCGCTGCCGGACGAGATCAAGCAGCTCCAGCGCGGCCTGTTCACGGGCATCCATGTGTTCGTCTCGGGCCAGTCGACGGAGTGGTACCGGCCGGTCTACGTGGGCGACTCGCTGTACAACTTCGGTGGGGCCGAGTCGGTCCAGGAGAAGAAGTCGGAATTCTCCGGGCGTTCGGTTATCCGCGTGCACAGGACGGTTTCGATGAACCAGCGGGCAGAAATCGTCTCGGTGAGCCGGATGCTGGCCATCCTCACGGAACGAAAGACGGCGCGCGAACGGGGCAAGTACGCGCACATCAAGCCGACCATCTACACCGACGAGCAGATCGCCGAGATCGACGAGATCTATGCGAAGGAGAAGGCGCGCGGCCCCGAAACGCGGTACTGGGAGGACGTCGAAATCGGCGAACCGCTCCCGAAGATGGTGAAGGGCCCGCTGACGCTGACCGACATCATCTGCTTCCACGCCGGCGGCTATGGGTTCATTCCCTATAACGTGTCCCCGGCGCGGCTTGGCTACAAGAACCGGCAGAGGATTCCCAAGTTCTACATCAAGAACGCCCAGGGCATTCCCGATGTGAGCCAGCGCGTGCACTGGGAAACGGAGTGGGCGCAGGCCATCGGCAACCCGATGCCCTATGACTACGGCGTGATGCGGCAGTGCTGGGCCTCGCACTTCCTCACCGACTGGATGGGTGACGACGGCTGGCTCTTCCGGCAGCACGACGAGATGCGCAAGTTCAACTACATCGGCGACACGCAGATCATCACGGGCGAGGTGACCGACAAGCGCATCGAAGACGGCCGCTACTATGTCGACATCGAGTTCCGCATGACGAACCAGCGCGGCGAAATCACGACCCCGGGCAACGCGACCGTCATCCTGCCGAGCCGCGCTGACGGCCCGGTAATCCTTCCCGAGCCGCCGATGGAACTGAAGAAGAAGGCCATCGAGATGATGAAGCGGCATCACGATATCGCCCGGGAGCGCCGAGGACGCGCGTAACCGTGGTTGCCCCCTCCCAACCACGTGTCTGGGTCTTCGACCTGGACGGGACCCTGATCGACTCGCTCACGGGCGAGTCGATCAGGCCCTACGCCATACCACTGCTGCAAACGCTCCGAGAGAGCGGAACAACGGTCGTCGTCTGGAGCGCCGGGGGCGGCGAGTATGCGCGCCGGCGGTGCGAGGACCACGGCGTCTCCCACCTCGTGGACGAGTTTTATGACAAGGAGGCGCGCGACGCCGAAGGACGCTGGATGAGCAGCCACATCCGCGCGGACGCCACCCACCTTACGTTTGTCGATGACCGGCCCGAGGAGACGCCGACTTCGGGCCGGCTTCTCGCTGTCCGACCGTACATCGGACCCAATCCACACGACCGTGGGCTGCTGCCACTGCTCGAACTGGCAGTAGCGGAGTCCACGAGCAGCGAACCGGAGACAGGTGCCAGGAGTTTGTAGATGAGCGCGCTTGAGGGGATGAGAGTCCTCGACATCAGTCAGTTCGAATCGGGGCCGCTTTGCGGGCAGATGCTCGCGTGGTTCGGCGCGGAGGTGGTGAAGATCGACGCACCGCTCCCGGCGAGCGCCGCTACATTCGAAAGCCCGCTGCACCTCGCGAACAACCACAACAAGCGTTCGCTGCTGCTGAACCTGCGTTCTCCGGAAGGCCGCGAGCTCTTCTACAAACTGGTACCCCGGTTCGACGTGGTGATCGAGAACTTCGCGGTGGGCCAGGCCGAACGCCTGGGGCTCGATTACGAAACGCTTCGGAAGATCAACCCGGGCATCATCTACTGCACCATCAAAGGGTTCGGCCTCACCGGACCGTACAGCTCACAGCGCGCATTCGACCCGGTAACCCAGGCGGCATGCGGCGCGATGAGCGTCACCGGGTTCGCCGACGGGCCTCCTGTGCGAGCCGGGTATGTTGTGTCGGACGCGGTGTCGGGGGTGACCGGGGCGGCAGGTGTCATCGCCGCATGGGTGCAGCGGCTGCGAACCGGCGAAGGGCAGCTCGTCGAGGTTTCGATGCAGGAAGCGATGCTGAACCTCGTACGGTCGACGCTCGTAGGCTGGGAGAACCAGCCCGGGTGCGTCGTGGGCCGCCGCGGCAACCGGATGACACCGCCAACGGACATCTATCCGTGCAAGCCGTTCGGCCCGTCCGACTGGGTGCAGCTCACCGCACCGACCGACGATCTCTTCGCGCGGGTGCTGAAGGCGATTGGCCGCCCCGATCTTGCGACGGATCCCCGGTTCGCGACGCGCGAGGCCCGGCTGGCCCACGGTGACGAGCTGTACGCCGAGGTCGAGAAGTGGACGCGCGAACGGACCAAGTGGGAGGCGATGGACGAACTCGGGTCCGCCGGCGTGCCCGCCTCCGCAGTGTTCGATAGCAAAGACATCTTCGAGAACCGGCACCTGGCCGAGCGGGGAGCAATTGCGACCGTGACGCACCCGGTTCGAGGCGAAACGCGGCTGCCCGGCCACCCGGTGCGGCTCCATGGCAGCCCCATCGACATCAGCGCTCCGCCGGTGTTGGGCGAACACACCGACGCCATCCTTCGCGAAGAACTGGGACTGGACGACGCCTCGCTCTCAACGCTCAGGGAGGCGGGCGTCATCGGATAGACCCACCGAACCGACACAACCGCGCTCCACGACGATGCCTGCGCCTTGGGCCCACGAATCGTAGGCTCGAGGCGTTGGCAATTTTCGTGGAGTGGTGCGGGGAGGATGTGAATGAACCTGCAGAAGAACGAACGCGGCGGCAGGACGCCACCTTCTGGCCGGGGCGCGCTGGCAGACTTTCGGGTAATCGATCTAACCCAATATATTGCGGGCCCGTACGCGACCAAGTTGCTGGCCGACTACGGCGCGGATGTCATCAAGGTCGAACGGCCGGGCGGTGACCCGGGCCGCCACCTCTGGCCATTGTTCGGGGAGGCGTCGCGCGAACCAGAATCGGCGACGTTCGCGTACCTGAACAGCAACAAGCGGAGCATCGAACTCGACCTGAAGTCCGCCGACGGGCGCGCGACGTTCCTCGAGCTCGTCGCCATGGCCGACCTCGTGGTGGAGAGCTACGCGCCGGGTACGCTCGACCGGCTGGGCTGCGGGCTCGAGGCGCTTCGTTCGGCGAACCCGAATGTCTCGGTGATTTCGATTTCAAACTTCGGGCAAACGGGCCCATATCGCGACTGGAAAGGCAGCGACCTTGTCCTGTACGCGATGGGCGGTGAGATGTACAGCACCGGTCTCGCGGACCGCGAGCCGCTCAAGATGGCTGGGACGGCTGCGCTCATCCAGGCGGGCGCTTCGGCCTCGGTGGCAGCCGCCGGGCTCCTGTTCGGCCTTCGGCGGGGTCTGCCTCCCCAGCATGTGGACATCGCCATCTTCGAAACGCTGCTCACCAGCGCGGACCGGCGGCACGCCACAGTGAACGCATACCAGTTCACAAAGGGCCAGGTGACGCGCCGTCCGCAATCGGCCGGCGAATCCGGGTTTGTGACCGGGGTGCTTCCCGCTGCCGACGGCTATCTCGAAATGGCGGTGCGCGCCAGCGACATGCCACGGCTTCGAAAGCTATTGGGGAACCCGCCGGAGCTCGAGAACCCGGAGCTCGATCGGCCGGAGGCACCAGCGAACCCGGACTTTCGCGCGCTGGTGGATGCGGCGGTGTACGGGTGGATCTACTCGCGCAGCAAGCGGCAGGCGTGGGCTGAAGCGCAGGCGGCGCGGCTGCTTTCGGCGCCGCTGAACAGCACCAAGGACCTCTTTGAAGACCCGTACTTCCGGGGCCGCGGATTCTTCGTGGAAGTCGAAGACGGGGAGAGGCGCTACGAGATGCCGGCAGGGCCGGCACGTCTGCAGAAGTCGCCGTGGCAACTGCGCCGGCGGGCACCGAGGCTCGACGAACACCGGGCGGAGATCCTCGAGGAGCTCAAGCAGTGGAAGGAGGCCCGGGTATGAACGCGCGACGGCCCCTGGAGGGGATCCGGGTCATCGATATGTGCGTTGTCTGGGCGGGCCCCTGGGCAACGATGATGCTCGCGGACCTTGGCGCCGAAGTAATCAAGGTTGAGAACATCCACGTCCTCGCGCCGCTCGGCCGGGCACGCGCTGCCCGGCCGTCGCCGCGGCTGCTCGCAAGCCTTCCGCCGTTCGTCGGCGGGTTCCCGAACGGCGGCAACATTCCGCGCCCGTGGAACGTGAGTCCCACGTTCGTGCAGGGATTCCGGAACAAGGTCGCCTGCACGATCGACCTCGCGAGCCCCCACGGCCGGGAGGCCTTCGAACGGCTGGTTCGCGTCAGCGACGTGTTCTGCGAGAACAATGTCCCGGAGACCATCGACAAGCTGGGGCTCGACGAGAAGCGGCTCTGGGAGATTAACCCCAACATCATCGTCGCCCGCGCGCCGGGGTTCGGGCTGGAGGGCGAGTACCGCAACTACCGTGCCGTCGGGACGCATATCGAAGCAGTGGCGGGCCACGCGCTGCTGCGCCACTACCCGGACACCGATCCTTCGACGAACACGGCCATGTACGGCGCGGACGCCATCGTGAGCTGCCACCTTGCTTTCGCCATCATCGCCGCACTTGAGCACCGCCGGGTGACAGGCGAAGCGCAGCTCGTCGAGGTGAGCCAGGTCGAGGCGTCGGTGCCGATGCTGGCGCAACACCTGATGGACTACGCGGCGAACGGGAACGTGAACCATGCCGTTGGCAACCGCAGCATCCACGGCGAGGCGCCGAACGGCGTGTTTCGAACGGCGGGCGACGACCGGTGGCTGGCCCTCTCGGTGGCAACGGACGAGCAGTGGGCAGCGTGTTGCCGGGTGCTTGGCCGCCCGGGATGGGCGTCCGATCCCCGGTTCGCCACGCAGGAGGCGCGGCTGTCTCACCAGGACGAACTGGAGGCGCTCATCAGCGAGGCAGTGCGGGACCGCGACGCCAACGAGTTGACACAGGCGCTGCAAGAAGCCGGCGTGCCGGCGGGGCCGGTGATGGACGCCGCAGACGTGTTCCACGACCCGCACGTCCGGGCGCGCGGCATGCTGGTGAAGATGCCCCACCCGGACGTGGGCGATCACGAATGGCTCGGGACATCGTGGCATTTCGACAACGCGGACGTCCGGATGCGGACCGCCCCGGCAACACTGGGCGAGCACAACGAGTACGTCTATAAGGAAGTGCTCGGCTATTCCGACGAGGAGTACCAGGGGTTCATTGAACGGGGCGAGATCGGCACGGAGTTCGATCCGTCGATTCCCTGAGCCGGGGGAGCGGTGTCGGCTGTTCCATACCTTTATATATATATAAGGAAGAGCCCCGGGACCCCGGGGCTCTTGTGTACCGGGCGGCGGGCGCCCTTCGACCAGCTACAGCTGGCGGAGGCGCGGATCGAGGATGTCCCGGAGGGCGTCTCCCAGCATGTTGAAGGCGAAGACGGTGATGGCGAGGACGCCGCCGGCAGAGGCGATGATCCAGGGGGCCTTTGCAAGGTAGGCAGTCTCGGTGCCGCTCACCATGCCGCCCCAATCGGGGTTTGGCGGGGGAATCCCGAGCCCGATGAAGCTCAGCGACGCGTTGGTGATGATGGCAAACGCGATGTTGATGCTGATGATGACGACGATGACGTCGAAGACGTTCGGCAGGATGTGACGCAGCAGGATCCGGGTCGACGAACAGCCCATCGCCCGTGCGGCCTCGACGTACATGTTCTGCTTCACCGTAAGCACCTGGCCCCGGATGACCCGTGATGGGCCGGCGATAAGGAAGACGGCGATGGCAAGGATGGTGTTCCGCTGGCCGGGGCCAAGCACCGCGGCGATCAGCAGGATCAGGACGAACGATGGGAACGCCATGATGACGTCGACGACGCGCTGCAGCACCAGGTCGACCCAACCACCGAACGCGCCGGAAACCATCCCGATAACCGTCGCAATACTCACGCCGAGCAGGACCGACAGGATGCCGACCGTGAGGGATACGCGCGCGCCATGGGCGACGCGAGCGAACACGTCACGGCCGTACGCATCGGTGCCGAGGAGATGCGACGAGCTGGGCGCCTCCAGCAGCGCGCTGGCGTCCTGGTAATTCGGATCGTGCCGCGCGATGACGGGCGCAAACACCGCGAGCAGCGTTACGAGGACGATCGGGACGAGTCCTCCCCAGAACCCGAGATGCTTTTCGCGAAAGAGCTGGAGGAAGACTCGGATGAGAAACGGGGGAGGGTTCTTCGGTCTCTCCCGGAAAGCCTCGGCGGCCTCCAGGGCGCCGGTTGGTGTCACGTTCGCCAAGGCTAGTACCTCACCCTTGGGTCAACGATGGTGTAGGAGATGTCGGTAATGAGGTTGACCAGGACGACAGTGACCGCGAAGAGCAGGGAAATCGCCTGGACACCCGGGTAATCGCGCGTGTTGATTTCTGAGAGGAGGAATCTCCCGATGCCCGGGAGCTGGAAGATCTGCTCGAAAATGACCGTGCCGCCGACGATGAACGCCAGGAAGATGCCGACGACGCTGAGGATCGGGACCAGCGCATTCCGCAGCGCGTGCCGCAAGACCACCGAACGCTCGGCGAGGCCTTTCGCACGTGCGGTGCGAACGTAGTCCTGGCGGTAGACCTCGAGCATCGCCGTGCGGGTGAACCGCATCAGCGCTGCGGCCGAGCTAAACCCGAGAATGATGGCCGGGAGGACAAACTGGCCGAGGTTGTGGATCGGGTCCTCGGTGAACTTGATGTAGGTGATCGGCGGGTTCCAGTTCCAGAGCCGGGACGCCGTGACGATCACGATGGTGGCGATGAGGAATCCCGGCACGGCGAGCAGGATGACGGCGATGGTTCGGAGCACCACATCGAGCCAGGTATCCTGCGCCACCGCGGAGATGACACCGATTGGCACCCCGAAGATGATGCCGAAGAAGAGCGACATCACCCCGAGCTGGATACTGACGGGAAGCCCTTCCTTTATGTAGTCTCCGATGGGCTGCCCGTTGATGAGCGAGTGGCCCAGGTCGCCGCGCGCAAGGTCGCCCAGCCAGCGGGCGTAGGCGATGGGAATCGGCTCGTCGAGGCCGAGCTCGTGTTCGATCTGCTTGCGGGCGTCGGGGCCTCCCACAGTGCTGGTCGACGCGATGATGTCGACCGTATCGCCGGGGAGGAACCGGACGGCAATAAAGACAAGGAACGTTGAGCCAAGGATCGTAATGACGGCTGAAATCAGCCGCCCCAGGATGTAGTGGGTCAAGCGCGCCTCCCTTCAACCGTGGTGCGGCGGCCGGTGGCAGGCCGCCGCACCGCCACGTCGTCGCTATTTCTCCAGCCAGACCTCGTCGAGGAAGTTCATCTCGAGGAGCGCGCCGGCGCTCCAGTTGAAGAACCATCCCTTCACGTACCCCTGGGTGCCGATGGGTACGGTGCCGTTCGGCAGGGCGATGTTGATCGCGTGGTCGGTGATGTACCTGGAGATCTCCTTGTAGGCAGCAACCGACTCGTCGTGGTCGAAGATGCCGCGTGCCCGGTCGAGCATGCGATCGAGTTCGGGGTCGTTGACCTTGCGGTTATTCCCGGCGCCCTTCGAGTGGTAGGAGTTGTAGAGCTGCCGGTCGAGGCTCAGGTAGTCGAATTCGCCACCGATGGTGCATTCGAAGTCGCCGCGGTAGCCGTACACGTTGACGCGCCAGTCGGCCCACTGCATCTGCTGGATCTCCATGTCGATGCCGGCTTCCTTGAGGGCCTGCTGGACCTGGGTGGTGCCGAAGGCGAGCTGGGCGCCCTGGAACGTCTTATCGACGATCTTTAGACCATCGCCGTATCCGGCCGCTTCGAGGAGCTGCTTTGCCTTGGCGACATCCCGCTTCGGGAGCTGGTCTTCGGGGAGCAGGTACTCCTGGTGCCAGAGCGGAATCTGCTGGCCGAGGCGGCCGAACCCCTGCCACTGGATCTGGATAATCGTCTCGGGGTCGATGGCGTACATCACGGCCTGGCGCACGCGCTCGTCCTGGAAGACCCCGACGCTGTTGTTCAGCATCATCGGGTTGAGCACCGCGTACCGCCATCCCCAGTTCGCGTCGGGGGTCTGCTTGATGAGATCGAGCGCGAGCGGGATCGTCGCGGCACCGCCGGCGTCGGTCTGCTTTGAACGGAAGGCGGCCGGTGCGAGGTTCGGGTTCGACGGATCGAACACGTGCCAGTGGATCTCGTCGACGTAGGGCTTGCCCTCGCGGTAGTAGTCGGGGTTTCGCCTCAGGACGTACTCCACGCCGTTGGTGAAGCGGTCGAAGATGAAGGGGCCGCTACCGACCGGCTTCTGCTTCGAAAGGTCCCCTTCGTACTGCTCGCGCGGGATGAGCTTTGCCCAGACGTCGGCGAGGTTCGAAAGCAGCGGTGCGTACGCGATGTCGGTGTGGACCGTGACGGTGTGCTCGTCCGGGGTATCGATGCGGTCGATCATCGAGAACATGGGCGCCAGGACGAAGTCCGGCCGAGGCGTCCGCATGTACTCGAAGTTGAGCTTCACGTCTTCGGAGGTGAGGGGCCGGCCGTTGACGGGTTCGACGTTCTGCCACTTCGCGTTGGGGTAGAGCTTGAACGTCACCGTCTGCTCGTCGACCTGCTCCCACTCCTGGGCAAGATCGCCTTCGATGGTGAGCTCGCCAAGGATTGGGTAGCGAGCGCGGACGAGGCTGGAGAGGCAGCCAGCGGCAACCTGCAGCCCGGGGTACCCGGCATCGCGCAGCGGGTTGTACTGGTCGGGGATGCCGCCGCCGAGGACCGGGTGGAACTCTCCCCCGCGAACGGGAGTGCCGCTCATGATCCGGTCCATATCGGGGGCGAGTGAAATGTCCGGTGGCGTCGGGACCGTCTGGCGCTGGCCGCCGCCACCATTGCCCTGCCCACCGGAGCCCGAGGAGTCGTCGTCATCGTCGTCGCCACAGGCGCCAAGGGCGATAGCGGCGAGGCCGATCGTGCCCTCCCCGGCGCCGCGAAGGAATCGGCGCCGCGAGGTGCGCAGCCAGTAGTTCGGTTCCCTGTTCATGTCTCCCTCCCTGGTGTTCCTGGCCGGGTTACTTGTTGCCGCTTGCGGCGGAGCCCTCGAAATACCGCCGCGGGTTATCGATGGTGATGGTGTCGATGACTTCCTGGCTGACGCCCGCGTTCTTCAGGCGGGGGATGATGTTCTGGATGATGTGGGTCGGCTTCCAGTTCGCCAGGGACGGCTCCTGCGCGGGGTCCCATCCGCCTGGCTTCGCGAGGAACGTCGAAACGGAGTCGTGCGAAATCATGAGCCGGTCGGCGTAGCCGAGCCCGATGAGCCCGAGGAGCGACGCGACCCGGACGTCGTCGGAAGCCGACAGGCCGAAGCCGAAGCGGTCGAACGAGAGCCAGGCGCCGCGTTCGAGGACACTGAGCAGGTAACGGATGTCGCCGTTGCCGCAGGAGTGCCCGATGGCGATCTTCGAGACGGAACCGCCACGGCTTTCGAAGATGTCGAGCTGCGCGAGGCCCATCGGGCCGTTCTCGTCGGTGTGGGTGATGATCGGTGCGCCGGTCGCGACCTGGGCCCGGGCGGCTGCACCGTGGGTCTTCTGCTCCTGTTCGGTCACATGGCCGGCGGTGGTCGCGCACTTGATAATCCCGGCCTTGATCCCGGTGTGGCCCATGCCTTCGGTGAGGTCGTGGATGAAGATCTCGGCGATCTCCTCTTCGGGCATGGCATGGAAGTAGGAGGGGATGCCCATCTCGCTGTGGTAGAGCCCCGTCGAGGCGATGATGGTCATGCCGGAGCGCTGCGACGCCTCGGCGAGAAACTCGGGGTCGCGGCCAATGTCCATCGGGCAGGGATCGACGAATGTACTCACACCGAGCGCCTTGAGCTCCTGGAGCAAGTCGACGGCTTTGGCCATCGCATTCGCGCGATCGAATTCCCAGCGGCTGTCCCACTGCCAGCCAGCCCAGCCAATCAACAAATGTTCGTGAATAAGGGTGAAGCCGAGGTCTGCGGTGTCGACCGGCCCGAGCACCGAATTGATCTGCATGAATCCACTCCTAACAGAAGGCAATAGCGGTGGTTGCTATTCGCAGAATTGCTATTGGTGAGAGGCCATGTTCGGATCTCGCGCTGTGATCCCCTCCTTTTCGAGTTCCTCAACCTCGGCATCAGAGAGGCCGAGCAGTTGTTTGAACACGTAGTCGTTGTGCTCCGCGAAACAGGGGGCGTTACGTTCGATGGCGGTAGGCCGGCGAGCGAACCGGTAGAGCGGACCCTCCATGTCCCACGTGCCGGCCTCGCGATGGGTCACGGTTTCGAAGAAGCCACGCTGGCGCAGATGGGGATCGTCATAAAGGTCGCGGTAGCCCAACACGGGAGCAGCCGGGACGCCTGCGGACCGAAGCAGTTCGAACGCCTTGAAGCGATCGAGTGAGGAGGTCCACTCGGCGATGATGCGATCGAGCTCGTCCTGGTTCTGGTAGCGGTGGTGGGCCGCCGCGAACCTGGGGTCGGTGGCGAGTTCCGGCCTGCCCATGACGTTGCAGAGGGCGGCGAAATCGCGGTCGTCGCGGCAGGCGATGGTGATCCAGTTGTCTTCGCCTGCCGCCGGGAAGCAGCCATGTGGCGCCCAGCAGGGGTGGCGGTTTCCGATGCGGCGAGGCTGCTTGCCCGTGATGCCGTACTCCAGGACGGCTTCGCCGATGAGGGCGGTGAGCGTTTCCCGCTGTGCGAGCTCGATGTACTGGCCCTTCCCGGTTCGCCTGCGAACGAGGAGCGCGAGAAGCACCGCCGCGGCAGCCGCAGCTCCGGCGACGGGGTCGCCATAGCTGATGCCGGTCTTATGCGGGGCGTCGTCGATATACCCTGTCAGGCTCGCAAGGCCTGCCAGCTGTTCGACGTTCGTGCCATAGGCGACGTAGTCGCGTTCGGGGCCGGATTTCCCGTGACCCGGCATCGAGACGAGGATGATGTCGGGCTTCACGGACTTCAGGACCTCGTACCCGAGGCCGAGCTTGTCGAGAACTTCGGCGCGGTAGTTTTCGATGACGACATCGGACTGCGCGACGAGCGAGAGGAAGAGTTCCCTGCCCTTCGGCTTGCTGAGGTCGATCGCGCAGCCGAGCTTGTTCCGGTTGTTGTGGTTGAAGTAGGCGGACTTGTTCCAGGCTCGTTCGACTTCCGGTGGCAGCAGGTGGAGCGCACGAAGCAGGTCGGGGTTGTTGGGGGATTCGACCTTGATCACCTCGGCGCCCATGTCGGCGAGCAGCCGGGTGGCGTAAGGGCCGGCCCAGACTGCAGTCAGGTCGGCGATGCGGATTCCTTCGAGCGGCTTGCCTGGCATGTCAGATCACCCCCGAACCACGCAGCACGTCGATGTCGTCGGCGCCCAGGCCAAGCCATTCGGCAAGCACCTCGTCCGTGTGTTCGCCGAGGAGGGGTGCGCGACGCGGCTCGGCGGGCGTCTCGGACATGCGGAACACCGGGCCGGGATACGTCAGCGTCCCGGCGACCGGGTGCTCGATGCGCTGGAAGTAGCCGCGCTCCTTCAGGTGTGGCGAGTCGAGCAGGTCGGGGATTTCGTGGACATAGGCGACCGGAGCGCGGATCTCGCCGGCCCGCTTGTAGGCCTCTTTCTTCTTCTGCGTGAGGGCCCAGGCGTAGACGTGGGCGCGAAGCTCGTCGTCGTTCGCGAGGCGGCTGGCGTTGTCGTGGAAGCGCTCGTCCTCGAGCATCCACTCGGCGTCCATCAGGCGCGCGAGCGCGGGGAAGTTCCGGGGCATCGCGTGGACGCCGAGGTAGCCGTCCTCGCACGGGTAGAGGCCCAGCGTGCCGGAGAGGACGTTGCCTTTCCGTCCGAGCCAGTAGTCCATCTTCAGGTAGCAGTAGGTGTTGAGCATGATCTCGAGCGTGGACGCCATGCACTCCATCGCCGAGACATCGATGGTGTCGCCGATGCCGGTTTCGCCCTGGGCCCAGACACCGGCGAGCGTGGCAGTGAAGCCGTTGAGGCCGAGCTGGTAGTCGGCCTGGTAGCCGCCGGTCTTCAGCGGCTCGCGGTCGGGGTCGCCGGTCGATGCCATCTGGCCGCCGGTCGCGAAGGAGGTCAGGTTCGTGGCCGGGGCGGTGGCGTAGGGACCGGTCTGGCCGAACGCCGAGAGGAGCGTCACGACCAGCCGGGGGAACTCCTCGGCCAGCTGCTCCGGGGGAAAGCCATCGCGGGCGAGCGCACCCACTTCACGGTCGTCGACCAGCACGTCAGCCTTGCCCAGGAGGTCGTGCAGGACCTGCCGGCCGGTGGGCGACGCGGTGTTGAGGACCAGGCTGCGCTTGCTGGCGTTGAGGTAGAGGTGCAGGGCGCCGGACTCGTGCGGAGCCTTGCGATTGGCGAAGGGGCCGATGGAACGGAGTCCTCCGGTGGGCGAAGGGGGCTCAACCTTCACGACGTCCGCGCCGAAGTCTCCAAGGAGCCTGGTGCAGAATCCACCTGCGATGCCGGTTGACAGGTCGAGTACGCGCAGGCCATCGAGCGCCGCCATTCGATTTGCCTCCTCGCAGGCATTGCAGACGACCATCACCCGCAGTGATGATGGTGACGTCACCGTCAGTGCGGTTGCGGTTTACCACTGAGCGATCGATGCTGTCAATAGCTTCGATAGACGTTCTATGCCAACGCGTATGGGTGATGGCCCGTCCTCCAGTGGGCGGTCGAAGCTGAGCCCCGTCTGGCATCGGTGTGGGAAAGGAGCGACGGGACGAATGGCGGCGAGTGACGGGGAGCGCGAGGAGCCAGCGGCCGCGCTCTCGGCAAGGGGCAACGCAACGCGATCCGAGCTGATGGACGCGGGCCTACGGGTGCTGCAAACGAAGAGCATTCTCGACACGACGGTCGACGACATCGTTCGAGAAGCCGGCGTAGCAAGGGGAACCTTTTACATCTACTTCAAAGACAAGTACGACCTCCTGATGGCGCTCGCCGAGCGGCAAAATCAGCGCCTCTTCGAAACATCTCACCTGACGCTCAATCGAAAGTTATCGCCCTTCGATCGCATCACCGAATCGCTGCACCGGGTGTTACTGAACTGGACAGAGAACGCCGGTCTCTATCGTTCCGTGGTGCAAATGGCTCTGGTTCGCCAGGACTTTCTCGAACTCAACCAGTCGGAACGTGCGATCTACATTCAGCGGATTAAGTCGGATATCGATCGGAGTATCGCGAAAGGCTACGCGAAACCGATCGACACAACGGTCGCAGCCAGGGCGCTCTCCGCGATGATGGACTGGCTGTGCCTGGTATGGTTCGCGCTTGGCGAGGAACCGTACGAAGGCGCCAGCAAGGAACTCGAGCGTGTGGCACGAACGCTCGCGCGCCTCTGGTACCGCGCAATCTACGCAGCCGATCCCCCGGCGGCGGGGGAGGTGCCGGATACCGCCGGCTGAAAGCAAACGAAGCAAGGAGGCGATGGATGCCGGAAAAGAAGGTGCTGGTCGCAGGGGCGTCGGGGCTGGTGGGGCATGCTGCAATCGAGGAGTTCGTGAAGGCCGGATGGCGGGTAGTGGGCCTCTCCCGTCGAAAGCCAGGCGACATACCCGGCGCCGAGCTCATCGCGCTCGACCTGCTGGACCGGGAGGCCTGTGAGCGCACCCTCTCCGGGATGAGCGACGTGACGCACGTGGTCTATGCGGCACTGCAAGAACAGCCAGGCCTCTTCGCCGGCTGGCTCGACGAGTCGCTCATGGAGCGCAACGCGGCGATGCTGCGGAACCTGTTCGAGCCGCTTTCGGCAGTCGCGAAAGATCTCGAACATGTGACGCTTTTGCACGGCACCAAGGCGTACGGCTTGCATCACCCGGCGGTCGGATATGCCGGCGTTCGCATTCCGCTGCGCGAGCGAGATCCGCGAAAACCACACCCGAACTTCTACTTCCTGCAGGAAGAGTACCTGCTGGAGAAGCAGCGCAATGCGAACTGGACGATGACCGTCTATCGTCCAACATTCATCTACGGTACCGCGCCCGGAAACAACATGAATCCGATGCTGGCAATCGCGGTGTATGCCTCGATATTGCGCGAACAGGGACTGCCGCTGCTGTTTCCACGAGAAGGTCAGACGAGCGGGGTTCACGAAGCGGTGGACGCGAACCTGCTCGGCCGCGCGATTGTGTGGGGCGCGACGTCGCCTGCTGCTCGCAATGAGACGTTCAACGTCACCAATGGTGACGTGTTCATGTGGGAGCATGTCTGGCCGGCGATCGCCGAAGAGTTCGGAATGCGTGCCGAGGGTGCGCGGCATATGTCGTTCGCCGAAGACCTCCCGAAGTACGACGATGATTGGGCGCGGATGGTGCAGAAGTACGGGCTTGATGCGCCGAGCAGCATCACCGAGTTCGTCGGCTACAACTCGCTCGTGTACACGGATTTGCTGTTCAATCCGAGCCAGTATCCTGCGCCGGCGCTCAACAGCACCATCAAGATCCGCCAGGCCGGTTTCCACGAGTGCATGGACACCGAGGACATGTTCCGGGCACAGATTCGCGCGCTCCGGCAGAAACGGGCGATCCCGCCCATTTCGTAGTCCCGTCGCATTCTTTGCGTCAGCGCGAGCGGGAGAACGGGTTCGTTGCGTCGTTGATCGCGTCGGCGAGCAGGTTGAGCGAGAGCAGCAGGACCGCGAGGACGGCGCCCGGGAAGGCCGCCTACCACCAGGCGACCTTGAGGTGCGGCTTCGCCGAGTTGATGAGGCCCCCAAGCGAAGGCTGGGGAGGCCGTTCGCCGAGGCCGAGGAAGCTCAACGACGCCGAAAGGATCACCGCGGACGCCATCGCGAGCGCAACCTGCGTGATCAGCGGGGGCACGGCGTTCGCGGCGATGTGCCGGAAGATGATGCGCAACGGGCCGGCGCCGAGCGTCTCGGCCGCGCGCACGTAGTCCTTGCCCCTCTCGGCGAGCATCTGGGCGCGGGCAAGGCGCGCGAACGAGGGAACCGAGAAGAACGCGATGGCGATCCCGACGTTTCGGAGGCCGGGGCCGAGGATGGTCACGATGGCGAGCGCGGCGAGAAGGCCGGGGAATGCGAGAAGCGCATCCACCACGCGCATGAGCGTAGCGTCGACCCAGCGGCCGGCATAGCCGGCCACGAAGCCGATGCACACCCCGATCGTGGAGCCAACAAGCACGGAGATCATGCTGACGGCGAGCGACGCGCGGAGGCCGAACAGCGTGCGAGCGAAGAGGTCGCGGCGGAGCTCCTCAGTGCCGAACGGGTGGTCCCACGACGGGGGAAGGAAGCGGCCCGAGGCGCTCTGCTCGATCGGGTCGTGCCAGGCGATGACGTCGGCGAAGATGGCCGCGAGGACGAGGATCAGCAGGCCGGACAGGCCGACGAACCCCTGCGGGTTGCGGATGAGCCGGTCGAGGCTGCCCCAGAACATTGACTCCTGGGTGAGCTTCTTGCGGCGGCTGGGATAGACGAGGGGCGTTGGAACAGCGCTCATACGCGGCGGACCCTCGGATCGAGGAACCCGTAGGCCACATCGGCGAGCAGGTTCACCACGACAAAGATGAGAACCAGGATGATCAGCGTGCTCTGCACGATCATGTAGTCGCGGTTCATGATGGCGTCGACAACAAGGCGTCCGAGACCCGGCCTTGTGAACACGCGTTCGATAACCACAGCGCCCGCGAGTACCTGGCCGATTTGCAATGCCATGATGGTCACAACCGGCAGGAGCGAATTGCGCAGCGCATGGCGCACAACCACGTGGAATTCCCGCAGCCCCTTCGAGCGGGCAGTACGGATGTAGTCCTGCCGCATCGCGTCGATGACGGTCGTGCGCGTATAGCGTGCGAGAACGGCAGCGAGACCGGTACCCAATGCCACGGCCGGTAGCACCAGATGGTGAATCGACGATAGCGGGTCATCGAAGAACGACACGCGACCGGAAACCGGGAACCAGTCCACCTGCACAGCGAACGCCCACAGCAGCAGGATACCCAGCAGGAAATTGGGGATACCCAGCGTGCCGATGGTGTACCCGGAGAGGAGCCAGTCCCAGAGTGATCGCGGGTTCACACCCGCGATCACTCCGAGCGGGATGCCGATGATGACCGTCAGGATGTACGAGGCGACCGCCAGTTCGATCGTGGCCGGGAGCGAGAGGCTGAGCAGGCGGCTCACGTCCTGGCCGGTTCGCGTGGAGACGCCGAGGTCGGCGTGGGCGAGGTCGCCGAGCCACCGCAGGTACTGGACGACGATCGAGTCGTTCAGGCCGAGCTGCTCGCGGATCTGTTCAACCTGCTCCGGGGTGGCATCCTGCCCGGCGATGGCCTCGGCCGGGTCGCCGGGCACAAGCCGGAGGACAAGGAACACCGCGAAGCTGCTGATGAGCAGCACCGGGATCGCCTGGAGCAGGCGGCTGGTGACGTATGCGAGCATGCGCCTTCCCTCCCGTGCCCCGGGACCGGCCGATTAGCCGTCGAGCCAGACCTTCGAGAACACCGGACCCTGCGACGGGACGACGAAGAACTCGCCGTACCCGCGAACCCGTTCGGACACGAGGTCGAGCCGGGCGGCTTCGACCACCGGGGCGATCCACGGGTCTTCGAGCCAGAGCTGGTTGAAGCGCCGGTACTCTTCCTTCGCCTCGTCGCTGTTCGGGTCGAGGCCCTCGAGCTTCGCAATAATATCGAGATAGGTCGGGCTCTCGTAGTAGCTGATGTTCGGGACCTGGTAGGGGTAGGTCTGCTGGAAGTTGGTGAGCGGCGCCATGTGCGAGAACGAGTGCGCCGTGACCCAGAGGCCGTCGAACTTCCGGTCGCGAAGCAGCGCGAGGAACTGGGTCGGGTCCGTGGGGACGAGGTTCACCTGGATCCCGATGTCCGACAGGTTGGACTGGATGATCTCGGCGAGCTTCGTGTACTCGTTCGTCGTCCGGTGATGGAAGTTGATGGGCGCTGACTGGCTGAACCCGGCCTCGGAGAGAAGCCGGCGCGCCTCGTCAGGGTCGTAGAACTCGGCGTCGAGCGCCGGGTCCCAGGCCGGCGAAGTCTTCGGCCACGGCTGAGCGGTGATTTCGCCGAACCCTTCGCCGAACTCTTCGACAAGCCGCTTGCGGTCGAGGGCAAGGAAGATGGCGCGGCGAACGCGACTATCGGCCAGCAGCGGGTTCGTCACGTTCATGCCGAGGTACTGGAGGCCGGTCTTCGGGGCGCGGTAGGTAAGACCCTTGTCCTTGTAGTTGATCGCCAGCGAGGCCGGAGCGCCCCAGATCAGGTCGATCTCGCCGCTTTCGTACGCGAGGCCCATCGCATCGCTGTCGCCGAAGAACTGGACCTGGACGGCGTCGAGGTAGGGGCCGCCATCGTTGTCGCTGTCGTGCCAGTTTTCGAAGGGTTCGAAGCGCGCCGTCTGCCCGGGGGTCCAGGAGACGAACTTATAGGGGCCGGTCCCGTTCACGGCGCGGCCCGCCTTGATGTCTTCGAAGGAGGCCGCATGGATGACGTTGAGCTGCGCGAAGAAGTCACCCATGTTGGGGCGCGGGCGGTCGAACTTGAACTCGACCTCGCGGTCGCTGAGCTTATTGGCCTCGGTCACCAGGCGGCCGAACGTGGCGAGCTGCAGCGCGCCGGTGATGCCGTAGTCGGCCGGGCTCTTAATGACCTGCAGGCCGAAGAGCAGGTCGTCGGCGGTGACCGGGGCGCCGTTGTGGAACTCGAGGTCCGGCTTGAGCGTGATAACGAGCCCGGTCATGTCGTCGTTGAACTCGTACCGTTCGGCGAGCACCAGCTCCGGTTCGAGGCTGTCGCGGTAGCGCACCACAGACTCGACGGGGAGGTAGTTCAGCGCCGGGTTCTCGGCAGCGAACACGAACGGGTAGCCAGTAGCCATGTTGAGGTCGGTGACCGACGCGATGGTCAGGGTGCCGCCCTTCCTGGGTTCGCCCCCGGACTCGCTCGTCCCGGTCGCGGTTGTCGAGCTCGCACCGGGCGTCGTTCCGCCATTCGAGTCGTCATCGTCGTCGCCGCACCCAACAAGCGCCAGCGACGCCAGGCCGGCGGTTGCGGCGGTAGTCCCCGCGAGCAAGCGACGCCTGGAGAGCGTGCCCTGCAAGAAATTCCAACGGCGCTCAGGCATAGTCCCTCCCTGGAGCTGGTGTGTAATCCAACGGGGCCCCTGCGGGCGTTGCTGTACCCTTAAAGGGAACACCCGCGGTGCTATAGCCAACGATGTTGATCAACTTAGTGATGAACATCCCCGGTCACACGACGCCCTCCTCGCGGAGGCTCGCGATCTCTGCCGCATCGAGGCCGAGAAAGTCTCGCAGGATTTCCTCCGTGTGCTGGCCCGGCTCGGGACCAGCATGGCGAATCTGCCCAGGTGTCTTCGAGAAGTGCGGCAGCGGCGCGACCATCGTCACTTCGCGGTCGCCCACCGGGACATCGAGCAGCGAACCCCGTTCGCGGAACATCGGGTGCTCGGCGATCTGCTTCGCGTTGAGCACCGGCGCACAGGGAACCGCGGCCTCCGCCAGCACCGCATCGACCTCTTCGTAGCGGCGGGAGCCGACCCATTCGCTCAGCAGGTCGTAGACTTCCGCAGCCTTCTCGAGCCGGGCCGGCATCTGGTATTCGGGCGCGTCGGCGATGTCCGGCCGGCCGATGGCGCGCGCGAGACGGGCCCACTGGCGGTCGTTGTTCGCGTTGATGGCAACGGTGACGCCGTCGGCCGTCTTGAAATTGGACCCGGGAACGACGCCCGGGTTTTGGTTGCCGACGCGTTCGCGGATCGCGCCAGTCAGGCTGTAGTTGGTGATCGACGCCTCGGTCGCCCGGAGGATGGGTTCGAACAGGGCGAGGTCGGAGACCTGCCCGGTGCCGTCGCGAGTATCGCGCCAGTAGGCGGCAAGGATGATGCTGAACGCTCCCCAGATGCCGGCGATGTAGTCGGCGGTCGCGAACCCACTGCGAACGGGTTCGCTATCGGGGAACCCGGTGGCGTAGGTAGCGCCGGAGATGGCCTGTGCCTGGCGGTCGTAGGCGCCGCGTTCGCGCCAGGGGCCGGTCTGCCCGTAGGCGCTNAGCCGGTGAATGATGAGCCTCGGATTCCGCTCGAGCAGGCGCTCGGGCGCCAGGTTCCACTTTTCGAAGGTACCCGGGCGGAAGTTTTCGATGAGCGCATCGGCCTTTTCGGCAAGCCGCAGGACGAGCTCCTGTCCCCGCTCCTTGCGCAGGTCGATGGTGATAGAGCGCTTGTTTCGCTCCTCGTGCAGTCGCAGCGCCGTCGAGATGTATCGCTGACCGGGAAGCTCGACTTTGATGACGTCGGCGCCGAAATCGGCCAGGTGGGTCGCTGCCAGCGGCCCGGCCAGGACGGTCGAGCAATCGATAACCACAAAGCCCTCGAGGGGGAGCTTGGCCACTCGCTTCTCCTGCTACCAGTGCGCGTTGTACGAAGCGAGGCCAAATCTAGGCCAGGATGCACTGGCAACGCCACTTAATAATCATGATGAATATGTTTATGTGGTGCGATGATTCTCAGCGGCCTGACGGTGAAGCCGGACCACTGACACAACCTCAGAGCCCCGGAGCGAAGACCTTGCTCCCGGCATTGACGACGGCTCTTGCTTCAGCGAATGATCCCCGGAACGGAGATACAGGGCGGTGATTGTTCCAACACACCAGCTTCGGAGCTTCATGGCAGTCGCCGAACTGGGGAACTACACGCATGCGGCGCAGCGGCTCTTCCTTTCGCAGCCCGGTGTCTACCAGCACGTGCGGCAACTCGAGGCCACGTTCGGCACGAGGCTGGTCGAGCAGCACGGGAAGCGGGTGGTGCTCACGCAGCACGGCCGGTTGGTGTACGAGTACGCGAAAAAGCTCGCGCAGGCAGAGGACGAGCTCTTCCAGCGGCTGCGCGACGATGAATCGCTCTCGGCCGGGACCATCAATATCGCGGCGGGTTCCACCGCTGGCGAGTTCGTCCTGCCGCGCATCACCGTGGCCTTCCAGCGCCGCTACCCGGACATCGCCATCCGGGTCGCGGTGCTCGGCACGATCGACCAGGTCGACCGGGCCGTGCTCGACCGCCGGTTTGACCTCGGGTTCCACAGCGACCCGGTTCCCAGGGAAGGCCTGACGAAAGTGCCGTTCCTGCAGGACGAGCTCGTAGGTATCGCGCCGCGCGACCACCGTTTCGTGACCTCGGGGCGGCGGATCGCGGCGCGAACGGTGGCCACCGAACCGTTCGTCGCCTTCTCGGCCGCACCGGATGCACCGTTCAGCAACGCGCTCATCCGCGTAATGACCGAGGAATGGTTCGCTGATGTCGAGGAGCGGCCCGAGTTCAAACTGAGCCTCGGCACCCTCGAAGGCATCAAGAACGCGGTGCGCGCCGGTGCGGGCGTGGGTATCGTCTCGCGGCACGCGGTGCGCGAGGACGACGGGTCGCTCGGCATCTTCAAGCTCGCCCGGCCGCCGCGCCGCACGTTCATGGCGGTGTCGCGCGAAGGCGGCTGGGAGCCGAATGTGGTCCGCGCGTTTCGCGAGTTCGCCATCAACCTCGAGTGGCTGCCGCCCGAAGAAGCGGCGGCGCTACGCGTCGAACGCACAGCCGAGACACCCCGGAGGTCCTCAGTATGAAGGCCGCACCACCGCCGGGTCCGTTCGCCGGGCTCAAGGTCGTCGAATTCGGCCGGTTCATCGCCGCCCCGTACTGCTGCCAGCTGCTGGCGGATGGTGGCGCCGACGTCATCAAAGTCGAACCGCTGGAAGGCGACGAGACGCGCCGCAACGGCGCGATCATCCCGTTCGAAGGCCGCCAATACCTCAACAAGAATCGCGGGAAGCGCTCCGTGAGCGTCGACCTTGGCGATGAGGAGGTGCGCCGCGCGGTGCAGGACCTGGCAGCCTCCGCGGACGTGGTGGTCTGCAACTTCCGGCCGGGGCAGCCGGCGAAGCTCGGGCTCGACTGGGACACGCTTTCGAAGCGAAACCCGCGGCTCATCTACGCGGAGAACACGGCGTTCGGCCGGCGCGGCCCGATGGCAAATCGGCCGGGCATGGACCTTATGATGGTCGCGTACTCGGGGCTGGCGCCGATTGGTCCCGGCGGGCCGGTCGATCTCGAGAACCCGATCGTGGACTACACGGCGGCGCTGCTGCTCGCCTTCGGGGTGGCCACAGCGCTCTACCACCGCGAACGAACGGGCCGGGGTCAGCGAGTCGATGTTTCGCTGCTTCACGCCGCGCTTGTTGTCCAGAACAACACGGTGAATCACATCGACGTCATCGACGCGTGGCGCCATGAGTACCTGCAGCGGGCGTCCGAGCTTCTCGCCGCGGGGGCTTCATGGGACGAAATCGTGGCGCTGAGGCATTCCCTGCAGCCGCACTCGGTGAGCCGCGCGTACTACGGGTTCTTCCGCACGGCCGACGGGGTCATCGCGGTCTCGGCGCTGGGCCGCCAGAACCAGCTCCGCCTGCTCAACGTGCTCGGCGTGCACGACCGGTGGGTCGAAGAGCCCGGCTGGCTCCCGGACGACGCCGTGGCGCACAACGAGGCGGTCGCGAACGCCGTGGCGGAGCGGTTCCGCACCCGGCCAACCGCAGCCTGGCTGGAGGATCTCCTGGCGGCGGGCGTGCCTGCCGCCCCGGTGCGCATGCGCGAAGCGTTGCTCGACGACGAACAGGCCCGGGCGAACGACGTCTTCGTCCGGCTGGAGCACGAGCTGCTCGGGGGATTGACGGTCGTGGCGCCGCCGGTCGGCCTCTCGGAGACGCCGCTGCGTGCCGAACGCGCCTCCCCTCGGCTCGGCGCCGACACTGAAGCCGTGTTGCGGGAGCTTGGCCTCACCGGCCAGCAGATCCGCGAACTCGCGGAGCGAGGGCTCATTCGAACCGCGGAGTGATGGGGGGTACGAGTGGCGAAGCAAAAGTGCTGAGTTCTTTGTTCTGAGTTCTCCGGGCTGAGTCCCTTCCGCCCAGCGTTATTCCGGGGCGCGATAGGCAGTACTCCCACGCGAGTGTTACACTGGTAGCTTACGAACAGGCCGGGGCTCGTTCGAATCGGCGGGGGATTCCGTGGACCCAAGCGACTTGCCTGCTCCTCGCGTCCGATTGTTCGGGCGAGAGGCAGACGAAAGGGCGATTCGCTCTCTGCTTGCCAGCGCGCCGGGCCGACTCGTCACAATCGTGGGACCTGGCGGATGCGGGAAGACAAGCCTTGCCCTCGAGGTCGCGAACCAGGTTGTGCGGGCAATCGCGGACGAGGGGTACTGGATTCCTCTCGACCAGTGTGCTGACGCGGCCTCGGTCCCCGGGTTCGTGGCTGCGGCCATCGGGTGTGGCGCGGGGCCAGCCACTTCGCCGGAAGCCGCAATCCTGGCACAGCTCCGCGGCAGTGAGTCGCTTCTCGTTCTCGATAACTGTGAGCACGTGACCAGGCCGATCGCCCGGCTGGTAGACCGCGTGCTCGACCGCTGCCGCGACGTGCGGATCCTGGCGACCAGCCGTTCGCCGCTCGGTGTTCGCGGCGAACAGGTTTACATACTCCATCCGCTGCAGGCCCCGGCACCGAAGGACTTCGCCAACCCGGACCAGCTGGCAAGGATTCCCTCGGTTGAGATGTACCTGGATCGGCGGGGAGCGGCCGGGGTGCGTACCGAGCCATCGGCCAGCGAGCTGCGCGTCATCGGGCAGATCTGTGCGCGGCTCGATGGCCTGCCGCTCGCGATCGAGCTCGCCGCCGCGCAAAGTTCGGTGCTTTCGACCGAAGAAATCGCGGCACGGCTCCAGGCCCGAGTCCCGTTGTCCGTTGTGGGAGACACCGCGTTGCCGGAGCGGCAGCAGACCATTCAGCGCACGCTCGAATGGAGCTGCTCGCTGCTCTCGGAGGGCGAGGTGCAGCTCTTTGCCCTGTGCGGCGTGTTCCCTGGTTCGTGGACGCTGCCGGCGCTTGAAGCTATCGCGGGAGGAACACCCGTGGACCGCCGGCTCGCGCGCCTCGTTGCGTCGTCGCTCGTTTCGGTCGTCGAAAACGGGGAGCGCCGCTACCGGCTCCTGGTACCGGTTCGCGAATACGCGCTTGAGCTGAGCGAGTCGAACGGCCAGCTCCAGGAGGCACGGCGCCGGCACGCGCAGTACTTCCTGGAAAAGGCAACGAAGCTGTTGGAGCGCAGCGCGTTTCGGCCGGGAAAGCAGGAGCTGGCCGAGATCGAGGCCGATTACCACAACTTCGGTGGCGCACTGGACTGGGCCATCGAAACCGGCAACGGGGAGCCTGCAATAGGCCTTGCCCTCGGGCTCTGGGTCTACTGGCGGGTGAAGGGACAGGCGCAGGTGGGGCGCGCCTACTTTGAGTCGGTCCTCAAGCTCGACTCATCGAACCAAACCTGGGTGGCGATGTGCCACGTGGCGCTCGGGAACTTCCTCCAGCTTCTCGGCGAGCGGCAGGCGGCGATAGCGCAGGCGGAGCAGGCGCTCGCAATGTTTCGCGACATGGAGCACCGCATCGGCACGGCGATAGGGCTTGGCCTCCTCGGGGAGCTGTCCTCGGAGCAGGGCGATCACGGGCGAGCGCGCAGCTGTTACCGGGAGGCGCTCGACCTGATGAAAAAGGGGCCGCCGTGGGCCAGGGGGATCCTGCTCACCAACTGGGGAATTGCGGAATACCGGGCGGGGAACCTCGACAGCGCCAGCACGCTCCTGGACCAGGCATGGGAGGCGTTCAGCCACGAACGCGAGATGTGGTATAGCGGGCTGGTCCGCATTCGACAGGGCAGCATCGCCCGGGAACGGGGTGCCCTGGCAACCGCCCGGACGCTTATTCGCGATGGCCTGCGGCGGGCCGATCGCCTGGGCGGCGCCCAGGAGGTGGCGCACGGGCTGGAGGAGCTGGCCGCTACGGAGTGCCAGGCCGGGCGAACGGCGCGGGCGGTGAGCCTCCTCGCAGCCGCGGCGCGGCTCCGGGAAGAAGCAAAGACCCCCATCGCCCCGCAAGACCTCACCCCGGTGGAGCAGACCGTGGCGGCAGGCCGCGCACAGTTGTCCGAACACGACTTCAGCCGGGCATGGGTCCACGGCCGCCGGCTCTCGCGGACGGAGGCAGTGTCCTTTGCCTGCGGCGACGAATCACCGGAACTCCAGGGGAGCGTCGGCCTCGCGGAGCTCACTCCGAGGGAACAGGAGGTGGCGCGACTCGTAGCAGAAGGCCTCACGAACCGGGAAATCGCCGCGCGCCTCGGTATCAGCGAAGCGACCGCACGCACGCACGTAGAGCGCGTGCGCAACAAGCTCGGGGTTCGAACGCGGGTAGGCATTGCGCGGCTCTTCGCGCATTCGACGTAAGCGGGCGGTCCTTTCCTCCGAGCCGAAACAGCGTCAGCGTTCGCCGTTCGCGCCGCCCGGGTAATGGGAGCGGGCGCGTTCCCGCGCGCTGTCGATCTGGTTGAGAAGGGCGCCGGGGTCGGGAACACCGGAAAGCACGAAGTTCGCCCGCGAGCCGGCAGTCTGGCAGACAAGGTCACCGTAGTGGAATGCGGTCGCGAGCATGCCGTGTTGGTCCACTGACATGTCCTGGATGTTCACCAGCGCCGCAGAGGCCATCCGATGGTTGAACCAGTTCGACCGCATGGAATCGACCAGGCGCTGGTTGGTCACGACCCAGATGTCGTTCTGGTACTTGTACCAGGTGAAGTAGGCCTTGATAGCCCAGAAGGCGAGCCAGGCGCCGATGATCGCCCAGGCCACGCCCCCAAGGGCACCGCCGAACCCGGTCGTCGCGGCGATGATCACGATTACCGCGATCACGGGGAGGATGCCGAACGCGATATCGCGGCCCAGCTTCTTCGCCAGGTAGGCCCAGTGCCGGTGGGCGATAAGGATCTCCTCTTCGTGGGGCTGGAGCTCGAAGGGGAGCCGGGGGTTCGCGAGTACCCGTGAGGCCATGGCAATCTCCTCTGCGCGCAGGGAACGGGGCGGCGGCGGCGGTACTAGATGCCGAGGAGCTGCCGCTTCTTGGCCTCGAACTCAGCGTCGGAAATGATTCCGCGGGCCTTCAGCTGGGAGAGCCTCTCCAGCTCGGCAACGTAGTCCGGTTCGGCCGGAGCTTCCATCGGCTCGGCAGCCATCGACTGCTGATACCTCGACTCCATTTCCTGTTGCTCTTCGTACGCCCTGCGCTGTTGCCGGCGGGCGACGTTTCCGCTTACCGCCGTCCATGTGCCTGCGGCCACCGCCGTGCGGGCGGCCGTGCCGATGAGCCCGGGGCCTCGCCTTCGCATAACCATCGTCATTCCTCCTGCGCTAGGCGACGCCGGCATGCGCCAGGGCGTCCTGGACGACTTCGCGTGGCAGGCGTTCGAGATCGAGGAGCCGGCCGTTCGCATTGCGCATTGCGGTCGCGAGCTTCGAAGCCCACAGGTCCTCCCAGACGAGAACCGCGGCGGACGAGTTCGGCTCAAGCTCTTCCGCTACAGCGAGCAGGTCTTCCAGGTTCACCAGGTCGTTGAGTTCGGACTGGAACTGCCTGAACTGCGCTCCGGTCTCGTCCTCGAGATCCTCAATCTCGACGGCAAAGATGTTGCCTTCGGGGCCTTTCGTTACAAACGCGAGGTCGAGGATGCGAATGGTGCCCGAGTCGACCAATTCCTGGAGGGCGGGCCCGATCTCTCCCCGGAACTGGTTCCCGGGGAAGGCGACAACCATATATTCGACTGGTCCGATGTTACCCACTGCCTGCCTCCTCTTCCGTATCGGCATGTGACTGAACTGTGGCGCCGAAGCCCCGCTACCGCGTCATTTCCTGGATCATCAGCTCGTTTCTGCGGGCCTGCTGCACTTCGAACCGGGAGCCATGCTTCGCCGGGAGCACTGCGCCGATGAGCCAGAGCAACGGCATGAAGAAGCCGAGGATTCCGAGAAGCACATACCCCTTGATGAAGGTGTAGTAACAGACAGTGACGAGGCAGGTGATGTAGACGATCCCGAGGGTTAGCATCAAGAACCATTCAAGCCCGGTCATGAAACGCTCCTCTCCCGGCGGATTCATCGATAGCGGAGGCCGGGGCTCCATATCCGGGGCTCCATATTTCGGTGAGGATGCAAGCGGTGCGAAGTGATCGCACCGCTCACACCTCCGAACGAACGATTACGTGCTCAGCAATCGCGCTCGCTGGCGGTCGTACTCTTCCGCCGAAATCGCACCTTTGTCTTTAAGTTCGGTGAGCTGGGTGAGCTTCTCGGCAACGTAGCCAGCCCTCTGCTGTTCGAACACGGGTTCCTCGGACGGGATAATCCGGGGGCGTACGAGGAAGTAGATTGCCGTTCCGAGAATTGGCAAGATCAGGATTGCGAATAGCCACAGGACCTTGGAGATACCCCGTAAGTCGTCCCGCTGGAACAGGTCCATCAGGGCGAATGCCCAGATCATGAAGAGTGGTATCGCGATGAAGATGACCACAAATACCGACCAGAATACATCCCAATCCATTAAAGGTTGCCTCCTTGGGTTTGACCTGAAGCCGATCGAGTAACCGGCAGAAGATCCCTGGTAGTCGCCGAAGCCACGCTACTGTGGCTCAATGAATTCCCGTAAACAACGAATGCTGCGAAAGACGTTGGGCTGAGCGTGAGCACGATGGCTGCCAGGTCAGCGAAAAGGCGACGCANCTGTCGGATTCGCAGTACGGCGTCGCCCCGGGGTGATGGCTGCTACGGCGCCAGCTGTTCGCCGTGCGGGTGTTCTTCGGCAATATCGCAGCCGTGGATGGTCAGCGCCCAGATCACGGCAACATCGAGCGCGATGATGACCGCAGACCAGGACGGATACCACTGCAACCATGCGAAACTCACAATGGCACTTATCACGGCAAGAGTTACGCCGATACTTCTTGCCCAGGCAGCACCGCTAAAGAGGCCGAACCCTGCGAGAACAATGATGATGCCGGCGATGAGGTGAATCCATCCCCACGCGGTTGTATCGAATTTGAATACATATTCCTCGTTGAGAACGTAGATTTCGTCGTCGAGTAGCGAAACCAGTCCTGCATGGCGTGAAAACCACCAATGGCGATCATCACGAAGGCAGCGAAGTACGTGTAGCCCACTGCCCAGGTGCCAGGTTGGCGAACAGAGGTTGTTGCCATTACGTCTACCTCCGTTCGAGTTCTTGGCAGCGCCTCGACCAACCGATGGAGCCTAGTCCTGTCAGGATGACGAAGGACGGGCGGATTATGCCCAGGCATTTCAGGTGAGTCTCGTCCGTATCTATTTCCCCTTCGCCTATACCGGCGAGTTCCGCTCCCACGGATCCACCAGGAACGAAAGAACAGCTGACACTCGCGTGCGGAGTTGGCACGGTCTTTCGCCCAGTACGCGATGGAGATGGCTCTCCTGGTGTCGCTCCCGCAACCCGCAAGCGCCGAGTATTCCGCGCTAGCGCCATGGAGGTCGTGATGGGTCGCGGAAAGAGCATCTATTTCTCCTCGCAGCCGCGCCGCTCGAAGGGCCTGCCGAGGGATTGGCGGCCACTGCCGCGCGGAGCGTTCCGTTGAGTGCGAGCGAACGCCCGGCGGGTACAACCGGCGGTCAGCCGGCGGCGCATGCTGCGGGCGGCCGCCGGAGGCATATCGAACAGCCGCCGGCCACGTGGGCCACGCGTCGGCGCGGGTTCCTCTCGACGTCCCTGCTGGTGGTCGGCGGGCTGTTCCTGTTCTTCGGCGCCATCTTCGCCTGGGCCCAGGTAACGCTCTTCGACGCTGACGGGTTCGCGGACGCGGCGACGGAATCGCTCGAGGACGAAGCGGTGCAGGACCGGCTGGCGACGGAGCTCACCGACCGGATCGTGGCGAACGATCCCGAACGGGCGCGCCTCCGTCCCATCATCCTGGGGGCGACCACCGCAATCATCGACAGCAGCCGGTTCGAGGCGATCTTCACGGCAGCCGTAGCGCGTCTGCACGACCGGGTGCTTCACGGGGGAAGCAATGACCTGCTCCTGGACCTGGGCGAAGCGCTTCCCGAAATCATTGCGCTCATCCGACAGGTAGCCCCCGAGTTAGCGGACAGGATCCCACCTGATGCCGGGGAGGGAGTGGGCCGACTGGCACTCGCGGAAAGCGACTACCGGGCCCGGCTGGTGCGGTGGAGCGAGCGGGTGGAGGTGCTGGCGGTGGCGCTTCCGATCGTCGCGCTGGTGGCGTTCACCGGGAGCCTGCTTGTTGCGCGCAACCGGGGCGCCGCGGTGTTCCAGCTGGGCATTGTGCTGGCGGTGACCGCGGCGCTGGTCCTGCTGGTGCTGCTTCTCGGGGGCTTTGTCCTCCGGGAAAGCGTGCGACCGGTGAACGGGCCGGCGGCCGACGCCGTGTGGTGGTCGTTCACGGATTCGCTCCGCACCACTATGCGAGTGGTTGCCATTCTCGGGCTTGGGGGCGCAGCTGCAGCCTGGTGGATCGGGCAGGGGTCCCTGTCGCGGAGGCCGATTCCACCCGCCGAACCCGGCACACGGTCGTAGCCACCACATGAAGGAGCCATATACGCGATGAACAAGAAATCCCGGGCCCCTGGCGGGTGGCTCCCGGCAGCCGCCGCGATCCTCATGCTGACGATGCTGCCGCTTGTGGCCGCCTGCGGCGACGACGACTCGCCGGAGAGCGACCTCTGCGATGGTCTCGACGACCTCGGTTCGGCGATCAAAGAGATCCAGGACATCAAGCCGGGATCCGCGCGAGACGATTTGCAGCAGATTCGCACCGACGTGCAGGACTCACTCTCGGATATCCAGTCGGCCGCCTCGCAGATACCGGAAGTCCAGGCTCTGCAGACGGAGATCGACAACTTCCGCTCGGCGGTCGAGGGGCTCGGGCAGGATGTCTCGCCGGGCCAGGCGATTCGCACGTTGGGCGGGCAGATTGTGAGCCTCTCGGCTGCGGTCTCCGATGCCCGGGCAGCGGTGGATTGCTAGCCGCAGCCGCGGAGCCAGCCAGGGTGCGAGACACACGCTTTCGCGGGTTGGCCGTTGGATCCGCCGGGCGATCTGCAAGACGACCTGCAATTGCCCGGCCTCGTGAGCGGGGGTAGCATTCCGGACTTCGCCAGCAGGGCAACTCACTGGCGAAAGCGGCGAACCAGCCGTAGCCCAACCACCCGGCACCAACCAGGGGGTGTGCCCATGACCGCTCGCATCGAGGACTATGCCCTAATTGGCAACATGCGAACCGCAGCCCTTGTGGGCAAGAACGGTTCGATCGACTGGCTCTGTGCCCCGGACTTCGACTCCCGCGCTGCGTTCGCGGCGCTGCTCGGCGACGACAGCAACGGTGCGTGGCGCATCGCGCCACGCGGGGAGACCCAGCGGGTCACCCGGCGCTATCGCGGGGACACGCTCGTGCTCGAAACCGAGTTCGAAACCGAGGACGGGACCGTGCGGGTAGTCGACTGCATGCCGCCCGGCAACGGCACGACGAACATCGCACGCGTCGTCGAAGGTGCGAGCGGCCGGGTGGAGATGGAGATGTTCCTCTCGCCGCGGTTCGACTACGGGCACCTCGTGCCGTCCATCGGGCAAAGAAACGGCGGAGCGTTCGCGCTTGCGGGGCCCGATGCGCTGGCACTCCACACCCCGGTCGAGCTGCAGGAGGGCGGGGGCAACTTCACCGCCTCGTTCACGGTTGCCGAGGGAGAGTCGGTGCCCTTCAGCCTGTCGTGGCATCCGTCGTACGAGCCGGCGCCGTCGGCAATCGACCCGGTCGCGTCGGTGGCGAACACCGAGGCGTGGTGGCAGGAGTGGTCGAACCAGTGCGCATACAACGGGCCGTTCCGAACCGAGGCGCTCCGGTCGCTGATCACGCTGAAGGCGCTGACCTTCGCACCGACGGGGGGAATCGTGGCCGCGCCAACCACGTCACTGCCGGAGGAGATCGGGGGCGAACGCAACTGGGATTACCGCTTCTGCTGGCTGCGCGACGGTGCGTTCACGATTGCGCCCCTGGTGCGGTCCGGGTACCGCGATGAGGCGATCGCATGGCGCGACTGGCTGCTGCGCGCGATCGCCGGCGACCCGAACCAACTCCAACTTATGTATGGAATCCGGGGCGAGCACCGGCTCGAAGAGCTCGAGTTGCCATGGCTCCGGGGCTTCGGGGGCTCGGCGCCGGTACGCGAATCGGCAACGCTGCGAGCAACCAGTTCCAGCTCGACGTATACGGCGAGGTGATGGCGGCCGTCTACGCCGCCTGGCGTGCGGGCATCATGAGCCCGGCACAGGCATCACGGCCGTCGGGCCTCCCGCTCGGTTCGGGGATCGAGCTCATCGCGCGGCAATGGAAGGAACCCGACGAGGGGATCTGGGAGATCCGCGGGGAGCGCAAGCACTTCGTGTACTCGAAGGTGTCGGCGTGGAGCGCGGTCGACCGGGCGATCGAGATCATGGAGGCGGGGAACCGGACAGACGTGCCGCTAGACCAGTGGCGCGCCCTTCGCGACGAGATCCACGCGGACGTCATGGCGAACGGCTTCAACGAAGAGAAGAACTCGTTCGTCCAGTACTACGGTGGAACGGGGCTGGATGCGAGCCTGCTGCTGATCCCGTTCTCGGGCTTCCTGCCGCCAGACGACCCGCGCATCGTCGGCACGGTTCGAGCGGTGCAGCGCGAGATTTCATCGGGCCCGTTCGTGTGGCGGTATGCAACGGAGGATGGGGTCGATGGACTTGCCGGCAGCGAGGGCGCCTTCCTGATCTGTGCGTTCTGGCTGGCGGCGGCGCTCGCGCTCATTGGCGAGACGGAGGAGGCGAAAGCAAACCTGCGGCAGCTGGCGGCACTCCGGAATGATGTGGGGCTGCTGGCCGAGGAGTACGACCCGGATACCGGGCAGCTCCTGGGGAACTTCCCGCAGGCGTTCTCCCACATCGGCCTGCTGCACGCGCTCTACACGATCGTGGAGGCGGAGAGTCGCAGCAGTTGACCAGCATTCGCGCGGCCATCGGGCACCGGCTCGCACCGACGGCGACGGCGTCGCCGCGGGCGATGCTGGTGCCGCTGGCCCTCGCCCAGTTCATCGCGAGCTACGACTCGGGCAGCATGAACGTGGCGATCACCGACATCGCCACAGACCTCGATACGACGATCACCGGTGTCCAGACGGCGATCAGCCTGTTCACCCTGGTGATGGCCGCCGGGATGATCACCGGCAGCCGGCTCACTGACATCTGGGGCCGGCGCACCTGCTTCCAGATCGGGATCGTGTTGTATGGCCTGGGCGCGCTAACCACGGCCCTTTCACCGGCCTTCTGGGTGATGGTGATGGGGTGGTCGGTGTTCGAAGGGGTGGGTTCGGCGCTGATGATCCCGCCTATTTACATCCTCATCAGCGTCTCGTTCGACGATGTGAAGGCGCGGGCAAAGGCGTTCGGCCTCGTCAGCGGGATGGCCGGGATCGCTGCCGCGGTGGGCCCGCTCCTCGGCGGGGCCTTCGCGACCTACATTACCTGGCGTGCCTCGTTCGCGTCCGAAGTGCTGGTGACGATGCTGATTCTCTACCTGAGTCTGCGCATCGCCGAACCAGCACGGACCGGCAAGAAGCCTTCGCTCGACATCCTCGGGGCGGTGCTCTCGGCAGCGGGCATGATCCTCATCGTGCTCGGCGTGCTGCAGTCAAAGACCTACGGCTGGACGACATCCCGGAAGGATTTCGACATCGGCGACGTCACGATCCTGAAGGAAGGCCAGATCTCGCCGGTGTGGCTGATGATCGGCATAGGCCTCGCGATCCTTCTCCTGTTCGCGCTGTGGCAGGTGTGGAGGGAGCGACGAGGCCGCGATCCGCTGATTCCTATGCACCTGTTTAAGAACCGGGTTTCGAACCTGGGGCTGATAACCCAGAACGCCCAGTGGTTCATGATGATCGGCCTGAGCTTCATCGTGGCGGTGTTCCTGCAGGTGGCGCAGGGATACAACGCCATCGAAACCGGGCTCATCCTGACGCCATCGACAGTCGGGCTCCTGATCGTTTCGGCGTTCGCGGGCAGACTGGCACGGAAGTGGTCGCCGCGGGCGCTGATTGCGTCGGGGTTTGTTCTCGCCGAGATCGGGCTCGGCCTGCTCTTCCTGTTGGTGAGCCCTTCCTCGGGCCCGCTGAGCTTCACCCCCGGGCTGTTCGTGTTCGGAGCCGGGGCCGGGATCATGATCACCGCATCGGTGAACGTGGTGCAGTCGGCCGTACCGGAGGAAGACCAGGGCGGCATCTCGGGCGTGTCGCGTAGCGTTTCGAACCTGGGGTCGTCGCTCGGCACGGCAATCGCAGGGTCGGTCCTGGTGGCCGGGATCATCATCCGCGCGACGAGCCTGACGCAGGACAGCGACGTCCTGACACAGGATGAGAAGAACCAGGTCTTCAATTACCTGGATGGGGACGTGAGCGCGCTCAGCGACAACCAGGTGGAGTCCGCGCTTGCGGGATGGCCGCAGGCCTCGATCGATGAAGCAGTCAGTATCAACGACGACGCCCGGAACCGGGCACTGGGGCTGGCGATCGTCGTGGTAGGCATTGTGGGGCTCGTGGGGCTCACCGCGTCGCTCTGGCTCCCGGGGAAACGCCCGGCGCCAGTTGCATCGGAACCGGAGCCCACGCGAGCCGGGCCATCGAGCGGGGACGCACACCGTATCGCCGCGCGGCGAGCGGGATGAGCGCCGCTGCGCCAGGCGGCGGGCGGCACTGCACGCGAGAAGGACCGGCACTCTGGTAGTTCTGCCATTGTGCGTGCCGTGGACTGTGACGAGGAGTCGGCTGGCATCCGGGCTCGCGGCCCGGCGCAAAGCATAACAAAAAGCAATTCTCAACAAATACGCAGAATTACGTACGACAGGAGCTGTCGCTCCACCTAGGCTTCCGCCGGGTGCGGGTTTCCTCGCGGGTGGATGGTCGACTGTTGTGCCTTCCGCTCAGTGATTCCGCGCTGGAGGAAGGCCGTTGCGTCAACTTGCGTTCGTTTTCATTGCTCTTGGGGCCGCCGCGCTCCTGCTGCCCGGCGGACATGGGGCGGTCAGCCTGCTTGGTTGGCTGGCGATAGCGCTCGCGCTGTGTGGTGTGAGCGTTTCGCACCGCCGCCTGCGAGCACCGGCTGCCTGCCTGTTGGTTGCTCTCCTGGCCGGGACGGGATTACTCGCCTACACGGGGAGTTCGAATGCGAACACGGGCGACTTCACCGTCCACCTGCGGCCAACGCAGCAGCCGCCTGAAGTGGAGTCCATGCAGCCCTTCAACCTGACGTATGCGCAGGCGAAGGAAGCGTTCGAAGGGTATATCGAAGACGGAAGCGAAGTCACGCTCGTGTTCTCGAAGGAGTCGGGCGCGAAACTGCTCGGCCTGCCCCCGATTGACGGGGACGAGATGACCGCCGTCGCCTACTTCGACGACGTCAACTTCGACATCACCGTTCTTTCGGACACGACGCTGTTTGGACAGCAGGCCAGGGTGCTGGTGAGCCTGCGGTGGACGACAGCCACAGAGTTCGAGCCTGAAATCGCCGTGGTGGTTCGCCTCGAGCGGGTGGACCTCGGGCAAATCAACGAGTCGTGGCAGGAGTTCCCTGTCCGCTTCGGCAACGCCCTGGTTGCGTGGGCGAACAAGGAGCACACGCTCACCGAGAACGAGAACATGGGCACCGCCGGCTTCTTCGAAGACGGCATCCCCGACGGGGACAATCCGCTATCGGATGCCTCCCTGCACGTCGTCCCGGGCGGCGCAGCCATCCAGGCGGCGCTTCACGACGAACCCAACGAGCCCGACCCCCTGGTCGAGGCGGTCGAGCTGCTCGGCCCTGTCCAGACAATCGTCGTTCGCGGCTCGGCGGGGAAGGTTGCCGGCGGTGACGACGACCCCGACACGAAGGTTCTCGACCTGACGGCCACGGTACACGTCGTCACACCGGCGGCTCTCGAAGAGAACGGGATTTCGCTCGCCGACACGACGTGGTCGCTCCAGGTGAAGGGCGAAAAGCAGGACGACAACATCGTCTTCTTTGGTCAGCTGGCCGGTAAGGCGAGCCTGAACATCGAGGGCACCGCATACGAGTTCGGTGCGGCTCTGCAAATCAATCACGACAAGGAAGCGGGGAGCACCAGCTTCACGCTCAAGGGCAGCGTCGAGAAGCTCGAGGACCTGTTCGGGCAGGATTGGCTCGACCTGGACAAGCTGGAGATCTCGGCCGGGCTTTCGAAGTCGGGGAACCCGCCCACGACCACGGTAAGCGCAACGATTGCCGCGAACCTGACCATCGCGGATGTCAAACTCCAGGCGAAGTTCGGGCTGAAGGTCGCGAGCAACCAGACGGAACTGAGCCTGAGCGCGACTCTGCCGGACACGGAAGCGCTGAGCCTCGATAGTCTGCTCGAAGCGCTGGGCGGCCCCGAGGTCGACGAGCGCCTGGCCGGCCTGACCCTGAGCAACTTCGGGTTCCACGTCGCCCTGAAGTCCACCTCGACGAGCACCACGGCGACAATTGCCGCGACGGCGGGCGCGAACATCCTGCCGAACACGTGTGGCGGCACGGCAATCCCCGCTGGCCACGCCGACCTGCTTATCCGGGTTGAGATCGGTGGTTCTTCGACCAAGGTCATGGTTGGGGCGAACGCCACCGGCCTCAGCACGCAGAACATCTCCTGCGACATCCCGTTCGCCTGGACGTTCCCCGAGCTGATGCTGCTCTTCGCAACGGACGACGTGGGGCCAACCGCATGGTCCGGTGTCGACGCGCCGACGAAGGCATTCTTCGAAAGCTACTTCTGCGAACCCGGCGACACGATGCCGTGCGAGAACCTGCAGCGGGTTACCTGCCAGGAGGGTTCGAGCGCCCCATGCGACGCCTCGAAGCAGTTCCTGACGGTGAAGAGGGGCGGCACGATCCACGCCCTGATGGAACTTGACGGAGACATCAAGGCAGCGCTGGAGGAGATCGGCATCACCACCAGCGGCGCGCTCCGGGTCACCGGGACAATCCCGATGGGAGAGACCCCGTTCTCCATCAGCGCTGCCTTCCCGACCATTACCACCGGGCCGGACGACTTCATTGCCCAGGCCGACCTGACGCTCAAGGCGAGCATCGGGTCCACGGGCTTCGAAGCGAGCATCGACACGAACATGACGATGCGCATCCAGCGGCCCAACCAGGCGACGTGCGATAGCCCCGATTACGTCGAACCGGACGGGGAATTCAGCAACGGGAACTGCTACGACGCTATCGGCGTCTTCGGGTCGATCAGCATCGAGATCGACGCTACAGAGGGGCTGAAGCTTTCGCTGAGCGCGGGGCTTTCGGAATGGGAGCACGCCTTCGGCGAGCCCAACCTCACGATCAACGCCTTCGCCCTGACGATCGGCATTAGCTCCACTCCCACGAGTGCGTTCAACCTGGAACTGGGCCTTGGCGGGAGCATCAAGGTCGGCGACAAGGACCTGACCCTTGCGTTCATCGGGTCATTCCAGGCGGGGCCGCCGCCGCGGCTCATGATCGAGGGCTTCACGTTCGGTTCGAACGCGGGCATCTCGCTGCGCGACATCGTGAAGACGTTCGCACCCGACCTCGAGGAGGAGGCGCTCCCGCCGAACCTGAGCCTCAAGAACATCTGGTTCGCCTATGGCACCAGGTCGGACAACACGCTGTGCATCCGGCAGGGGCTCTACATCCGGGCCGAACTGCACCTCAACGACACGTCGCCTCCCCAGGACGGCAACCCGGCCTGCGGGTCGATGGACCTGGAGAAGTTCGAGTGCGAGGAAGAGAGCTGCCTCGCCGGCGTCGAACTCGATATCGGGCCCAGGAAGTTCTACCTGATGGGCAGGATCTCGTCGTTCAACTTCGGGCCACTGGCGTTCAAGGAGACGACGATCCTCATCGACCTGAGCCTGGTCAAGCAGGAGATCAAGATCGAAGGCGGCGCGACGCTCTATGACCCCGTGCTCTGGTATGCGAACGAGCCTGATGGCACGGACAAGGTGTGGGCAAGCGCATACGCGAAGCTGTACGTGAAGCAGAACCTCGGCCAGTTCACCCTCGAACTCACCGGGTGTGCGCTGCTTGGCGGAAGCAACGTCGCCGACGAGAACTGCACCACGACCGACGCCACCCTCCTGCAGGCGTACATCAACGCTGCCATCTCCGCGGACTTCACCAAGGTGGGCCTGGCGTTCTTTGAGGACGCGGAAGTGGACCTGACGGTGAACATCTCGGCGCCGGCGCTGAAGAAGCTCATCGAGGACATCGAACAGGGACTCCAGCCGGTGGCCGCCTTCTTCGACGACGCGGCGACCAAGGTCAGCGACACCACGATGAAGACCTTGAGCGACATCGAGGAATACTTCTGCGTGCGGTTCAACGCCGACTGCCCGGAGCTCCAGGTGGCCGCCGACGCGTACACCAACGGCGCGGCGTATATCGACGCGCAAATCGCCGCGACCGACAGAGCCATCGAGCAGTCGACTGCGGTGGACTTCCATTGCTTCTGGCAGGTGGGCATCCCCACGACGCCCTGCGTCCAGGAATTCCGCGACCAGGCCAAAGCGGCGAACGAGGCCGCGATCGAGCGCGCCGGCGGGCGAGAATACATCGCGCTCCACGGAATTCACGACGTGACCGGCTTCGGCGGGATCGTCGATAGCCTCTTCCCGGACATCTACTACGTGAACCCGACCAGGTTCGATTGGCCTGCCGCCGGGGAAAAGGCTCCCTGCGATCCCGGCGGGGCGCTCGACGGGTTCGCCATCTGCTCTATCCCCAGGGGACAGCCGATCGTCCTCGACGACGTGATCGAACCCGCGCTGGTCGAAGCGCTGCGGCAACTGGACCCGGAACTGGTCGAGCTGCTCCTTGGCGAACAGGGACAGGCCCAGGTCGCCGCCATGCAGGCGATGGCGACGGTCCAGGCCATGAGCACCACGCCTGGCCAGTTCGTCGACGATGTGAAGACGCTGGGCGAAGCGTTCGACATGAACAAGCCGCTCATGGTCTGCGAGGCGAAGGCGACGTTCAGGCTCACGCCGGCCGGGCTCGAGGGGAACACGGCGTTCGAAACGAAGATCAATGCCTACGGGGCGAACGCCATCGTGTCCGCCAACCCTGAAATCGGACCAGGCTCGGCCTCGCTGAACCAGACAGACATCAAGGTTGGCGTCATTAACGACATTCTCGGGTCAGAGGTCAGCGACCTGAATTGCCCGGTCGAATCGGCGCCGGGCGAGCTCAGCTTCTCGATGAGCGCCACCGCCATCAACGAGGGGGATACCCTCACGCTCACCGGCAGGGCGGAGCCCGGGGCGACGGTTGCCGTCAACTGGGGCGATGGGAGCGCGCAGACGACCGTCACCGCCGACGAGAACGGCAACTGGACGGCGAACCACACGTACGTGGACGGTCCGAAGGTGTTCGGCATCAGGGCCACAGCCCAGGGTGCATCCGAAGCGACGGGCATCATCGTGGTCAACAACGTAGCGCCGGCCATCACTGGCGTGACGAAGCCTGCCGACTCGAACGAAGGCGGCCAGGTAACGCTGTCGGCGAACTACTTCGACCCCGGTCTTCTCGATACCCACACCGTGACGGTGAACTGGGGCGACGGGACGACGAGCACCATCTCCCTCGCGGCAGGCGGCAGCACGTTCTCGGTGTCACACACCTACATCGACGACGACCCGACCGGGACGCCGGAGGACACCTACACCATCACGATCCAGGTCCGCGATAAGGACGGCGGCCAGGCCACGTCTTCGACCACGGCGCTCGTGAAGAACGTCGCCCCGTCGAACTTCTCACTGGATTCGGCAACCTGGGAGGGCGGGAGCGCCGACCGGGATGCAGACGGGAACCTCATCGTGCCCGAGGGCACGGCGATCACCTTCTCCGGGTCCTTCCGGGACCCCGGGGTGGCCGACACGCACAACATCGTGTTCGCCTGGGCCGATGGAGAGGAACTCCAGGGTGTGACCGCGACGCAGGACCCGGATGACCCGACGCTCTTCCGGTTCACGGTCGAGCGGGCGTTCGCGGACGACCACCCGTCGAGCGGCACACCAAGCGACCTCGTGACCGTGACGCTTGGGGTTCGCGACGACGACGGCGGCACCGCCGTGCTCCAGGCGAACGTGCGCATCACCAACGTCGCGCCCGACGTCACCGTGACGCCCGATACCCAGGAGGTGCAGTACAGCGACCCGCTGGCCACCGTCACCATCACCGCCAGCGACGTCCGCGGTTTAGTGAATGAGACCGACGGCACGCGCACTGAATCCATGACCATCGCCACCCGCTGGAAGCTCGATGACGGCGAATGGCAGCAGGGCCTCTTCGGTGACCTCGTCCTCTCGGCGCCTGCCTGCTCCATCAGCGGCGCGCTGGAGACGGCTCGCGAAACCTGCGCCTGGACCATCGACGGCATCGTCAACGCCCAGCCCGGCCTCTACACCATCGAGGTCACCATCACCGACGACGACACCGGCACCACCACCAGGACCATCGTCGTCGACGTCAAGCGCGAAGACGCGCGTGCCACCTACACCGGCCCCACGCTCATCTCCGCGCCGTCGCTGGCGAACGGTTCGGCAGAGGTGCTGCTGCGGGCCACGGTGCGCGACATCTCGGTCGTGCCGGGCATCGAACCGCCCGACGAGCACCCGGGCGACATCACGAAGGCGACGGTCACCTTCGTGAACCGCGCGACGGGCGAGGTCCTCTGCACCGCGCCGGTGGTCCCCATCTTCGTGGGGAACACCACCACCGGTGGCGCCTCCTGCACCGCGACCCTCACCCTCGCCGCCGGCCAGAACCTCCGCACCTATGACGTCGGCATCGTGGTCGGTGGCTGGTATACCCGCGACTCCGCCGAGGACGACGTCCAGGTCACCATCGAGCGGCCCACGGGCGACTGGGTCACCGGCGGCGCCACCATCGTCGTCACCGGCGGGGCCGGCGCCTACGCCCCCGCGGGCAACATCGACGTGAACGCCTCCACCCAGTGGAAGAACAAGAACACTGTCATCGACGGCATGCTCCGCTTCCGCTTCACCGTGGACGGCCGCAAGTACGAGGTGCAGGTCACGAGCTTCGACTCGGTCGGCACCCGTGACCTGGGCGCCGGCAAGTCGGGCGAGGCGCAAATCGAGGCCCGCGCGACGCTCTTCGACATCACGAAGAGCCCCGGCAACCCGGTAACGGTCGCCACCAACCTCCGCCTCCAGTTCCGCGTGACCGACACGCAGAACAAGACCGACTCCGCCTCCTTCGCCCTCTGGAGCGAGGACGGCCTCCTCATCGCGGCGAGCGGCTGGGATGGAGTGACGGTGCCAGCGAACCCGGTCCAGTCGGGCAAGCTGCAGGTCCACTTCAAGTAGCCGCCCGTCGCACCTCCCACGCCAAGTGCCCGGCCAATTGGCCGGGCACTCTTTTTCTTGGTGCCGGGTCGTTCACCGGCCGGGGACGGTCGCGCAGGCGCAGCTCCCCGGCGCACCCGGGGTGTGGTCGCAGGTGCAGCCGCCACAGGCCCAGCATGGGTCCAGTTCGCTGCTCACCAGCGGCAGCCCCAGGAGCGCCGCACCCGCCTGCGCACGGCCCGTGCTGTCCACCGGCGCGAGCGCTGGCCTCCCGCCGTCGTCGAACGACAGCTCGGCCACCACCTTGAAGCCTGCACGCCCAATGCCGATGCCCGACGGCAGGTTCTCCGGGGCGTGGATGATCCAGAGGCGTGTCGCCGGCGGGCATTCGCGCCGAATGATCTCCGAAAGCAGCGCCGGGTAGATCCCGCGGCCCCGGAACTCGGGGAGTGTCGCGAAGTCCCACAGGTAGCGGTTCCCCGTGGCCAACTCAAAGCGGAGCTCGAGCTCGCCAATTTCGCAGGTGCGTGTAGCCACCCAGCCGTAACCCGCAGGTGCGCCATCGACCGAGATGAGATAGGGGCGGTGGCCTTCCGCGCGGCGCCGGGCCACCTCGTCCGGGGAAAGATTCGCAAGCGACGCGAGCACGTCATCCCGTTCCGGCGTCTCGACCGCCATCCCGGCTGCGAGCTCCGTCTCGGGCTGTGGGTCTTCGTACCACCATGTTGCCAGTGCCATCGTTTCTCCTCCTTGGCTGGTGGTCTCAGCGTGCCGCTCTCTCCGTGGCGCCGAATCACTCCGAGGGGTGAGCGCGAAGGGTGAATCGAAAGGCGCGTTCGCCCACGCCCACCTACCATAGGCCCCCGGGGGGACAGCTGTCCGAAAGGATCAGGGCGTTGGCGAGCCAGCCTTTACACCTGCTGGAAACGAAGCTCCAGCCGCCTCGTGCGCGCAAGAGCCTGGACCGGCCGCGCCTTATCGAACTTGCGGACCGCGTGCTCGATGTCCCCCTCGCGCTGGTGTCAGCCCCGGCGGGCTTTGGGAAGTCAACACTCATGCTCGCCTGGTACGAACACCTGGGCGATACCGCCGCCACCGCCTGGTTCTCGCTCGACGAAGCCGACAGCCAGCCCGAGCACTTCACGCGCTACCTCGCCGAGGCGGCGCGACGGGCGTGGGCCGCCGAACTTGGCGCCGAACTCGCCCTCGAAGCCCTCGTGGTCGAACTCGCGAACCACGTCGCCGCGCTCGATCGCCCCGCGGTGCTCGTGCTCGACGACTACCACCTCGTCGAATCGCCGCGAACCCATGCAGCCATCGGCCTCCTGCTCGAACACATGCCGGCGAACATGCACCTGGTGATCGGCGCCCGGCGAGACCCTCCCCTTCCGCTGGCCCGGCTCCGGGCGCGCGGCCGCCTGCTCGAAGTGCGGGCCGATGCGCTGCGGTTCACCGCCGGTGAAGTCGACGAACTGCTGAACGGGATGGAACAGCTCGGCCTGCCAGCCACGCAGGTCGCAGCTCTCGAGACCCGGACCGAAGGGTGGGCCGCGGCCCTGCAACTTGCGGCCCTCGCGGCGCGCGGCTCCCCGGAACCCGAGCGGTTCCTGGCCAATTTCGGCGGTTCGCACCGGTTCGTGTTCGATTACCTCGCCGAAGAGGTCCTGGCCGCGCAGGACGAGGAGACGCAGACGTTTCTCCTGCGAACCGCCGTGCTCGAACGGCTCTCGGGGCCGCTGTGCGACGCCGTGACCGAACTCGATGGCGGTGCCACCCGCCTCGCCAGCCTCAATCGCTCGAACCTGTTCACCATCGCGCTCGACGAGGAGGGCCGCTGGTTCCGCTACCACCACCTCTTCCGCGACTTCCTGCGGCGGCTGCTCGAAGAACGACTCCCCGGGGAAGTGTCGACGCTCCATCGCCGGGCATCCGAATGGTTCGCGGCTGAGAGCTTCGTTGAAGAGGCGGTGCCACATGCGCTCCTCGCCGGCGACCAGGCATGGGCGCTCGACCTCATCGAACGAGCCATGCCCGCCGCCACCCTTCGCGGCGACATCCTGACTTCGGGTATTGAGACGTGGTTGCGTGCGATCCCCGCTGATGAGCTGCAACGGCGCCCGCGCCTCGCGCTCCCGATCGCGCTCTCACAGGCGCTCCGCGGCCGGCTCGCGGGCACCCTGCACCTCGTCGACCAGGCGGAAGAGATCCTTGAAGGCCGGCGGCCCGGTCCGTACGAGCTGCCGGACGCCGAACGCCAGTACCTCGGCGGCGCCGCGAGCCTCGCCCGGGCCTACATCGCCCGCTACCGCGGCGACCCCGGGGAAGCGCTCGCGCTGGTTGAACGCGCCGAAGCCACGGCCACCGATGACCTCGTCCGCGCATGGCTTGGCATGAAGCGCCAGCTCATCCTCTTCGAAGCGTGGGCCCCGGGCGAGGAGCCCTCGGGCGACGCCATCGAGCTCGCTGCGCGGCGCTGCTACGCCGCCGGGCACCTGGGCGGCGCGACCGCCATGAAGATGATCGAGTTCTACCGCCTCGTCTTCTCCGGTCACCTGACCGGCGCCGAGCGCCACATCCGCGCGGCGCTCGCCGAGGCGTACGAACGGAACGCGCTCCCCGCGCTCGGGATGCTGCACGGCGCGCTCGCCGAGATCCGCTACGAGTTCGGCGACCTCGACGAGGCCGAGGACGAAGCGCAGCGGTGTCTCGCCCTCGGCGCGCCCGGGGCGGCTCCCGGGCTCTTCACGCCGCCAGAGGTCACGCTCGCGCGAACGCAGATCGCCGACAACCGGCTCGACGAGGCGCGCGCGTCCATCCGGATCCTCGAAGGGCGCGCGGAGCAGGTGGAAACCGTGCAGGGACAGCGCTTCTTCCCGGCGCTGGCGGCGCACCTGTACCTCCGGCTCGGCGACCTGTCCTCAGCCCGGCGATGGTTCGACTCCCTGGCGGTCCCGCCGCCGGGCGAGCGCGACTTCGATTGGGAGTACGCCCGCCTGGTGCAGGCCCGCCTCCACCTCGCCGAAGGCCGCCCGGCCGAGGCCCTGCCGGTGCTGCGGCACGTCGCATCCGTGGCGCATGCGTCCGGGCGGCACGGGCGGTGGCTCGAGGCCCGGTTGCTCGAAGCCTGCGCCCTCTGGCGCAGCGGCGACGAGCGAGCGGCCACGCAGGCGTTCGGCGCCGTCCTCCCCCTCGCCGAGCGAGAAGGGTATGTCCGCACGCTGCTGGACGAAGGCGAACCAGTGCTCGGGATGCTCCGGCGGGCAGCCACGGGACAACATGGTTCGTACGCGACACGCCTCCTGCTCCTCGCGGGCGACGCCGCCACCCCCACGCCACGGGCGCGTACCGCGGGCCCCGACGACCTCAGCGAACGCGAGCAGGACGTGCTGCGGCTGCTCGTCCTCGGCTTCTCGAACCGCGAAATCGCCGACGAACTCGTCGTTTCGCTCGACACCGTGAAGACGCACCTTCGGAACGTGTACGGCAAGCTCGGGGTTCACAGCCGAACCCAGGCGATCGCCGCGGCGCGCACGCGCGGACTCATCTAGCCGCCTTCGATCACCCCCGTGGTTCACCCCTCCGGGCGATGGCTCCGCACGCCGTGCGCTTGATGCTCCTTGCATCGCACCAACGGCAAGGAGGCAACAGCGTTTCGATGATCGAGGCACAGGAACTCACCAAGCGGTTCGGCGACAAGGTCGCGGTCGACAACCTGTCGTTCCGCGTCGAACCGGGAAAGGTCACCGGGTTCCTCGGGCCGAACGGCGCCGGGAAGTCGACCACCATGCGCATGATCCTCGGGCTCGACCACCCGAGCTCGGGCACCGTCACCATCAACGGCCGTCCCTACCGCGACCTGCCGTCGCCGATGCACGAAGCCGGCGCGCTGATCGACGCGAAGGCCGTGCAGGGTGGCCGGAGCGCCTACCAGCACCTCCGGTGGCTCGCGGCTGCAAGCGGCATTCCCCGCAGGCGCGTGGACGAGGTGCTGGAGATCGTTGGCCTCACGGGCGTCGCCGACAGGAAGGTGGGCAGCTTCTCGCTCGGGATGTCGCAGCGGCTCGGCATCGCGGGCGCCCTTCTCGGCGACCCCGGCGTGCTGCTCTTCGACGAACCGGTCAACGGCCTCGACCCCGAAGGGATTCGCTGGATTCGCGGCCTGCTGAAGCAGCTCGCCGCCGAGGGGCGCACCGTGTTCCTGTCGAGCCACCTGATGAGCGAGATGGAGGCGACGGCCGACCACGTCATCGTCATTGGGCGCGGCCGGCTGGTGGCCGACATGAGCATCGCCGAGTTCATCCGCGTGCACGGCGGCGAGAGCGTCCGCGCTGTTTCGCCCCAGAACGAAGAGCTCGCGCGGGTGCTCGAAGGCGCAGGCGCCCTTGTGGAGCAGGAACCCGGCGGGGCGCTCATCGTCAGCGGGCTCGGCGCTGGAGAAATCGGCGATCTCGCGGGGGCGCACGGGATTCGCCTTTCGGAACTGGCTCCGCGGCGCGTCAGCCTCGAAGCCGCCTACATGGAACTCACCCGGGACGCCGTCGAGTACCAGTCCCGCGTTGCCTGAGGAGAACGATGATGACAACCCCAACGACAACCACCACCGGAAATACGAACGTGTCTCGCCCCGGGCCGCGAACACCCGGTTTCAGCAACGTCCTCGCGGCGGAATGGGTGAAATTTGTCTCGCTCCGATCGACCTGGCTCACCCTGGGGCTGGGCGTAGGGCTCGCCATCGCCATGACGGTGCTCATGAGCATGGCCATCGGGGGAACCTGGGACCCGGCGCACGAGATGTACGCCGAGTTCAACCCGCTGACGTGGTCGCTCGACGCAACCCTGTTCGCGACCATCGCCTTTTCCGTCCTCGGCGTGAGCGCCGCGGCCGGCGAATACACGAGCGGGATGATCCGGCTCACGCTGATGGCCACGCCCGGGCGCGGGCCTATCCTCGCCGCGAAGGTGATCGTTGTCGCCGGAGCGACGGCGCTGTGCGGGCTCGTCGCGGTGACCACCATGTTCGTCGGGGCCCAGGCCATCTACGGCTCCTACGACATGCCGACCGCAAGTCTCAGCGACCCCGATACGCTTCGGGTGGTCCTCGGGCTGGGCGTGCTCGCCGCGGTGTTCCCGGTGCTCGGCGTGGCGATCGGGTTCATCCTCCGCAGCACCGTCGCCGGTGTTTCGAGCACGCTTGCCCTTTCGTTCGTGCCCGACTTCCTCGCAGGGGTCTTCCCCGCGTGGTGGCAGGAGCACATCATCAGCCTCCTGCCGAGCCAGGCGATCCGCGCCCTCACCGCCGGCACCGTGGTCGAACGGCGGGAATACCTGGATCCGCCGGTTGCAGCGGTGGTGCTGGCCCTCTGGGTGGTGGCAGCGCTTGCCGCAGCCTACATCTCGCTGAAAAAGCGCGACGCCTGATCCACGAACCGGATGGCTTCGCCGCAAAGGGCGCCTCCACTTGGGGCGCCCTTTCGTTTGCCCGTTTCGCGAACCCCCCGGGAGCTCGACCGGGCCGGGATTCGCGTCCAGGGGGTCGCCCCGCACATCCCCTCTCGCCGAACGCTGCCGGCGCTCACCCGTTCGCGCCCAACAGGATCACCCGCGCGCTCACCCCTGCGGGCGATTCGCCGGCGGCCGTTCGAAGGGACCATCGCCTCATCCAGACAGGAGGCACACCAATGGCAACCGCAGCAATCAACCCACCACACACCGAAGCGCCGGACGAAACAGCACATCCCCGCCGCTGGTGGATTCTCGGCATCGTCTCGTTCGCGGCGTTCACCCTCTTCGCCGACAACACCATCGTCAACACCGCGCTCCCGTCCATCGCGCGCGGCCTCGACGCCTCGACGTCGCAGCTCCAGTGGATCGTCGATAGCTACGTCCTGATGCTGGCCGGCCTGCTCCTGGTTGGTGGCGCCATCGGCGACCTCTTCGGTCGACGCCGCTGGTTCGGCGTTGGCCTGGGCGTCTTCGGCCTCGGCGCTGCCATCGCGGCGATGTCGTCGAGCTCCGAGCAGCTCATCCTCGGCCGCGCCATCCAGGGCGTTGGCGGCGCACTCATCATGCCCGCCACCCTCTCCATCATCACCAACGTCTTTCCCGCCAACGAACGCGCAAAGGCGATCGGCATCTGGACCGGCGTCACCGGCCTTGCCATGGGCTTCGGCCCCGCGCTCGGTGGCTACATCGTCGATGCCACCAACTGGCAGACCGTCTTCTGGCTCCACATCCCGGCTGTCGCCCTGGCGCTCGCCGGCCTCGTCATCATCCCTGAGTCGCGCGACTCCCGGACCCGCGGCCTCGACATTCCCGGTGCCATCTTCGGCACCGTCGCCCTCACCGCGCTCGTGTTCGCCATCATCGAAGGCGGCGAATCCGGCTGGACCTCGCAGGTTGTGGCTGGTTCGCTGCTCGTGTCCGCCCTCGCCGCCGCGGAGTTCGTCTTCATCGAAACGCGGACGGCCAACCCGATGCTGCCGCTGCACTTCTTCAAGCAGCGCCAGTTCACCGCCGCCGTCGTCATCATCGGCCTGGTCTTCTTCAGCGTCGCCGTAACGTTCTTCTTCCTCACGCAGTTCTACCAGTTCGTGCAGGGCCGCACCGCCTTCGAAGCCGGCGTCCTCGGCATCCCCTCCGCCATCGCGATGGGCGTTGGCGCACCGCTCTCGGGCATGCTCGTGAAGCGCTTCGGGCCCCGGACGCTGGTGGTCGCCGCGATGATGTCCTGCGCGTCCGGCCTCTGCATGCTCTCCCTCGTCGACGCCGACACGAGCACGCTGCAAATCGTCGCGACCATGTGCTTCTTCGGGCTGGCTGGCGGCCTCGGCCTCGTCCCGCTGACCGACATCGTGATGTCCTCGGTTCCCGCCCACGAGGCGGGTGTCGCATCCGCCGTCAACGATGTGAGCCGCGAACTCGGCGCCGCGCTCGGGATCGCCGTCATCGGCAGCCTGGTCAGCGGCGCCTACCGCGCGAACGTCGAACAGGGGCTCGCGGGCGACATGCCCGCAGAGGTGGTGCGCGGGGCCGGCGAAGGCCTCGGCGTCGCCAGCACGCTGGCCGGCACCCTCCCGCCCGAGATGGCCGGCCGCGTGCTCGAAGTGGCGAACGCCGGCTTCGTCGACGCCATCGGCAACGGCTTCCTGCTCAGCGCCGCCTTTCTGCTTGTGCCCATCGTCGCAGGCGCCCTGTTCCTTCCCGGCCGGTCCCGCACCGCCGTTTCCACCGAAGCGGACTGCGCCGAGGAGTCAGCGCCTGCTGCCGAGGAAGCCGCACTCGCGGCCTGACTCGCCTCCCCTCTCGGCGAGTCGAACGGCCGTCCCTTAACGGGGCGGCCGTTCAGTTGCGCTCACGATTCGTTCCTGCTTCGAACCCGCCTCTTGCGGCGGTGCCATGGAGAGGAACGGCTTCGTCGCCTCCCGGGACGCTGCCGAAGCGCCGGACCGGCTGGAACATCCGCCGGTACTGGCTCGGCGAAAGGCCCGTCATCCGCTTGAACAGCCGCCGAAAGAACGAGGCATCGTCGTAGCCGACCTCGTAGCTGATGTCGTCCACCGCTCGGTCGCCCTCCTCGAGTAGCCGCTTCGCTTCCTCGATGCGCAGCCCCTGGATGCGTTCGATGAGCGTCGACCCCGTCGCCGCCTTGAACCGCCGCTTTAGCGACCGCTCCGGAATGCCGGAGTTCGCCACCGCCGCGGCGAGCGCGTCCTTCTCCCGGAAGTGCTCTTCCAGCCACTCCTCGCAGCGGCGCACCACTGCGTCGGCGTGCGGGTTGCGGCGAACCAGTGCCTGGTGAGGGAGCTGGCCCTCGCCGTGCCATTTGAGGAGGTACACCTTCGCGATGCGCATTGCCTCGGCCGGGCCGCAGTAGCGCGCGATGATGTGCAGCGCCAGGTCGTGCCACGACGTCGTGCCACCCGCTGTCACCAGGCGCCCCTCCGCGTCAGCGAACGCAAGGTTCGGCGAAGGCTGGAACCGAACGGCGGGATATTCGCGGCGAAAGAGGTCCTGGTAGGCCCAGTGAGACGTCGCGTCGGCGCCGTTCAGCAAGCCGGTCTCCGCGAGGAGCACCGCCCCAGAGCAGGCCGAAAAGACCGCTTCGCCCGCCTCATACCGGCGGCGAACCCAGTCCACGAGCTCCACGTGCTGGCCGTGCAGATGGTCCGCCGGCCCAAGCCACAGCTCCGGGAGAATCACGACATCGGCTGGCGGGTCGTCCTCTATGCAGGCGTCGGGGCGCACGGGAATGCCGTTCCCGCACGTGAACGGCGTTCGTTGCTCGCTCACGATCGAAACCTTGAACGGGGTTGCGGGCACCCCCTGGCCCGAAAGCGTCTGCCAGATGTTCCCGGCAGCCAGCAGGACATCGACCATCCCGTAGAGCGCCGAACCGGCTGTCTCGGGGATCGCCACGATGCCGACTTCGATCGAGTGTGAACCATCCGACATAGCCCCTCCTGACGGCCAGCCGGATGGCACGAATGCCCCGGTTTCGTCAGAAATACATCTGAACGCGCACTGCCCGTCGTGCCATTCTCGCACAGGGCCGCGGCGCAGAGTCGAGGCCCGGAAGGAGAAACAGCAATGACTACCACAACGAACACGCAAGGCAGCATCAACGGCCTGGACACCGCGCAGCTCCATGGCACCGTGCAGGCCCTCAAGTCCGATCCGCCACTCGCCCGGTTCGAATTCCGCGCGAAGAACCGCTGGGTTTCGGGCGGCGAAAAACCGTTCGGTGATCAAGGACTTCTACGGCGCTGGCGGCGAAGATACGTCGCGCACCGAGCCCTTCACGTTCACGAACGGCGAACCGCCGGTACTCCTCGGTGGCAACGAAGGCGCAAACCCGGTCGAGTTCCTGCTCCACGCGCTCGCTGGTTGCGTGACCACCACCACCGTGCTCCACGCGGCGGCGCGCGGCATCGAGATCCGACGCCTTTCGACCGAACTCGCCGGCGACCTCGACCTGCAGGGCTTCCTGGGGCTCGACCCCGCGGTCACGCCCGCCTACCAGCAGATTCGCATCCGCATGGACATCGAAGCCAATTGCAGCGAAGAAGAGCTCGACGCGCTCCTCGCCTTCGTGCAGGACCACTCGCCCGTCTACAACACCATCACTCGCCCGGTGCCTGTCCAGCTCGAGCGCAAGAGCTGACCGGCCCGTTCGAACGCAAGGCGACGAAAAAGCGGGAGCTGATGGCTCCCGCTTTTTGTGTTCCGTGCTGTAGTGCCGGGGAGTTTATGGCGACCCCGAGCGGATTCGAACCGCCGATCTCCACCTTGACAGGGTGGCATGTTAGGCCGCTACACCACGGGGCCGCGCTCCTAACTCCTGCTTAATCGTAGGGTGCCGGGGCTTCTCAGGCAAGATCGCGCGGTAAGGGGATATCCAGACGTTCGCTATGCCGTGGGCGGCCGGGGGTCGACGCGTTCGAGGCGCCAGCGGGTGCCGGATTCGTCCATATCGACGACAGCGGCCCAGCCGGCGCGGCGGTTCGCGTCGCTCAGGGCGAGCGGGGCTCCGGAGTAGATGGCGGTGGCGCCGCCGCGGCTGACGTCGGCGTGGGGCTCCCAGTGTCCGAACGCGAGATAGTCCCAGTGGCCGGCTGCCGCCTTGATCTCGTGTTCATAAATAGGGAGCGAACGGACGGACTGTTCGCCGTCCGGGATGAAGTGGCCGTGGGCAAGGGCGATATGCCAGCGGCCGTCGATGCGTTCGGGCAGGCCTTCCAGGGGGCGGAAGTGCCAGTCGGTATCGAGGTAGGCGCGGCCCCAGAGGACGAGGTCGAGATCTTCGTCGTAGACGACCTGGCCGGCGTGTTCGCGGAAGATGCGGAGGTTCGGCGCCATGGCTTCGAGGTCGTAGCGCCAGTAGATGCTCCCCGGGTCCATCGGGTCGTGGTTGCCGGGGATGAGGTAGGCCTTGCCTTCGAACCGGCGAATCTGCTGGGCCGCGAACTCCACAACTTCGGGGCCGATGCGGTCGTTGTCGAAGAAGTCGCCGGCGATGAGCAGGGCGTGCGCTTCCAGTTTGTTGGCGCGGTCGATGACGTTGGCGAAAGCCTGCTCCATGAGGCGGCGCCGGGCTTCCCAATGCTCGTTGTCGTGGCCGCTGTATGCGCCAAGGTGGACGTCGGAGGTGTGTACCACTCGCAATGGCCGCCGCTCAGGCACCGGTCGCTTCCCTCATTACGTGTTCTCTCCTCAGTGAGCCGGGGGCGAAGGCTCCCACACGGTGAGGCGCATGATACCGGCTGCGAGCGAACGCGTGGTGCGGAGGGTGACGCCGACGGGGTGGAGCCGGTGCCAGCGGTGCTCGACGAGGACGATGATGCCGCCGGGTTCGAGCACACGGGTCCATTCGCGCCAGGCGTTCGGGCGCTCCGATTCGGGCAGGTGGCCGAGATGGTGCATGGCGATGATGGCGTCGAACTCGGGCCGTTCGAAGGGGAGCGCGAGCGAGCTGGCGTGGATCAGTTCGACACCGAGGGCGCGCACCTGGGCCTGTTCGAGCATGAAGGGCGAGAGGTCGACGCCGGTGATGCGTGCGCCGCGAAAGACGCGCGCGAAGAACGCGAGCCCATGGCCCGGGCCACAGCCGAGTTCGAGCAGCCGTTCGCGGCCACGAAGGCACCGGGCGACGGCACGGAGACCTTCGCGCTCGCGGAGCGTCCAGTAGAGGCGGCGGATGAAGGTGTTGTAGAGCGCGACGCTGCGGCGCGAGAAGTAGCCTTCGGGGAGGAAGTGCCAGCGGTGAACGTACCAGTCGGGATAGTCGACACCGGGTTCTGCCAGTGGCGCATCCGCCGCCGCCGCCAGCAACCGCCTCCTCGTCTCCTCGGAGAACCGCTTCACCACCGCGGGAAATCGTACCGGGCGGCGGGCCAACAGACACGAGACTGTGAGCCGTGGGCCCAATTGACATGAACTTACCGGGCGGAAGAAGATCGCTCGCTATTGGAAGGAGGGGTCTCGTGAAAGCAGCCGTACTGTATGGCCCGAACCAGCCGTTGGTTGTCGAAGACATCGACATCGACGAGCCGCAGGCGAACGAGGTCATCGTCAAGACCGCCGCGAGCGGCGTTTGCCACTCCGACCTCCATTTCATGGAGGGGAAGTATCCCTACCCGGTCCCGGCGGTACTCGGGCATGAATCGGCAGGCATCGTCGAGAAGGTTGGGAGTGCAGTCACGAAGGTGAAGCCGGGCGACCGCGTGGTGGTCGCGTTCGTGACGTCGTGTGGCGCATGCGATTACTGCGTGACGGGCCGGCCCTACCTGTGCCAGAACCAGCAGGCGCTGGGCCGCGTGGGGCGGCTCTCGAAGCAGGGCCAGCCGGTGATGCAGTTCGCCAACATGTCGGCGTTCGCCGAGTACCAGCTGGTCCACGAGAACGCCTGTGTGAAGGTGCCCGACGGAGTGCCGCTGGAGGCTGCGGCGCTGGTCGGCTGCAGCGTGATGACCGGTGTGGGCGCGGTTTCGAATACCGCGAAGGTGCCGGTCGGTGCGACCGTCGCGGTGGTCGGAGCTGGCGGTGTCGGCCTCAACATCATCCAGGGAGCGAAGCTCGCGGGGGCGTCCCGCATCATCGCGGTGGACCTGCTCGAGAACAAGCTGGCGGCGGCGAAGGAGTTCGGCGCCACGGACGTCGTGGATGCATCCACGGGCGACCCGGTACAGCAGGTAAAGAACCTCACCGGGGGCGGCGTTGACTTCGCGTTCGAAGCAATCGGGCTTTCGAAGACGGCCGAACAGTGCTGGGGGATGATCAAGCCGGG
>NICF_comb_assmDRAFT_10000074_pt1 | contig 66525 bp, 58 predicted proteins | sample NewIslPassag4_SG_FD_11279 | JGI IMG/M metagenome (IMG submission 11279)
GCACGCCGGAGCAGTATGCGCGTGAGGTAATGCGTTTCAGAGAATCAGCAACCGCAGACTCTAGTTCTGTTCGGTACTAAATTGGGGAGCAGACCACTCGAAGCGAAGACGGCCTGTCCGCTGCTCCAGCACTCGGACCGCCGGCTCGATAGCCGTGACGTATCCCGCCAACTCCGCACGCAGTTCATAGAAACCGCCTTCCAGGCCGTCGAGTAGTGCCCAGCCTTCATCCGTCCTTGCCGAATACACCTGGCCGTCACGCGACTCCGCCCTGATCGTCACACCATCCACGGGCCGGCGCGTCAACGCATCGACGACCTGTACCGATATCGCGCCACCGTCGGCCATAGCGAGAGCTGTCGCGAGCAGCAGCAGGAGGGCTGGTAGCCTCACGAGAACCGCTCGACGCAAGCTGCTTAACATGGCAAGACCTGTGGAAATGGTGATTTCGCGTCAATCTTGTTGCACTGCGCCCAGGGCAGCCCATGGTTAAGCAGCAGGAGCTACTTCGGGTATCAAGGAATGAGAATGAATAGCAATCTTCGCCAAGCTCCGGAAAGAAACCATTCGCGAAAATGCGTGCCCTAAGCCGCTCGCCTCTCGACTGTGCACCACTTGAGTTCTCGAGCTTGGTCGAGTGCCAGCGGGCAGGTCGCCTCACCAATAACTAACAGGAGAGTGTGTTTGGCTTCTCAACAGCGAAACCGGACGAGAATCGATTACTGATTAGCTCGCGTCGGAGTGCTTCATCGATGCGAGGTCTTCGATGACGAGGGGAGACGACGATCAAAGTGGGCCGATCACCACGAAGTCCACGAAGTCCACGAAGTCACGTTGGTGCAACCAAGCTTCGGCTTCTACATGATCCCAGCTGAGCACTCCATCATGCTACTTCTGCAGGCAGCTACTGAGTGGTTGCGAGTCTACTTGTCTTGTAGTTCGGAATGGCTAGAGTGCAGTGAGCAGCGTTTTGTATGTTCTGCGAGGTAACGGCCGTTCAAAGATCCACAAGTTCTCGGCGGCGGCGCCTCCCTCACTCATGACATCGATGTGACGGCTTCCATTGGACGGGGTTCGGCCACGTGCACGCGGTCACTGTAGCCGCTGAACGTCAGAAGGCTCCACGCACTACTAGTGCGTATGACATAATATACATTATGCGAATAGTCGTCAGGGCTGCAGCGCTAGGCATTCGGTCCTTCGGCGGGCTCTCTCGACGCTCCACCGATTCTGGGCTTACATGGTCCATGAGGCGGGTCGTGACCCGTTGCCGAAATCCTTTTCAACCGACCTTTGACTCGTTCGTACTGCGGATTGGCGCGCCAGTCACGCCGCTAGCTATATACAGATGCGTGTCGACATGTCGTCTCAAGCGCGACATTCTGCCAATCAGGCATCGAGTGCTATTCCGGCCTCTGGTCACATCTGGCCGATGCATGGACGCTGGCGGGTTCGAGCCGACGTGCTCTTCGATTCTGAAGTCCGCGTGATCACACAGGGCGGCTGCGGGTCTAGACTTGTCCGGGAGCTCGCGAGTAAGCGACACGGGCGATCCGGGGCTGGAAGCGCCTTCGAACGACACGCCACTCGCAGAAGGACCAGCCACGAAACTGCCATTAGGCACCCTATTCTTTTGTTGTTATATCAACATAGAGCGCAAAAGGGCATAGAACCTCATCAGCGTGACTGCCGGCGCCCGCTTGTGCGAGACGATCGCTTCGCGTTGGGCTCGAGACTGAAGGCCCCGTCTAGCGCCCCGGAGCTAGATTCCGCGTCGCTTCTCGATCCGCGTGGTGATCTTGGCGCGTACCGCCTCGTCGATCTTCATCAGCTCTGCGATCTGATTGAACTCCTCGAGGCGCAGACCGCTGCGCTCGACGGCTTCGATGATCTGCGTCTCCGCCCTTTCCTTGACCTTGTTCGCCTCGTCCGGGTCTGTCGTGCGTTCGAGCTCCGCGGCTGCTTGCGCGTGGATACTCTCGATGGCGATGTAGGCATCGGCGAATTGGTCGAGCTTCTTGTCTTCCAGCGGAGCGACTTCTCGTGGCGGTGGCGTGATCGTTTCCGGCGGAGGTGATGCTGGCTCTCGTGGCGGTGGCGTGATCGTTTCCGGCGGAGGTGATGCTGGCTCTTCTTGCGCAGCCGAGCCACCGGCTGCCAACAGCACGACTATTAATATGAATTGGGGGAGCCTGTATGAATGACGTGACTGCTCGCCCATGCTCGGCCACCTGCAGTGACCACCCATCGAGCTGCAATCCACGGGACGAGGACGAGTTCCGTCCGGAACGTCATCGATCTCGGAACATCAAGGAGAACGCCCGCATTTCCCCAGCCACTCTCAACTTCCATGACTTTTTATTTTTATCAATCAATTAGGACAGATTTTTATCATATTACATTAACTTAGGTAGGCCGAAGCTGAATTTCGCGAACGCTTAAGGGAAATTACTTGCCTTTCGAAGGCACAGGAGTATATTCGGTCGCTAGATGCTTGAGCTGGCTCGAAAACCCTGCTCGGCAAAGTTCAAGTAATTTCTCAGCTTCTGTCTCGGCCGAATCGGCCTGGCTCAGTGGGAATACATGGGGGGATAGGTTGCAATGAGCAACGCCTGGGAGAGTCTTTTCGCTGCGACAGCGGTGCTCGCCTCCGCCGGCCCCATCAAACAGCGCTTGGTGGATGCCTTCCGCACGCACCTCGCATCCTTGAACGCGGACGAGTTACCGTCCGAGCTTCGGGAAGAGTTCTCTTCAATCTCATCGACCCTGCAATGCGTCCGCCCGATGCGGGGCGAGACAGCGGTGCAGGCGACGGTGCGAAAGATGTCGGACATCGAAGCTGGCAACGTCGCCAGACGTATCGTGAATATGCTCGGCGCGCTGGCGCGCCAGCAGAACGCCCCGCGTACACCAAAGCTGCGCGCCGTCGGCGAGGATTGACGCCTACGGCGCCCTGCTTTCAATCGAGCTTGAACTCGATCACGTCCCACCGCGACGTATCTTCATGACGCGCTTGCCGTCGTATGGCGTCGACGATTGAGCGCTCGTTCCACTCGATCAGCTCGTCCGCAAGCGCTTCCAGCTGGACGGGAATCTTGGCCTTGACGCCGAAGTACTCCAGGACGATCACTGGCTTCTCGAGCCCCTTGGCGCAGTTGAGCTGAAAATCGATCCATTGCTCATTGTGCTTGTATTGGCCGGCAGGGATGATGACGACTTCGGCTAAATTAATCTGCTTCCTGAGCTCGCTGCGCATCGCTTCTGCGTTTCCGCCCAGCTGAATCTCAGGGTCGCTGCAGTTGCGGTAGTAGAAGTTACGCGAGCTTTCGAGATACTCGAATACGCGGTGATAATCGTCCGACGGCGCGAACACGTGGCTGACGAACACTCGCACCGGATTTTGCTCAGAGATGCTGCTCACCCCTTGGGCTCCTGTCGCGATGGGCGCAACATGGCTTGATCGTGCGGATTCTAATGCAGAATCTGCTCGTTCGGCCTCCCCCGATTTCGGATTGTGCGCCGAGCGCTGTCATCTGCTCGCTGCGCTAGAATGCGGCGCTGCGCTGTCAAGTCCGCACGTTCATCGTCCCTGACCCATGCGTTTCGTTTTGTACAACATCCGGTATGCGACCGGCACAGGGCCTACGTTCCACCTGCCGGTTCCAGGTGCCGGATACTTGCGCAGCAACGCACGGGTGCTCGAGCGCATCATCCAGTTTCTCAAGTTGCTCGATCCCGACCTGGTCGGCTTGATCGAGATCGACATGGGCTCGATTCGCTCGGGCCTTGTCAATCAAGCGAAACAGATCGCCGAGTCGCTCGGCCACTACTCGACGTACCAGTGCAAGTACGGCACCTCCTCGCTGAACAACTTGGTGCCGATCGTCCGCAAACAGGCCAATGCCTTCCTTGCGGCGCCACGCGTCGAGGGCGAGCGCTTTCACTATTTCGAAACCGGCATCAAGCGGCTGATCATCGAGCTCGAGCTGGAGAACGTTTCGATCTTCCTGGTGCACCTCTCGCTCAAGTTCCGGCACCGACAAGACCAGCTTCGCCACCTGCACGAGCTCGTCAAGCGCTCGCGCAAGCCCGTGATCGTCGCCGGCGACTTCAACACGTTCTGGGGCGATCATGAGCTGTATCTTTTCATGGAAGCCTCGGGGCTCAGGAACGCCAACCGCCTCGGGTTGCCTTCGTACCCGAGCCGCAATCCGCGCAAGGAGCTCGATTTCATCCTGCATTCCAAGGGTATCGAGATCACGCACTTCGACGTGCCGGACGTGCGCTTTTCAGACCACCGCCCGCTGATCTGCGACTTCGAAGTCCGTGGCAGCTGACGCGAGGCGGCACGACAACGGCGAACATCAAGGGGGTCACTATGCAAGCGTCCTCGCCCTATCAGGCGACTACACATTGGCAGCTGCGAACGGACGAGGACGGTGTCGCGTGGCTCACGCTCGATAAGGCCGGCGCGAGTGTCAACAGCCTATCGCGCGATCTCATGGAAGAGTTTCGCGGGCTCGTCGAGCAATTCGAGCGCACGCCGCCGCGCGCGGTAATCGTCCGCTCCGCGAAGAAGGGTTTCATTGCTGGCGCCGACATCAAGGAATTCGAGTCGATCGCCAGCGCGGAGGAAGCCTTCGGGCTCATTCGCAGCGGCCAGGAGCTGCTCGACCGTTTTGCCGCACTGCCCTGCCCCACGGTGGCCGCGATCAACGGCTTCGCCCTGGGCGGCGGATTGGAAGTCGCACTCGCGTGCCGGTACCGCGTCTGCGCGGACGATCCGAGCGTCACACTCGGCTTTCCGGAGGTGCAGCTGGGCGTGCATCCAGGCTTCGGCGGCACGGTGCGATCCGTTCAGCTCATTGGTCCGATTGCGGCATTGGATCTGATGCTCACGGGGCGCTCGGTTCGTCCGCAACAAGCGCTCGAGCTCGGGCTGGTGGATCGGGTCGTTCCACCAGAGCAGCTCGACGCGGCCGCCAAGTCGCTCGCACTCAACCCGCCGAAACCGCGTACACCGAGCCTGAAGCATCGTCTGCTGAACAGCGCGCCAGCGCGAGCCTTCGTCGCGGGGCAAATGCGCGCGCGCGTCGCCAGGCGAGCGCGTCCGGATCACTATCCAGCGCCGTACGCGATCATCGACCTGTGGCAGCGGCACGGAGGGGTCGGCGCACGCGCCATGGAAGCCGAGGCGCGCTCCATGGCCGAGCTCCTCGTCACGCCCACCTCGCGCAACCTGGTGCGCGTGTTCTTCTTGCAGGAACGCCTCAAGTCAGGCGGCAAGGCAAGCAGCGTCCGAGCGGAGCACGTGCACGTGGTGGGCGCCGGCGTCATGGGCGGCGACATTGCGACGTGGTGTGCGACGCGCGGGTTGACCGTGACGTTGCAGGATCGCGCCGAGGAATACGTTGCGTCTGCTCTGGCCCGCGCGCGGACCTTTCTCGAGAAACGTTACCCCGATCCTTCGCGCCGGGACGCCGCCCTCGCCCGCCTACATGCAGACGTCGAAGGACGCGGCGTCGCGCAAGCGGACATCGTCATCGAAGCGATCTTCGAGGATCTCGACGCAAAGCGCGAGCTGTACGCACGCCTGGAGCCGCAGATGAAACCGGGAGCGCTGCTGGCCACGAATACCTCCAGCATCGTTCTCGAGGAGCTCGCGGCCAAGCTCGCCGATCCCACACGCCTCATCGGTTTGCATTTCTTCAATCCAGTGGCGCGCATGCCGCTGGTCGAGGTCATCCGCACCGAGAAAACCGACCCGGAGCTCATCCAGCGCGGGCAAGCCTTCGTGCGGCAGATCGACAAGCTGCCGATCGTCTGCCGCAGCTCGCCAGGTTTTCTCGTCAATCGCGTCTTGATGCCGTACCTGAGCGAGGCCCTGCGTGCTGCCGAGGAAGGAATCGCGCTGCCACTGATCGATCGTGCAGCCGAGGATTTCGGCATGCCCATGGGACCAATCGAGCTTGCCGACGTGGTCGGGCTGGACGTCGTCATGAGCGTCGGCAAGGTCTTCTTCAGGGATCGCAATGCCGTGCCCAGCGTTCTTTCCGTGCGTCACGCAAACAATCAGCTTGGCAAAAAGAGCGGCCGTGGGTTCTACACCTGGACGGGCGACAAGCCGCAGAAGCCGCCGACGGAAGGCCAGCGTGCACCCGAGGACCTGCAGGACCGCTTGTTGCTGCCGCTCGTCAACGAATGCGTCGCCGTGCTGCGCGAGAAAGTCGTCGAAGACGCCGACTTGATCGATGCAGGGGTCATCTTCGGCACAGGGTTCGCACCTTTTCGCGGGGGGCCGCTGCAGTACGCACGCGCGCGCGGCGTGGAGGCCATCGTGGCACGGCTGAAGGAATTGCAAGAGACGCACGGCGAGCGCTTCGCACCCGATCCGGGGTGGTCGTTGCTGCGATAATTGTCAGAAATGCGCAATTGTCGTAGAGCCGAGCGCTCCTGCGCCTGCTACGATGATGCTTCGCCGAAAACGTGGAGCCTTCCGCTCCATCGTCGTCCACCTGGAGAACCATGGAAAGCAAGCCGATCGATCTAGGCCTGCTGCGGTCGTTTTCTCCTCTGGACGGCATGAAGCGAGACAACTTGCACTCGCTCTCGCGTAAAGTCGTGCTACGCGAGCTGCCACAGGGGCGTCTGCTGTTCAAAGAGGGCGAAAACGATAAGCGCACGTACTACCTCGTCCGCGGCGTCGTCGAGCTCTTGCTCGACGGCAAGCCCGTGCTCACGATCCGCGCCGGCACACCCGAAGCACGCAACCCGATCGGCCCCTCGGTTCCGCGGCGCTACACCGCACGCGCCGTATCGAGTTCGATTCAGGTGCTTTCGGTCGACAGCGAGCTGCTCGACTTGATGCTCACCTGGGACCAGACCGGAACCTACGTCGTGGACGAGCTGCGCCATTCCGAGGAGGTTTCCGACGCCGACGACTGGATGACCGTGCTGCTGCAATCGAAGGCGTTTCATCGGATCCCTCCTGCGAATATCCAGGCGATCTTCATGCGCATGGAGCGTGTCGACTACGACGCGGGCGACGTTGTCATCAAGCAGGGTGACGAAGGCGATTATTTCTACGCCATCGTGAAGGGCCGATGCGTCGTCACGCGTGAGACGCCGCTCAACAAGGAAGGCATCAAGCTCGCCGAGCTCGGCATGGGCGACACATTCGGCGAGGAAGCGTTGATCTCCGAAGCCAAGCGCAACGCGACCGTGACGATGCTCACGCCCGGCACGCTCATGCGCCTGAAGAAGGAGGATTTCCGCACACTGCTCAACGAGCCCATGCTCGAGTGGGTCGATTTCGAGCAAGCGCAGTCGATCGTTGCCCAAGGCGGGCAGTGGCTGGACGTGCGCTTGCCGAGCGAGTACGAGGCCTTCCATATCGAAGGCGCGATCAACGTGCCGCTCTACTTCATTCGGCTCAAGCTCAAATCGCTCGATCGCAATAGACATTACGTGGTCTACTGCGACAGCAGCCGGCGTAGCTCGGCCGGCGCGTACATCCTGAACGAGCGCGGCTTTCATGCCAGCGTGCTCAAAGGCGGCCTGGCCTCGGTGCAAGTACAGAAACATTAGCCTGATACCTCGACCGGTCCGCTTCTGCGATAGGCCGTTGCGCGAACGCATCCGTCCCCTCCCCGTGAGTGCGCAGGCTGTGCCGCTCGAAGGTCAGGTGCTGGATGCCTGGGCGTAGGAACGATGCGTGCAGTTATAGTTCCCGGACTTGGCAAGCGCGCCTTCGATCACCTTATCTCTTCAACCGCGAGCAAGCCCACGAGCGTTCGCGTTCTTGCACAAGAGACGTTGTGATCGATCGCGAGAAAACGTTCTACTTCCCATGTTCGCAGTGTCCCTTACGTCAGCTCGTTCTCTAACGCTGCCAGCAGCTTCTTCACTGCGCCTCGAGCACCTTCAACTGCTTGGCGCCCGACACACCTCCCACCGAAGTTCGTCCTCCAAGCCGGGGCGCCTTTCCCAATGTCGCGGCGTCACACACGGACCAGATACTTTCCGACGTTTTTCCCTTGCAGCATCTCAATGAATGCACGGGGAAGCCTCTCGAAACCTTCGACAATGGTTTCCACGGGCCGGACTTTGCCCGTCTTAATCCAGTGCGACATCTGGCTACGAAATTCATCCATCCGACCGACATGGTCATAGACGATCAACCCTTCCATCCGCACTCGCTTTGCCATGAGCACGCGGGTGGGATCGGGCAAGCTGGGCGGTCGATCGTTGACCTGTGAGATGAAGCCGACCAGCGGAATGCGCGCAAACGGGCGCAGATGCTCGAGAACGGCGTGACGCATCTCGCCGCCAACGAGATCGAAGTAAATGTCAATGCCGTCCGGGCAAAGTCGCCCAATATCCGTGGCAAGGTCGCGCGACGCGCGGTAATTGAGTGCCCCATCAAAGCCAAGCTGGCTGGTGAGAAAGTCCACCTTCTCCTGCGACCCAGCCAGACCGTAGACTCGGCAGCCGTATACTTTGACAATTTGACCGATCGTGGAACCGACCGCTCCGGCGGCTGAGGACACCAAGACGATCTCGCCCGGCTTCGGGTTCGCGATGTTCGTCACGGCGAAATAGGCGGTCGCGCCGGGCATTCCCATGATTCCGAGCGCGGTCGAAATAGGAGCCAGGTCGGGATCGACTACTGTGATACCCGGTCCGTAATTCTCGATGTTCGTGCCACCATCAGAAATCGCATACTCTTGCCAGCCGAGCATGCCGTGGACGATCTGTCCCTCACGATAGTTGGGGTGACGTGACAGCACGATTTCCCCGACCATCCGGCCGAGCACGGTTTCGTTCAACGGCATCGGCTTGCCGTAGCGGGTTGCAGCCTCTATCCGGGATCGCTGAAACGGGTCCACTGATATGTATTTGGCCCGAATCAGCAGCTCTCCGTCCTTGGGTCTCGGTGTTGATAGGTCGCACCCGCTGTGACTTGTCGCGGAATCAGCGCCTTGATCTTCTTGTCCCGGCAGTTGATGCGGACGGTGTATGCGTTCGTGCAGAGGAAGTCGTCCGTGTACTTGCCAGTGTTGAATGACATGGCGCCATAGAGGTTCAGGCCCTCGACGGGTGTCCAGCTCGGCTCGAGCTCCAGACCACGGACGCGTGCGCCTGCCGCGTTATCTGTATAGGTTACGACTGTGCCAGGGTAAAGAACTGGTAGCTGCAGGCCGTCATAATCGGCCTGGAAGATCGCCGCGTTCAAACGGAAGGTGCGATCAGCAGTCTGAAATTTGACGCCGGCTTCGTAGCTATCGACGTATTCTGGGCCATAGGGCAGTGGCCGCCCGATTTCTCCGCCAACAATCGACGTTGGCGAGATGGTGTTAAATCCACCTGACTTGAAGCCCCGCGTGTACGTCGCGTAGGCCATTACGCCCTCATTAATATTCCAGTTTACGCCGACCTTCGGGGTCCACGCATCGAAGTCGGCCCGCTCGTCCTGCGGATATGAAATGTTCTGATAATAGAACTGACGGAAGTAAGCCTTTTCCTCCGTGTAGCGCACGCCGCCGATGAGGAAAACATCATCAATCACTTCGTAGCGCATTTCTGCGAAAGCAGCATATGCCCGTGTCTTTCGTTCGAGCAGGTGGCCGACGGCATAGCCGAAAAACCCGCGCTCCATCTCACCGTGTTCATCGAAGTAATACAGGCCGAACACACCGGTCAGTCGGCCAAGATCCAGCTCCAAGTTCACTTCCTGGCTGAAATTGCGGTTCTGCGCCGTATAGTCGGTGCCCAGGTCGGTGGTACCCGCGCGCTGCGCGAACGGTACCGACTGGATCACGTCAAGATCCCGGTACCCCGTGGTCGCTGTCAGCGTCACCGCATCCGACAGCTCGAGAACCGCGTTGATCGAGCCACCATAGCTGGTCAGGCCCTGGGCGTAGGGGCCACTCAGCTCGCTGCGGTAAAGGTTGCGATTCGGCGACGCCCACGGATTGTCGACACCGGGCAAGACCGTGAGAGGCACGCCGATCGATGGGTCGGATTTATCGCGGTGGTAGTCAGCTCCGATCTCGACCTCGAAGTTGCTGGTGGGGGTAAGGAGCAATTTGCCACGGACCGTGTACTTGTCCTTCTTGCCCATTTTGCGGCCGTATGCCGGGGCCTCGATGAACCCGTCGCCGCTCTCATGGACGAGGCTGATCGAAGCGGCCGCCAACTCGTCGGCAATCGGTCCGCTCATGTAACCACGAAGCAAAAGCGAGTCGCGGCTGCCGCGTGACACGTCTCCGCGCGCGGTGAAATCCCAACTCGGGCGCCTCGTGATAATCTTGATCGCGCCACCAGAAGTGTTTCGACCATAGAGTGTCCCTTGCGGCCCGCGTAGCACTTCCACCCGATCGACGTCATAGAGCGAGAAGAACGCGCCGTTCGTGCGCGGCTCGTACACGTTGTCGACGTAAACACCGACCGCGGGGTCGTACATCACGCCGTGATTTTCCTGGCCGATACCACGCAGGACGATGCGTGCAGCGTTCGAGGTACCAGTGCCTGGCTGAATAACTAGGCCTGGAACCTGGGTGGAGATCGTCCTCACGTCGATGATTTGACGTTCCTGCAGCAACGTATCGCTGAATGCCGACACGGCAATTGGCGTCTTTTGAAGCGTGGAAGTGGTGCGCTGGGCAGTGACAACGATCTCGTTCAAAACACTCGAGGCTTCCTGCGTGACATCGCCTTCTGGAGCATCTTGCGCTGTTGCGCTCAACGGTGCGATCAAGAAAACGCCGGCCGCAACCCCTGCAAAGCCAAACTGCAAACGTCCGATAAGCGACATCTTACCCCCCCTTTTGCTACGACACCGCTACGGCGAGCGACGCGATGTATAGGCCCCTACATAGGCTCTTGCGGGCCATGAGCCTGAGCGCTCGCGCAAAGCTGTTTCGCAGCTTGATGTTTGATGTTAATACGATTAGTTCGTTAACTTAGATATCGCCGTCAACTTCGATATCCACGTAATGTTTGGCAGCAGTGTTGTCAACACAAACCAGCGCTACCCGCCCCGAGGCGTCCTTTTCATCCATCCGCGCGCGCCATAATGCTTTCCAGCTCAACCACCCTGGAGCGAGCACTGCAAACGATGAAGTGACAACGATTGAGCGCAGAGGCTTGGTCGTCGATGATCGAGAAGTTCGAGGCCAGAGGCAGTCGGACACAGCATGGGACCGAGCCTCATAAGCCACCTGGCAGACGAGCAAGGATGCCGGATCCGAAGCAGCTGCCGCTGGTGGCAGTAACCACGGTGGTGGGCCTTCCCAACCCGAGGCGTGTCAAGTGGCGATCACGCACACACGGTGCTTGCGTACTCGCGAGCCGATCAACGATACCGAGTCACTCCCGTTCTCGATGAGAGCCACTTGCCGGTTCACACATCCAAAGTGCGCGACTCCGAGACCGCCGCGCTCTCCCCGGATCGATACGACATCATTGGTCGCAAGGTCGGCTACCGCCTGGCACAGCTGGCACAGCGTCGGGGCAGCTATGAGATCCCGAAATATGTGCACCGACTGCCAAGACGTATCCAGAATTTACGGCTCTGACGCGTGAGTTACCTGTGAGCATTCACTGTTGAGCACTTCGTCACACTGGATTAAACGCAAGCTCGCCGCACACGACGGGAGGCAAAGTGGAAGAGATATTTTTCAAGCTCGTATCGCAACAGTCACAATACGCCAACAACTCGGCACGTATTGCATCGCGTAGCGCCATCTGACGCGCTTGGTCAGACAAACGAGCGGATCGCCCGTGGTCAATCAAGAGACAAGCGATGCTGCGCGTATCAAGCGCGTCGAAAATTCGCCCACTCTGTGCCAGATCGTCGACGTCGGTAGTCAGTCAAGCGCAGATAGGCGAATCACCGGATGGTCGGCGTCGTTGTGGCTGTTAGTGTTGAGCCGTGCTTCGCACCGGCCGTGAGAAAGCGGTCGTGGAAGGGAAACGCTGACTCGATGCGTTCCCGACATGTCATCGTCACGCGAACACGGGAGGACGCAATGTCCTTAGACGTCATGTCCTTGGAGCCGTATCGAAGACAACGTCTCGTGATACTGAAACCGAGCACGTCGGTGCTCGATGCCGCCCGCGCAATCGAGCAGAATCGCATCGGAGCGATCATCGTGCAGGACGAGGGACGCATTGTTGGCATCGTCACAGATCGCGACCTCGCAGTACGCGCCCTCGGTCGAGCGCTCGACCCGAACACGACAACGCTCGCGGAAGTCATGAGCGCTCCTCCCATCACGCTTTCGCCGACGAACATACGTGCCGACGCGGTACGGCTGATGAAGCAATACAACGTTCGCCGCATCCCGCTCGTGGAAAACGAGCGCGTTGTCGGCATCGTGACGCTGGATGATCTATTGTTGGACGAAGCAGCGCCGCTCGACGAGCTTGCGGGAATCGTCGAGACGCAGCTCGGCGAGGGTGGACCTGCGGAATCGCCGCGCTCGCCGGCACAGCAGCGCAGGCAGGCACGTGCAACTGCCGCCTTCCGCCGTTTCCTCAACGCGGTGCGAGACAGCACAGGCATTCAAGATATCGATCAGGCCCACACTGCCCTGCTCATCGTATTGCGGCATTTGCTGCGTCGATTGACGCCGGAAGAGGCGAGCGACCTGGCGGCGCAGCTACCGTCGTTGCTTCAGGAGGAGCTGCGCACGGTGCCGCCCGGCCCGGACAAGAGCATCACGCGAGAGACCATCGAAGAGGAGCTGGCGCAGCAGCTGCACATGGATCGAAGCCGGGCCGCAACGTTGTTCGAGAACGTCGGCGCGGCGATTGCCTCGAGTGTGAGCCCTGGCCAAATGGAGGACGTCTGCAGTCAGCTACCCGCGAACATGCGCCGCGCCTTCGAGCCCGCCGGCATGCGGCCTCATTGAGCGACCGAGGCGCGCGCGCAGGGACGCGCGGCGTGGCTACATCGTGTGAGTCGGCTTGTCGCCGCCGAGGGCGCCGGCGAGATAGCTTTCGATCTTGCGCTGGGTATTGCCGCGATCCTGCTCGCTGAATTGCACGCCAATACCCGCAGTGCGCTTGCCCTGCGCGCCTTTCGGTGTCATCCAGATGACGCGGCCGGCGACGGGCAGCTTTTCGTCTTCGCCCATGAGATTGAGCAGCATGAATACCTCGTCGCCCAGGCGATAGTTGCTGTTCGTCGGAATGAACAAGCCGCCGTTCTTCACGAACGGCATATATGCCAAGTACAAGGCGCTCTTGTCCTTGATCGTCAGGGTCAGAAGCCCTGGTTTGCTGCTCGGCTGACGCATCGGTATCGACTCCGGCCTAACGTGGGCTGCGCGCTGACGGCGTCGCCTGCGGCGCCAGCACGTCCAAGAGTGCGTAGAGCCATGACGTGACCGCCAGCTCACGCTGAAGCGCGGTACGAGCCAGCTGTGCCTTCAGAGCTCGCGCGCGGTCCACCAGCTGATAGATGCCGCTTATGTTCAACGTGCCGGCAGACCTTGGCAAGTGCACAGGTCGACTTGGAAACGTGACGAGCTCTGCATTTCCAGTAAGAGCTCCGCGCGCCAGCGACTGTAACCAGAGGTCCAACCACATCAGACGAGCCGGTAGCTGCTCGTCGGCCCAGGACGGCGCGACCTGCGTCACATGGGCCTTACCGGACAACAGAGCGCTGAGCGACTGATGCATGTCTTCGTGCAGCTTGGCGAAGGAACCCCGCGCATGCTCCAACGCCTTGAGCGGTGCGCGGCCGGCGAATTCCAGCACGTCCGGCGAAACTGGCTGCCCGAGCTCCGCCTCCACCCAGGCACGAGCCTGCTCGAGGGACGGACCCACGACCGACAACTTGAGACAGCGACTGCGCACGGTCGGCAACAACGCGGACGGCTGCGAGGTGAGCAGGATCAAGAGACTGGCAGGCGCGGGCTCTTCGAGCGTCTTGAGCAGACTATTGGCCGCGGCGATCGTCATCTGATGGGCGGGCTCGAGCACCGCGACCTTGTAGCCCTGCCGATAGCTGGTCTTGGTCAAACGCTCGCACATCGCACGCACTTGATCGATGGACAGCTGCTGCTTGTCCTCCTCTGGCCGCACCCAGATCAAATCGGGATGTGTCTGCGCCTCGATCAGCTTGCAGCTTGCGCATTCGCCGCAAGGCCCCAACCGCTCGGGGCCTCGTGTGTCGCACAGCACTGCCGCGGCAAGCCACGCCGCCAAGCACCCTTTGCCGATTCCGTCGGCACCGTGCATGAGGAGCGCGTGCGATAGCCGCCCGCCGATCCACGCGGACCGAAGTTGTTCAACAGCCGCGGCGTGCCACGGCAACAGCTTCGGAGGAGGCAGAGAAACGACTTCTTCGGCCATGAGCGCTTGGGCTCCGCTCAGCTCTTGGAATCGACCAGCCGCTTCCCGACAGCGGCGCGCAGATTGGCTGTAACGACCTCGAGCGGCTCGCTTGCGTCGATGACAACGATCCGGTCGGGCTCGGCGTTGGCGCGCGCGAGATAAGTAGCCCGCACACGCTCAAAGAAGGCGCGCTGCTCGAGCTCGAAGCGATCCGCCATACCATTGGTGCGGTTACGCTTCTGCGCTCGAGCCACGCCGATCTCCACCGGCGCATCGAGCAGCAGCGTGAGATCCGGACGCAGCCCTGCCAACACCGTCCGCTCGAGCGTTGCGATGAGCTCGGTATCGAACCCCCTGCCGCCGCCTTGGTATGCGTAGGTCGCATCGATGAAACGATCGCATAGCACCCACGCGCCACGCTCGAGCGCTGGCTTGATGAGGTTCTCCACGTGCGTCGCGCGCGCGGCGAACATGAGCAGCAGCTCGCAAACGGCAGGCATGCTCTCTTCGCTCGTCTCGAGCAGCAAGGTGCGGATCCGTTCCGCACGCGGCGTGCCGCCAGGCTCACGCGTCACCACGACATCGATGCCTTGCCCGGCAAGCCAATCGCGCAGCAATCCGACTTGGGTCGACTTGCCTACACCCTCCCCACCTTCGATCGTGATGAATCTGCCACGCGTCATTGTCGTCGCTCGCGCAGCTTGCGCAGGTAGCGCTGCACCGCGGCCTCGTGCTCTGCAAGCGTCTTCGAAAAGTAATGGCTGCCGTCAGGCTCTCCGGTCGCCACGAAGAATAGCGCACCCGTGACCTGCGGGCGCGTCGCCGCCCGCAACGAGCCGAGACCGGGCATGGCGATGGGCGTGGGCGGCAAGCCCGCTCGTGTGTACGTGTTGTACGGCGTATCGCGCAGCAAGTCTGCCTTGCGGATGTTGCCGTCGTAGCGATCCAACATGCCGTAGATCACCGTCGGATCGGTCTGCAGTCGCATGCCGCGGCGCAGACGCTCGACGAACACGCCCGCAACGATCGGCCGTTCGGCTTCGAGCGCCGTTTCTTTCTCGATGATGGACGCCAAGATCAGCGCCTCGTAGGGAGTGGCAAGCGGCAAGTCCGGATCGCGTGCATCCCAGGCTGCCTGCAGCTCCCTTTGCATGCGCTCGCGGGCGATGCGCAGGATCTCCAAATCGCTCGTGCCGCGCGGGAACCAGTAAGTATCTGGAAAGAACTGCCCCTCCGGATGCACACCCGGTGCGCCGAGCGCAGCCATCATCTCCTCGGGAGTGCGGTCCGTGAACTGCGCATCCACTGCCTCGTGCGCGGCCAGAACCTTGCGAAGGTCGTAGAACGTCGTGCCTTCGACGAAGGTGATGCTGTGCAGAAGCACGCGCCCGGAGCTCAGATGCTCGAGCAAGGTGCGCGGCGTGAGCCCCGGATCCAGCGCATACTCGCCGGCTTTGATGCTCGTGGCACGATCCGTAAGGCGCGCCCATGCAACCCACAGCCCCGGTCGGTCCAGCACACCGGCTTCATGCAACGCATTCGCGACCGAACGCAAGCTCGCGCCACGCGCAACCTCGAAAACTCTCGTGGTGGTCAGACCTTCGAGCGGTGTGTCGAGCCAGCGGTACGCCCACCAGCCCGCGACGATCGCAACGAGGGCTGCGAGCGCCGCCACGAGGATCACTGCGCGGAGAAGCGCTCGGCCGAACAAACGATTCATCTTTCCACGCTGCGAGCGTCTACGCATCACACGCCCAACGCCGCTCTGAGCTGATCCGACACGACGCGCCGTGTCCATTGTTTCGCTTCGAGTGAGCCGACGGCGCGGATACCGCGCACGGCGTTGGTCAGAAACACTTCTTCCGCCGAATCCAGATCGTGCGGCCACAGCGGCTCTTCGCGGACCGCCATGCCGAGCTGCTTGGCGATGCGCAAGACCTGTCCGCGCATGACGCCGCGCACGCCGGCGTAGCGAAGGTCGGGTGTAAGCAGCGCTCCATCACGGAAGATGAACACATTGCTTGACGTGGCACACACGAGCTCGCCCTCGGTGTCCATCATCAAGCCCTCATCGATTGCAGGGTCATTCCATTCGGCTTGCGCCAACACCTGCTCGAGCCGATTGAGATGCTTGATGCCAGCAAGTCGTTCGTTTCGGCCAAGACGCGTTTCACACCAGCGAAGACGCAACATTCGCTGCGTATCGTTTTCGGGTGCTGAATAGGCGGCGACCACTCGTGTGGGAACCGGTTCGCCCGAAGGCCGATAACCGCGTGCCCCGCTGCCGCGTGAGACGATGATCTTGAGCACAGCGCTGTGCAGGTTTGCGGTGACTGTCGCAATCTCGGCGCGCAAAGTGGCGCTATCCGGCACCGGGATGCCGAGACGCTCGCAGCCCTCGCGCAACCGCTGCAGATGCGCATCGAGGAAGCGCACCGTGCCGCGCTCGAAGCGCATCGTCTCGAACACGCCGTCGCCGTACTGAAAGCCGCGATCGTTCACCGGCAAGGCCTGCGCAAGATCACTGGGTCGATGTCCGTTCACGAGCACTGCGACAGTCATCGCATCCCCTCTCCTCCATCGTGAATGCCCGCAAGACACCGCGTGCCTTGGCACGCGTTTCCTCCAGCTCTCGCGTCGGGATCGAGTCGGCAACGATGCCCGCCCCCGCACGCAATGTGAGCGTCTCATCGCGCACCTCGACCGAGCGGATCAGGATGTTCATGTCCATCGAGCCGTCGCGATCGAGATACCCGAGCGAGCCCGTGTACGGGCCGCGCGCTTCCTGCTCGAGCTCCGCGATGATCTCCATGCAGCGGATCTTAGGACATCCGGTGATCGTTCCGCCCGGAAAGACAGCACGGAGCACCTCTCCCGGGCCAGCCTGGGCATGCAGGCGGCCACGCACATTGGAGACGATGTGATGCACGTGCGCATAGGACTCGAGCACCATGAGCTCGTCGACCTCGACCGTCCCAGGCAGACAGATTCTTCCGAGATCGTTGCGCTCGAGATCGAGCAACATCACGTGCTCGGCGCGCTCCTTGGGGTGCGCCTGCAGCTCACGCGCAAGCGATTCGTCCTCGCCCGCGCTGCCTCCGCGCGGGCGTGTTCCGGCAATCGGTCGCGTCGATACCCAGCCGTCGCGCACCCGCACGAGTCGCTCAGGAGATGAGCTGGCAATCGCCAGCCCGTCGAGCTGCGCGACGGCTGCAAACGGGGCCGGATTCGTACGGCGCAGACGCCGGTACACATCGGCTGCGCCGGCACCCTGCCGCAACCGCGCGCGCCACGCGCGCGACAAGTTTGCTTGATAGATGTCACCGGCCGCGATGTACTCGAGCGCGCGCTCGACGGCACGCAGAAAGCGCTCAGGCGGATCTTCCTCTATTGCCTCGACAACGGACGTGCCTTCATTCTCCGACGCGTGCAGCTGCGGCTCGATCGCAGCGAGATCTGCCTTGAGGCGCGCCAACCCGTCCGGCAGGTCCGATTCGGCGACGAGGTATGTGCTTGCGCTCTCGTGCTCGAAGACCACCGCGGCAGGAATGCGTAACGCCACGGCGATGGGTCCTTGCGGGGGGGGCGGCAAGCGCAGACGCGGCTCGATCTGCTGAGCCAGCTCGTAGCCGAGATACAGCAGCCAGCCGCCTCTGAACGGCAGGTGTGACCGAATCGGCATCGTGCGCTCACGCACCCACCAGCGATCCAGCGCCTTGAGAAAGGTTGCCGCGTCGGTCAGGCCAGGCTCGTCCGCCGATAGCGCGCCAGAGGCATCGAGGCTGAGCTTACTGTGCGGAAATGCGAACAGGATGTCGAAGCGGCCCAGCGGCTGGCCGCTGGCCGCGCTCTCGAACAGGGCGGGATAGCGCTGCGGGAACGCCGCGTGCAGCCCCAGCAACGCGCGGCGCGGCAGGCAGACAGGGATCACTCGAGGCTCTGCGCTCATACGAGAGCCCGTGTCGTGAAGGAGCCGAGAACGTGCAACCTGCGCGCCGGATCGAACGCGTTACGCTCGCTTCTCAATCCAGCGCGCGGAAGACCAAGCTGCCGTTCGTGCCGCCGAACCCGAACGAGTTCGAAAGCGCGACGCGGATGCGCATCGGTCGTGCGACATTCGGCACGTAGTCCAGATCGCACCCCTCGCCCGGATGGTGCAAGTTGATGGTCGGAGGCGCAACCTGGTCGCGGATCGCCAGAATCGTGAAGATGGCTTCCACCGCTCCGGCCGCACCCAGTAAATGACCCGTCATCGACTTGGTCGAGCTGACGGCCAGCTTGCGTGCGTGGTCTCCAAACGCGCGCTTGATCGCGATCGTTTCAGCGAGATCGCCGAGCTCCGTGGAGGTCGCGTGCGCGTTCAAGTAATCAACGTCCTCGGGATTGAGCTTGCCGTCGCGTAGCGCGTTCAGCATCGCGAGTCGCGCGCCTTCCCCGTCCTCGGGCGGTGCGGTGATGTGATGTGCATCGCCGCTCATGCCGAAGCCCGCCAGCTCTGCGTAGATGCGCGCACCGCGCTTTTTGGCGTGCTCGTACTCTTCGAGCACCAGCGCGCCAGCGCCGTCCGAGAGCACGAACCCGTCGCGATCACGATCCCACGGGCGGCTTGCGCCTTGCGGATCATCGTTCCGCTGCGACAAGGCTCGCGCCTGGCAGAAGCTGCCGAGCCCGAGCGGCGTTGTTGCCATCTCACCGCCTCCCGCGATCATCACGTCCGCGTCGCCGTACTTGACCAGGCGGGCCGCCAAGCCGATCGAGTGCGTGGAGGTGGTGCACGCAGTAACCGTTGCGATGTTCGGTCCGGTGAGTTTGTAGTGGATCGAGACATGCCCGGAGATCATGTTGATGATGCTGCCGGGCACGAAGAAGGGAGAGATCTTCCTGGGACTGCCAGTCTCCAGGTACTTCTTGTAGTTCTCTTCAATGGTATCCAAACCGCCGATACCGGCGCCCATTGCGACGCCGATACGCGAGCGGTTCTCCGCCGTGATCTCGAGACCCGAATCCTTCAGCGCATCGGCCGCGGCGGCAAAACCGTAATGCATGAACGGGTCCATCTTGCGGAGCTCCTTCGCCGGCAGGTATTTCTCCGCGTCGAATCCCTGCACCGCGCCACCGAAGCGGACCGGAAATGCGCTGACGTCGAAACGGGTGATCGGTCCGATACCGCTCTTACCGGCGAGAATGTTCGCCCATGCAGACTCGATCGTGCTGCCAACGGGCGAAACGATGCCCAGACCAGTCACGACGACACGTCGCTCAGACAAGCGAGAACCTCATTGAGCTGAATTGGATGCAAACTGGGGATTTCGCGCTAACGCTGCCTCGCCATCCCTGACCTGTAGGGAGCTCGGGGCCCTGAGCTCAAGAAGAAGCCTGGTTGCGGCGCTCGGTGATGTAATCGATGGCTTGCTGGACGGTAGTGATCTTTTCGGCGTCCTCATCCGGGATCTCCGTCTCGAACTCCTCCTCCAGCGCCATCACCAGCTCGACCGTGTCGAGCGAATCTGCGCCGAGATCGTCGACGAAGGAAGCGTCGTTGGTGACTTCTTCCTCCTTTACCCCCAATTGCTCGGCGACGATGGCTTTAACCTGCTGTTCGATACTGCTCATTGGTCTACGAGTCCTCTGTGAGGCTGCTGAACCCTGGGCGAAGTCCGACCTTCTATCGCTTTGGGCGGATCGCACGGGGGGCGTATTCTAAGTTAAGTGCCTAAAGCGTCAAAGCCGGGAGCGTTCGGAACCCTGCAGGGTACCGGTTGCGGCGCGCCATGAGACCCCGAGCGCTCCATTTCGGCTGTGCAAACTCGGTCTAATTCTTTTTAAACCATATACATACCGCCGTTGACGTGCAGGGTCTCGCCGGTAATGTAGCCTGCCGCCGGCGAGGCCAGGAACGCCACGGCATGGGCCACGTCCTCGGGCGTCCCGAGCCGGCCCAAGGCGACCTGCTGGATCAATTGCTGCTGTTGCTCGGCCGGTAGCTGCGCCGTCATGTCGGTCGCGATGAAACCCGGTGCCACGACATTGACCGTGATGTTACGCGAGCCGACCTCGCGCGCCAGCGCCTTGCTGAACCCGATGATGCCCGCCTTGGCGGCGGCGTAGTTCGTCTGACCGGCGTTACCCATGACGCCCACCACCGACGCAATGTTGATGATGCGCCCTCGACGCGCCTTCATCATGCCGCGTAATACGCCCTTGCATAGACGAAACACGGAGGTGAGGTTGGTGTTCAGAATTTCGTCCCACTCCTCCGGTTTCATACGCAACAGCAGGTTATCCCGCGTGATCCCTGCGTTGTTCACGAGAATCGTCGGCGCGCCCTCCTTTGCCTCGACATCCTTGAGGAACGCGTCCACCGAATCCGCATCTGCCACGTTCAGCACGGCGCCGCGGCCCTTGAAACCGGCGTTCTGCAGCCACTCGGTGATGCCTTGCGCACCCGCCTCAGTCGTTGCCGTCCCAACGACCGTTGCACCTTGGCGGGCAAGCTCATGGGCGATCGCCCGGCCGATGCCGCGGGAGGCACCGGTGACGATGGCTACGTCCTGCGCCAACACGGCGTTCGGCTCGCTCATGCCTCGCTCCTGCACGCTTGCAGCGCGCGCTGTAACGATTCTGTGTCCTCGATCGCCAACATCTCGATCTCCTTGTTCTTCTCGATGCGTCGATTCAGTCCCGTGAGCACGCGACCGGGTCCGCACTCGACGATGACGCGTGCACCATCCGCAATCATCGTTTGAATCGTCTGCGTCCAGCGCACGGGCTTGACGAGCTGCTCGACGAGCGCGCGCCGAATCTCGTCAGCGCTGCCGTGCTTGCGAACGTCGACCGTATAGATCGCGCCGATCTCGCCGGCGCGTAGCTCGACGCTCGCCAAACGTTCCGCGAGTCGTTCCGACGCCGGCTGCATCAGCGATGTGTGCGAAGGCACGCTCACTGGCAGCTTGATGGCGCGTTTCGCACCCTTGGACTTGAGCAACTCGATGGCACGATCAACAGCGGCAGCCGCGCCTGCAATGACGATTTGGCCAGGCGAGTTGTAGTTGGCTGCCTGCACGACCTCACCTTGCGCTGCCTCGTGACAGGCGGCTTCGACGACGGCGTCCTCCAATCCCAGGATCGCCGCCATGGCGCCCTGGCCGAGCGGCACCGCGGCCTGCATCGCCTCGCCACGAAACCGAACCAGCTCCACGGCCGTGCGGAAGTCGAGCACACCCGCGCAGACCAGCGCCGTGTATTCGCCAAGGCTGTGGCCCGCCATCGCAAGGGGAAGACCGCCCCCATGCTTGCGCCAGACGCGCCAAGTCGCCACGCCGGCCGTGAGCATGGCCGGTTGAGTCCGTTCGGTCGCACCGAGCAACTCCTCCGGGCCTTCTTGGCAGAGCTTCCACAGATCGTAGCCGAGCACTTCGGATGCTTCAGCGAACGTTTCTTCGACGATCGGCTCGGCGGCCGCCAAGGCGCGCATCATGCCGACCGATTGTGACCCCTGGCCCGGGAAGACAAAGGCGAACGACATAAAATAAAACAGTTGGCTCAGTTACTACTCTCGACGGGGCACCCCCGAAGGGGCCGGGATTATAGCGACCAGTGTCGGCAGAGCTAGGGTTGTCGTCGCGCCCAAAGTATGCTCGCAACGAGCAGCCCGCCGAGCGCGCCGTATAGATGCGCATCTACAACGACCGGAAACGCTGCGGACCACGGTTCCGCGCCGCCCCACTGCTCCCAGCCCAGCTTGACGACCAGAGCAGCGCTCAGAACCAGCGCGAATGCGGCTTCCCGCCGTCGCCACCAGGCGATTGCACCTGCCGCGAGTGCCCCATGCAGCACACCCGAATAGCCGACGTACCACATTAGTTGTGGCTCACAAAACACAAAACCAAGGTCAATGACAATGATGGTGCCGAGAAGGATCATGAGCCATTGGCGCACGGAATAAGCGCGCGCAAACAGCGCGGCGACGAGCGCAAGGCCGGCGAGGTTCAACAGGAGATGCTGAGCCGACAAATGAACCAAATGGCCGGTCAGCAGACGCCAGACCTCCCCCTCCAGCACCTCGGTGCGCGCATAACGGAACGATTCGAGGACACGCTTGCCGAATAGGCCAATCAAGACGAGAACGAGCCCGATGAGCCCGTGCAACCACATGGGGTCACGCCATGGGCGGGCGGGAGACGTCTCGTTACTCAAGGCGCAATTCCACTTTGTTATGATCGAGCGCAACGCTGAACCGTGCCATAGTGCCCGAAAGCGTGAGGTGGGACGAACTATGTCAGAAACATTCGCGGTCGCCAGCAAGGAATTGCAGACGCAGCTCGCTGTGTCCAGGGTTGCTTCGCATCCGACCGGTCGTGCGCTCAAGCGCAACCGGGGGTTTACCCTGATCGAGATCATGGTGGTCGTGGTGATCCTCGGGCTGCTGGCCGCCATCGTCGCGCCCAACGTCATTCGCCGCATCGACGATGCTCAGATCGCCAAGGCCCGGCAGGACATCCGTGCCTACGAGACGGCGCTCAATCTGTTCCGCATGGACAACTTCAAGTACCCAACGACCGAGCAAGGACTGCGCGCACTGGTTGAGCCACCGAACGATCCAACGATTCGCAATTGGCGGCCGGGCGGGTACTTGAGCGGCGGTCTGCGCAAAGATCCCTGGGGCAATGACTATCACTATGAGTACCCGGGCCGACGCGGGCTCGAATACGATCTGTACACGCTCGGCGCCGACGGCCAAGAGGGCGGCGAAGGCGTGAACGCGGACATCGGCAACTGGAATCTCGATTAACTCATAACTCACTGACGTCGTCGCTGCCTTGCGACGCCACCACTATCACTTTCTATCGCGCCATGCGTACTGACCCTCACGCGCGCGGCTTCACACTGATAGAAGTGCTGGTGGTGATCGTCATCATCGGCGTCATCGTTTCAGCGGCGACCCTCGCCATCGGCCTGCTCGGCAGCGATCGCGAGGCAGAGGACGAATCGCGTCGCTTCTGGGCGCTCTTGCAACAAGCGCGCGAGGAGGCGGAGCTGCAAGGAATCGACATCGGCGTATACGTCGGCGCCACGGCGTATGAATTCCTGCGCTTCGACCCGCGCCGCAGGCTGTGGCTGCCGATTCAAGGCGATGCGCTCTACGCGCCGCGCGAGTTACCGGAAGGTCTGCGGTTTCGGGTTTGGCTCGAGTCGCGCGAGATCGTGCTGCAGCCGCAGCTCCCGAAACGAGAATGGCCGAAAGACGCGACGGATCAATCGACGCATCCGGCATTACAGGCGAGCGACAAGAGACGCGTCGACGAGCGCCCTCCGCAGCTCGTCGTCATGTCGAGCGGGGAGATCACACCATTCGAGTTGCGCATCGAGCGCGACGGTGGCGAGGCATTGTGGCGCGTAGTCGCGCTACCCGACGACGATCTGCGTGTCGAGCGACGCGCATCGAACGACCCGACCTGGATTGCAGTCGCTCAAACCAAACCGCGCGACGAACAGGACGATCGAGCGTGAACCGGCGTCGTCGCTCCATAGCCTGCTCAGTGCCTACAACCTCGCAACGGGGCTTCACCCTCATCGAGGTCCTCGCCGCCCTGGTCATTGTCGCCCTCGGCATGATGGCCGTGATCCAGGCCGTCAGTCAGACCGCGAGCAACAGCAGTTACCTGCGCGAGAAAACGGTTGCGCATTGGGTGGCAGTCAATCGCCTTACGGAAGTGCGCCTGCAACGCACTCCTCCACCCATAGACGAAACCTCGGATGAGGTTGAGATGGCCGGTCGAACGTGGCGCTGGACGATGACCGTCAGTCAGACGCCGATCGAAACGATACGGCGCATCGATATCAGCGTCCGTCCCGCCGACGCCGACGAAGATGCCTCGATCGCCTCCATCACGGGCTTTTATGGAACCGCGATTGCCCAACCGGGCACCACGCTCATCGATTGGGATGGCCTCGCCGCCCTAGGTGGCGCCCCTGGCGGCGGCTCCGGTGAGGAGTCGCCAGACGGTGACGGGCAAGATCGCGAGCGCCCAGGCGACGACCGGGGTATGCCGCGCGAAGACAGGGCCGTGGAATAGCCGGCATGGCCGTGCGACCGCGACAACACATTGCGACACCGGCGGCACATTCGCTGCGCCGTCGCGGGCACGGCTTCACGCTGCTGGAAGTGCTGGTCGCGGTGGCAGTGTTCGTCGTCGTCGGAGTGCTCGCACTCGGCGGATACAACGCGCTCGTCAAGCAAAGCGACATCCTCGCCGCCAACAACGCCCGCACGCGCGCAGTTCAAAACGCCGTGCACCGCCTTGTGCAGGACTTCGCATCGCTCGAACCGCGCCCGGTGCGCGAGCCGCTCGGCGAGTCGTTCCAACCCGCAATGCGTGCCGATGCACGCTCCAACTTGCTGGCAGAGCTGACGCGCTCAGGCTGGTCGAATCCGGCGGGCGTACCGCGCTCAACCCTGCAACGCGTCGCCTACCGCCTCGAAGAGGGACGACTCTATCGCGACTACTGGCACGTGCTCGATCGCACGCTCACTGCACCGCCGACCAGTGTCATGCTCATTGACCGCGTCGAGCGCGTGGCGCTGCGCTTCCTGGACGCGAACGGACGCTGGCACGAGCAGTGGCCGCCGCTCGGTTATTCCGGACCGGATGCACCGCGCCTGCGTCCGATCGCTGTCGAGATCACGCTCGAGCTCGAGGACTGGGGCGAGATCAGACGCTTGGTGGAGGTCGCGGGATGATCGGCAGGCTGGGAACTCGAGGCTGCAGACCGGAGCAAGCGCGCCATCGCGTGCCAGGTCACCCGGCACCTGCTGCCCTGCGCCGTAAGCAACGGGGTGTTGCGCTCATCACCGCTGTGCTCATTGTTGCTTTAGCAACGATTCTGGCGGTCAACGTCGGCTTCGATGGCTTCATGGATCAGCGGCGCAGCGCTACGCGCTTTGCGCTCGATCAAGGATTTCAGGTCGCTCTCGGTGCGGAAGCTTGGGCTGCGGACACGCTGCGACGAGACGGAATGCAAAGTCGCGAACAAGACGACTTCACTGAGGAATGGGCCACCCCCATTCCTCCCATCCCCATCGAAGGTGGCGAAGTGGCCGGCTACCTCGAGGACATGCAAGGCCGCTTTAATCTCAACAGTCTGGTCATCCGCCAAGGGACACAGCTCATTCCGGATCCACGAGCCGTGCGACGTCTCGAGCGCCTCCTGGAAATTCTGGAGCTCGAAACCAAGTGGGCTGGCCTCATCGCCGATTGGATCGACTCGGATGGGCAGGCCAACTTTCCCGACGGCGCGGAAGACGCGGTGTACACGAACCAGCCGCTGCCCTATCGGACGGCGGAAATGCCCATCACTCGCACCAGTGAGCTGCTTGCGTTACCGGGGTTCGGCTTGGAGCGCTACCAGAGGCTCGAGCCGTATGTCACCGCGCTGCCGATCGGTACGCCCATCAACCTCTGCACGGCTCCGCCGGAGGTGCTCGATGCGCTTGTCGAAGGCAAGCGACAGTTCACGCTCGGCCGCGACAATGTCATCGAATTGCGCAAAGAGCGCTGTCATCCGACGCTACAGGAGTTTCAAAGCGGGTTGAGCAACGAGGAACGAAAAGAGCTGATCGAGGGTCGAGTCGTTGGACAGACGAGCCAATACTTCCGCTCGACCGTGTGGGTGACTATTGGCACTACTCAGCTCACCCTGTACAGTTTGTTGTATCGCAACGACAGGACGAATCTCGTTCGTCCCATTCTGAGAAGCTTCGGGACGGCTTAATGGCGGAACTTCTGGTGATCCGGCTCAACCCGGCTGCCGCTTCGGCAGCCGCGGCGGACGCTCAGTGGCTCGTCGTCGACCAGCATGGTGCTCGCGTCGGCACCGTGCAAAGCGGCCCCCTCTCCGATGCCGCCGCGTTGACTTCCGGACGCCGCGTGATCGTGCTCGTGCCAGGCACCGACGTCGTGCTTGCCGAGCCCGTCGTGCCTTTGAAGAGCGGCGCCAAGCTGGCGCAGGTCGTCCCATTCGCGCTCGAAGAACAGCTCGCCGAGGACATCGAGCAGCTGCATTTCGCCATTGGCAAGCGCAACGGACGTCCGGGCATTCCAGTGAGCGTCGTAGCGCACCAGCGCATGCGGCAATGGCTCGATGTGTTGGCCGCAGCTGGCATTCGCGCGGACGCGCTCTATGCCGAGACAGCCGCATTGCCGGAGATACCCAATGCAGTTGCGCTCATCATCGACGGGACGCGTGTGTACATGCGTCGCGAGAACGGCCAAGGCGCCGTTCTGGAAGTCGAGCCATTGATTGAAGCGTTGCAGCTCGCGCTCGCCTCAGGCGATGACGAGCGAGAGCACGTCACGATCTATATCTCGGAAGCCGATTACGAGCGCGAGCGCGATCTCTTGGAGGGGCTGCGCGAGTTCACTGCCAGCCTGCAATTGAAGCTCATGCCTGATGGGCCGCTGCCGCTCATGGCTGCGAACGTCGCAAGCGCTGCGCCGGTGAACTTGCTGCAGGGTCCTTACGCGGTCAAGCGCAAGCTCACCCTCTCCTTCGCGCCCTGGCGTTACGCTGCGAGCCTCGCGGGCATCTTCGTCGTGCTGCACTTTGGGCTGAAAGGCTGGCAGTACTGGGACAACAAGCAGCTCGAAGCAGCCCTGGATCGCGAGATCACACAAGTGTTTCAACAAACGATGCCGGGAGCGCCGGTTCCCGATCCGCTGCAAGCCCGGCGTCACGTCGAGCTGAGGCTGAATCAATTGCGCGGCACCGCTCCTGTCAGCGGTATGCTGGTCACGCTCGCCGCGCTCAGCGAAGCGTTGGCTCAGGCGCCGAACACGACGGTCGAGGCGATTGCTTATCGCAACAATACGACTGATGTCAGGCTTCTGGCTCCGTCAGTCGACGCGCTCGATCGCATCAGACAAGTCGCCACTGAAAAAGGGCTCGGCGCCGAGATCCAGTCCGCAAACCCGCGCGATTCGAAGCTCGAAGGCCGACTGCAATTCAAGTCTTCCGGTGCCTGATTTCACAGCCGACCGATGCAAAACATTCGAGCTTGGTTCGATGGCCTACAACCTCGCGAACGGTGGCTCGTCGTCACCGCGGCGGTTCTCGTTGTGCTCACACTCGTCTATCTGTTCGTGCTCGCGCCGTTTTACGCCACGGTCGCTGCACAAGAAGAACGCATCGCCAGGAAGCAAGCAGACCTTGCGTGGATGCGCAGCGTCGCCGGCGAGGTGATCGCACTGTCACGCAACGCTCCAACGACACCCGTAACCAGTGGCGAATCGCTCGTCGTCCTGGTTGACCGCGCAGCGCGCGAATGTGGCTTGGCCTCGGCACTGACGGGCCAAACACCGTCCGGTCCGAACGGAATCCGTGTTCGCCTCGAGCGTGCCGAGTTCGACAAGCTCGTGCTCTGTCTTGCGAACTTGCAGCAGGGATACGCCGTCAGCATCGAGTCTGCCACGATCGACCGGACTGCCGAGCCGGGGTTCGTCAATGCGAGCTTCGTGCTGAACCGCGCAGCTGGATGAGACGGACCGATCGATGAAGCTGCGCTGGTTGATCGGGCTCGCAGCGGTCGCGTACGTGCTGTTCGCGATCGTCACTTTCCCTGCCTCGATCGTGCTCGCCCAGTTCCGCGACCAGGGTGTCGCGGCCGTCGGTATCGAAGGAACGATCTGGAAAGGCCGCGTGCAGCTGCTGCAGGTGCACGGCGTGAACGTCGGCCGCGCGGAGTGGGATCTCGACGCGCCCGCCCTGCTCACCCTCAAGCTGCGCGCCAACGTGCGAGTGACGCGGCCGGACGGCTTCCTACAGTCACAGCTCACGTTGACTCGCGGCTCGGTTCGCTTCACGGACCTCACGGCTTCCCTACCATTGGCGGCGCTGGGCGCGATCGCTCCAGCAGGTTGGCAAGGTACGACCAACCTGCGATTCGCCGAGCTCGTGCTCGAGAATGGTTGGCCGACGGTTGCAAGCGGCATGGTCGAAATATTGAATCTCGAGCACGTCGCGCAACGTTCGCCGCTCACGGGCAGCTACAAGCTGACCTTTCCTGAAACGAACGTCGATTCGACGCACGGTGCGCTCCGCGGCGTGCTCACCGAGCTGGAAGGTCCGCTCGAGATCGACGGCACGCTCGAGCTGCGCCCGGATCGCTCCTATCTGCTGAGCGGCCTCGTGGCCGCCAAGCCGGACGCGCCGCGCAATCTGGCTGCGCAACTGCAGCTTCTTGGCCCACCGGACCCGAACGGCAAAAGGCAATTCAGCTTGGAGGGAACGCTCTAGGGGGCCGTGGGCAGTAGGCTGTGGGCTGCAGGTGCGACAGCCTGCAGCCTAGACAGTGACTTCCACCCACCTCTGCAACAACGGAAAGTAGAGCGCTGCCTTCACTGGCTCGGCCGGATACAAGGCGCGCATCAGCGTCGCATAGCGTTCCAGTTGCGGTCGGTAACGCTCCGCCTCCTGTGCCAGGAAGGCTTCGAGCCCCGCGCCTTCGTGCGTGCTGGTCTTGAAATCGACCACCCACCGCGTGCCGGAGGCGTCCACAAACGTGCGATCGATGATGCTCTGAATCACCTGTCCGTTGACGATGCCACTCAAGGCCAGCTCGGAGTAGGCGTCGCGAATACTGCCCTCGAGACCGAGCAGCCATCGGCCCTTCGGATCTTCCAGCGTCGCCTGAATCGCCGCAAACACGCGCGCGAGCGCCGCCTCGCAGCGGTCCTCCGGTACGCCGAGTTCGATGAGCTCGGCGCGCATGCGGGCACGCACGCCCGGGTGCGCCTCTGCATCGAACGCAATGTTCCCGTTGGCGACGATTCGCTCGAGCTCGCGGTGCACGAGCGTGCCGATGCGACGGCTCGTTTCTGTCACCCAGTCGAACTCCGGCCGGGTCGCATCCACGATCTCTAGCCGCGTGCCTTCGGGTAGCTGCACCTCGGGATCCGGCGCAGGCGGACACCACTCGAGCGGCAAGCGACGCAGCGGCACCGAGCCAGAACGTCTCGCCTCGCGCTCGCCTGTAGGTGCGTACGATTGCAAAGCCGACTGATACAGAGGCTCGAGATGTGGCCACAACAGTGCCAGCATCGATCCTTTTCGCGGAGACCGCAGCTCCAAGCCAGCGCCGTTTTCCTTCGTCTGGACGTTTCCGAGCAGGTGCAGCTCGCGTTTCGCCCGCGTCGCGGCGACATACAACAGACGTGCGCGCTCGTGATCCGTGCGCTCGCGTTCCAACGAGGCCGCCCAACGGTAGATGGGATCAGCATCGGCGCCCGCTGCTGTGAGCGGCGCAAAGATCAAACCCTCCTCGAGACCTGCAACACGGGTCCAGTAAAGCAACGGCGGCTCGTCGCTGCGCACAAAGCGCTCGAGACTCGGCACGATCACCGTGTCGAACTCAAGACCCTTCGCTTTGTGAATGGTCATGACTTCGACGCGTGCAGAGGTGCCGGCCCGCGGTCGCGCACACAACCCTTCGAGCCGCTCATCTAGACGGGCCACGTCGTCGAGATCCCCCACCTCGTCGATCTCATCGAGTCGATTGAAATACGCGCGTGCGTCCTGCAAGTCTTGAGGCTCGCGCAACGTCGCTGGACCGCCGAGCGAGATCCAGGTGCGCTCCACCCAATCCCGCAGCGACTGTCGGCCCCGCTGCTCAAGGGCCTGCTCCAGCACGCGGTAAGCCCGCGCTGCTCGTTCGCGTCCGTCTGCTGACAACGCATTCGTCGCCAGCGCATGCTCGAGCAGCTCGCGCACCGTCGCCTGAGGAGCGCCTGCTGCGATCGCATGCAGATCGGCGAGCGTCAGCCCACACCATGGTGCACGCAGCACGGCCAGCCACGCAGTTCTGTCGGCAAGGTGAACGAGTGCGCGCGTGAGCGCCATCAAGTCCTGCACCACGGGGCGTTCGCTCAGCATCTCGATCTCGACCGCCTGGTGCTCGATGCCCGCGGCCTGCAGCTCTGCTGCAATCGAACCAAGATGATTGCGACCGGCCACGAGAATGGCGATGGTTCCCTCCTCGTCGCGGGCGAGCACCGACTGCACGATCTGCACGACCTTCTGCGCGGTCTCTGCCGCCGAGCCGTTGATGCTCGGATGGATGTGCACGCCGCCCGATTCCTCCGCTCGCGCGGCGACGCTCGCGCTGTAACGAACGGCTCCTTGCTCGATGTCGTCGTGCGGCGGAAACACCGTGCGGAAGACATCGTTCACCCACCGCACCACCGGCTGCGTCGAGCGGAAATTCGCCGTCAAGGTGAGCGGCTCGAGCGGCAGGTGCTTGAGGCCACGGCGTTGCAGCTCAAGAAACAAGCCCACCTCTGCCTGGCGGAAACGATAGATCGACTGCATCGGGTCGCCCACGCAGAACAGCGTCCTGCCGTCCCCTGGCGTCCAGCCTGCCGTCAGGCGCTCGAGCAGGTCGAGCTGTGTGAACGAGGTGTCCTGGAACTCGTCGATGAGGATGTGGCGAATCCGCGCATCGAGCGCGAGGGCAAGGTCCGTCGCCTCCTCCACAGTCCCGAGCGCGCGCAAGGCGCGAAGGGAATTCTCGACGTAATCGGCTCTCTTCTGCTGCTGAAAAACGATGTGCAGCTCTGCGACGGCGAGCGGCAGCACATTGAACAGCGCTTCCATAATCTCCCACTGCTCGTCGTTGTAGGTGATGGCTGGAAGCGTCCGTACCGCTTTGAGCTGCTCGCAAAAGCCCGCATCCTCGGCGAGCTCGCGCAGCAAGGCCTGCATGCGCGGCTTCAGCGGGCTCGTCGACGGAAAGCCCTGCGTCTTGGTCACGGAGCGATACAGCTCGCCATCGCGCTTGAGAAAGATGTCGGCCACGATCTGCCAAGCCTCGTAGCTGTCGACATCCGGACCTGGCACTTGCGTCATGCGCGCGTATCCTTCGAGCAGCTTGCGACGTGCGCCGTTGAGACTGGGGCTCGCCAGCAAGTTCTCGGCTGCATGGCACGTCAATTCCCACATCTCGCGCCGCTGCGCATCGCTCAGCGTGCGACACAGCTGCTCGAGATGACTCCTCACGATGCCGCGCAAGGCCCGCTCGATGACGGCACGAAAATCCGTGCTTGCGCGCGCCTGCATGAGCGCGGGCAACCACTGATCGCGCCGTGCCAGCAAATCCTGCAGCAAGGTGCTGAGGCGCTCGACTTGATTGCCGAGATGCGCAATCAACGCTTCGAGCGCACGCGCGGCTTCGCTGCTCTCGCCGAGGTGCTCGAGCAAGCGCTCGCTAGCCTCGACATACAAAGGACGCGCATCGTCCATCGGCTCGAGCATCGCGCCCGTGCCCGACAACAATGGCAGGCGCCTTGCCAGCGTGCCGGTCAAGGCATCGATCGTTTGAATGCGCAGACGCGCCGGGTATTCCGCCAGCTTCCATCCGCGCTGCTGATCGATCTCTCGTACTGCACGTGCCAGGCGCCAGGTCGTCCGTGCATGCGCCTGCTCGGGCTCTGACGTGCGCGCGGCCCCATCGAGCGCCCGCAGAATGCGGGCTCGCATCTCCGCAGCCGCCTTGCGCGTGAACGTAATGGCGAGAATCTGCTCGGGCTCCTCGACAGTCGCGAGCAAGCGCAAGTAGCGTTGCGTCAGCAGCTCCGTCTTGCCGGAGCCGGCCGGCGCTTGCACGATGAAAGATCTCGTCGGATCGAGCGCACGCTCGCGCGCGCCCGCATCGTCGAGCGTGCGATCGTGATCACTCATCCGCATCGGCCTCTTCGTTGTCGCCCGCAATGCGTTCGTGCACGCGGCAGAACGTGGACAAGTGACAATAGTCGCAAGCCTGCGGCAGCGGATCGACTGCTGCCTCACCGCGCACGAACTGCTCGGCCAGGCTCCTGAGCGTCACGCGCCAATGCGCAAGCAACGCTGGCCAATCCGGCAGCGCGTCGGGCGCGCGTGACACCTCGCTGGGAAAGTGGCGCACGCCTGGCGCGACCTCGATGCCGTTGTGCCAGCCGCGATACTCGACTTTTCCGGGCGCCAGCGTTGCGAAGGCCAGACCTGCAATCGGTCGATCGAGCGCGACCGCATACAGCGGCAACTGTGGTTGTCGCGGCCGGCCCGGCCAGACATCGAGCCACGTGCGCGGGGTGTGCGAGTCGCCGAGCTTGTAGTCGACCAGAAACGCGCCGCCTTCGACTTCGTCGACACGATCCGGTTTCAAGCGAATGCGCAACCCGCCAACCTCGACGGTCTGCTCGCTTTCTATGCGACGCACGGCAAACGGCGGACGGTGCCGGTCGATCTCCAGCAGCTGGCTGACGCGCTCCACGACGCTGTCGATCTCGAGCTGCGCGAGTCGCATGCGCGCCGGCATCGTGGGCGCAAGAACTTTGACGGACCACTCCTCAGCGATGCGCCGAACCTCGGCCCGCAGCTCGGCGGGCGCATAGCTCAGCAACGTCGTTCGATCGCCGAGCCGCAACCACAAAGTCTCGAGCACGCGATGTAGAAAAGTGCCGCGCTTTTGCGCATCGAAGCCCGCGCCGATCCGCGCGAGCGCTTCTGCGTGCAAGCGCAGCTGCGCCTGCGCCCGGAATGGGCACTGCGATTGCAGCTCGAGAATGCGTGCGCCGCCACGCGCCTGCGCGGCAGGCAGCTCCGGCGCGCGATCGTCCTGCACGACCTCCAGAGTGGGCCGGGCCATGAAGGTGCGCGAGCGCAGGTCGGTGACCGGGCTGAGAGGCAGTTCGGCGATGTCCTTGCGCGGCAGGCCCCTCAGCAATGGACTCGCTTCGAGCTGCGCATCACCGTCTCGTTGAGGCCAGCTGAGCACCACAGCCCGGGCGCTGCGAAGCAGTCGCTGCAAACGTCGCTTGCCGGACTGAAAACAGCCATCGGAAGTCGCCTCCGGAATGCCTGCTGCGCGTTGCAGCGGCAACGGAATGAGCGGATCGGGATTCGTCGCGCTCGGCAGATGGGTCGCATCGAGACCGGCCACCCATAAACAATCGAACTGCATGCCCGCCATCGTTGTCGCGTCGATGACAGTCACGTACGCCGGCGGACTTTCGGGCTCGAAGGGCGTATCGCCGACGAGGCGCAGCAGCTCGCCGACCGCCTCGGGCAGGCTGACCAAGCCGAGCAAGCGGTCGAGACTGCCGAGCTCGGTCAAGGCGTCCTGGAACTTGACCATCGTCTGGTGCTCGACGCTCGACAATGTGCGCTCGCCCGGCCATCCCAATGCTTTGAGGAACTCGTGGAAGCGCTCGGACCAGACGCTCGCGCTCGCCCGCCGCGGCGATGCGCGGTGCAGATCCGCGGCCGCGCGTGCCGCTAGCGCAAGCTGTTTGCAGCCGCTCAAGGCGGCGAAACGCTCGAGCTCGTAGATATCCCAACGTGTGCGCACTTCGCTGCGCAGCCTGGCATCTGCCATTGCACGCGCATCGCGTTCGCTCTGCGCACCCGCGAGAAACGGCGAGCGCAGCAAGCGCCCAGCCAGGCGTTCGTCGGCCCCGCCCGCAAGCAGACGCAGGATCGCCAACGCCGCATCAACGATGGGATAGCGCGAGAGCGGCCGCGGTGCGGCGACGACGAACGGCGCGTATGTCGCCTCACCTTCCAAGCTGCGCGCAGCGGGAGTAAAGATCTCCTCGAGGGTCCTGCGCAGCTCGTCGCTGCGGTCCTGCAGGCGCTCGACGACGATCGCGACTCGGCGAGCGCCGCGCTCGACCTGCGCACGCGCCCAACGAGCAGCTGCTTCGATTTCAGTCTCGCGATCGAGCAGCCCCACCACGCTGATATCGTTTGCCGCCGCTGCCTCGGACTGCTCGGACCGCACCCAACCTTCAGCGCGCCAGCGCTCCACGAGCCGCGCGAGACTGGGGACAAGAAGCTCGAAACCCGCGAACACGAGCGGCTGCGTCGGCATGATCTGCGCATCCCAGGCCCATGACGCGAGCTGTGCCTCATCGATCGCGCCGAGGTCCTGCAGTCTGCGCTCGAACTCGCGCGACCATTCGTACAGGGCACGCGCCTCGAGCGTATCGAACTGCTTGAGTTGCTCGATGTCGATCAAAAAGTCTTGAAGGCGCTGCCAGCTGCGCGCGGCGACGCGCGCAGCCTCGATGGGATTGAGCAGCTCTTGCGCCAGTTCACTATCGCGCAGCATCTGCTCCCAGAGCACGCGCGTTTGCGCCCCGTTCAGCAAGCGTCGAGCGTCGCGCGGATTCTCGCGTGCACGTGCCTCGATCCATTGTTGACGCAGCCATGCGGACCACGGAAGGATTTGCGGTGTGCGCCAGACGACCAGGCCGCGCGCCTGCGCGTCAGCGGCTCGACTCAAACGCAGCGCATGCGCGAGCCGCCGGCTCGCTGTCAAAACGATCGACTCTTGTGCGTGCGAATTGAGCGGCAGGGATAGCTGCAAAGCGCGAAAGGACGTCCGCGATCAGACGTTGGCCTTGACCACTTTCAATGCCGGCGCAGCGCGCGAGGCTGGAGCGGCACCGGCCGCGTAGCTGTCGAGGAGATCTTCCATGCGCTGGAACACGTCGGTGAGCACCTCGGGCGTCGGCAGATTGGTGACACGGAAGTGAGTCTTGTACGGCACATTAAAGCTCGTGCCTGGAGCGACCAGCACGTGCTTGTGCACGAGCAGATCCATCGCAAACTGCTCGTCGTCGAAGTTGGGGAGCACGCCCGGCTTGACGCCGATGAAGGCGTACATCGCCCCTTTGGGGGCATGCACCTCCAAGTACTTGCTGCGCGCGACCGCATCCAAGATCGCTTGCCGCGACTGATACAGCCGCCCACCCGGACGGGTGAGCTCGACGATGCTCTGATAGCCGCCGAGCGCAGTCTGCACGGCCCATTGACCGGGCACGTTGCTGCAAAGTCGCAGCGATGACAGCTTGTCGACCGCGCTCAGATACTCGCCAGCCTGCTCGATCTCGCCGGAGAACACGCACCAGCCGACCCGGTAGCCGCAAGCACGGTAAACCTTCGACAAGCCCGACAACGTCCCGCACAGCGTCCCATGCACGAGCGTAGCCATCGGGACGAACTCGGCATCGTCGTAGACGATCTGGTCGTAGATCTCGTCGCTGAAGACGACCAGATGATGTTTCTCCGCGATGCGAGCGATCGCTTCCAGAGTGGCACGCGAATAGACGGCGCCCGTCGGGTTGTTCGGGTTGATCACCACGATCGCCCGCGTGCGGCTCGTGATGAGCGCCTCGATCTCGTCAGGATCGGGCTCGAAACCGTTCTCCGGTCTGCACGGATAGTGGACCGGACGGCCGCGATTGAGGCTCACTGCAGCCGTCCAGAGCGGATAGTCGGGGCTCGGCACGAGGACTTCGTCGCCGGTGGACAACAGCGCGCGCAACACCAGGTCGATGAGCTCGCTGACGCCGTTGCCCATGAACACCTCCTCGGCGCTCACGCCGCGCACGCCGCGGCTTTGCTGCTGCATCACGACCGCCTCACGCGCCGGGAAGATGCCTTTCTGGTGACAGTAAGCCTCGCTCGAGCGCAAGTTCTCGATCATCGCGAGCCGCATCGTCTCCGGGGTCCGAAAGCCGAACAGGCCCGGATTGCCGATATTGAGCTGCACGATGTCGTAGCCCATCCGTTCCATCTCGTGGGCGCGCCGCGCCAGATCGCCACGAATCTCATATCTGACGTTCGTCAAGTTGGCGCTGGGGCGGATGGGACGCATGACTGTGCTCTTGATGGGTTGATGGGTCCTGCCAAAAAGATAACAGAACTGCACCCATCGAAACGATATGCCGTTCACGCGCGACGCACCCGGTGCCTGGGGCCGAGCGCCCATTCAATGCTCGAGCAGCAGCGACCCAAATCCGTCGATCTTGTCGTCGATGCCGCACGTGCGGAGCGCATACCAATAGGTACAGGTATTGACGGCAAGCACGGGCTTGCCGAGCCACTGCTCGGCTTCGGCAGCCACTCGCGCAAACGCAAGATTGGTGCCCACCTGCAAGATGAGCTCGACGCTCGAATCGTCCACTTCGCGCACGGCACGGCGCAGCCGCTCCAGCGGCTCGTGGGCCATCAGCAGTGGGCTGTTCGACTTCAAACCGAGCAAGTTGATAACCTCGAAGCCGCAATCAGTGAAAGCGCGTCGGACCTGCGCATCGCCGGCAGGCATATAAGGAGTGATCAAAGCGATACGGCGCACGCTGCCATAGCGCTGAATCGCTGCCTGGCAAGCCTGCATCCCGAGGATCACGGGCACCCCTGCCCGCGTTTCCAAGTGCGTGCGAACGCCGGCGACATCGAGCATCCCTTCCCAGAACGTCTCCGCCGACATCCCCATGATCACTGCGGCCGGCGCACAGGCCACAACCGCATCGAGCGCGGTCTCGATGGAGGAACGCACAGCGCCCATCACTGCGGCGAGCTCCTCGTCGTTGCCGACAGGCGTATCCGGAATCACGACCCGCGAGATGTGGTTCGTGACGCCGCGCGGCCGCATGGCGTCAAGCTCGGGCTGGACGATTGTGTTCGTGGCCGGCACCACGACCCCGAACTTGAGACGAAAGCCTAGAGCGTCAGGCATCTGTGCAAACAGCAGTCATCACGGCGGCTAGTGTACCGCGGCGCGCGCCGTGCGCGGCCACGGCGCGACACGCTCCGGTTTTTTCTTCATGCAATCTAGATCTAACCACAGCGGCCGGAACGCTAACCGCTTCTTCCCCCAGCGGCTACAATGTGCGGCCTTTGCACGGGCGTGATCCCCTTTATCGGAGTTCTACGTGAGCAAGATCCTCGTAGCCCTCAAGCGAGTTGTCGACGCCAACATACGTGTGCGCGTCAAGCCGGACGGCAGCGGCGTCGCCACCGAAGGCGTCAAGATGAGCATCAATCCGTTCGACGAGATTGCGCTCGAGGAGGCGCTGCGCATCAAGGAGAAAGGTGCTGCAGCCGAGGTCGTGGTCGCCAGCGTCGGCCCCGACGATGCGCAACAGCAATTGCGCACCGGTCTTGCAATGGGCGCCGACCGCGCGATCCACGTGCGAGCCGATCAGCCCATCGAGCCGCTCGCAGTTGCCCGCGTGCTGTTGAAGCTCATCGAAAGGGAGCAGCCCAAGATCGTGCTGCTCGGCAAGCAAGCGATCGATGACGACAACAATCAAACCGGGCAGATGCTGGCTGCGCTCTGGAATCGACCGCAAGCCACGTTCGCATCGAAGGTGGAGCTGTCTGGCGACACCGCCCGAGTGTCGCGGGAAGTCGACACCGGTCTGGAAACGATCGAGATCGATCTGCCCGCGGTGATCACGACCGACTTGCGCTTGAACGAGCCACGCTACGTCAAGCTGCCCGAGATCATGAAGGCGAAGAAAAAGCCGCTCGAGACGCTCGCGCTCGATGAACTCGGCGTCGATATCACGCCGCAATTCAAAGTACTCAACTATGCGCCGCCTCCTGCCCGGCAGAAGGGGATCATGGTGAAGGATGTGGCCGAGCTGGTAGCAACGCTCAAGCAGAGGGGACTGCTTTGATGACCAAGGTTCTCGTAATCGCCGAGCACGCCAATGGCAAGCTCAACCCGGCCACGGCCAAGTGCGTCACCTGCGCGAGCCAGATCGAGGGGGCCGAGATCCACGTGGCGGTGCTCGCCGCCGACGCCACCGAGGTGGCCGCCCAGGCAGCGCAGCTGACCGGGGTCGCGCGCGTGCTCAAGATCGAGCACAGCGCCAATGCCGAGCCGCTTGCTGCCGTGCTCGCGCCGCAGATCGTAGCGATAGCAGGCGAGTACACTCACCTGCTCGGGCCTTCAACGACATTCGGCAAGGACCTGATGCCGCGTGTCGCCGCGCTCTTGGGCGTCGGCCAGATCAGCGACATCATGGCGGTCGAGGGTCCCTATCGCTTCCGCCGCCCCATCTACGCCGGCAATGCGATCGTGACCGTCGAAGCAGCCAGCGACCGCAAGTTGGTCGGCACCGTCCGCACAGCGTCGTTCCAGGCCACCGCGAACGACGGTCATGCTGAGATCGTGGCCGTGGAGAGCACCGCCGAGTTGCCGACCCACACGCGCTTCGTGGAACGCTCGGCTGCGGCAACAGGACGGCCCGACCTGCAAACCGCCGCGCGCGTCGTCTCGGGCGGCCGCGCGCTGGGCAGCGCCGAGGGATTCCAGGCGATCTATCGGCTCGCCGACAAGCTGGGCGCCGCCGTCGGTGCCTCACGTGCCGCCGTGGATGCCGGCTACGTCCCGAACGATCTGCAGGTCGGGCAGACCGGCAAGATCATCGCGCCCGAGCTCTATATCGCAGTGGGCATCTCGGGTGCGATCCAGCACCTCACCGGCATCAAAGACGCGCGCACCATCGTAGCGATCAACAAGGATCCGGAAGCGCCCATCTTCGAAGTCGCGGACGTCGGACTCGTTGGCGACTTGTTCGAGATCCTTCCGGAGCTTGAGCGGCAGCTGGGGTAGCTGCCGTTCGAGCACGCTGGAGGCTTGGACTCGGCGCGGCAATCGGGGCTCTTCTATCCCATCCCGAGCTCCGAGCCCCGAGCCCCTAGTCAAAGCTGCGCCAGGATGTTCTCGGCGCTCGACACCTTGAATTCGCCTTTCGCTTCGACATTCACGCTCTTGACGATCCCGTCCTCGACGATGAGCGCGAAGCGCTGACCGCGAATGCCCATGCCGAAGCCGCTTGCGTCCATTTCCAGACCCAGCGCCTTCGTGTACTCCGCATTGCCGTCGGCGATCATCTGCACTTTGCCGTCGCAGCCTTGTGACTTGCCCCAGGCCTTCATGACGAAGGCATCGTTGACCGCCATGCACGCGATCGTGTCGACACCCTTGGCGCGAATCTCATCGGCCCGCTGCACGAAGCCCGGCAGGTGCTTGGCATCGCAGGTCGGCGTGAAAGCGCCAGGGACTGAGAAAAGCACGACCTTCTTGCCTTTGAAGAACTCTTCCGCGCTGACCTTGACCGGACCGTCGTCCGTGACGAGCGTCAGCGTGCCATCTGGCATCTTGTCACCGACTTTGATTGCCATAGCAGCCCTCCGCAGCGATGTCCTTCGAATACGTTGACGAGGCAAATAGAAAGCAAAAAAGCTTCGGCAAAAAAGCTTCGGCCCGTCGCGGCCGAAGCTTCTTACTCTACACCGTCCGCTGCGCGCATGACACAGGCGCCATCGGGCGCCGTCACAGCAGACGCATGGCACCGCGCGCAGCCAAGATGTGGGAGCGCATGAGCGCGGCACTCCACTCGCCATCGCGCGCTTCCAACGCACGAACGATCTCGAGATGATGCGAAGCGCTGCGAATCAGGTCCTCGTCCTGATAGGTCTGAAGCGTTTTCATCATGAGCGGCGCCTCGATGAGCGCGGCAAGCGCCGTCACCAGACGCGTGCTGCCGGCAAACTCGTGAATGCGCCTGTGGAACTGACTGTTCAGGTCGCCGATCCGGTCGAGATATCCGTCCCCCTTGGTCAAGACCTCGTGATACTGCTCCTCGGCAAGCCGCCTGAGCTCGGCAATACCTTCTGGTGTGATGCGCTGCGCCGCCCGCGCCGCGCCGTACGATTCCAGCAAAGCGCGCAGCTCAAACACATCGTCTCGATCGGCGCTCGTCCACTCCGTAACGATCGCACCATGGTGCGGAATGAATTCGAGCAACCCCTCTGCATGTAACCTACGCAGCGCTTCCCGCACCGGCGTTCGGCTCACGCCCGCAGCTGCTGCGACTTCCTGCTCCGTGATTCGCGATGCAGCTGGATAGATGCCGCGAATGATTCGCTCGCGCACCGTCTGATAAGCCTTGTCCACCGCTTTCGCCATGGAGTTCTTCCTTTGTCTGCCATGAGCCTTCGCCAGGCCCGACAAGTACGCAGTCTATACGTCAGCACTATCAGATGGACAGGGCGGACTTTTTCGCAACTTTGCGCATGAACGCGGCCGAAATTGGGGATATCGCATGCGCATGGTGCGTCGTCCGCAGGACGCAATCGTCGCGCCTCGGATCAGGCGGCAACCGCGCGCTTGGGGAATCCCCCCGCCTTCGACAACATGCTGGGCACGGGCCTGCCCCGCTGCGCCTCCAGCCACCGTGCCACCTCGATCAGCTGCTCGAGATCGATGCCCGTCTCGTATCCAGAACGACTCAGCATGTATACAAGATCCTCCGTCGCAACATTACCGGTCGCGTTGGGCGCAAAGGGACAGCCACCTATTCCGCCGACGCTTGCGTCCAATGTGTATACGCCTGCGGAGACCGCCGCATACGCATTCGCCACAGCGGTGTTACGGGTATTGTGAAAATGACAGCGCAGTGGAATGTGCGGGACGGCCGCACGCACTGCTTCGACCAGTCGCGTCACTTGCATCGGCACCGCTACGCCGATCGTGTCTGCCAACGCGATCTCGACCGGCTCCATCGTTGCCAGACGGCTAACGATCTCAACGACGCGAGTGACGGCGACCTCCCCTTCGAACGGACACCCGAAGGCAACGGACACCGTGACTTGAGGACGAATTGAGCGCGCGTGTGCAAGCGGTGCGATTTCCTCCCATGCTTGGAGGGTATCCTCGACCGAAGCGCCTTGATTGCGCTGCGCGAAGCTGTCTGTCGCAGCGGTGACCATGCCGATCTCCGTGCAGCCCGCGGCCACAGCGCGGTCGAATCCCCTGCGATTCAGCACGAGCCCGATGTACTGCACGTCCGCTCGGCGTGGCAGCGCCGCCATGACGGCCTCGGCGTCCGCCATCTGTGGCACTCGCTTCGGATGCACGAAACTCGCCACCTCGATGCGTCGCAAGCCTGCAGCCACCAGCCGACCGATCAGCTCCACTTTCAGCTCCGTCGGCATGACCTCTGGCTCACTTTGCAAGCCATCGCGGGGACCGACTTCGACAATTTCGACACGTTGCATGATCGACCCACCACCCTCTGTGCCAGCTGACGCGCTCATGGATGACGCCGCTTCGCGGCGGCGTACAAATCGGCGATGCGCAAGGCAAGCTCCAGCGCTTGCTCGTAATTGAGTCTCGGATCGACCTGTGACCGGTAAGCACGCGCGAGATCCGCGTCACTCAGACCGCAGGCGCCACCCGTGCACTCGGTGACATCGTCACCGGTGAGCTCGAAGTGCACGCCGCCCAACCACGAACCCATCTCGCGATGGACGCGAAAGGCGCTTTCGACCTCCGCGACGATGTTATCGAACCGCCGTGTCTTGACGCCGGAGCTGGACATTTCCGTGTTCCCATGCATGGGATCGCAGATCCAGAGAACTGGGCAGCCCGTGGTGCGCACTGCTTGGATCAAACCAGGCAGACGCTTTTCCACGTCTCTTGCGCCGAGACGATGAATCAGCACCATGCGGCCTGGCTCATTGTTCGGATTCAGCACGGCAAGCAGCCCTTGCAGCCACTCTGCGTTCATTGCAGGTCCGACTTTGATACCGATCGGATTGGCGATCCCGCGGAACATCTCGACATGTGCGCCGTCGAGCGCGGCGGTCCGCATACCGATCCACGGCATGTGCGTCGACAAGTTGTACCATCGCTTGCGACGCTCGATGTAGCGCGTCTGCGCCTGCTCGTAAAGCAAATGAAGACCTTCGTGACTCGTGTAGAAGTTCACGCGTCCGGCAGTATGCAGCGGGCTGCGGCTTGCCGCTTCGAAAAACTCCAGCGAATCCGAGATCGACTGCACGATCCTCTCGTACGCCGTCTTCTGCGGAGAGTGGCGCACGAAGTCGAGATTCCAGTACTCGGGATGGTGTAGATCGGCGAAGCCACCATCGACGAGCGCGCGGACAAAGTTGAGCGTGAGCGCTGCGCGCTCATAGCCGCGCAACAGCAGTTGCGGATCAGGAGTGCGTTCCTCGACCGTGAAACCGGCGCGATTCACGACGTCGCCGCGATAACTAGGCAGGGTGACGCCGTTGCGTGTTTCGGTCTCAGCAGAACGCGGCTTTGCATACTGTCCGGCCATGCGGCCGATGCGGATGACCGGCTTCTTGAGACCATAGATGAGCACCAGGCTCATCTGCAGCAGGATCTTCAGCTTCTTTGCGATCTGGTCCGACTCGCAATCATGGAAAGTCTCGGCGCAGTCGCCACCTTGCAGCACGAATCGCTCGCCGCGTTGAGCTGCGGCAATTTCCTCTTTGAGCGCCTCGATTTCCCACGAAACCACGAGCGGCGGTAGACGCGACAGCTGTGCGATGACCGCCTCAAGCGCTTCCCGGTCCGGATACACCGGCTGCTGAGCCGCAGGTTTGCTTTGCCAGCTGGCAGGATGCCAATCGACGAGTTGTGGGGTGCGCGTCATATGGGAAGATCGGCGCGTACCGAAGTCGCACCGACCATCCGAGCTTATCACCCGGCATCGCGCCGCAAAAGAGAAAAAGTGCCCATTGCATACAGTCGTACCGGCAATTTACATGACGTCAGGATGCGGCGTTAAATGAGGGGCTCTCGGACCGGAGGACCAGTATGCACCGTGTCTTGATCCTCGGCGCAGGAAAGATCGGAACGCTCATCTCCGCACTGCTCGCTGACTCCGGTTCCTATGAAGTGCATCTTGGAGATATCAACAGTGATGTGGTCAACGCCGTGATCGAAGCGCACGGCCTGCCATCGCTGCACCCACATCAGCTCGATGCCTTGGACCCCAAGAGCCTCGACAGCCAGCTCGCGCGACATCCGGTCGATGCAGTCATATCCAGCCTGCCCTTCCACTGCAACGTCGGTGTAGCCGAAGCGGCACGTCGCGCCGGCATTCATTATTTCGATCTCACCGAAGACGTGGCGGTCACGCGCGCAGTGCGTCGCATCGCAGAGGGTGCCCGGGCGGCGTTCGTCCCTCAATGCGGGCTTGCGCCCGGCTTCGTCTCGATCGCCGCAAACGAGCTCATCGGCCATTTCGACGAGCTGCGCACGGTCAAGCTGCGCGTCGGCGCCCTCCCGCAGCATCCGAACAACGTGCTGAAGTACTCGCTCACCTGGTCCACCGAGGGATTGATCAACGAGTACGGCAATCCCTGCGAGGCGATCGTCGCCGGTCGACGTGTGGAAGTGGCGCCGCTCGAAGGGCTCGAGGAGATCGAGATCGACGGCAAGCTGTACGAAGCGTTCAACACCTCCGGCGGTTTGGGCTCGTTGGCCGAGACGCACGGCGCACGCGTCGAGAGCATGGACTACAAGACCATGCGCTACCCTGGTCACTGCGCGCAGATGCGGCTCCTCATGAACGACCTGAAGCTCAATGAGGACCGCGCAACGCTCAAGCGGATTCTCGAGAACGCCGTGCCGCAAACGCTGCAGGATGTCGTCATCATCTACGTTGCCGTCACGGGCCTGCAGGATGGCCAGCTGCGTGAAGAAAACTACGTGAACAAGGTGTATCCGCAAAACATCGGCGGCCGTCTCTGGTCGGCCATTCAAGTGACGACCGCTGCGGGCATCAGCGCTGTGGTCGATCTCGTCTTGAGCAATCCAGGCCGCTATCACGGTTTCGCCCGCCAGGAGGATTTCTCGCTCATGGACGTGCTGCAGAACCGCTTCGGCCGCCATTACGCGGCCAACGTCGGCAAGGAGGTGTCGGCGCACATGGTCGTCACCGGCTCGGTCGGGCATCAACGACTCGTTCGGAGGAAATGACGATGCGCGAGGTACTCGCAGCGCTCGAGCTGGATGAGCTCAATGCGGGCGTCTGGTCGGCGCACGACAGCTGGACCAGCAGCTCGCAAGCTCGCATCCTCGAGTCCATCAATCCCGCCACCGGCGACACCCTCGCGAAGGTGCGTGCGTGCACGCCAGAAGACTACGAGCGGCTCGTCGACGCTGCTCGCGAGACCTTCGCGCAATGGCGCATGGTGCCAGCGCCGAAACGCGGCGAAGCAGTGCGGCTCATCGGCAACGAGCTGCGAGCGCGCAAGGACGCGCTCGGTACGCTCGTGACGCTCGAGACGGGCAAGATCAAGGCGGAAGGCGACGGTGAAGTGCAAGAGATGATCGATATCGCCGATTTCGCAGTCGGCCAGTCGCGCATGCTCTACGGGAACACCATGCACTCGGAACGGCCGCGACACCGCATGTACGAGCAATGGCATCCCCTCGGCGTCGTCGGCATCATCACTGCGTTCAACTTCCCGGTCGCAGTCTGGTCCTGGAATGCCTTTCTCGCGGCGATCTGCGGCAATGTTTGCATCTGGAAACCCTCACCGAAAACCCCCCTTTGCGCGATCGCAGTACAGCGGATCGTGAACGGCGTCCTCGAGCGTCACGGCTTCCCTGGAATCTTTCAGCTCTTTATCACCGACGAGAACGAGCTCGCAGAACGATTCGTCGCCGATCGACGCGTCGACCTCGTGTCCTTCACCGGCTCCACACGTGTCGGCCGCCGCGTCGCCCAGAAAGTCGCAGCGCGTCTCGGCAGGAGCTTGCTCGAGCTTGGCGGCAACAACGCCGTCATCGTGGACGAGTTCGCCGATCTCGATCTGGCCGTGCCAGCCATCGTATTCGGTGCCGTCGGTACCGCCGGCCAACGCTGCACGAGCACGCGCCGCGTGTTCGTGCACCGCTCGCGCGCTGCCGAGCTCCAAGCGCGGCTGTTGCATGCATATGCTCAGGTGAAAATTGGCGACCCGCTCGCGCCCGGGACGCTGATGGGACCGCTCATCGATACCCAAGCAGTAGACCGTTACCTTGCTGCTGTCGAGACTGCCATCCAGGCGGGCGGTGTGCTTCTTTGCGGCGGCAAGACACGCCCACCGGGCTTGTACGTTGAGCCGACCATCATTCGGGCGCGCAACGAGTGGCCGATCGTGCAAACCGAGACGTTCGCTCCGATTCTGTATCTGATCGAGGTCGATTCGTTGGAAGAAGCGATCGAGCAACAGAACGCCTCGCGCTACGGCCTCTCTTCCGCGATCTTCACCGATCGCTTACAACATGCAGAGCAGTTTCTGTCGACGATAGGCAGCGATTGCGGCATCGCCAACGTCAACATCGGCACCTCCGGAGCGGAGATCGGCGGCGCATTCGGCGGGGAGAAAGACACCGGCGGCGGACGCGAAGCTGGATCCGACAGCTGGAAAGCCTACATGCGACGACAGACAACCACGATCAACTGGAGTCGCGAGCTCCCGCTGGCACAGGGCATCGTGTTCAGGCTGTAGGCTGTAAGCTGTAGAAGGTAAGCTGTGCTCGCCACCTACAGCCTATAGCTCTCCTGCTTCGCCCTTTCCACCTGCTCGGCGACACGTTTCTCTGAGACTGGCACGGCTGTGCCGAGCTCTTGCGCAAAGACCGATACGCGCAACTCTTCGATCATCCATTGCAGGCGATCCAGCTCCGGATGTGGCATCGCTCGGTCAACCGCCGCCGCGAGTTCCGCATAGGCACGGACCCAAGGTGCCACGCGTGCCGAGAGCTCCGCATCGCGTCTTATGTTGCCAGGTACTTTGTCCAGGCGTCGGGCAACCGCACGGAAGTATCGTGGCAGGTGCGGCCACAAGAGCGGCGAGACGCCAGTGGGAAAATCTTCGGGCACAAGCGAACGCAGATGCGCGTCGACATGGTAGCGCACTGCGCTGAAAGCCTCTCCCTGCAAGCTCGCAAGCTTTTGGCGCGCGGCGCGATGCTCCTCGAGCGACTTGAGCGTATGCGCTAGCACACGGTCGACAACATCGCCAAAGCGACCGCGACGATCGTTGAGCAGGCGCGCGAATGCTTCGGCATTGCGGGGCAGCGCCACGCCGCCCCCCAAGAATGCTTCCTCGAAGCACTTCAACGCCAGGCCATCCGCCAGCGGGCGCGCGAGATCGATGCCCCGGCTCAACAGAATGAGCTCGCGGTGCTCTGCGAAGCGTTTGCGCGCATACTTGAATTGATCGGGCAACGCTAGCACGAGCAGACGCAACACACCTGTCCGCAGCATGACCTCGGCTTCGGCGTGCGTGCGTGCCTCGAACCGCTCGACGCCGTCACCACGATCTCGCAAGGTCGGGTACACCGTGAAGCGCAACCCACCCCGCTCGACCTGCCGTTCCACCTCCAGCGAGCCGAAGTCCCACGCTCGATGCAACGATGCGCTCGCTGCCGTCACTGTTGCCTTGCGCTCGCGCGCCCGCACGGCGCGTCGCACGGCCAGCAGATCTCTACCTTGGGCCACGGTCTTACCGTCAGCGTCGACGACGCGCAGATTGAACTTGAGATGATCAGGCAGCGATATGGCTGCGAGCTCCTCTTCACTCATCTGCACGCCGCTGTTGCGCGCGATCCATTCGGCGAGCGCTGCGTGCACACTCTTGCTTTGGTCGAGCTCTCGTAGCGCTTTGGCCGCCGCTTCCGGCACCGGCACGAAGCTCTTGCGCAGGCTCTTCGGCAAGCCCCGCAGCAGCTCCGTCAACAGCTCGAACCGCCAACCTGGAATCAGCCACGACAACCGACTTGGATCGAGCTCATTGAGGATCGGTAGTGGCACGACGATGGTGATGCCATCGTCGGGCGTGCCTGGCTCGAAACGATACTCGAGCGGCAGTGCATTGCCCGCGACTTCCAATGTGTCGGGATGAGACTCTGAGGTGACCTCCGGCACCTCGCGACGCATCCAGTCTGCTGGCGTGACGAACAGCTTTTTCGCCTCTCGGCCGTCGGCTCCGTCGCGTGCCGACGCGCGAGAGGACGCTGCATGCCGTTCGCTCTCCTTGAGCCACTTCTCGAGTGCCGCGATCGAATGCACGTGGGCCGGCAGGCGCTCGAGATAGAAGTCGACCATGTGTTGCTCGTCGACCAGGATGTCGCGGCGTCGGATCTTCGCCTCGAGATACTCCACCTCACGCTGCACGCGGCGGTTGTGCTCGAGAAAGCTCGCTCGCAAGCGAGTCCGCCCCTCGACCAACGCCTCGCGCACGAAGATCTCTCGCGCTGCTTCCGGTGCCACCTTGGCGTAGTTGACGCGACGGCGAGCTGACAACGTCAGCCCATACAACGAGGTCGACTCGAACGCGGCGACGAAACCGCGCGACTCCACCCAGTGCGGCTCTACGTACTCCCGCTTGAGCAGATGCGCTCCGGCTGCCTCGATCCATTGCGGCTCGACCGCAGCCACCATGCGCGCGTACAGACGCGTCGTCTCCATCAAGCTCGCCGCAACGACCCATTTGGGGGGCGTGTGCGCAAGCGGCGTACCGGGTGCGATCACGAAGCGCGTGCCCCGGGCTCCGACGTATTCGCGCCGCTCGTCGAGCGCACCGATGTTGCCGAGGAAACCAGTCAGAATCGCCTGGTGCAGCTCGGCGTACGTGGCAGGCACGGTATTCCTACGAAGCTTGAGCTCGCGTGCGATCTCCTCGAGCTGTCGGTGGAGCTCCTGCCACTCGCGCATGCGCATGAACGACAGGAAATGCTCACGACACCACTTGCGCAGCTGATTGCCGCTCAGTGCAGCGCTTTGCTCGGCGAATGCATTCCAAAGGTTGAGCACCGCAACGAAATCGGAACGTGGATCGGCGAATCTCGCGTGCCGTTCGTCGGCTTGCTGTTGCGCATCGCTCGGTCGCTCGCGCGGATCCTGCACGCTCAAGAACGAAGCGACCACCAGCATCTCGCTCAGGCAACCGTGATGACTGGCGGCGTGCAGCATGCGTGCGAGCCGCGGATCGATCGGCAACATGGCAAGCTGACGCCCGAGCGCTGTGACCGAGCGGTTGGCATCGACTGCCTTCAGCTCCTGCAGCAGGCGATAACCATCGTTGATGAGGCGCGTGTCAGGCGGGTCGATGAAGGGAAAGCTCGCAGGATCACCGAGCTCGAGCGCCGCCATTTGCAGGATGACGCTGGCAAGATTGGTGCGCAGCACTTCCGGCGGCGTGAACGCGGGCCGTGCCAAGAAGTCCTCTTCGGCATAGAGCCTTATACAAATACCGTCGCGTTCGCGCCCGGCGCGGCCCTTGCGTTGATCGGCGCTCGCTTGCGAGATCTTCTCGATCGGCAAACGCTGCACCTTGCCGCGCACGCTGTAGCGACTGATACGGGCGAGGCCCGAGTCAATGACGTGGCGGATGCCTGGCACGGTGAGCGAGGTCTCGGCGACGTTCGTCGCGAGCACGATCCGTCGTGCTTGGTGCTTCTCGAAGATGCGCTCCTGATCGCGGGTCGACAGTCGCGCATAGAGCGGCAGCACTTCCGTGTTCATGAGCTTGGCCTTGCTCAGTGCCTCGGCTGCATCGCGGATCTGCTTCTCGCCGGGCAGGAATACGAGCACATCGTCGCGCGCGACCTGATCCAGCTCCTGCACGGCCGCCACGATGCCTTCGGGTAACGTGAGCTCCTTGTCGTCCTCCTCACCCGCTAGTGGACGGTAGCGCACCTCGACCGGATAGCTGCGACCCGAGACCTCGATGATGGGCGCACCTCCGAAGAAATCCGCGAAACGCCGCGGATCGATCGTGGCCGAGGTGATGATCACGCGCAGATCGGGTCGTTGCGGGAGAATGCGCTTGAGGACGCCGAGCAAGAAATCGATGTTGAGGCTGCGCTCGTGCGCCTCGTCGATGATGATCGTGTCGTAGCGGCGAAAGTATCGATCGTGCTCCAGCTCGCGCAGGAGAATGCCGTCGGTCATGAGCTTGACGCGCGTCTGCGGCCCGATGCGCTCGTTGAAGCGAACCTGATAACCAACGGCCGCTCCGACGGTGGTGCCGAGCTCGACAGCCAGCCGATGCGCAATCGCCCGCGCCGCAATGCGCCGCGGCTGCGTATGGCCGATGAGCCCGAACGCTCCGCGGCCTGCTGCCAGACAGATCTTGGGCAGTTGGGTCGTCTTGCCTGATCCCGTCGCACCGCATACGACGATCACGGGATGCTTGGCGATCGCGGCGATGATCTCCTCGCGATGCGCCGTGATCGGCAATGCAGGGTCGAAGTCGAGCTTGAGGGGTTGGGCGCGCAAGCGTTCGACGTGTGCGCTCGAGCGCTCGATGGCTTCGCTCACCGCCGCGACGGCTTTATGGAACTGCTCATCGATGGTCCTGCGCGCGAACAGCCGATCGAGCTCGCGTGCAAGGCGAGGTCGATCGGACAGCCGCGTGTGCTGAAGCCGCTCGCGCAACTCCAACAGCGGCGCATACGCACTTTCTGGACGAGAAGCAATCATTGTTGAGCTGTAGGCTGTAGGCTGTAGGCGGCAGGCTTAGAGAGTCACTCCACCTACAGCCTACAGTCTACCGCCTAAGACGACCTCGACCCGGGCACCGCCCAAGGGCGAATCGAGAATAGTGATCGAACCGCTGTGCGCAGCCACGAGCTCGCGGACGACCGACAATCCAATGCCTTGACCGCTCACCCGCTCATCGAGTCGGGTACCGCGCGCGAGCACGTGCAGGCGCTGCTCTACCGGAATGCCGGGTCCATCGTCATCGACCGTGAGCTTCAAGCCATCGCGCCGCAGGTGCGGCGCGCTCACGCGTTGCGCGCGAACGCGGATCTTCCTGCGAGCCCACTTGAACGCGTTGTCGAGCAAGTTGCCGGCGATCTCGGTGAAATCCTCGCGATCGCCGTAGAAGACACAGCCTTCGTCCACGGCGAGCTCGCATTCGATGGCGCGCTCCGCATAAACCTTCATGAGCGCTGCCCGCAGCGATTGCAAGCTCTCGCGAACGTCGATCGGCGCCGTGCCAAGCCCCGTCGCGCCTGATACCGCCGCACGTTTCAATTGATACTTGACCAGCTCGTCCATGCGACTGACCTGCTCGTCCAGTTGGCACGCGAGCGGCAGCTCGCGCACTTGCGGGCTCGCTAGCAGGCTGCGCATGACGGCAAGCGGTGTCTTGAGACTATGCGCCAAATTGCCAAGCGTGTTGCGGTACCGGGCCAGCCGCTCGCGCTCGCTGCGTAGAAGCGCGTTGAGATTCGCCGTGATGCCGAGCAGCTCGCGTGGATAGCCAGTGCCAAGCTCGCTCAGCTCACCTCTTTCTATCGCGTTGATCTCGCGCTCGACACGACGCAACGGCGCAAGCACGCCACGCAGCAGCAGCGCGAACGAGCCGAGCAGAAGCAACATCAAAAAACCGAACCAGCCGAGCAGCCGCCCACGGAACGTCGCCAGCGCTCGGTGATATGGCTCGAGATCCTCAGCGACACTGAACACGAACGTACGTGTCACGCCGTCCTCGAACTGCCAATCGATCGCACGGCTCAACGCACGCACGGGCGCGCCATCTGCACGCTTGAGCTCGACGTAGACGCGCTCGCCCGAGCGTAAGTTCGTACGAAACTCGAGCCCCGTGCCGGCGAGTGAGTTCGAGCGCCAGCTCGGATAGCCATCGCTGCGAAGAATCTCCCCGTACAACCCTGACCCGGGATTCATCAGACGCTCGTCGATTTTCTCCGCCGCGGGCAGCAGCCACGTCTCTTCCTCTTCCTCCGAAGCCGCCAAGAGCGCAAGCAACTGCCCTTCCAGGCGATCACGCATCGTCTGTTCGCTCAAGTTGCGAAAGACGATGTCGAGCGCCGCGATCGTGATGCCGAAGAAAAGGAGCAGCAGCACGCTCGCGGACAGGAGCAAGCGCGCGCTCAGCGAGCGAGGAGCGATCCTCTTGGCGCGCGGTCGCCGATTGGAGTTGGAGACACCTTGCGCATGCTGCGCGTCGTCCTCGGGGCCGATATGCATCCTCAGCCCGGGTTTCTCGTGGTCGGCGCCCAACCGTCAGCTTCCCTCTTGCTGTCCCTCGCGCGCCAATGCGAAGCGATATCCTCGGCCGCGCAAGGTCTCGATCGGCTTGATCGTCTCGTGCGGATCCAGCTTACGACGCAGGCGCCCAATGAAAACCTCGATCGTATTGCTGTCGCGATCGAAGTCTTGCGCGTACAGACGCTCGGTAAGCTCCATCTTCGAGATCACCTCGCCGGCGCGATGCATGAGATATTCGAGGATGCGGTATTCGAAGCCAGTGAGCTCGACCTTCTGTCCGTTGACCGTGACCTCTTGCGTTCGCGGGTCGAGCGCCACCGGTCCGCAGCGAAGCACCGGTTGTGCCCAGCCTCCTGAGCGCCGCAGGAGCGCTTGGACTCGCGCGAGCAGCTCCTGAAAGTGAAACGGCTTGGCGACGTAGTCGTCCGCGCCAGCCTGTAAGCCTTCGACCTTGTCCTGCCAGCGATCGCGGGCGGTCAGGATCAAGATGGGAAAAGTCTTGTGCTCCGCGCGCAGCTTCTTGATCAGCTCGAGTCCTGGAAGCTTCGGCAGCCCGAGATCGATGATCGCGAGATCCACAGCGTACTCACGGCCGTAGTAAAGCCCCACCTCACCGTCGGCTGCGGCATCGACGATGAAGCCCGCATCCTTGAGCTGCTGAGCGAGCGATTCGCGCAGGGAAGTTTCGTCTTCGACGATGAGTATGCGCATGTTCCAGCTAACGGTTGACGGCCTTTACCGTGAGTCGCGACAGCTTGCGCAAGCTGCTCGCGTCGACCGCAAAGTCTCCTGTCTGGCGCTGACCGGATGCAGGCAAGTCTCGAGCTTTGCCCTCAGTGCATCGCGCCCGTCTGCGCATCCACGCGGACCATCCACACCTTTCCCTCCGGGCTCAGCAAGCGGATGCGGTGAACGCGACGGCCGCCGCTCACCACTGTCTCTGCCCGGACAGCCTTGGCACGATAGCGACTCTGTGCCATCTGCACGGCTTCATCCAGCGAAACGACGTCAGCAACCCGCTGCTCGCGCCGCTGCTGGCGTCGATCGATCAGCTCCTGCGCTTGTGCTTGTGTCATGCCGCACACGGCCGACAACAACGCGCACAGCAACAATAGAGGCCGCCATTTTGGCATGTCGTCAGGTGACCTCGTGGTCGACGCCAGTCAACGATTTCATCGCGTGTTGGGAAAACGCTGCCCTTTCCCGGTGTACGAACACTGGCACCTCGCGAGAAGTGCCGGTGTGTCTGCTAGTGTACCCTGCGGCGGCACGGGTGGGGATGCCGCAGCGCCTCATTCTGCCGGCGCCACGGCGACGCGTACTCGGATACGCTCACCCGGGTCATAGGGTAGCTGGGTCTTGTAGTGACGACCGTTGTACTCGTAGGTGACCCGGTAGCCCTCAATGCGCTCCTCGTATTCGTGCTCGTAGCGCACGTCGCAGCGCTCGACGACCTCTTCGTAACCACCGTCCGGGTACCGCTTGGCCGCGCTGTCGTAACCAACGCTGGCACCGATGAGGGCGCCTGCAATCGTTGCCGCATCCCGCCCGCGTCCGCTCCCGAACTGATGTCCGATGACGCCGCCGATCGCGGCGCCGAGCAGCGTGCGTCCGCCAACTTCTGGGTCGGAGATGTGCGGGCGCGAATGGACATAGCGCGTCTCATCCCAGCACACGCGACGTGGGGTCTCGACGCGCACGTGTCGGATGATCGGATCGACGTGCACGACACGGGCGTACTCGTATTGGGCGTGCGTCGGACCACGGTGGTGACGAGCGTTGGACCACGGCGGAGGCGCCGCCGAGGCGGCCATGGCCACACCGAGCACACCCACCACACCAATCACACTGCGGCTCACACGCATGATTCTTCTCCTGATCCCGGCTCGGGATGATCCCGAGCTTGGCAGGAACTCTAGGTGTGAGCCTCTGAATGGAAACTGAACTGTATGGGCGTGGCGGTCGGCTGCGCGGGCGCGCGGATGTGTGCGGTCTATACGCCTTCGCGCTTACCTTGCTCCCACAAGACATCCATTTCTTCCAGCGTCGCCTCCGCAGGAGACTTGCCTTGTTCCCGCAAACGCTCTTCGACATAGCGAAAGCGCCGCTCGAACTTGGCATTGGCTCGGCGCAGAGCCGTCTCGGGGTCCACGTTCAGATGGCGACACACGTTGAGGATGCTGAACAGCACATCACCGAGCTCGTTCGCGAGCCGCTCGGGACTCGACGAACGCGAGAGCTCTGCGCGCAGCTCATCGAGCTCCTCGGCGACCTTGTCCAATGCGCCCTGCGTATCGGGCCATTCGAACCCTACTTCGGCTGCGCGCTTACCGAGCTTCGCGGCGCGCGTCAGCGCCGGCAATGCGTGAGGCACGCCATCGAGAACGCTGCGCGCAGTGCGCGCGCGCTCGGCCCGCTTGTGAGCTTCCCAGGCTTTTGTTTGTTCCGCGGCGCTGGTGATGCGAGCCGTTCCGAACACGTGCGGATGCCGCCGTTCCATCTTGTCGCAAATGCCGTTCACGACCTCTTCGAAAGTGAACGCTCCGTGCTCCTTTGCGATTTGCGAATGGAACACGACCTGAAACAAGAGGTCGCCAAGCTCTTCGCGTAGGTCGCTCATGTCGCCACGTTCGATCGCATCGGCAACCTCGTAGGCTTCCTCGATCGTGTACGGTGCGATCGTCTGAAATGTCTGCTCCAGATCCCACGGGCAACCGCCATTCGGATCGCGCAGACGGGACATGATGTTTAGGAGTCGGGTGATGGGCATGGGGTGTTGCGAGGCTACGGCTATGGGCCAGGGCGACAGGAGACGGAGTGCGGCAGTACGCGCTTCCAGAATCTACAGCCTACCGCGTACAGCCGATCGCCCGCCACTCAGCACTCGATACAGCTCCACCAGCATCGCTGCCGTCGCACCCCAGATAAGGTGTGGTCCGAACCGAATGTCGTACACATGCACCGTGGTCGTGCCGAGATGGCGCTCGCGCACACGGTAATTCGTCGGATCGAGCGCATGGGCCAGCGGCACCTCAAAGGTTGACTCCACTTCCGTCTCATCGAGCCTGAGCGGGAAATCGGGGCGGACGAAACCGACGACCGGCGTCACCCAATAGCCGCTGACAACCAACTGCGGGTTGAGATAGCCCGCTAACGTCACGTGCTCGCGCGGCAACCCGATCTCTTCCTGCGCCTCGCGCAACGCGGCATCGAACGCGCCAGCGTCGCGCGGCTCGATGCGGCCTCCTGGGAAGCTGATCTGACCAGCGTGATGGCGCAGATGCGAGGCACGGTGTGTCAGCAGGACAGTGAGCTCTGTATCGCGGTCGATGATGGGCACGAGAACGGCTGCAGCCACCGGCGTGACGGAGAGATGCTGTCGCACCAGCGCATTGATGGGCGATGTGCGCGCTGCGCTCTCGAGGTCGGCGCATGGCGTCGTGCCGCGCAGGCACTCGAGAATCAGTGTTCGCAGCTCGATCGGATCGTCCAGTGGCAACACCGTCTCAGCCACCGCCGCCTGCGGAACCGCCCTTCGTCAGCTCACGAGGATCCAGCAAGCGCTCGAGCTCCGCACGGGCAATGGTCGTATGCTCGGCCGCCACATCTAGGATCGGCCTTCCTTCGGCGTAGGCCTGCTTCGCGATCTTCGCGCCTTGCTCGTAGCCGATGACCGGGTTGAGCGCCGTGATGAGAATTGGATTGCGCTCGAGCGCCGCGTTGATGCGCGCTTCGTTCACGCTGAACCCGGCGATCGCCGAGTCCGCGAGCACGCGGGCCGCATTGCCGAGCAGCTCGATGCTCTGCAGCAGGTTGTAGGCAATGACGGGCAGCATCACATTGAGCTGGAAGTTACCGGACTGACCGGCTATCGCGATCGTCGCATCGTTGCCCATCACCTGCGCCGCGATCATCATGACGGCCTCAGGAATGACCGGATTGACCTTGCCCGGCATGATGCTGCTGCCAGGCTGGAGCGCCGGCAGCGCGATCTCGCCCAGGCCGGCCAGCGGCCCGCTGTTCATCCAGCGCAGATCGTTCGCGATCTTCAGCAACGAGACAGCCAGCGTGCGCAGCTGGCCTGACAGCTCCACGGCGGCATCCTGAGCGGAAAGTGCCTCGAAGTAGTTGGGGCTCGGCCGCAGCTCGAGACCGCTTTTCGTGCTCAAGTGCCGCGCTGCGAGCTCGGCAAAGCGCGCTGGCGCGTTGACGCCGGTTCCGACCGCAGTGCCGCCCAGTGCGATGGCCTGCAGACGCGCACGCGCTTCCGTGACGCGCGCGGCGCCATTCTCGATCTGGGTACGCCAGCCGCTCATTTCCTGCCCGAACGTCACCGGCATCGCGTCCATCAAGTGCGTGCGGCCGGTCTTGACGATGTGGCCCACCTCAGCGATGCGGCGATCGATCACCTCCCGCAGATGCGTGAGCGCCGGCAGCAGATGCTGCTCCACCGCAAGCAGTGCACTGACGTGGATGGCGGTCGGGATCACGTCGTTGGAGCTCTGGCTCATGTTGACGTGATCGTTCGGATGGACGGGTCGAGCGGCGTACTGCGAAGCCAAGCGTGCGATCACCTCGTTGGCGTTCATGTTGCTGCTGGTGCCGGAACCGGTCTGGAACACGTCCACGGGAAAATGAGCGTCGTGCCGGCCCTCGGCCACCTCGAGCGCTGCGCGTCGAATCGCCGCCGCGCGCTCGGCATCGAGCACGCCGAGTTCCTCGTTCGCGCTCGCCGCTGCCCACTTGATGAGCCCGAGCGCACGAATGAACTCGCGCGGCATCCTCAGCCCGCTCAAGGGAAAGTTCTTGATCGCACGCTGTGTCTGTGCACCCCACAGCGCATCGACGGGAACCTCCAGCTCGCCCAGACTGTCGCGCTCGATGCGGTAGTCGTTCGTGTTCACGGGATCGTCCGTTTGCAGAGCGTCGAACAACCGACTGTTTGATTCTACAATGCGCCCCTTGCGCCGCGGCTCGGAAATCACCGACTCCGCGATCAGCGACTGCAAGAGAGCAACGCACGTGACAACGCCTATCAACGCCATTTCGCCCATCGATGGACGCTATGCGGACAAGGCTGCCGAGCTACGTCCGCTGTTCAGCGAACGCGGCCTGATCCGTCAGCGGGTGCGGGTCGAGGCACTGTGGCTCAAGGCCCTGGCCGCCGAGCCGGGCATCGAGGAGCTGCGGGACTTGCCTCCCGCCGCGCTCACCGTGCTCGATACGCTCGCAGCCGAGCTCACCGAAGCCGATGCGCTCGAGGTCAAACGCATCGAGCGCGAGACCAATCACGATGTCAAAGCGGTCGAATACTTCGTCAAGAGCCGCTTGGATCAGGTTCCGGCATGGCGCACGCGACGCGAATTCGTTCATTTCGCGTGCACGTCGGAGGACATCAACAATCTCAGCTACGCATTGATGCTGCGCGATGCCCGCGACCAGGTGCTGCTGCAGCGGCTCGATACCCTCATCTCGCGGCTGCGCGCGCTGGCGCACGAAACCGCCTCCATTCCGATGATGTCCCGCACCCACGGGCAACCCGCGACGCCAACCACGCTGGGTAAGGAGATCGCAAACTTCACCTATCGCCTCGCCACACAGCGCGCGAAGTTCGCTGCCGTCGCGATCGCCGGCAAGATGAACGGCGCTGTCGGCAATTTCAATGCGCACCTCATCGCGTATCCGGCAGTCGACTGGTTGAAGCTCACGCGTCGGTTCGTCGAGTCGCTCGGTCTGCAGTGGAATCCCTACACGACTCAGATTGAGCCGCACGACTGGATGGCGGAGTACTTCGATGCGCTCGCGCGCATCAACACCGTCCTCATCGATCTCTGCCGCGATATGTGGGGGTACATCTCGCTTGGGTATTTCCGTCAGCGAGCCGTGGCCGGCGAAGTCGGCTCCTCGACCATGCCCCACAAGGTCAACCCCATCGACTTCGAGAACGCCGAGGGCAACCTGGGCGTGGCGAATGCGCTGCTGCGCTTTCTGGCGGACAAGCTGCCCGTCTCGCGCTGGCAACGTGACCTGACCGATTCCACCGTGCTGCGCAACATCGGCGTCGCCGTCAGCCACGGGCTCATCGCATGGCGTTCCATTGAACGAGGCCTCGAGCGCGTGGATGTGGATCCAGAGCGGCTCGCCGAGGACCTGGATGCGAATTGGGAGCTCTTGGCCGAGCCGATCCAGACCGTGATGCGTCGGTACGGCGTCGAGAACGCCTACGAGCAACTCAAAGCGCTCACGCGCGGCCAGCGCGTCAGCGCATCCAGCCTGCGCGCCTTCATCGCGCAGCTCGCGATTCCCGATGCCGCCAAGCAGGCACTGCTCGAGCTCACCCCTGCAACGTACATCGGCGCGGCAGCGCGCCTTGCCAAGGAGATCTGATCGGCTGCAACACCAGCGCGCCACGCGAGTCGAACATGCTGTTCGCCTCAGTTACGGGAAAAACATCACAAAAGGCTCTCAGAAGTGGCGCTATACTATTGATATGACAGTTCGTTCAGATCTAACGGTTGCTGCGATCGTTGAGCGCGAAGGCAGGTTTCTGCTCGTTGAGGAGCGTATCAGCGACCGCCTGGTACTCAATCAGCCCGCGGGTCACGTCGAGCGCGGTGAGACCATCGTGCAGGCGGTCGTTCGCGAAACCCTGGAAGAGACCGCGTGGGCCTTCGTTCCCGAGGCGCTGGTCGGCATCTATTTCTGGGAGCAGCCGGAACGCAATCGCAGTTTCCTGCGATTCGCGATCTGCGGCACCGTCACCGAGCACTATGCGCAGCGACGGCTGGATCGCGGTATCGAACGTGCAGTGTGGCTGTCTCGAGAGGAAATCGCCATGCGAGCCGCGAGACTGCGTACCCCCATGGTGTTACGCTGCATCGACGACTATCGGGCCGGACGCCGCTTCCCGCTCGAGCTGATCGAAGGGCTCGAGATCGGTAAACCTGAAGTCGGTAAACCTGAAGCGGCCGCGCTCGATACGCTGCGCATCACGACACTCGCAGCGCGCGCCTGACGCGACTCTGGCTTCTCGTACCACGTCGTGCCTTCTGGCGAAGGCACTGCTTCACGTTTGTTGCGCCCAATGTCTCGTCCCCTCGTCATCGTCGGAATGTCCGGAGGCGTCGATTCCTCCGTTGCCGCGTGGCTGCTGCTGCAGCAGGGCTACGAGGTGCAGGGCTTGTTCATGAGCAACTGGGACGAGGACGAGGACGGCTACTGCACGGCTGCAGAGGATTATCAGGACGCGCGCAAAGTCTGCGAGCAGCTTGGGATTCCGCTGCACAAAGTCAGCTTCGCCGGTGAATACCGTGCACGCGTCTTCGAGTACTTCCTCGCCGAGTATCGTGCCGGGCGGACGCCGAACCCCGACGTGCTATGCAACCGCGAGATCAAGTTCGGCGTGTGCTTCGACTACGCGCGACGCCTTGGTGCAGAGTGGGTGGCAACCGGTCATTACGCGCGCGTCGAGCATCAACCTGCCGTGCGCCTCCTGCGAGGCGTCGATCCGAACAAGGACCAAAGCTATTTCCTGCATGCAACGCCTGCCGAAGCGCTTGCGCGCACGTTGTTTCCCATCGGTGGGATGCTGAAGAGTGAAGTGCGGGCGAAGGCACGCGAGCTCTTCCTGCCGGTGTTCGACAAGAAGGACAGCACCGGTATCTGTTTCATCGGCGAGCGTCCTTTCGCGGAGTTCCTGGAACGCTACTTGCCTGCGCAGCCCGGCACGATCGAAACGATCGATGGCAAGACGGTCGGCACGCATCGAGGGCTCATGTATTACACGATCGGGCAGCGTCAGGGATTGCGCATCGGCGGGCGCGCCGATGCTGGCGCAGAACCCTGGTACGTCGCGGACAAAGATCTGGCGCGCAACGTACTGATCGTCGTGCAGGGACACGATCACCCTGCGCTCTTTCGGCGCGAGCTCGTTGCAGGCCAGCTCGCCTGGCTCGCAGGCGCACCGCCTGCGGAGCGATTCCGCTGCACGGCGAAGGTGCGCTATCGACAACCCGATCAGCCTGCCGAAGTGATGTGTCTGCCCGATGGCACTTGCCGCGTGCGCTTCGATGAGCCGCAGCGCGCCATCACCCCCGGACAATATGTCGTCTTTTATTCCGGCGATGTCTGTCTGGGCGGGGGCGTGATCGAATCTACGCGATAAGCGAAGCACGGTTACGCGTCCGAAGAAAGGAATGACGCGCGCCCGACACATGCTCTGTGGTGTGCGACTCGCTATAATTTTCGGGTTTGTATACGGCTTCGCTCATTCGTTCGGCGATCCGCTCTCAATCCCCTCGGAGGACGCATGAAAGATTCGTTCAAGGCGCGCAGGACGCTCGCTGTCGGTACCAGAAAGTTCGAAATCGCTAGCCTGCAAGCGCTCAAGGACAGGAACGTCGCGCGGCTTCCTTATTCGCTGAAGATTCTCCTCGAGAACTTGCTGCGCTTCGAGGACGGCGTAAACGTCACGCGCGACGACATCGAGGCATTGCTCGCCTGGGATCCCACTGCAACGCCTTCGTACGAAATCTCGTTCACGCCGAGCCGCGTCATCCTGCAAGACTTCACCGGCGTGCCGGCCATTGTCGATCTCGCCACGATGCGCGAGGCAATGGTCAAGCTCGGCGGCAATCCCGACGATATCAATCCGCTCTCGCCTGCCGAGCTCGTCATCGACCACTCCGTGCAAGTCGATACGTACGGCACTCGCGATGCGGTCCTGCGCAACACGGCGATGGAATTCAAGCGCAACGCCGAGCGCTATGCGTTCCTGCGCTGGGGACAAAGCGCATTTCGCAACTTCAAGGTCGTGCCGCCCAACACCGGTATCGTGCACCAGGTGAACATCGAGCATCTCGCGCGCGTGGTGTTCGACACGGAGAAGGACGGAGCGCGCTGGGCATACCCGGACACGCTCGTCGGTACCGACTCGCACACGACCATGGTCAACGGCTTGGGCGTGCTCGGCTGGGGTGTCGGTGGCATCGAAGCCGAAGCGGCGATGCTCGGTCAGCCCGTGACGATGCTCATCCCGCACGTCATCGGCTTCAAGCTGACCGGCACGCTGCCGCCTGGCGCGACCGCCACGGACCTCGTGCTCACCGTGACGGAGATGCTGCGCAAGAAGGGCGTCGTCGACAAGTTCGTCGAATTCTTCGGCGACGGTCTGGCCAATCTTCCGCTCGCCGACCGTGCAACGATCAGCAACATGTCGCCCGAGTTCGGCAGCACCTGTGCAATCTTCCCGATCGACGCGGAAACCTTGCGTTATCTCGAGCTGACCGGCCGCACGCCAGAGCAGATCGAGCTGGTCAAAGCGTACGCACAGCACCAGGGTCTGTGGCGCGAGGACGGCCAGCCGCAAGCCGACTACACGGACGTGCTCGAGCTCGATCTGAGCACGGTGGAGCCGTCGCTCGCCGGTCCGCGGCGTCCGCAGGATCGTGTGCCGCTGCGCAGCGCGAAGCACACTTACCAAACCAATCACAAGAAGATGGCCGAGGAGCGCGCGCAGAAGAATCCGTCTGCGACGGGCGCTGCAAAGGCCACGGTGAACCAGAACACGTTCGAGGTCAAAGACGGCGCCATTCTGATCGCGGCGATCACCAGCTGCACGAACACCTCCAACCCGGCGGTGCTCGTTGGTGCTGGGTTGCTCGCCCGCAACGCACGCCGCAAGGGCCTGACTGCGAAGCCCTGGGTCAAGACGAGCTTGGCGCCCGGCTCGCGCGTCGTGACCGACTACTTGAGCAAAGCTGGATTGACGGAAGACCTGGAAGCCGTTGGCTTCTACACCGTCGGCTACGGCTGCACGACGTGCATCGGCAACTCGGGTCCGCTGCTGCCCGAGATCTCGGAGGCGGTGCGCGCCGGCGACGTGATCGCCTGCTCGGTGCTGTCCGGCAATCGTAACTTCGAAGGCCGCATCCACCCGGAAGTCAAGATGAACTTCCTCGCCTCGCCGCCGCTCGTCGTCGCGTATGCGCTCGCGGGCACGATGGATATCGACCTGACCAGCGAGCCGCTCGGCGTCGGCAACGATGGTCAGCCCGTTTATCTCAAAGACATCTGGCCGTCGCAGGCTGAGATCCAGGAAGTCATCGCAAGCTGCATCGACGCCGAGATGTTCAAGAAGAGCTACTCGAGCGTCTTCGCAGGCGACGACAACTGGAACGCCATCGACGTGCCGAGCGGCAAGCTGTACTCGTGGGACGAGAAGTCGACCTACGTGAAGAACCCGCCGTACTTCGAAGGCATGACCATGACCCCACCGCCGGTGTCCGACATTCGCAATGCGCGCGTGCTCGCGTTGCTGGGCGACTCGGTGACGACGGACCACATCTCGCCTGCGGGCAGCATCGCCAAGAACAGCCCGGCAGCGCAGTACCTGATGTCGCTCGGCGTGCAGCCGGTGGACTTCAACACCTACGGTGCGCGCCGCGGCAACCACGAGGTCATGATGCGCGGCACGTTCGCGAATATCCGCCTGCGCAACCTGCTCGTGCCCGGCACCGAAGGCGGTGTCACGATACACATTCCGAGCGGTGAGCAGATGAGCATCTATGACGCGGCGATGCGCTACAAGCAGGAAGGCACGCCGCTCATCATCATCGCTGGCAAGGAGTACGGCACTGGCTCTTCCCGAGACTGGGCTGCCAAGGGCACGATGCTGCTCGGCGTGAAGGCGGTGATCGCCGAGAGCTTCGAGCGTATCCATCGCTCGAATCTCATCGGCATGGGCGTGCTGCCGCTCATGTTCAAGGAAGGCGAGAACGCGCAATCGCTCGGCCTGACGGGCAAGGAGAGCTACGAGATCATCGGTCTCAACGGCGGTGCGGCCAAGATGGTCACCGTCGTCGCCACGCCCGAGTCCGGTGCGCCGATCAAGTTCGAGGCGCGTGTTCGCATCGACACGCCCAAGGAGCGCGAGTACTTCCAGCACGGGGGCATCCTGCATTACGTCCTGCGTCAGCTCGCGGCTTCGAGCAAGGCCGCCTGATCGCACGGCAAGCTGCAACGTGCTAAGTTGATGCGGCCGGCGGTTCAGAACCGTCCGGCCGTATCGTTTCTTCGGCGCATTACGTTGCAGTCTGCACTGCATGCGCCTCACGAGCCAAGAGCACGCAGCCATGTCCGCCGTTCGCATCCTTCTCGAAGACCAGGTGCTGCGATTGACGCTCGCGCGTCCCGAGAAGAAGAACGCACTGACCGGGGCGATGTACGAAGCACTGGCTGGCGCGCTCGTCCGCGCAGAATCCGACCCGCAAGTCCACGTCGTGCTCTTCGATGCCGAAGGCGACTCGTTCTCAGCCGGCAACGACTTGACGGAATTCGCCGCGGTGGCGAGCGGTGCAATCGAGCCCTCAGCGCTCAAGGTACGCACCTTCCTCGATGCCCTTGCCACCGCTACCCTACCCTATGTCGCTGCCGTGCAAGGCGCAGCGGTCGGCATCGGCACGACCTTGCTGCTTCACTGCGACCTTGTCTATCTCGGCGAGGACGCACAGCTTTCGACACCCTTCGTGAACCTCGCCCTGGTGCCCGAAGCTGCCTCCAGCGTCTTGTTGCCCGAGCGTATCGGTCATGCACGCGCCTTCGCGCTGTTCGCGCTCGGCGAGACGCTCGATGCGCAGCGGGCCGTGGAGCTCGGTCTCGCCAATGCAGTGCTGCCATCGCATACCGTGCGCGAACATGCGCTCGCTCAGGCCAAGGCTCTAGCGAAGCGCCCCGTCGGCGCGTTGCGCGCTACCAAGCAGCTGATGCGCGATGCAGCAGCGATTCGCGCCGTGATGGCACGTGAGATCGAAATGTTCTCGGAGCGTTTGCGCAGCGAGGAGGCGCTTACAGCCTTCAAGGCGTTCGCTGCGCGCAAGCGCGATTGAACACTAGCGGCGTGCCGCCTTGCGCTTCCTCGGTGCACCGAGTCGGTATGCCCTATCGTTCAAGCGCAATGTCAGCGCTGGCTCAGCTTCCTCTTCTTCCGCGCACCACTGCTCCTTGAACGCCTGCAGCGCCTCAGCTTGAAGCTGCGCATGCCGATTCGCAATCACGAGCGAGGACGGCGTGCACACTCGTGCGCGGATGAGCCCCAGATCGACCGCGGCGTCGAACAACGATGGGTACCAGCTCTGCCATGCAGGCAGAAGCAGGTCCACTTGCTGGCGCAGGCTCAGACGCCTGAACGATTCGTCGAATTCATCGAAGAGGCTCATTCAGCCCTTTTATCATGAATCGGCGCCCATGCAGAGCGGACATTAGACGACTCAACATGCTTCGGCCGGTCACCTTCGATACCAATCCACCTGCGTGTGACGAGCATCACGGTCGTCAGTGCCAAAAAAAACGTGATCGCGCCGAGCAGCGGCGCGTGATCCTCCGCAATCACCAGCGCATACAAGAGCGCGCGCACCCCTACCATCGCGCTGGTGACACCAGCCGCGCATCGCGCTCGCAGTGACGCTCGCAATGCGAGCATCGCGAGCGCCATCGTGGCAATCGCGTGCGATCAGTAGCAAGTAGAACGTGCCGAGCGCCAGACACCAGCAGAGAGCACCGCGCGGCCGTAATGAACTCTGAGCTGACCGGGTCTATCATGAGGCGCATGCACCAAGACACATGCGTGTAGGAATTCCGAGGTGTCCCATGCTGATCAAGCGTCCGCGACCCGGAGACAGCGCGCGCATCGCCCCCTCCGAGATCACGGCGGAGGACGTTTATTTCAATCGGCGCAAGCTCCTCAAGGCCGCGCTCGCACTGGGTGCCGTCGGCTGCGTTGCCACCTCGACAGCGAGCGAGCGCGCGACGCTGCGATACACACGCAATGAGCGCTACAGCACCGACGAGGACCTCACCAGCTTCGAGGACGTCACCACATACAACAACTTTTACGAGTTCGGCTCAGGCAAGGGCGATCCGGCCGCGCGTTCACATCGCTTCAAGCCCGAGCCCTGGTCCGTCACCATTTCGGGACATGCGAACGTCACCGGGACGTTCGCGCTCGAAGACCTCTTGAAGCCGCATGCGCTCGAAGAGCGCATCTATCGCCTACGTTGCGTCGAGGCGTGGTCCATGGTCATTCCCTGGATCGGGATCCCGCTCGGTACAGTGCTGAGGCGCTTCGAGCCCACGTCGAAAGCCAAGTACGTCGCGTTCAAGACCGTTCATCGGCCCGAGGAGATGCCGGGACAGCGCGGACGAGTGCTGCCATGGCCCTATGTGGAAGGCTTGCGCATCGACGAAGCGATGCACCCGCTGACACTGCTCGCGGTCGGGCTGTATGGCAAACCGCTGCTGAATCAGAACGGCGCTCCACTACGGCTCGTCGTGCCATGGAAATACGGCTTCAAGAGCATCAAGTCCATCGTAGAGATCCGCTTTACCGAACGCCAGCCACCCACATCGTGGCATCTGGCCGCTCCTCATGAGTACGGGTTCTACGCCAACGTCAATCCGAACGTTGATCACCCCCGTTGGAGCCAGGCGCGCGAACGGCGCATCGGCGGCGGCTTGTTCGACTCGCGCCGTCCGACGTTGATGTTCAACGGCTATGAGAAGGAAGTCGCCTCGCTCTATGCCGGCATGGACTTACGGCGCTTCTACTGAGGGCACGTGACGCTGCATCGCTCTGCGTACCTGCCCATGAAACCAGCGGTGGTGCGCCGGGTCATCAAGCCTGCTTTGTTCGTCGCGTGCCTGCTTCCGCTGTTGTCGATTCTGTGGCGTGCATTCGAGCTTGGCGGTTCCAACCTTGGTGCGAATCCGGTCGAACAGGTGCAAGACACTTTCGGGCAATGGGGATTGCGACTGCTCGTCACCACGCTCGCGATCACACCGCTGCGGGATTGGCTCAATGCACCGTGGCTCGCGATGCTACGGCGGATGCTGGGGTTGTTTGCCTTCGCCTATGTCTCGCTCCATTTCTTGACATGGCTCGTCTTGGATCAAGGGCTTCATTGGCCCAGTATCCTTGCGGACATCGCCAAACGTCCGTTCATCACGATCGGCTTCCTGGCGCTTCTGATGCTAGTGCCGCTGGCCGTCACCTCGACCAATGCCATGATGCGTCGGCTTGGCAGGCGGTGGAAAACATTGCATCGCTTGATCTACCCGATCTGCGTGCTCGCCGTCTGGCACTACTATTGGCAAGTCAAAGCGGATGTGCGCGAGCCGCTCGTGTACGCTTCGCTACTCGGAATCCTGCTCGGCTGGCGCGTCTGGAAGCGGAGCTCAAGGCTGTAGACTGTAGCCGGCATGGGCTCCCTATTCCCTTCTACTTCACATCGAGGTGCGAATCGTCCACAGCTCGGGGAAGGCGCGCAGATCGAGCGCCTTCTTGAGATACGCGACGCCACTCGTGCCGCCTGTCCCGCGCTTGTATCCGATGATGCGTTCGACCGTCTTCATGTGGCTGAAGCGCCAGTGCTGGAACTTGTGATCGAGATCGAGAAGCTTTTCTGCCAGCTCGTACAGATCCCAGTGGGCATCGCGGCTGTGATACACCGCGAGCCACGCGGCTGCCACTTGCTTGCTCGGCTCGTACGGCTGTGACCAGTCGCGGTCGAGATATTCTCGTGGGATCTCGAAGCCCCGACGACTCAAGAGCCGCAGCGACTCGTCGTAAATGCTCGGGCTGTGCAGGGCGCGCTCGAGGGTTGCATAGATACGAGGGTCGCGCTTGTGAACGGCGATCATGTCGGCATTCTTGTTACCGAGCATGAATTCCAGCATTCGGTATTGATACGACTGAAAGCCCGATGCGCGTCCCAAGTGATTGCGAAATGCCGAATAGTCGGCCGGTGTCATGGTCGCGAGCACATCCCAGGACTGCATGAGCTGCGCTTGAATACGCGAGACGCGCGCCAGCATCTTGAAGGACGGACCAAGATCGTCCCGACGAATGTGCTCCAGCGCTGCCGTGAGCTCGTGCAAGCACAGCTTCATCCACAGCTCGGACGTTTGGTGGATGATGATGAACAGCATCTCGTCATGCTCGAACGAGAGCGGTCGCTGCGCGCTGAGGATCTGATCGAGCGCCAGATACTCACCGTAGCTCTGGGACTCGCCCAGGTCCCAATAGACTTGCTCGTTGGAAAGATCGACCGGTGTGGGTTTCGGGGAATCGGTCATGGGAGTTTACCGCTGCGCTGGACAGCGCGAGAGTACGTCGAACAGTCAGGCGAACATCCAGCCGGGCACGCTTTGCCAACCCTTCAGCAGCTCGCGATCGAGCCGCTTGTAGTCCGGCTCATGCGCCGCGACCAGCGCCCAGAAACGTGCTGAGTGATTCATGTGGCGCGTGTGACAGAGCTCATGAATCAAAAGATAACGCACGACAGCCGGGTCCAGGAACAGCAAGCACATGTTGAGGCTGATCGTTCCCGATGCGGAGCAGCTTCCCCAACGCGTGCGCTGGCAGCGAATCTGGACCCGTGCGTAGCGAAAGCCACCCTCGCGGGCTACGCGCGCGAGAAGCGGCGTCAGCTCGCGGCGGGCGGTCTCCCCGAGCCACTGGCGC
>NICF_comb_assmDRAFT_10000081_pt1 | contig 63857 bp, 64 predicted proteins | sample NewIslPassag4_SG_FD_11279 | JGI IMG/M metagenome (IMG submission 11279)
GCGGTAATGGCGTTCTCGAGTGTCGAGTGGACCGTTATGTCCACGACTGCCAGGCGGTCGGGCATTTCGGGGCGCGCGAAGACGCGGCGGTACTGGTCCTGGCCGGGAACGTTGAGCGGCGTCGCAAACTCGTCGATCTGGCGATAGCCGAGGGGCGTGAGGTCGGGGACGAGGTCCTTCGCGGGAGTGGTGACGAGGCGAGCCTCTGCGGAATCTCCGGCGGGGAGATCGCTCGAACCGTCGTCGCCGGAGGTCGCGCGCCAGGCGATGAGGGCAGCGACCGCGACCACAACGACCGCGATTACCGCTGCAATGCCGCCGACGCGATAATTTCGCCAGCCTGGTCGGGATTGATGTGGTCTGTGTTTATGCAAAGGTCGTACACCCAGGGCGAAAGCCAGCCCGTGTCGTAGAAGCGACGGAAGTAGTCGAGGCGCTCGTTATCCGTGCGCTCGACGGTCTTGAGGGCGGTCTTTTCGTCGACGCCCATCGCAGCCATGATGCGGCGGGATCGGAATTGTGGCGAGCCTGTGACGAGGACATGCAGGGCATCGAAGCGGCCACGGAGGATGACCTGGGCTGCGTGACCGACGATGACGCAATCGCCCTGGTCGGCGATATCGCGGATCACGTCTTCGAGGAACTTCCGGTAGTCGGCGGAGGTGAAGAGCGCACTCGTGGCGAGCGGCATCGGGTCGGCCCATGCGGTGACGGGCACGCTCGGATTGCGGGCCATGGCTTCGAGGAGGCGCGTCATGAGCGAGGGCGTGTGCTCTGCCTCGCTGACGGTTTCGGGCGAGACGCCGGCTTCTTCGGCGGCGGCCTGGATGACCTGGTAGTCGATCACGCGGAATCCAAGCCGCTTGCCGACGGCGGCAGCGACCTCTTCCCCGGACGAGCCGACCTGGCGGGCGATGGTCACGACTCGTGTGTTCATCTGAGCGGTCCCCCTTGGTCCGTCTCGCGAATTTTGAGCGCTGGCCGGGCCGTTGTCATTAACCAGGCATTAGCTACTTACGGTTCGGCCGATGAGCACGCCGAGCCACACGCCCAGGAGGCCGACCAAAACGCTGCCAAGGACGTAGGCAGCAGCCTTGAGCAGCGCATCGTCGCGAAGGAGCTGGTAGGTTTCCCAGCCGAAGGCGCTGAAAGTGGTGTAGCTGCCGAGGAAGCCGGTCACCAGCAGCAGCCGTGCTTCACGGTTGAGCCAGGAGCGCTGTTCGGCGAGCGTGAAGAGCAGGCCGATAACGAGGCACCCGGTGATATTCACGACCATGGTTCCGGCCGGGAAGCCTTCGCCCGCAAGCGACTGAATGCGCGTTTGGAGGAAGTAGCGGAGCGGTGCGCCCAGCACTGCCCCGGCAATGATCCAGGCGTAGGTCACCGGCCGGTGCTCCCATGCCCGCCCTGGCCGCGTTCGGTGTCGTCGAGCACATCGGTGAGTTCGAAACGGACAGGCGCAAGCCGCGTTATGACGAGCTGGGCGATGCGATCGCCGTGGCGAACGACGTGGGTAATGCCGGGCGCAGTGGTGTAGAGCGTGACCATCAGCTCGCCCCGGTAGTCGCTGTCGAGCGTGCCGAAGGTGGCGATAACGCCCTTTCGAGCGAGGCCGCTCCGCGGGCGGATCTGCGCATCGAGGCCAGCAGGAACCTGCATGGCGAGGCCGGTCGGGATGAGCACCGGCTGTTGCGTTACTTCGACATCAGCTTCGAGGCAGGCGTAGAGGTCGAAGCCGGAGGATCCGGGCGTGGCACGCCCGGGGAGCCGAGCTCCCGGGCGGAGGAGCTTCACAAGCACGGTGGGTTCGTCCATACAGCCGGAGACTATCCGCGTGCGGAGTCCCGAACAAACGGGCGAGCTGCCGCGGATTCGAGCATTTCCCGGGCGGCCTGCCGGGTGGCATCGCCGTCGCCGCCAAGCATGGAGGCCAGTTCGCGGATGCGCTCATCACCGTCGATAGGCCGGACCGAGGACCAGCTCCGGGAACCGTCCGTTTCCTTCGTGACCACGAAGTGGCGTTCGCCGAACGCGGCGACCTGTGGGAGGTGGGTAATGCAGAGAACCTGGTGGCGCGTGGCGAGCCGCCGAAGGGCGTCGCCGACCAGCGCGCCCGCTCGCCCACCGACTCCTTCGTCCACTTCGTCGAAGACGACGAGGCGCGTTTCGCTATTCGAACCAAGAACGGTGGTAAGGGCCAGCATGAAGCGCGAGGTTTCGCCACCGGAAGCAACCGCAGACAACGGCCGGGGCGCCTCGCCGGGGTTGAAGGAGGCGAGGAACTCGACGCGATCGACCCCCGACTCGGTGAATGCGCGCGGGAGAGCCTCGCCTTCGCCGCCGGCTGGCGTCCCGGGAGCAATGACCTCGTAGTCGGGGAGCGCGACGGTGACGCCTTCAGGATCGTCTTCGCAGGCGAAGCCGATCGAGAGTGTAGCCGCGCCCATGCCGAGGTGCTGGAGTTCGGCGGCGATGGCGCGGACGAGCTCACCGGCGGCGTTACGACGCGCGGCAGAGAGCGCGGACGCGGCCTCGGCGAGCCGGCCAAGGAGGTCCGCTTCGCGGGCACGGAGCTCGTCGAGGGAGACGTCGACCGAGGCGAGCGCGTTGAGGCGAGCCTCGGCTTCGCGGCCATAGGCGAGGATCTCGTCGATGGTCTCGCCATATTTGCGGCGCAGGCGGGCGATGAGGTCGAGCCGCGCCTCGATCTCGGCGAGACGTTCGGGATCTTCGTCCAGCGAATCGCGATAGTGGCGGAGGTTCGCTGCGAGGTCGGTCGCGGCGGTTTCGAGCAGGGCAGCAAGGTCGGCGAGCTCGGTAGCCGAGGAGTCGCGTTCGACGATGTTGTTGACCGACTGGATAGCAATCGCGAGCGGGTCGGCGTCGAGGGCTTCGAGCGCGGCAGCGGCTTCCGCCATGAGGCGGCTGGTGTTCGCGAGGCGGGCCTGCTCCTGCCGGAGGCGCTCGTCTTCGCCCGGCTCGAGCGCGGCCGACTGGATTTCGTCGACTTCAAAGCGCAGTTGGTCGAGCAGGCGTTCGCGCTCGCGGGCGTCCGTCGAGAGGCTGCGGAGGTTGTGGCGGACGTCACGGAGTTCGCGGACCAGGGCAGCGACCTTCTCGCGCTGATCGCGGAGACCGGCAAACTCGTCGAGGACGGCGAGTTGGACGGCGGGGCGAAGGATAGCGAGCTGCTCGGACTGGCCGTGAATATCGACCAGCCGTGCGGCAAGCTGCTGCAGGCGGTCCACCGTGGCGACCTGCCCGTCGATGCGAGCGGTAGAGCGGCCCGAGAGACCGACGGTGCGTTCGAGTTCGATCAGGTGGCCGTCGAGGCGAAGGCGTGCCGAGACGGTGGCGCGGTCGGCGCCGGCGGCGATGACTTCGCGGCCGCGGCGCGCACCGAAGAGGAACGCGAGGGCGTCGACAATTAGGGACTTGCCGGCTCCGGTTTCGCCTGTGAAGACGTTCAGTCCCGGGCCCGGTTCGATCGTGACATCGCGGGCGACGGCAAAGCCGGTGATGCGAATCGACTCAAGCACGATTGACGGCGCTCGACATTTGCACTTCGAGCTTTTCAGCCAGTTCTGCGTAGAAGAGCGACGGGTCGCCGAAGCGAGCGAATCGCGTGACATGCTCGCTCTGGCGGACGCGAACGAGCGAGCCGCTGCTCACGGAGATGTCGTCCTGCCCGTCGACGCTCAGGATAGCGCCGTGGTCGGAGGTCACGCGAAGTTCGACTTCGGACCAGGGCTGGAGCACCAGCGAACGGCCGAGCGACAGGTGCGCCGAAACCGGCGTTACCACAAGGTGATGCTCGGTAGGGGCAAGGATTGGACCGCCGGCGCTGAGCGAGTAGCCGGTGCTGCCGGTCGGGGTGCACACGATGATGCCGTCGCAACGGTAGACGGCGACATGAGCGTGGTCGATCGCGACATCGACGTAGATGGGGCGCCCCGGTGAACGGCGGCTCACGACGATGTCGTTCAGCGCGTGGTGCTCACTGGGCGTCAGGTCGCCATCGAAGAGGTCGGCGCGAACCATGACGCGCTCTTCGAGCCGCCAGTCCTCCTGGAGAACGCGCTCGAAGTGGTTGTAGAAGTCGCGGGGGCTCATGTCGGTGAGGAAGCCCAGGCGGCCCATGTTGATGCCGAGCAGCGGGGCTCCTTCGGGAATAGCGAGCCGCGCGGCACGAAGGACGGTGCCGTCGCCGCCGATGCAAACGATGAGCCCGGCGCCCTGGATGCAGTCTTTGGCGCCCGGATCCCAAACGTCGGAGACAGCGGTATCGACGCCGCGCCGGTTGAAGTCGTGGGCGAGCTGCCTTGCGAAGGCGAGTGCCCCCTCGCTATGGGGATGGTGGAGGATTGCGGCTTTCTTGAGGGTCACGGCGCACCACGCTTCGGCGTTTCCAGCCAGACAAGATACTCGATATTGCCTTCGGCGCCATGCACCGGGCATTCGATGGCGTCGTGGATAGTCCAGCCTTCGGCCCGTGCCCAGTCAAGAAATTCGGTCAAGACTCGCTGGCGAACGGCCGGGTCCTTGATGACGCCGCCGCGGGGGACATCGGCGGGCCCTGCTTCGAACTGGGGTTTCAACAGCACGATACCGGGGGTGCCGGGCGGGGTTCGCTGCGCGACTGACGGGAGGACCTTTCGCAGCGAAATGAACGACAGGTCGGCAACGAAGAAGTCGATGGGCGGGAGTTCGGGGAGGTCACGAGCATTCACCCCTTCGAGCAGGGTGACGCGCGGGTCGTTCCGCAGCTTCATGTGAAGTTGGGCGCGGCCAACATCGACAGCGATGACCGACGCGGCCCCGTGCTGAAGCAGGCAGTCGGTGAACCCACCGGTCGAGGCGCCGAGGTCGAGGCAGCGCAGGCCTTCGGGGCGAACGCCGAACGCGGTGAGGGCAGCTTCGAGCTTGTAGCCGCCCCGGCTGACGTAGCGCTCGGGTTCGATGATCTCGATGGGAGCCGTGTCGTCGACGAGCTGCGAGGGTTTCACGAGAACGGTGGTACCCACACGAGCCCGCCCGGCCATGATCAACCGCTGAGCGCGTTCACGGGATTCGGCGAGGCCGCGCTGCACGAGGAGCTGGTCGGCGCGCACACGTGGCACCGGGTAAGGCTATGCAGGCCTTCAGGCTGCGCGCAAGGAGCGGGTGTATACTCCCTCATCCGCCATGACACGCATTGCCGTCCGTGAGTTGCTCTACCTCTTCGAGGAGGCGTACGCGGCGATGCCGGTCCCGGGTGATGAGGAGTCGAGCCAGTCGTTGCTGGGGAACCTGAGGAACGTCGACGAGAGCACCTGGGCATGGGTACCGGCCGGTGGGCGCCGCACGATTCGGGACATCGTGCTTCACATCGGGTCGTGCCTGCACATGTACCGAAACCACGCGTTCGAGGACGGCAGACTGACGTGGCGTTCGCCGATCGTGCAACCGTGGCCGGACGGGAATGCTCCGATGCCGGAAACGCTCGACTGGCTCCACGAAGCGCACTTGCTGTTCCGGGATGCGGTGGCGCGACTGAGCGACGAGGACCTTGAAGCGCCGCGCCGGGCTCCATGGGGCGAATTGCGTCCCTCGCGCTGGCTCATCAAGGTGATGATTGAGCATCACCTCTATCATGCGGGCGAAATCAATCACATTCGTAGCATTGCGCAGGGGACAGACTCCTGGGCGTTCGAGGAGGACGTGCCAAGCGGCGGGGCGAACCGTTAGGCTGTCGGCGTGAAACCAGAGGAGCGTGTACAGGCGGCCCTCGAGGCGCTGGGGCTGCCATCCCGGGTGATTACGTTCGACAAGAGCACAGCCACCGCTGAAGAAGCGGCAAGCGCCGTTGGCTGTGAGCTCGGCCAGATCATCAAGACGCTGTTCTTCCTCGCGGACGGGCGGCCGACGGTCGCGCTGGTGGCGGGCGACCGGCAGGTGGACACGGCGAAGCTCGCGCAAATCGTGGGGGTGGGCCGGAAAAAGCTGAAGATGGGCACCCCGGAGCAGGTGATGGAGTACACCGGCTACGAGGTCGGCGGCGTGGCCCCGGTGGGCCATGCTGTGCCGGCCGACGTGGTGGTGGACGAGAGCCTGCAGCGGTTCGAGGTGGTGTGGGCGGCCGCGGGAAGCGGGAACTCGGTATTCGAAGCGAAGACGTACGACCTGGTGAAAGCCATCCAGGGCCAATGGGCAGCAATTACGCGGTAACGGGCGAGACTGCGGCACAGAGCCGGGGATTCCCGCTCGTGCCGCTGCTCGTCGCGCTTCGGCCCTACCAGTGGCCGAAGAACCTGCTGGTGTTCGCGGCGTTCGTGTTCAGCGTGGGCGACGCCTGGACGCCGGGCGACGTCGACAGCTGGTGGGGGATGTGGTGGCGAACCGTGGCGCTGTTCGCGCTGTGGTCGGCGGCGGCCAGCGCCACGTACCTGTTCAACGATATCCGCGACCGCGAAGCGGACCGTATGCACGAACGGAAGCGGCACCGGCCGATTGCGAGCGGGCGTTTGTCGCCGAGGCTCGCGGGGACCGTCGGCGTGGTGTTGCTGGCGGTCTCTCTCCCGTTAGCTGTCGCGCTGGATGCGCTGGCAGGACTCATCCTGATCGCCTACATCGTGATGATGGCCCTGTACACGATGGGGCTGAAGGAAGTCGCCATCCTCGATGTGATCATCCTCGTGGCGGGCGTGGTCGCCCGTGCGGTGGCGGGCGCCGTTGTGATCGATGTGGAGATCAGCCCGTGGCTGTACGTCTGTACCAGCTTCGGTGCGTTCTTCTTCGCAAGCTCGAAACGGTGGGCGGAGTTCCGGGAGCTAGGCGCGGAAGCAGCCGCCCACCGGGCCGCGCTTCGCCACTACACCGGGCCGGTGCTCGATCAACTGCTCGCTATCAGTGCGGCGAGCGCGCTCCTGAGCTATGCGCTGTACACGATCGAGTCGGACGCAGTGCCGGAAAACGGGAGCATGGCGCTCACGCTCCCGTTCGTGGCGTTCGCGCTGTTCCGGTACTTGCTCCTGCTGAACGGCGCGCGGAGGGGTGACGCGCCGGACCGGATCCTGTTCACCGACCCGCAGATCCTGCTGGCGGTTGCGGGGTTCGTCGTCACGGCGTTCCTGGTGCTGACGCTATCGCACCAGGGTTAGTTGCCCGCGTAGGCCTCCGCGCCTTCGCCGGCTAGCTCGGGGTGACCCGACCACACCCAGGCGTAGTTCGTCCGGCTGACGCCGAGCAGCAGCCCGTGCAAGGACGACGGGTGGATAAACAGGCCCGCCTCCACAGGCCGATCTTCGCCAGCAGCGAACCGCAGGTTCCGTTCGCGGAGGCGGTTGGCCAGCAGGAGCACGTCGTCCATTTCGAGGTAGCACATGTACAGCGAGGGGCCACGGCGCTGGAAGAACCGGTCCATCGCGCCGCTCCCGGGGATGGTCTGGGTGATTTCGATGCGGTCGAGGCGGCGCGGCGGGTCGAAGAGGGTGAGCGTACCCCTGTAGCCGTAGCGGCGGCTCTCGATGTGGTGGAACTTCGTCGGATCGAGGTCGAACATGCGGGTGTAGAGGGCCGCGGTGTCCTGCCAGTCGTCCACCACGTTGGTGACCTCGTAGAGGCCGCGGATGTCGCCGACCGGCTCGATGGGGCGCTCCTCGGTGATGACCACGGGCATGCCGTGCGTTTGGCTGCCGTCGACGTAGAGGGCGCGGTTCTCCTCAACGTACGGGACCTCCTGTGAGATGAAGTGCCGCTTCATGTCGAGGAGGCTGGGAGTGCAGAAGCCGGCGCCGAAGAGCCCCTCGCCCCACCGGGTGGCGAAGTCCTGGACAGGACCGGACCCGGCGGGTTCGAGGAATTCGAAGAAGCTGATACCCGCCTGGACGGTGGTTCGGTGGGCGTTCAACACCGCCGAGGTGTCTTCGCCGACCAGCCGTGCGCCGAAGAGCTCCTGCCAGAGGCGAACGGCATCCTGGCGGTCGCGGACGACGAGCTGCACACGTTCAACCCGAGAGAGCATGGGCAGAACCTCCGAAGCAATGGTCCCTATTCTGCACGCGGAGTGTCCGGGATGAAATGAGGGCCGCGGTTGCGGCCCTCAGTGTCGTCGTGGAACCAGAAGCGAAATCAGGCGGACTCGCTCCGGGCATCATCGCCGGGTTCGTCGGATTCGATCACCTGGCCACCGCGGGTGAGCAGCAGCGGGCGCTGCCCCTTGGTGATGGTGTCGGCGTTGACGATGCACTTCTTGACGTCGCCGCGGCTCGGGATTTCGTACATGACGTCCATCAGGGCGTCTTCGAGGACAGTGCGAAGGCCGCGGGCACCGGTCTTGTGCTTGATTGCCTGCTGGGCGATGGCCCGGAGGGCGTCGTCGGTGAACGTGAGTTCGACGCCGTCCATGGCGAAGTAGCGCTGGTACTGCTTGACGAGCGCGTTCTTCGGCTCGGTGAGGATACGAACAAGGGCTTCTTCGTCGAGCGAGGAGAGGCCCACGACCATCGGGAGCCGGCCAACGAACTCGGGGATGAGGCCGTAGGCGAGCAGGTCGTCGTGGGTGACGTGCGTCAGGAGCTCGTCGCGTTCGCTGCCACGGAAGCCGCGATGGGCGCCAAAGCCGATGCGAACGTGATTCTGGCTGAGGCGCTTTTCGATGTGGGATTCGAGGCCTTCGAACGCGCCACCGCAGATAAACAGGATGTTCTGGGTGTTGATCTGCAGGAAGTCCTGGTGGGGATGCTTCCGGCCACCCTGAGGCGGCACGTTGGCGACACAGCCTTCGATGATCTTCAGGAGGGCCTGCTGGACACCTTCACCGGAGACATCGCGCGTGATGCTGGGGTTGTCGGCCTTGCGCGCGATCTTGTCGATCTCATCGATGTAGATGATGCCACGCTCGGCCTTCTGGATGTCGAAGTCTGCGGCCTGGATAAGGTGCAGCAGGATGTTCTCGACGTCTTCGCCGACGTAGCCCGCCTCGGTGAGGGCCGTCGCGTCGGCGACGCAGAAGGGCACGTCGAGCAGACGGGCGAGCGTCTTGGCGAGAAGCGTCTTCCCGGTGCCGGTGGGCCCGACGAGCAGGATGTTGGACTTTTCGAGCTCGACATCGCCATCGGGCGGCGCACCGATGCGCTTGTAGTGGTTGTAGACGGCGACGGAGAGGACCTTCTTGGCCTGCTCCTGGCCGATGACGTATTCGTTCAGGTGTTCGTAGATGAACTTGGGCGGGGGGACGCGCTGGGTGCCGGAACTGGCGGACCTGGCCGGGGACTGCGGGGCATGGGAACCAGCGCCCGATTCTTCGTCGATGATTTCGCGGCAGAGATCAACGCACTCGTCGCAGATGTAGACAGCACCGGGACCAGCGATAAGGCGGCGAACCTGGTCCTGGTTCTTGCCACAGAACGAGCAGTGATACTGCACACGGTTGGTGCGATTAGCGGCCAAGGCGTCCCCCCTCCCCAGTTAACTCCGCGGCGCGTCGTCTGGGCGCGTCAGGATTTCATCGACCATCCCGTATTCTTTGGCGCCTTGGGCATCCAGGTAGAAGTCACGGTCGAAGTCGCGCTGGATGCGTTCGACCGGCTGTCCCGTGTGCTCGGCGATGATGTTCCGGATGATCTCGTTGTTGCGAAGGATCTCCTTCGCTGCAATTTCAATATCGGTCGCCTGGCCGCGCGCTCCACCCAGTGCCTGGTGCATATGGACGGTTGCGTTGGGAAGGGCGTAGCGCTTGCCTTTGGCGCCTGCGCACAGGAGCACGGTGGCCATCGACGCCGTCTGGCCGACGGCGATGGTGGACACATCGGGCTCGATGAGCTGCATGGTGTCGTAGATCGCGAGGCCGGCCGAGATAACGCCGCCAGGGGAATGAATGTACATGCTGATGTCCCGCTCCGGATCCTCGCGCTGCAGGTAGAGCAACTGCGCCACGATGAGGTTTGCAACCTGATCATCGATCGGCGTGCCCAGGAAGACGATACGCTCTTTCAAGAGGAGCGAGAAAATGTCGAAGGCACGTTCGGACCGGGGACCGCTTTCGATAACGGTCGGAATGATGTCGCGCACCAGCGGGTGGATGTAGGGGGTCTGGTTCACTCGGTTTCCTCCTGCGCGGCAGGTTCGCTCTGCGCGGACTCCGATTCGGTGGCAGCGGCGCCGCCGGTCTCGGCCGTGCCCGAAGCGATCTCGGCGAGACGGTCGAGGGTCTTCTGGCTCAGCAGGTTCCGCCGGATCTGCTCGCGGCCTTCGCCGGTGTTGAAGAGGCTGCGGAAGGCCTCGGCCTGTTGGCCGAGCGGTTCGCTGATGCGGTTGATCTCGGCCTCGACCTCCTCGTCGGTGACCTCGATCTTTTCGTCTTCGGCGAGCTGGGAGAGCACGAGCGACCGGCGCACGCGGGCCTCGGCAGCTTCGCGGAACTGCTCGCGGAACTCCGCCTCGGTGCGGCCGACCCGCTGGAGATACGCGAGGTAGCCCTGGCGGTCGTTGCCGGTGGCGTCGGACACGAGGTGGTCGATCTCGCGCTCAACGAGCACGCGCGGGTAGTCGAGCGTGGCGATTTCGACGAGCTTGTCGATGGCCTCGTTGCGGAACTTGTTCTCGGCCTCTGCTTCGAGCGCTTCGCGGAGGTCGTTGGTAATGCGCTCCTTGAGCGACTCGAAGGTGGGGAACTCGTCGGCGTTCACCATGTTGGCGAACTCGTCGTCGGGCTCGGGAAGCTGCTCTTCCTTGACCTCGTTGACCTTGAGTTCGAACTTCGCAGTCTTGCCCTGGAAACGCTCGACGCGGAAATCGCTCGGGATCTCGATTTCGACCGTCTTCTCGTCGCCCTTCTTCATGTCGAGGAAGGCTTCAGCGAGGCCCGGGAGCAGGAGCTCCTGGCCCTCGCGGAGGGCGAATTCGGCGTTCTCGTCTTCGACGAAGGTTTCGCCGTCAACGGTTGCCTTCACATCCGCCGTGAGGATGTCGCCCCACCGGGCGCCGCGATCGACGGGCACGTGGGTGGCGTGACGGCGGCGCAGGAGCAGGATCTGCTCCTCGACCATCTCGGGGGTGACTTCGACCTTGTCCTTCTCGACGCGGATGCTGTGGTAGTCGTTCAGGTTGACGGTCGGCCGAACGGGAACGGTCGCCTTGAAGCGGACCGGGTCGAGTTCGAGGATTTCGAGTTCGGGCTGGTCGATTGCGTCGACGTCCTCGCGCTCGATGGCTTCGTTGTAGACGTCAGGAACGAGGCGGTCGAGGGCTTCGCGGATCAGGCCTTCGCGGCCGTAGAGGCGTTCGACGACCTGGCGAGGGGCCTTGCCCGGGCGGAACCCGGGGATCCGGGAGCGCTGAACGATGCGCCGGTAAGCAGCATCGAGGGATTTCTCGAGCCGCTCCTGATCGACTTCGATATCAAGCTGGACGCGGCTCTCGGGGAGCCGCTCGAGGGTTACCTTCACAGGGCGGTCAAAGTCCTCCTAGGCGAGTATAGCAAACGGCCAGTCGCGAAATCGCCGGTCATGCGGCTGGCGCATGCGGTGGGTTTCGGACCTAACGGGCCTGGTTAGCGCGCGGTTCGAGGATGTCTACAAGGGCGTCTCCGAGCAAGTTCCACGCGTAAAAGAAAAGGATGACAGGAATTGCCGGTGCAAGCAGCAGGTGGGGGTACTGACTAAAGGTGTATGGGCTTTGCACCTGGTTTAACAGGTTACCGAAACTCGACGCGGGTTCGTCGATCCCGAGGCCAAGGTAACTGAGCGCAACCTCGGCGCCGGCGAGGGAAGCCATGCCCGCGCTAAGCCCAACGATGAAGATGGGAAGGACGCCGGGCAGGATGTGGCGAAAGAGGATCCGCCAGGTGGAAGCGCCCATCGCCTCGGCCGCGACAACGTAGGTCTGTTCGCGAATCGAGAGCACCTGGCTTCGCACGATGCGAGAACTCCCGACCCAGGCGAACGGGACCGTGGCGCCGACGATGATGAAGAACTTGATGAACGTGCGGGCTTCGTCGACGGAGAGCCAGGTGTTGTCGGCGAGCGAGAATGCGGCGTCGTTGATCTGGGTCCGGAACGAGGCGGTGATGGCCAGCATGAGGATGAGGGTCGGCAGGCCGGCGAGGATTTCGCCGATGCGCATGATGAGCGTGTCGACCCAGCCGCCTTTGTAGCCGGCGAGCAGGCCAAGCCCGAGGCCAAGGAAGATTCCGCCGGTGAGGATCACGACGACCGTGAAGAGGATGGTCGTGCGGGCGGAGTAGATGACGCGGGAGAAGACATCGCGTCCGAGGGCATCGCGGCCGAACCAGTGATCGGCGCTGGGGCCAGCGGAGCGGGCTTCGAGGGTGAGCTCCTGCGCGCGGGGATCGTAGGGCGCGATGAGCGGGGCGAAGATGCCACAGAGGTAGAAGATCGCCAGGTAGATGATGGCCAGCATGGCCAGCTTCCGGCGGGCGAGCGCGCGCAGGAGGGAGAAGCGAACCTGCGGACGCAGGTGTTCGAGTTCGGGCTGGACCTCGGCAACGTCGGCGATGGCCATCGCTACCCCCTCGCCTCGCCCAGGCGGACGCGCGGGTCGATTACCGCATAGGCGATATCCACAAGGATGTTCGCGGCCACGAAGAGGACCGAACCGAACATCACGAGCGCGAGGATCACATCAAAGTCGGGCGCGAGCACAGCGTCGAAGGCTTCCCGGCCAATACCGGGGATGCCGAACAGGAGCTCGACGAAGAGGGAGCCAGCCGCGATGCCGGGAAGCGAGAGGCCGATGACGGTGATCATCGGGAGGAGGGCGTTCCGGGCGATGTGAGTGAGCACGACGGTCCGTTCGCGGAGCCCCTTGGCACGGGCAGTGCGGACGTAGTCTTCGCCCATCACCCCGAGCACCGACGCGCGCATCAGCCGCGCCACGCCCGCGACGGCAGGGAGCGAGAGCGTGAGCACCGGCAGGATCATGTTCGGGCTGTAGACGCCTTCGTAGCTGAGGTTAACCCAGCCCAGCTTGAGCGCGAAAAGCCACTGGGCGAGTGGGATGAGCACGAAATAGGGAACGGCATCGATGAAGAGCCAGAAGCCAATCACGAGCGGGTCGAGGAAGGTGCCGCGAGCGAGCGCGGCGTAGATGCCGGCCGGGATGCCAATCCCGAAGGTGATGAGGAGCGCGAAGAAGCCGATCTGGGCCGAGGTCCACATCTTGGGGAGGATGACCTCGTTGGCGGTGAAGTCGGGGTAGCGGGTCGAGACGCCGAGATCACCGTGCAGGAGATTCGTGAGCCACTTCCAGTACTGGACGTGGATGGGCTGGTCGTAGCCGTACTTTTCGCGCAGGCGCTGGGCCGCTTCGGGCGTGTAGTTCTGACGGAGAAGCGTATCGGTTGGGTCGCCCGGTGCGAGCCGCAGCATGTAGAAGACAAGCACCGAAAGGATGAAGAGCACGGGGATAGCCCAGAGCAACCGGCGGATGAGGTAACCGAGGAGCCCGGGGCCCATGGCTCAGTCCCTGGAGATGTCGATGTAGCGGTATTTCTCGATGGTCATCGGGGCGGTGGGATAGTCCTTCACGCAGGACTTGACCAGCATGTGTGAGACGGACCAGAAGGTCGGGATGATCGCAGCGTCATCCAGGAAGAGCTGCTCCGCCTGGGCGTAGAGCCGGTACCGCTCCCGGGTATCGGTGGTGTTCCGCGCCTGTTCGAGCAGGCGGTCGACCTCGGGGTTGGTATAGCCGGTGTAGTTGAGCGGGCTGTTGCTCGCGAACAGCTTGCCGAGGAAGTTCTCCGGGTCGGGGTAGTCGGCCGACCAGCCGTCGGACGACATCTGGAACTCGCCGCGGCGCTGCTCGCGAAGGTACGAGGCGGGGTCGAGCACCTGGAGTTCCACTTCGACACCGAGGTTCTGGCGCCACTGTTCCTGCATGGCGACCAGGATGTCGGGCGAGTTGCCCGCGGAGCCGCCGTAGCTCAGGACGACGCGCGGGATGTTACCGGCGTACTTCGACTCCTGGAGCAGCCGCCGGGCCTCTTCCGGGTCGTATTTGTACGCGGAAACGGATTCGGTGTAGCCGGGCATCTCGGGCGGGATGAAGCCGTCGGCCACGCGGAGCGCGCCGTAGAAGAGCACTTCGTTGATTTGCTCGCGGTCGATGGCCATAGCGAACGCCTTGCGCACGTTCGGGTCGTCGAACGGCGGCTGTGAGGTGTTCAGCTGAATGTAGAAGGTGGCCATCTCGGGGATTTCGAGGTATTCGCCGGCGAGCGGGTTGGAGCCGTCCTTGAACGACTCGAGTTCGACCGCCGGCACAAAGCCGACGTGGAGCTCATTGTTCTGGTACCGCGTTGCGATGGAGCCGCCGGAAAGGTCGAAGACGACCTCCTGGAGCTTCGGGGCGCCGAGATGGTAGCGCTCGTTCCGAACGAGGCGGATGGTCTGCGCCGGCGTGTACTCGGCGAGCTTGAACGGGCCGGTGCCGTTGGGGCGGCGCGTCCAGTTCCGGGGGTCGGATTCGACCTGCTCGCGGTCCACGACGTAGGAGACCGGGTAGGTGAGCTCTTTGAGGAAGAAGTCGGAGGGCTGGATGAGCTCGATTTCGACCGTCCGCTCGTCGACGACGCGAACGCCGGCGACCTCATTGGCGCGGCCTTCGAACTTGTCGACAACGCCGACCACGTTGCCGAGATAGGCGGTTACGGTCGGCGAACCGTTCCGGGGATCGGCAGCGCGTTCGATGCTGTACTTGATGTCCTGGGCGGTTACGCGCCGCTCGTTGTGGAAGAGGATGTTGTCCCGGAGGTGGAACGTGTAGACGCGGCCATCGGCAGACACGTCCCAGCTTTCGGCGAGGTCGCCGACGACGTTGAGGTCGCGGTCGAGCGTGACGAGGCCGCCGAAGATTTCGACGACGTACTCGCTGGTGGAGACGTCGGTGACCTGAATGGGGTCGAGCACGGAGGCCGGCGTGGTACCGGGGACGATGAGTTGCTTGGCTTCGCAGAAGCCACCGCTGGTGGAACGGGGGCGGTCCTGGTTGGGGCTGGCAGGAGCGTTGTCATCGTCGCCGCCACCGAGGACGGCCACAGCGAACACCACACCCACGAGCAGGATGAGGAATGCGACGAACCCCATGAGCAGCGTGAGCGTTCGGTTGGACATTCGAACCACCAGCGGAGATTTCGAAGAGGGTACGCCGCCGGGTTTGTACCCGTTGGGCGGCAGTCCCCACAGGTCAAGGTGGTGGAAAGGGTACACGGGAAGTGCAACCGGTGCATCGCGGCGTGGTGCGCCCTCGTGAACCGGCGAGCGGCACAAACGCTGACCACAAACAGAACGGGCCCCGCCGATGCAGGGCCCGTCGAACGAACGCGCAAACGTCCCCTAATTGGCAGGGGTGACAACCCGGATGCCGAGCTCTTCGAGCTGGGCCGGGTCCACCGGCGAGGGTGCGCCGAACAGAGGGTCGGCGCCCGAGGAGGCCTTGGGGAAGGCGATCACGTCGCGGATGTTGTCGGTGTTGAGGAGCTGCATGAGCAGGCGCTCGATACCCGCGCCGACGCCGCCCATCGGCGGGGCGCCGTATTCCAGCGCTTCGAGGAGGACGCCGAAGCGATCCTCCATCTCCTCCTTCGAGTAGCCCATGAGCGAGAGCACCTTCTCCTGGGCCTCGCGCGTGTTGATGCGGATGGAGCCGCCGCCAATCTCGGCGCCATTGAGGACGAGGTCGTACTGGCGGGCGATGACCTTGCCGGGGTCGGTGTCGAGCAGCGGCTCGTCTTCGGGGCGGTACCCCGAGAACGGGTTGTGCGTGGCATCCCAGCGGTTCTCTTCTGGGCGCCATTCGAGGAGCGGGAAGCCGGTGACCCACGCGAACGCGAGAACGCCCGGGTCCTTCAAACCGAGGCGGTCGCCGAGCGTGTCGCGAACCGCATGGAGGGACGCGGCCACCACCGGCGGCTGGTCGGCGACGATAAGGAGGAGATCGCCGGTCTCAGCGCCCGTGAGCGACCGGATGGCGTTCATCTCCTCCTCGGAGAGGAACTTCGCGATCGGGGAGCGAACTTCGCTCGCCGTGAGGCCGATCCAGGCGAGCCCCTTTGCACCACCAGACTTCGCGACCTCGGTGAGGCTGTCCAGCTCCTTGCGGGTCATGTCGGCCTGACCGGGGACGCGGATGGCCTTCACCTGGCCGCCGGCCGCGAGTGCATTCGCGAACACCTGGAAGCCGGAGCCACGCAGCGGCTCGGAGATGTCGACGAATTCGAGTCCGTAGCGGAGGTCCGGGCGGTCGATGCCGTAGCGGGCCATGCAGTCGGCGTAGTCGAGCCGCGGGAAGGGAGTCTGCTGGATCTTGCCGCGGCCGAACTTCTTCGCAATCTCGGTGTAGAGCTCCTCGACGAGGCCCATGACGTCTTCCTCTTCGACGAAGCTCATCTCGAGGTCGAGCTGGGTGTGCTCGGCGACGCGGTTCGCGCGAAAGTCTTCGTCGCGGTAGCAGCGGGCGAGCTGGAAGTACTTTTCTACGCCCGCAACCATGAGCAGTTCCTTGAGAATCTGCGGGGACTGGGGCAGCGCGAAGAAGTGGCCCGGCTTGAGGCGCGAGGGCACGAGGAAGTCGCGAGCGCCTTCCGGGGTCGACTTGATGAGCGTCGGGGTCTCGATCTCCATGAAGCCGCGCGCGACGAGGAACTGGCGGATGAAGTACACGACCTCGTGGCGCAGCTTGATCGCCTCGATGACTTCGGGGCGGCGCAGGTCGAGATAGCGGTACTTGAGGCGGAGGAGCTCGTCGACCTCGGCCGGTTCGTTGATGTAGAAGGGCGGCGTCGGCGAGTCGTTCAGGACACGGCAGGAGGTCGGGACGACTTCGACCTCGCCGGTTTCCATCCGGGGGTTCACCGTTTCGGGACTACGCTTGCGGACGACGCCTTCGACCGCAAGGACCCACTCAATGCGAGCCTGTTCGGCGATGGCGTGGGCTGCGGGATTGTCGTCGGGGCTAAAGACGATCTGCACGATGCCGTGCGAATCGCGCAGATCGACGAAGATGAGGCCGCCGTGGTCGCGGCGGCGATGCACCCAGCCTGCGAGCCGGACGGTCTTGCCGGCATCGGAGGCGCGAAGGTCTCCGCAGTACGTGTCCTTGAGCATGGGGATAGGGTATCGAGTCCGGAGGCTACGTGCCCCGGCTGGAAGCGATGCGGGAGGCGACAGCTTCGAGGCTGGAGAACTCCGCTTCGAACGCCTGGGCAACCGCGCGGGCGACGACACGTTCCTGGTAGCGGCGGTATGCGGCGACGAACTCGCGGCCTTCCTCGGTGAGCACGGTGTGCCCGCCGCCGGGGCCGCCCACCTCTGAGGTCACGAGCGCGAGGCCGAGGTTCTGCTCGATCTCCTTCACCTTCCCCCAGGCCCGCCGGTAGGAGAGGCCCATCGCCTGGGCCGCCTGGGCGAGCGAACCGGTTTCGGCGATGAGCTCGAGCAGCCGAACCCGGTAATCGGACATCACGATGCGGCCATCGCGTTCAACCCAGAGCTTGTGACAGGGGGTGAGGCCATCCATACGCGGAGGATACCAGCCAGACCTAGGCGACCGCCTCGGCTGCCTGCGACGCGGTGGCGCGTTCATGCTGGCGCGCGAAGTACTGGGCAATGGCGGCGCAGGCGATGAGCTGCACCTGGTGGAAGATCATGAGCGGGAGGACGATGAGGCTCACCGGCTGACCGGCGAACAACACGGAGGCCATTGGGACGCCGGTCGCGAGACTCTTCTTCGAGCCACAGAAGACCAGGACGATGCGGTCTTCGCGATTGAAGCCGAGTTCGCGGCCGGCCAACGTCGTGATCGCAAGGATGATCCCCAGGATCGCGATGGCGACGAGCCCGACCGCAAGCACCTGCCAGGCCGAGACGGTGCTCCAGATGTGCTCGTTCATGCCCTCGCTGAAGGCGGCGTAGACGACCAGCAGGATGGAGCCGCGGTCTACGAGCCGGGTTGGCCTGTTATGGCGGCGCAGCCATTCGATGAGCAGCGGCCGGGCGAACTGGCCAACAACGAACGGCAACAGGATCTGGAGCATGATGTCGCCGACCGATGAGAGGTCGACGCTGGCCTGCCCGGTGGCATCCATGAGGAGCACGACGAGCAGGGGGGTGACGAACACTCCGAGCAGATTCGAGATCGAGGCGCTTACGACCGCGGCGGCAACGTTCCCGCGCGCGATCGAGGTGAAGGCGATTGACGACTGCACCGTCGACGGCACGAGGCAGAAGAAGAGCACGCCTTTGTAAAGGTCCTCGGTGAGGACGCTGGGGACGAGAAGACGAAACGGAATGCCGATAAGCGGGAAGACCACGAAGGTCGCGGCCAGGACTACAAGATGGAGGCGCCAGTGCCGGAGGCCGGCCAGCGTCTCGGCAGGCGAAAGGCGTGCGCCATAGAGGAAGAACAGCAGCGCAATCGCAACTTTCGTGGCCCAGTCGACGACGGTTGCGGCGCTGCCTTCGGCGGGAACGAGCGTCGCAACGATGACGGCCCCGAAAATGGCCAGGATGAAGCCGTCGATATAGAACCGGGCGAGAAACTTCACGTGCTAACGGTAACTGGCGTTCGGCGAGCGAGCGATGCCTGAGGCTAGGCAGCGGGTTTGCGGGCGATGAGCCCGAACGCGCGTGGCGTGTCGCGGAACTCGGGCCACTGGTCCGGGTCGAGTTCGTCGAGGGCACCGAAGAACCGCTGTGGGCCTTTCAGTTCGTCGACGCGCACGACTTCGAGGCCCGCTGCGGTGGCAGCGCCGAGCACGTCGTCCATGGTCCAGTCAGGGATGTCGGGGATGAAATCGCCGACATCCATCTCCTCGTAGAACTCGGGGGCGCCGGTGGCGTCTTCGGATTCTTCGAGCACGCCGGCTTCGGTATCGCGAGCAAGGGCGCGGGCGCCGGGATGCTCGTCGTACACCAGGAGCGTGCCGCCAGGCCGGAGGGAGTCAGCCGCATCAACGAACCAATCGCCGAGGTTCTCGATCCACTCAACCGTCATGGGCCCGGAATACACGAGATCGAACGGACGCTCGCGTTCGCGTTCGGGAAGGGCAGCGAACCCGCCGGTGAAGAACGTGACGGGGAGTTCGTGGTCCTCCGCGAAAGCTTCGAGGGCGTCGAGGTCGATGCCGGTGATGCCGATCGCCACGACGCTGGCGCCGCGGCGGGCCAGCGCGAACGCGGTTTCGCCACCATCGGCGGTGAGGTCGAGCACGCGGAGGCCGGCGATGTCGCCGAGGGCCTCGTTTTCCCAGTCGGTGAGCTCGGCTTCGAACGGCTCTACGGGAGGCAGTTCGAGAGCGCCTTCGAAGGTGGCATCGCCCGCCATGTCGCGACCCCCGGCGAATGTACAGGGGCAGGATAGGCGAACGGGGATGCGTCAGGCGTTCAGATCGCTCCGCGATGATTGGAACGACATGACATGGGAGTAGTCGTTGATGGTGAGCGCCACACGGCGGGTATCCGCAGCGCGAATGACTGTGATCGAGGTGTGGTGCACCGGGACGAGCGCGTCGTAGTCGGAGGCGAAGAGGTGGCTCAGATAGGCATTGATGACGCCGCCGTGGCAGGCGACGGCTACGCGCTGCCCGATGTTGTCTTCGACGATGCGGTCGATGGCGGCAACGATGCGGGCCTTGAACTCGTTGACGTCTTCGCAGTGCGGGTAGGCGGAGTGCTTCCGGGTGCGGCTGACCCGGCGGTAGATCTCGGCGAGCTCTTCGCGGGTGTAGAGGTCGAGGAGGCCCTTATCCTGCGGCGCGTGCTTCCAGAGGTCGATTTCGCGGAGCTCGTCCATCACGATGGGCGGGAGGTTGTGGTGCTTCGCGATCTCCCACGCGGTATCGTACGCGCGCTTCAGGGGCGAACAGTAGACGGCGCCGAGCCGGGCGGGCGCGAGCCGCTCCCCAATGGCCACCGCCTGTCTGCGACCGAGTTCGGAGAGCGGGGCGTCGAGGGCTTCGCCGAGCGGGATGTTCGAGTAGAACTCCTGCTCACCGTGGCGAATGAGCAAGAGTTCGCACATGCCGTCGAACGATTCGACGAACGGGTTTTCGAGGTCGATGGTGCGAACGCGCTTCTGCTGACTCACTCCGAACTGTCCCTCGACATCGCGACATCGGCGAGGTTGGGCTCGACGCGAGAAATGCGTTCGCTGGCTTCGACGAACGCCATGAGCCCACGCGTAAAGCTTTCGACGTCTTCGTCGGACATCTCGCGGATGATGCGGCGTGTGTACCGGGCGAGTCCCCGTTCGAGCCACCCGCAGGCAGCCTCGCCCTTTTCGGTCAGGTGGTTCCGAACCAGGCGGCGGTCGGATTCATCGTCTTCGCGGCGAACGAGGCCGAGCTTCACGAGCCGATCGACGATGCCGGAGATGGTGGGCGGCGTGACGGAAAGCTTCTGCGCGAGTTCACCGGCGGTGACGCCAGGCGTGCCGCGAACGAGATACATGACGCGAAGTTGCGCAGTCGTCAGGCCGAGTTCAGCCCAGACGCGGAGCCGAATGGGATCGAACAGGTTGACTGCCTCGGCGAAGTACCGCAGCGCGGTATCGACAGCATCAGAACGTGGAGGTGCGGCCATTCTTCGCCCCTGGCGAAATGTCCTCGATACGTTAGCAGAGCCTGGGCAGACGGCGAAGCGCCCTGCGGGGGCCCGCAATGTACGATGGCGCCGCGAGAGGCACAAGTGCGCATCGCGGTGAACGCTTCGTGCGGCCCGCGTTGGGCCGTTAGACTCGTGGTGTGAGCGTTGACCTCGACCCGGGCGCTGCCTCGCTGGGCAACCCGCAACTGATTCGCGCGATCATCGACGAGATGGCGGGAGGCGCCATTTCGTTCGAACGGTTCATGGAGCTGGCGCTCTACCACCCGGAACACGGGTATTACCGGAAGCCAGGCCGCATCGGCCCGCAGGGTGACTTTCTAACGAGCCCGGTGATTCACCCGATGTTTGGATGGGCCGTTGCGGGGTGGTGCCGCGAGATGTGGGTGCGGCTCGGTCAGCCGAAGGAATTCGTCATCATCGAACCGGGGGCGGGCACGGGCGCGCTCGCACGGTCGATCCTCGACTGGGCGGAGGGGCGCAACGACGGCTTCCGCGACGCCATTCGTTATGTAGCTATCGAACTGAATCAGCCGGGGAACGACCCGCGCGTGGAATGGCGCGAACAGCCGCCGGAACCGGTGGAGTGCGGGGTCGTCGTCTCGAACGAGTTCTTCGACGCGCTGCCGGTGCGGCTCTTCGATGCCACCGAACGTGGGCCGGTCGAGGTTGGCGTGACCTGGGACGGCGAGGCGTTCCGCGAGGTGCACCTTGGCGTCGCGATCATCGACGGTGCGCCTGCCGAGGGCCGGTTCGAAGTGAACCCGCGCGCCTACCCGACCATGCGAGCGCTGTGTGGAATGGTTGAACGGGGGGCGGTGCTGACGTTCGACTACGGGTACCCGCAGGAGCAGCTATGGGCGCCGTGGCGAACGACCGGGACACTGCTGTGCTTCTACCGCCACACCTCGCATGAGAACCCGTACATCCACGTCGGCGAGCAGGACATCACCACGCACGTGAACTTCAGCGAGCTGGCCGCTGCGGCGGAGGAAGCAGGAATGACGGTATTCGGACCAGTGAGCCAGTCGTCGTTCCTGTACGCGCTGGGGCTCGGCAGGCTGGTGGATGCGGCGCGAAACGACATGGGCGAGTACTTCACGCGGCGGCGAGCGCTCGAACAGCTCACCGATGGTGCGGGGCTGGGGCGTGTTCGTGTGCTGGCGGCGACGCGAGGTATCGAGGGCACACCACCCGGCTTCGAGGAGGACGCATGACCACCAGCGAACGGCCCGAGGTGCCGATCCGCGAAGCGCCGGTCGCGCCCGGAGACGAGGCGCCGCCGTTCGAACTGCCGGCCATCACCACACCTGGCGAGCAGATCACGGTGAAGCTGCCGGACATCCTCGAGAACGGGCCGGTGCTGCTGGTGTTCTACCAGGACGATGGGATGCCCATTTGCACAAGCGAGCTGAAGGCGTTCGCGCAGGAGCACGACACGCTGGCGGGCGCCGGGGTCCAGGTTTTCGGGATCAACACGAACGGTCTCGGGTCGCACCGGAAGTTCCAGGAGCGCGACGCCTTCCCGTTTCCGCTCATCAGCGATTTCTACGCGGAAGCGGTGAAGCAATACGGCATGTGGGACCCGGACGAACAGAAGTCCCGTCGGGCGGTGGTGCTCATCGGGCAGGACGGCCGGGTGAAGCACACGTTGCCCCATTTCAACCCGGGCAACCTGAACGCGTTCGAAGAGGTCTTCCGGGTCCTCGGGTTGTTGTAGGCCTGCCTAGTAGTTGTTCAGCGCTTCCCAGGCCTGGAGAAAACTGAGGCCGCCGCCACGTTCGGCCTCGATGAGCGCTGTGCGCTGGAGATCGGGCGGGAGATCGCCCAGGAGCTGCGCAGGGTTGGTGCTGACCTGGAGAGCGAGCCGTTCGTGACGCGAAAGCAGATCGCAGAACGCCAGGAAAATGGGCTGGCGGTCGAGGTAGTTTTCGAACACGAAGAGCGAGATGTCGTCGAGCGCTTCGAACTCCCCGGCGTCGGCGAGCTTGTCGTAGAGCTCTGCGAGCCAGTCACCGATGAGTTCCCAGGCCTTGCCGGCCTCGGGGCAGCCGCGGGCATCCATCGCCTCGAGCGACGAGAAGAGCATGACGAGGAAGGTCGGGAGCCGGCGCCGCTCGTAGCCGAGCCGGGCCACTTCAACCCAGCGAAGGTCGTCGGCGCAGGTCGCATGGGGCCTCTGCGCCGGGATCGCTCCCGCGAGCTCGTTTGCCTCGGCATCGGGGAGGTTGCGAATCCAGTCCTCGATGATGCCGGGGTCGACCTCGCTGAGGTCGATGACGGAGAGCGCGGCGAGGCGCCGCTCGGGAGACCCGTCCTGGACCTCATTCACGAGCTCCGGCGTGGTCATGCGGCGAAATGCGGCTTCGTGCTTCTGCCAGCCTTCGTACTGAGGCGGGAGTCGCCGTTCCATGAGGTCATGGTATGCAGGCTCCGAGGGGCGGGGAAGCGCGGATGCTAGAATTGCCGCGTGGAAAGTCCCGGATTTCGCCGAAAGCGGCGGCTACGTCGCACCCCTGCACTTCGCGCACTCGTTCGTGAAACCGAACTGACACCAGCGCATCTCGTGTATCCCGTCTTCGTGCAGGCAGGGCTTTCGGGAAGGGAGCCGATTCCCAGCATGCCCGGGCAGTACCGGCTGGGCCTCGATGTGCTGGCAGAAGAGGCGAAGGAACTGGTGGACCTGGGCATCCCGGCGGTGTTGCTCTTCGGGCTGCCGGAAGCGAAGGACGAGCGAGGGAGCGGCGCATGGGCCCGCGATGGCATCGTGCAGGAGGCCATCCGGCGCCTGAAGGAAGCGCGGCCCGAACTGCTGGTGATCGGCGATGTGTGCCTGTGCGAGTACACGAGCCACGGGCACTGCGGTGTGCTGACTGCTACGGGCGACGTGGACAACGACGCGACCCTGCCGTTGCTTTCGGAGACGGCGGTGAGCCTCGTGGAGGCGGGCTGCGACATCATCGCGCCGAGCGACATGATGGACGGCAGGGTGGGGGCGATCCGGGCGGCGCTCGATAGCGCCGGGTACGTGAATACGCCGATTCTCTCCTACGCTGCGAAGTTCGCGAGCGCGTTTTACGGTCCGTTCCGGGAGGCGGCCGACAGCGCGCCGCAGTTTGGCGATCGGCGCGGGTACCAGATGGACCCGGCGAACGCGCGGATGGCGCTCGATGAGGTGCTGACGGACCTGGGGGAGGGCGCGGACATGGTGATGGTGAAGCCGGCGCTCCCCTACCTGGACGTCATCCGGCAGGTTCGCGATGCGGTGGAGGCGCCGGTAGCGGCATACAACGTGAGCGGGGAGTACAGCATGTTGATGGCGGCGGTCCAGAACGGGTGGCTGGAAGAGGCGCGCGCCATCGATGAGACGCTGACGTCGATACGGCGGGCAGGTGCTGACATCGTCATCACCTACCATGCCAAGCAGTGGGTTCGTTCGAAGCAGTAGTTAGCGAACGACTGGCTTGCGCGCTGCGGCGGCCGCTGCGGCAGCGGGGGTGACGGTCCGGCGCGATGCCTGGGTCGGTTCCTTGCAGGCCTTCACAAGCGCGTTGTCGACGATTTCGCTGAGGCCGTTGAGGCGCGCCTGCTCGCGAACGTAGGCAACGGTGGCGGAGATGACCTGTTCGAAGCCCGGCCAGTCGTCGCAGCGCAGAACGCGGAGATGCCGGGACGACTCGTTCCACTCGACGACGATGCGTGCGCGTGCGGCGGGGCCGGCAGAGTACCTGGTATAGCCGCCCAGGTATTCCTTGGTCAGATGGAGCCCTTTGCGGCTGGGGTCGATGTTCGCTCGCTGGAGTCCGTCCCACAGGTCGCCGAGGGCCAGAAGGAGACGGAATGCAACGTCGTTGGTGTCAGCTCGCACAGAAACCTTCCCAAGTCGTTCTGCCAGCGGCGGGGTGGGCGCCGGGTTGCCCAAAGTGTACTCCATTAGGGGAGATTTCGCACCTCTGATCTATTCATGTAATAGGCGATGCGGATGAGTGAGCCGGGGGCCAGGCCGGTCATGGCCACCCCCGCGGGCCGAGGTAGGTGGCGAGGCCCTCGGCGAGCGGGGTGAGCGGGAGCCCGAACACCTGCTGGAGTTCGGTGTTGTCGCAAACGGGGTCCATGAGGATGAAGTCGATGGCGTCGGGCGTAAGGGGGCGGCCGGGCAGGTGCTGTGCGATGGCAGCCACGGCCTTCATGAGCCCGGCGGGTTGGTGCAGGAGGAAGCGGCGCTTGCCTGCCACGCGAAGGGCAGTCCGGATGATGTCATCCATCGTCAGGACTTCGGGGCCGCCGATTTCGAACAGGCGATTGCGAGCCCGGGGGTTCGTAACGGCCGCGGCGGCGTGACGGGCGAGGTCGCCGACGAAGAGCGGGTTCAGCCGGGTCTTGCCGTCGCCGATGACCGGGACAAAGGGCAGGAAGCGCGCGAAGCCGAGGAACCGGTTCAGCGAGTGGTCGCGGGGGCCATAGACCCAGCTCGGCCGGAAGATCGTGTACGAGAGTCCGCTCTCTTTTATGTACTGTTCCTCCTCCCACTTGTAGCGGAGCCAGTGGTAGCGGGCATCTGGCGCTGCACCGGCGCCGCTAAGCCCGATGAAGTGCTCCACGCCTGACGCTTTCGCCGCGTCGACGAGGTTGCGTGTGCCGCCGAGGTCGAAGCGCTCGAAGGTGTACCCCTTCTTCGGGTTTTCGACCGGGGAGTTCGGGAACTGGACCGCGTCGACAACGACGTCCTGCCCGTCGAGGAGGCCACGGAGCGTCTCGGGACGAGTGACATCTCCACGAAGGGATCGAACGCGCGGGTCGCGCGAGCCGGAGCGACTCAGCACCGAGACAGTGTGCCCGGCATCGAGCATGGCCTGGACGATGGCTTCGCCGAGCAACCCGGTCCCACCTGCGACGACGACGTTCATCCGACTGCCTCCTGCCCGAGAGAGTGTGGGCACATGCTACGTGGGCACACGGAGGCTATGGGGTCAGTAAGCAGACGTGATGGGAGCGGGTTCTTTAGACGCGCAGAAACATTATTGAGCGGCTGGCTGGTACCGTTGGCGGGCCCCCTACGACCGGAGGACCCTGTGCACGAGTGCACGATCTGCCGTCACCTCGGCCTGCCGCCGCGCATGACCACCAGTGTCATTGGTATTCGGACCCGGATCGCGGAGCTGGTGTGGTGCGCGCAGGATCGCATCGGCGCGGGCCATGTGATGGTTGCCGCCTGCGATGAGCACGTGGTGAAGGTGTACCGGGGCGAACTGGCGGGGATGCAGATGGCCTGGCAGGTGATAGCAGCGCCGGAGCGGCGAGAGGACGTAGCCGTTCGTTGACACCCCGATCCGGGCCTACCTACGATTCGGAATGTGGTAGCCACGGAGCACAGCGTTACGGCGCGGCTTGCGGTTGGCGGGCACCGGGTGACGGGCCAACGACGCCGCATTCTGAAGGCGATCGAGGAGCTCTCCGGGCCGTTCACCGTGGAAGAACTGACCGCCGCCGTCCCGGGCGTCGGGCGGGCGACGGTCTTCCGAACGGTGAAGCTGCTCCTCGAGTCAGAGGTGCTGTGCCGGATGACGCTGGAGGATGGGAGCATCCGCTACCAGCTTTCGCACGGCGGACACCATCACCACCTGATCTGCAACGACTGTGGCTCCATCACGGAGTTTTCGGACCCGGAGCTGGACAGCCTGATCCAACAGAATGCGGAGATGGAGGGCTTTCAGCTCGATGCGCACAGCCTCGAGTTGTACGGGCGGTGCGCATCGTGTGCCTGACTAGCTGCCCGAAAGGTCGCGCAGGAGGGTTCGCATCCCGGGCTTGAACACGACCTTCCCGTTGATCACCACGATTTCGTTGTTGAGGTAGAGCTGCAGGGCGCGGCTGAGCACCTTGCCTTCGAGGGCGCGTCCTTTGCGGCGCACGTCCTCGACGGTATCGACGCCGACGTCGATCTGGAACACGTCCTGGAGAATGATGGGGCCGGCGTCGAGCTCTTCGGTGACGAAGTGGGCGGTGCAGCCGCTGACGCGAACGCCGTCCTCCCATGCGCGGCGGTAGGGATTCGCGCCGGGGAAGTAGGGTAGCAGCGAGGGGTGGATGTTAATGATGCGCCCCTCGTACGGCTTCACGATCTTCGGCGTGAGGATTTGCATGTAGCGAGCGAGCACGACGACATCGGCCTGGGCCGCGTTGAGGCGATCGAGGAGGAAGTCTTCGTGCGCGGCCTTGTCGTTGCTCGGATGCCACTCGAACGGGAGGCCGGCGGCTTCGGCGATCGGACGCAGGGTTTCGTGGTTGCTGAGGACGGTGACGAAATCGCCGTTGAGGAGGCCGGCGCGGTGGTCGGCGATGAGCTGCTCGAGGCAGTGCGGCTCCTTGCTGACGAGGATGGCGACCTTTCGGCGTTCGCGTTCGCCGTGGAGGTTGACCGTGATCTCCATCCCAATTTCGGAGCCAATCGCGAGCAGACCCGTTACCAGCTCGTCGAGGGACACGGAAGCGTCGGTGATGTCGACGAGCATGTCCATCAAGAACTGTCCGCGCACCACTCGCTGCTCGATATCTTCAATGTTGACGTCTCGCTCGGCGAGATAGGTGCTAATACGGGCGACCACGCCCTTCTGGTCGCGACCGAGGACGGAAACGATGGCCAGGACTCGGGACACACGATCACCAGGGAGGAAAATTTAGGGGCAGGGTAAAGGCTCACGAGGCAACAGGCGAACGGGCGGTGAATCCGGGCGGGAACCACTGACCGTACACATTAAGGGTTGGTAAAGGCAGACTGGATGTCTGCTGATTGGGAGGGCACGCAGGCGCGATTGGTAAAGGAGGGGCATTTATGGCCCCGGAATCGCGACCTTCGTCGGATGCCGTGAGTCTTGCGCTAGATGCGAGACTGTTGATCCCTATTCCCTGTACGCATCGTGATTTCTTCCATGGGGCGGAGAGATCACTAGAGGAGGTGTGCATCACACAACCGAGTGTTTCTTGCACGCATGGGGCGCGTTGACACTTTCTTGAAATTGCGTGCATTTTTCCACGGGCAGAACGAGGAGGGGACAATTCGCAGTGAAACATACCAGCTGGAGATTACTTTTAAGCCTGTTCGCAATCGCCGGCGTCATGCTCGTCGCCGTGGCCTGTGGCGACGACGACGACGATAGCAACGGGGGGACGGGAACCGGCACCCAAACCGGTGGTAGCGGCGAGCCACAACAGGGCGGATCGTTGCGGGTGCAGTACGTCGACGTGCAATCGTGGGACCCGCACTTTTCGAGCTTCGCCCAGGACATCGGGCATCACGGCTTCGTGTGGCGCGGTCTCTACAAGCTGAACCTGGAGAACGAGCCGGTCCCGGAGATGGCCGCCGGTGAGCCCGAGGTTTCGGACGATGGGCTCACATACACGGTGACGCTGAAGGACGGGCTGAAATGGTCGGACGGTCAGCCGCTGACGGCGGAGGACTTTGTGGCCGGCATCCAGCGCACGTGTGACCCGGACATCGCGGGCCAGTACCAGTACCTGCTTTCGAACATCGTCGGCTGCGACGAGTACTACGAGTCGAACGGCGACCCGGATTCGGGCGTGCCGGCGAAGTCGGCCGAGGAGAAGGCGCAGCTTCGCGACGCGATCGGCGTTCGTGCGATTGACGAGAAGACCATCGAGTTCCAGCTCGAGCAGCCGCAGCCGACGTGGCCGATCATCCTCACGATGTGGATGACGTACCCGGTGCCGCGGCACATCGTGCCGGAGTCGAACTCGGAGTGGCCGACCGATCCGACGAAGCTGGCGTTCAACGGGCCGTTCGTGCTGCAGAGCTACACGCCGAAGTCGGGCGCGGTGTTCGTGCGGAACGAGAACTACGCGGGCGAGCACCAGGCGTATCTCGACCGGGTTGAGTTCGTTTACATCGAAGACAACGCCCAGGCGAACAACGCGTTCCGTTCGGGCGAAATCCAGGCGGCACTGGCCGACCAGGCGAACCTGACGGTGCTGAGGAACGAGATGGGCGACCAGCTCCTGAGCTACCCGCAGCCGCGGACGCTGGGGCTCCAGATGCAGATGGCTCGCCCACCGCTGGATAACGAGAAGGTCCGCCTGGCGCTTTCGCGGGCGATCGACCGGGAGACGCTGGCGAACGTGGTGCTCCAGGGCGCCGGGATTCCTTCGACGAGCTGGATCCCGCCCGATGTGGCGCAGATCGCCGAGGATGAGTTCGACGACGAAGTCGGGTTCGACCCCGAGGCCGCGCGGCAGCTCCTGGAGGAGGCGGGCTTCCCCAACGGGCAGGGCTTCCCGCGGCTGACCATCCTCATCCGGGACACGCCACAGAACACTGCACTGGCAGCGTTCCTGCAGTCGGAGTTCAAGGAGCACCTGAACATCGACGTCGACATTGAGACGGTGGACTCGCCGACGCGCTCGCGGCGGTTCACGAGCGGCGATTTCGAGCTGTTCCCGGGCGGCTGGCAGCAGGACTACCCGGACCCCGAGAACTGGATTCTCGGTCAGTTCGAGACCGGCGGGACGCTGAACCACTACAACTGCTCCGACCCGGACATTGACCGGCTGATCGAGCAGGCGCGGTTCAACACGAACAACGAGGAGCGGATCGACCAGTACCGGCAAGTCAACGAGCTGATCGTGACACGCGCATGCGGCGTGGCGCCGATGTACCACCAGGCCAACCACGTGCTCATCAAGCCGAACGTGGGTGGCATGCACGAGTTCCACTCGTCGCAAGACCGGGTGCTCGCAGCGGACTGGGCGCCTGAGGAGTGGTACCTGAAGAATTAGTCAACGGTCGTATCAGCGAGGGGCGCGGGACCATTCCCGCGCCCCTCTTGCCATCCTGCAATGTGCGTAGACGAAGAGACGAGGCTCGCCAGTGGCTGGTTACATCCTGCGCCGAATCCTGGCGTTCATACCGCTCATTTGGGCGATTGCAACGATCACGTTTTTCCTGATGCATGCGGTACCGGGCGGTCCGTTCGACCAGGAAAAGCCGTTGCCCGAGGCAACGAAGCGGAATCTTGAGGCGCGATACAACCTCGACGGTTCGCTGCTCGAACAGTATGGGACGTTCCTCCAGAACCTGGTGAAGGGCGACCTGGGCATTTCGTTTAACCAGGACAGGCCGGTAACCGATATCGTTCGGGAGCGGCTCCCCAAGACGCTGCAACTCGGCCTCTGCGCGTTCGTATTCGCGCTGGTGGGCGGGCTGACGCTGGGGGTGGTGTCAGCGGTGAACCAGAACCGCTGGCCGGACTACCTGGGCGTGTTCGTCGCGACGGTGGGAGCGGCCGTGCCGAACTTCGTTGTCGGGGTGTTCCTGATCATCTTCCTCGCCTTGAAGCTGGGCTGGTTCGACGTGCTCGGCTGGGAGTTCGGAAACCCGAGGAAGATGGTGCTGCCCACGGTCGCGCTCGGGCTGCTGCCGCTCGCGTTCATCGCACGGATCACGCGGGCGTCGATGCTCGAGGTGCTGCGCCAGGACTACATCCGGACTGCGCGGGCGAAGGGTCTCCAGGAGTTCAAGATCATCGTTCGGCACGCGATTCGCAATGCGCTCATCCCAGTGCTCACGGTAGCGGGGCCGATCCTCGCCGGGCTCATCACGGGGTCGTTCGTCATCGAACGGTTCTTCGCGGTAGGCGGCATCGGAACGGCGTTTGTGGACGCGGTCATGCTCCGGGACTACGGCATGATCATGGGGACCACGCTGCTGTATGCCATCGCGATCGCGGTCGTGAACCTGCTGGTGGACGTCGCCTACGGCATTGCAGACCCGAGGATCAGGTACTGATGACGACGCAGCAAACCAGGACGATACCGATCGCAGGCGACGAGACGATTCTGCGCGTCCGGGAGCGAGGACTCTGGGGGCAGGCGTGGGACCGGCTCCTCAAAAACCGGCTCGCCGTGGTCGCCGGCATCGTGCTGATTGTGCTCATCGTCGTTGCGTTCGGCGCGGCGGTGTTCCCGGGCATCGAACGGTACTCGCCATCGCAGACCGCACCCCGGGAGGCGTTCCAGGGGCCGAGCTGGTCGCATTTCCTCGGCACCGACAACCTGGGGCGCGACACGTGGGCGCGAACGCTGGAAGGCATGCGGATTTCGCTGCAGATCGGCATCGGCACGCAGGTGGTAGTGGTCATCGTGGGGGTGCTGGTCGGCGCTGCGGCGGCGCTCGGCGGGCGCCTCGGCGACAACGTGATGATGCGAATCGTGGACATCGCCTATGCGTTCCCCGACCTGCTGGCGATCATCATCCTGCGGGCGATTCTCTCGGAACGGAACTGGCCAATCATCGGCTCGGGTGACCCACAGATCCCGGGGCTCTCGGGAGAGGTGCTCCAGGTCATCCTTGCGATTTCGCTGGTCGGATGGGTGACGGTGGCCCGGCTGGTGCGCGGCCAGATGCTGGCACTGAAGGAAGCGGATTACGTGCTGGCCGCGAGGGCACTTGGGGCGTCGTCGCCGCGCATCGTGTTCACGCACATGCTGCCGAACACGATCGGGCCGATCATCGTGGCCGTCACGTTTGGGATTCCCCTCGCGATCTACGCGGAGGCGGTGCTGGCAATCATCGGGTTCGGGCTGCAGCCGCCGACGGCGAGCCTGGGGACGCTCGTGTTCGACGGGTACACGTACTACCGGGCGAGCGAGTGGCTGATCCTGGTACCGGCGGGCGCGATCGCAACGCTGATGCTGTGCTTCACCTTCCTGGGCGACGGCCTGCGAGACGCGCTGGACCCGCGGGGGCGGCGCTGATCCAGTTATGTCGCGATGAATCGTTTGGCCGAAAGCGGGCGCGCTGCTACCATCGACTCACTGGCCCGGGGACGTAGCTCAGTTGGGAGAGCATCACACTGGCAGTGTGAGGGTCAGGGGTTCGAATCCCCTCGTCTCCACCACGGTGAATAGAAAGGGAGCCGCATGTGCGGCTCCCTTTGTTGTGACCTGCGTGTCGGCGGTCGGACCGGGTCAATCAGGCGCGGATGAGCGAGATGATGACGAGAGCGACCGCGACGATGCCCCCTGCGATGAATGGCAGCAGGTCACCACTATCGGCGTAGCTTCGCATGATGGCCCCTCCCGAACGTGGTGGCACATAGTACCGCGCCACGCGCAATGCGTGGTATTACGGGAACCTGGCCACCAGGGGAGGGTTAGACCAGGACGAGCGCGTCCTCGGGCACGCCGCGCAGTGAGAACGGACCGGCGTGTTCGATGCGGACGTCGACCATCGAGCCGATGCGGGCGGGGGCGTCGATGTGTACGAGCTTGCCGGTTCGGGTGCGGCCAAAAGGCTGATCGCCGCGAACGCCTTCCACCAGCACCTGCTGCACGGTCCCGACGTAGGTGTTGTTGATTTCCTGCGAAATGCGGGCCTCGATGGCTTCGACGCGGTGCAGGCGCTCGGCCTTCACCTCAGCGGGCACGTCGTCTTCCATCTTCCGCCAGGCGATCGTGCCGGGACGCGGCGAGTAGGCGGCGACATGGACCTTGTCGAAGCGGACCTCTTCGAGCAGCGCGCAGGTCTGTTCGAAGTCCTCTTCGGTTTCGCCGGGATAGCCGACGATGACGTCGGTGGTGATGCCGGCGTTCGGCATGAGCTCGCGAAGTTCGCGAATCTTGTCGAGGTACTCGGCGACGGTGTAGCCACGGCGCATCGACTCGAGCACGCGGTCGCTGCCCGCCTGGACCGGGAGCGAGAAGCACTCCATGACCTTCGGGAGCTCGGCGACGGCTTCGAGGATGCGGTGGGTCATGTCCTTGGGGTAGGACGTGAGGAAGCGGATCCGTTCGAGCCGATCGAGTTCGGACAGGGCGCGCATGAGGTCGCCCAGGTCGGGCTGGTCGGGAAGGTCGTGCCCGTAGGCCTCGACGGTCTGGCCGAGCAGGGTGACTTCCTTTACGCCCTGGGCGGTGAGGTAGGCGACCTCGCGCACGATTTCGTCGATCGGGCGGCTCTTTTCGCGGCCACGGCGATAGGGAACGATGCAGTAGGTGCAGAACTTGTTGCAGCCGTGGACGACGGGAACGAAGGCGCAGGGGCCTTCGGGAATGGCGTAGGTCGTCGGCCAGAATTCGCCACCGAGGTCTTCGGACGGGCCCTGCACGAGTTCGATGATGGGTTCGAACTGTTGCGGGCGAGCGAAAACGTCGACCTGCGGGAAGCGGCGCCGGAGATCATCGGTCTTGAGGCCAACCATGCAGCCCATGAGGGCGACCTTGAGTTCGGGGCGCTGCTCCTTGAGCTGGCGGATGCGGCCGAGCTTGGAGTAAGCGCGGTCCTCGGCGTGTTGACGCACGCTGCAGGTGTTCAGGACGACGATGTCGGCCCGCTCCATGCGGTCGGTGGGCTTGAGGCCGAGGCGCTGGAAGCCGGCCGCCAGCTTTTCGCTATCGGCCTTGTTCATCTGACAGCCGACGGTCCAGAGGTAGTACTTCATGGGAAGGTCTCGGGCTCTGGGTGGACCGATGCCGGTGGCAGGAAAGGCTGGCGGCCGGCAGGGTTGTGTACGGGGAGTGGCGGAGAGGGAGGGATTCGAACCCTCGACCGAGGTTACCCCCGGTAAGCGCTTAGCAGGCGCCCGCACTAGGCCACTATGCGACCTCTCCGCAGCCATTGTAGCCAGATGCGAGGCTTTGGGTCATCCCTGGACGGGAACGCGATTGCGTGTTTCCCGCGGACCGGTGATGGTCTGCTCACCAGTTTAGAACAAAGGAGCGTTTGATGCGCTACGGTGTCGCGATTCCTCAAGCGAACCAGTTCGCCACTCCCGAGGCCATCCGGGCGGTGGCCCATGCCGTGGAGGACCTTGGATTCGATTCGCTCTGGGTGAGCGACCACATCATCGTGCCGGAAGGCTCGAGCTACATCCCCGAGTTCATGGACGAGCCGCTGGCAGTGCTCGCCTTCCTCGCCGCAGAGACGTCGCACGTGACGCTGGGGACGAGCGTGCTCATCGCGCCATACCGCGACCCGGTGTTCGCCGCGAAGTTCCTGAGCACGGTCGACTACCTGAGCAACGGGCGTCTCGTCGTGGGTGTGGGCGCGGGATGGCTGAAGGAGGAGTTCGACGCCCTTGGCGTGCCGTTCGAAGAGCGCGGGCCGCGGACCGACGAGGCGCTGCGGGTGTACCGGAACCTGTGGGAGACGGAGACGTCGACGTTCGAGGGACGGTACAAGCGGTACACGTCGATGCGGATGTTCCCGAAGGCAGCGCGCGATCGGCGTGGCACCATCCCTATCTGGGTCGGCGGAAACGGCGCAGCGAGCATCCGGCGGGCGGCGGAGCTGGGCGATGGCTGGCACCCCATCAACCTGTCGCCGTCGGAGCTTGCGGAGGGGATTAAGACGTACCAGGAGAAGTGCAGGGAGTTCGGCCGGGAACCGGGGCCGATCTGCATGCGGCACATGCCCGGGGGCCGCGTGCGGCCGGGGGGCGACCGCTGGCCGCTCACCGGGACGCCGGAGGAGCAGGCAGCCGACATCCGGGCCTACCAGGAAGCCGGCCTCGACGAGTTGATGCTGTCGTGGGCGGCGCGGTCGGTGCAGGAGCTCATCCAGCGCCTGCGGTCGTTCATGCGGGACGTGGCGCCGCGGGTGTAGCTCACAACCGGCCGCTGTGAGGGTCGCCGTATACACTGGTGGCCGTGAGTACAGCGGTCGTTCTCGTCATCTTCACGGTCGTTCGTGAAGAACTTTCGGTGCTGCTGATCGAGCGCTCGGCGGAGCCTGCGAAGGGGGAGTGGGCTCTGCCGGGCGGTTTGCTGTTAGAAGGCGAATCACTGGCCGATGCGGCGGTTCGGAAGCTGGCCGACGAGACCGGCGTCGCGGACGTGTACCTGGAGCAGCTCTTCACGTTCGATCGGTTGGGCGAGGGCACTGCTGAGGTCGTCGTCACCTACTTCGCGCTGGTGGACTACGCGCGGACGCGGCTGCGGCCGCAGCTGGAGTGGCGGCCGCAGTGGCACCCGGTTCGCCGCCTGCCAAAGCTCGCGTTCGAGAACAACCGGGTGGTCGAGTACGCCGAGCAGCGGCTTCGCAACAAGCTGGAGTACACGAACGTCGTGTACAGCCTCCTGCCGCCGAAGTTCACCCTGACGGAGATGCAGCGGGTGTACGAAGCGATCCTCGGGGAGCCGATGGACAAGCGAAACTTCCGGCGGCGGGTGGTGAGCCTGGGGATCATTCGCGAAACGGGCGAGACGCGGAAAGAAGGCGCGCACCGCCCGGCGATGCTGTACGAGTTCACGCGGCGCGAGCCGATGGTGATCTAGACGGTGCGGCGGTTGGCGACGACCGCGTAGACCGGGTCCGTGCGGCCCGGGTTCGGGCTCAGGTCGTAGGCGCGGGCGGGTTCGAAGAGGCCGGAGAGCCGAAAGTAAAGGCTGATGAGGTCGGCGTGGCCGCGGTCGTCGAGGGCGCGCCAGATAGCGACCGCCTTCGTGGGGAAGCAGCGATTCGAGTAGGTGACGACGAACGGCGCGCCGGGTTCGAGCACGCGACCGACTTCGGCGAAGAGTTCGACAGGCCGCGTGAGGTATTGCACCGAGACGGTGCAGACCGCGGAGGCGAACTCGGCCTCTTCGAAGGGAAGGCGCGGCTCGCGGTTGAGGTCCTGGAGCACCCAGCGCGCCAGGAGCGGGTTCGCGGCGAGCTCTTCGGTGTTCATGCCGAGGCCTGTCACGCCCTCATACCGGCCGTCCTCGGGCAGGTGCGACACCCAGCTCGACATGAGGTCGAGCACGTGACCGCTGGGAGGCAGCGCGGCGGCGTAGAAGTCGCGGACGGCGGCGATGGCGGCATCGTCGATGTGAGTGACAAACCGGGGGACAGCGTAGAAATCGCGGTCGTCCGACGAGTCGATGCGCTCGAAGTGTTCGGGGCGAAGCGGGTTTTCGAAGCCTGCCGCCACAGCGGGCTAACTATCGAACGGCAGCGGATCGGAGGCAACCCCGACGGGAGGAAGGCCAGCCGAGGCGTCGCGGAGCGCGCGATAGAGGAGTTGCTGGTCGCCAAGCCGGTGACGGAGCTCTCGTTCGAGGCCGGCGATGGGGTAGAGGTTCTGCGGCGCGCGCGTGTCCTTATGGGCTTCGGAGGCGAAGAGCGGCAGGGTAGCCGCGGAGAGGTCGGCGAGGCGCTGAACCTCGCTGAATCTAAGTGTTGAGGCGGCTTCGCAGCGAACGATGCCCGACCAGGGGTGGTCCCGCCGGCAGGGTAGCCGGAGATACCAGGAGTAGCGGCTCCAGCTCGTTTTCGTGAGGAAGATGGGCGTGCGCTGGCCGGGCTCGAGAGCTGGGATCGTGAGCGCCGGGTTGCCGGTGACGTAGGTAACTTCGTGGCTCTTCAGGTAGCCAATGGCGTTTGGAATGGCGTCGCGTTCGAACAGCGAACCGTCGAGGACGACCAACTCGGCGCCGACGCCGCGGGAGGCCTCGATTTCGAGCTCGCGGCGCTGCTTTTCGAGCTGATCGAAGAGCGCCTCGACAGCGGATGACGTGGAGGGCGCCGGCTCGTACCGGGCGAGCCCGGCATCAATCGGTTCGCCAAAGAGTTCGGCGATGACCGAGCGGCCGACGAGCGGCTCCTGGACGACGGCGGTGCCGGTGCAGTGGACCGCACCGGCCGCGTAAGAGGCGCAGAGCCCGGGGCGCGAGAGCCCGTCGTCCCCGGTTATCCAGATACGGGCATCGACACGCTGGACGCCATCGACAAAGAGCACTTCGGTTGCGGGGCCACGGGATGGGGCGAGCGGCCGCCATTCGCGTTCCGTGCATTCAACGTCGAGGCGAACGTCGGGCTGGACGCGGGCTTCGGAGGGCGAGGCGGGAACGCCATATTCCGGGGACCACGACTCCACGGCGAAGTGGAACGCCATCAGATCATCACCTTTTCAACCTTCGAAGTGCGGCCTTCCTTTCGGACTTCGAAGCGAACAGGGAGGCGTTCGGCGAGATCGCGGACGTGGGTGACAACGCCAACCATGCGGCCACCCGAACCGAGCTCTTCGAGCGCGCCGGCGACGGTATCGAGCGTGTCGGGGTCGAGGGTGCCGAAGCCCTCGTCGAGGAAGATGGCCTCGAGGCGAGCGGCGCCATTCGCCGCCATGTCGGCCAGGTTGTCGGCGAGTGCGAGGGCCAGCGACAGCGAAGCGAGGAAGGTCTCGCCGCCCGAAAGGGTGCGGATGAAGCGGCGCTCGTCGGCGTTGGTGTGGTCGATCACCTGGAAGTCGTTCGAATCGGTCAGGTCGAGCGCGTACTGGCCGTTGGAGAGCTCTTCAAGCAGTTCGGAGGCGCGGCGAACGAGGCGGCGAAACGCGCGACCGAGGTACCAGTTCTCGAAACGATTGGTTTTCAGGTGCTCGTGGAGGGTTCGCGCGACACGCGCTTGCTCCTCGTACCGCTTCAGTTCCTCGCGGAGCCGCGCGGCCGTTTCGAGCTGTTCCTCGAGCGCCTGGACGAAGACGCGCGCCTGCTGGAGCGCGTCGCGGGCGGCATCACGCGGCGAACCCGACGTGACCGGGACGCTGAGCGCCTCGCACTGGCTGCGCTGCTCGTCGAGGATGCGCTCGCGTTCGGCGTCGATTTCGCGGATGCGGTCTTCGGCGGCGGCGACGGCGGACTGCTGCGCGGGAAGTTGGGTCCGGGCCCAGCCAACCAGCGTCGCCCAGGCTGCGGAAAGCTCACGGCGCGGGATGTCGGGCGGTTCGAGGGTGGCCACGCTGTCGCGGGCGCGGTCGAACTCGCGCCAGGCGGCGTCTTCATGCTCGCGAAGCTGCTCGACCCGCTCGTTCGCGGCGCGCTGGGCCAGGACGGCCTGCTTCTGGGCGGCGCGGGCCTGCTGGACGCGTTTCTCTGCGGCGTCCACCTTGGCGAGCAATTCCTCGAGGTCCTCGGGGGAGGGCTGGCCCTGCAGGCGGGCGTGGAGGTCCGCGGCCTGCTTCTGGAGCGCGTCGAGCCGGGCAGCGGCGCGTTCGGCCTCGCGCTGCGCGCGTTCGAGCGCAGTGCGGGCAGCGTTCAGGCGTTCCTGTGCGGCGTCGCGCTCGGCTGTCGCCTGCCTGTGGCCTTCCGGGGGCTCCAGGTGCGGATCGGACTTGAGAACCTCGCCACAAACCGGGCAGGTGTCGCCTTTCTTGAGCTTCTGCGCGATGGCGTAGGCGTAGTTGTCGCGGAGGATCTGCTCGCGGCGCTCCTGGGCGGCCTCGAACTGCTGCTCGGCTTCCCGGCAGGCCTCTTCGGCACGGCGCTCCCGGTCGGCGGTGGCCTCAGCGTCCGCCTGCGCGCGCTGGAGTTCGCCGACAAGGCGTTCGGCGTCGGCGTAGAGCCGGCGCGCTGCCTCGAGTTCGGCGCGAGCGGGGAGGGCTTCGAGCGACGCCTCCGCCTGCTGGGCCTGTTCGGCGGCGTCCCCGAGCCTTTCGGCAGCGGAGCGCGCGGCGGCTTCGGCGGCCGCGAGTTCGTTCGCGAGCTGGTCGACGCCGCCGGGGGTGCGAAGCGACTGGAGAAGCTGGCAGGCCTTCCGGGCAGCAACAGCTTCCTGCTCGGCCTCGCGGCGCTGCGCGGCGAGCTCTTCGAGGCGCGGCGCGTCCTGGTCGATGCGGTCGACGAGTGCGGCAATCTGCGCTTCGCGCTGCCGAAGCAGTTCAAGGTTTTCGTCGGTTGCGTTCCGGAGTTCGCCTTCCAGACGCTCCCGGCAGTTCCGGGCCTGGAGTTCGGCGGTCGATGCGCGCTGCCCTGCGAGGCGGCCCATCTCGCGGTAGACCTCGACGTCGAGGAGCTTGACCAGCAGGTCCTGGCGGTCGCGCGGCGGGTCGTGGAGGAAGCGGGCAAAGTCGCCCTGCGGCAGGACGACGCACTTCTGGAAGTGGTCGAAGGTCAGGCCGAGGAGCTCGGTGACCTTCGCCGTGAGGTCGTTGGCGTTTTCGGCGAGGCTGCGGCCGTTATGTTCGAGCCGGGCTTCGCGGGTGCTGGCGCCGGTCGACGTTCGGCGAACGACCCGAACCGCCGTGTAGGCTTCGCCGCCGACCGTGAAGTCGAGGCGAACCTTCGCTTCGAGCATGCCCTGCGTGATGATGGGCGCGACNAGGTTGCGGTTGTCGTAGCGCGGGATGGCGCCGTAGAGCGCGAAGGTAATGGCGTCGATGATGCTGGACTTCCCGGCTCCGGTCGGGCCGGTGAGCACGAAAAGGTCCGCATCGCCGAAGTCGATGACGGTGCGCTCGCGGAAGGACGCGAAGCCGCTCAACTCAAGTCGCGTCGGCCGCAAGGGCTTCCTCCAGGAGTTCGTGGAACAGGGCGATGACGCGTTCGTCGGCAGCGTTGCGCTCTTCGAGGTAGCGGGAGAAGAGCTCGAGGGGCGAAGCGTCGCGGTCCTCGGGGACGGGCGCGGGATGGTCGTCGCGCTGGGGCTGGATGATGCGAACGTCGACGGCGTTTGGCAGCCGTTCGCGCACCGCTTCGGCGAGGCCCGCCCTCGCCGGTTCATCGAGGAAGACGCGGAGGTAGGCATCGCCGAGCCCGGCGGCCTGTTCGATGACGTCGTCGAGGCGGCCGCGAAGCGTCTTCAGGGCGCGGCCGCTGGTCAGCGGGACTTCGCGCACCTCGGCGGGGACGCCAGGTTTCGCGTCGACGATGAGGACCTGCTTGCGGTCTTCGGTGTCGCCGAAATCGAGCTGGAGCGGCGAGCCCGAGAACCAGACCTTCGCGGGCGCCGGGCAGCGCTGGGCTCGGTGGAAGTGACCGAGCGCCACGTAGTGCGCGGTCTGTGGGAACGCCTGCGCGGGCACGCAGTAGTCGAAGATGGTCTGGGCGGCGCGCTCGGAGCCATCGGTGACCGCGTCGACGATGGCCGCATGGGCCATGACGACGTTCACCGACGAGTGGTCGAACCCGGAGCAGAGGAACTCGACGAAGCGGCGGTACTCGGTGGCGTAGAGGGCGGCGTGGTCCGCCGCGTCCTGCTCCATGAGGGCGGTTGCGCTCACGATCCGGCGCTGGGAAATCCAGGGGACGCAGGCGACCTTCGCGGTTTCGCCCGATTTGGTCCGGATAGTGATGCAGCCGCCATCATCCGGGCGGCTGGGTTCGGTGACGCAGTGGACGCGCGCGAGCTCGAGCAATGGGCTGACGGCGCGGAGGCGGCGCGGATTGTCGTGGTTGCCAGCGATGAGCGCGACGTGGGCGCCGGTGCTGACCAGTTCGAGGAGCGCTTTGTAGACGATCTCCTCGGCCGGCGGGGACGGAGCGGCGGTATCGAACAGGTCCCCGGCAACGAGCACGAGATCGACTTCTTCACGACGGGCGATCTCGGCGATCTCGGCCAGGACCGCGCGGTGTTCCTCTTCGCGGCTCCTGCCCCGGATTGTGCGCCCCACGTGCCAGTCGGAGGTGTGGAGGATGCGCACGGTCAGTCCTTCAGCCAGTTATCGAGTGGGTTCTCGGAGCCGTTCAGGCCTGCGGAGAGCGCCGCGGCCGAAGCGGGGCTCGCCTCGTTCGCGCGGGTGGCCCAGGCGGGGAACGGGAATTCCACGACCACGGGCACGGGCAGCTCGGGCTGCGAGACGATCATGGTGCCGGGCTTGATGATGGTCGCGCGCTGGCGCTGCGCCGGCGGCAGGAACCCGTACTCTTCGCGGCCGGCCTCGGCGCTGTCGAGGCGGCCCACCACGCGAATCGCGGAGTTCGCGACGACCCGGCGCTCAACCTCGCTGGCGGTCTGCTGGGCGCCGATGAGGATGATGCCCAGCGAACGGCCGCGCTCGGCGATGTCGAGGAGGATCTCCTTGATCGGGCTCGAGCCTTCGCGCGGGGCGTACTTGTTCAGCTCGTCGAGGACGACGAAGAGGAGGCCGTCGCTGCCGGCGGCTTCCTTGTCGTCGAACGCTTCGCGGAGGACCGCACCGACGACGAACCGCTGGGCGCGGTCGTTCAGGTTGTGCAGGTCAACGACGGTGAGTTGCTTCTGGCGGCGAATGCGGTGCTTTTCGGGATTGGGGATGTCGCCGCGGATAACCACGTCGAGGTGGCGGACGGCGCCGTGCAACCGGCGAACGAAAGCGTTGATCGTGCCCTGGCCGATCGCCGAACCGGCCCAGAGCTCGCGTGTGTCCTCGTTGTAGAGGCGGTCTTCGATGTAGCGAACGAGCGACGCGAAGTCGCGGATGGTGGTCGCCGGACCCACCTCGTCCGCGGGGAACCGAGCGCCGCCGTCGCCTGTGTCCTCGCAGCGGCGAAGCTGCGCCATCACGTTGTGGATGACGATGGGGTACTGGGCGCGGTCGTCTTCGGCGTCGGCAAAGAGGTAGGGGAGCAGGTCTTCCTGGCAGAAGTCGTAGATGCTCCAGAAGAACGAACCGACGCCTTCCTGGCGGCTGTTCACCCAGGGGACGCCATTCCGATCGCGGCGGCGGGGCGGCGCCCAGAACTCGACGCTCTGGAAGGGACCAACGGGCAGGCCGAGAACGCGGTAGCGCTCGCGGTCTTCGTCAGTAAGGGCGCGGTTCTCGTGATCCAGGAAAAGAAGGTCTTCGCCTTTGACGTTGAAAATGATGGCCTGCGTGTTCGGGCCGCGGCGCGTCTCCTGCAACAGCCCGGAGTTGAAGAGGCTATAGAGCAGGAAGGTCGCGTAGGTGGTCTTGGTGGCGACGCCGGAAACGCCGCTGATGTTGACGTGGGCGCCACGAGTGCCATCGAGGAACTCGAAGTTGGCGAACAGGGGCTCGCCATCGCGCGAGAGGCCGATGGGGAGCCGGTAAGTCATGTTGTCGAAGAAGAGCGCGCGGTCGCGGTCGACGCCTTCGGCGCGGCGAACCTCGGCGCCGGGGAGCGGCGGGACGAAGACCTCGGGTTCGAAGCGGGTCGCGAGGACCTTCGCCGCTTCGCTCAGGCCGGCCGGGAGTTTGCCGTCGGCGATGAGAAAGACGTCGCTATCGAAGCGAGCGCCTTCGTGGCGCGCACGAACCTGTGAGACAACGCCGTACATCTGGACGGCCTGGCCGTCGGGGAGCCGACGTTCGAGCGCGACGACGTCGTCGAGTTGGAGATAGCGGTCGGGGTTTACGGCGACCCAGAATTCGAGAGGCGTTGCTTCGTCGGTGCCCAGGACACGCCCAACAGGTTCGAGACGCGCAAGCTCATCGCTCATTGGCGCGTATTCTGCACTAGAACTCCCGTTCTGACGAGGAACGAGCGCAGCCCCGGGCGACGGCTTTACGAAGAGAAACGAGGGGAGCTTAGTTGTTGGTCCAGATCAGGCCAGCGATGATGCCCCCGGCGAGAGCGATGACGCCAAGAAGCCCGGCAAGGAACGTCTGGCCGGCGCCGAAGTATTCCTTGATGTCGTAGTGGGTGGGTGCCTTTTCGTCCCCGTAGTCGTGGGCGGCGTCGTGCGACGCTGCGGTATCCCGGTGTTGGGTTTCCGGTTCGTGCACGGCCTGTGCCATGTGCGCTCCCTCGAAAAGCTGGTAGGTCCATTCTCGCCCGGGTCCGCTTTTCGCGCACCTTTACGCGCTGGCGGCGGAGTGGACCCCAGCAGACCCCAGGCGTCCCGGCGGTGGCAGCGATCAATTGGTGCTGACGAGAATTCGTGCCCGGCGGTTCCGGACCCCGTACCATGGAAGTGTGAACGGACCGCTTCGCGTTGCCGTGCTCGGATCGACCGGGTCGATCGGGCGGCAGGCGCTGGATGTCATCGCGCAACTCCCGGAGCGCTTCGAGGTCGTGGCGCTCGCGGCCGGGCGAAACGCAGACGAGCTCGCCCGGCAGGTGGCGGCATTCCGGCCACGCTACGCCTCGGCGGCCGTGGAGTCGCAGGCCCTGCGGGACGCGATGGAGGCCGCGGGCACGCAGACGCTCTCCATGGACGATATGGCCGTCGCGCCGGACGTCGACATCGTGCTGGTGGGGACGGCAGGGGCGGCCGGGTTGACGCCGACGCTGGCTGCCCTGCGGCACGGGCGGCCGGTTGCCATCGCAAACAAGGAAGTGCTCGTGATGGCCGGGCACATCGTTCGGCAGGCGATGCAGGACGGTGGCGGTGACCTGCGCCCNGTNGACAGCGAGCATTCGGCCATCTGGCAGTGCCTGTGGGGCGAAGAGGACCACGAAATCCGGCGGATCATCCTGACGGCGAGCGGCGGGGCGTTCCGCGACTTCGACACCGCGCAGCTCGCGGCAGTAACTCCTGAACAGGCGCTTAACCACCCAACGTGGAACATGGGTGCGAAGATCACGGTCGATAGCGCGACCCTGATGAACAAAGGCATGGAGACGATCGAGGCCATGTGGCTCTTCGGCGTCCCCATGGAGAAGGTCGAAGTCGTCCTGCACCGCCAATCCATCGTCCACTCCCTGGTCGAATTCAGCGACGGCAGCGTGAAGGCACAGCTCGGTGTGCCCGACATGCGGCTGCCGATCCAGTGCGCGCTGGCCTACCCGGAGCGGATGCCGGTGCCACCGGCACCGCCGCTGGACCTCGCGAAAGTGGGCGCCCTGCACTTCGGCAAGCCGGACGTGGAGCGGTTCCCGTGCCTGCGGCTGGCGATGGAAGCCGGGCGCCGGGGTGGGACCTACCCGGCGGTCATGGCCGCAGCGGACGAAGTCGCTGTCGATCGCTTTTTGAAGCGCGAGATCGGGTTCCTCGACATCCCGGCGGTTATCGAACGGGTGCTGGAGGAGCACGAGGGGATTGCCGATCCAGACCTTGAGGCTGTGCTCGAAGCGGACACCTGGGCGCGGGAACGGGCAGCAGCCGTTACGCCGGGAGCGGTGCACCGATGGACCTCCTGATCATCCTCCGGAACCTCCTGCTCTTCCTCGGGCTGCTGTTCCCGCTGGTCGTTATCCACGAACTGGGGCACTACATCGCAGCGAAAGCGTTCGGCATCAAGGTGCTGGAGTTCGGCATCGGGTTCCCGCCGAAGGCGTTCACGTGGATGCGCCGCAACGGGACGGAGTACACCATCAACTGGCTCCCGATTGGGGGCTTCGTGCGGCTGCTGGGCGAGGAAGACCCGTCGGATCCGCAGTCGCTGGCGGCGGCGCCGCGCTGGCAGCGGCTAACCGTTATGTACGCTGGTGTCTTCATGAACCTGATCTTCGCGGTGCTGCTGCTGGCAGTCGGGTTCATGATCCCGCGGGAGCGAGCGCTTTCGATGGCGCAAATCTCCGAAGTGGCGCCGGGTTCGCCGGCCGCCGAGGCGGTGATCACGGGCGAGATGCTCGACGGGAGCGCGCCGCTGCAAGGGCTGCAGCCGGGCGACCTGATCCTCCGGGTCGAAGGTCACGACATTAAGAACACCGACGAGCTCATCTACGCGAACCGGCTCAACCTGGGGAAGACGCAGACCTGGATCATCCAGCGGCAGGGCGCCGAACTCGAGGCGAAGGTGTACGCGCGCTGGCACCCGCCGGCGGGGCAGGGTCCGACGGGCATTCGCGTGGGGCCGCCGGTTTCCTGCACGGGGCTTGGGCCTGACGGCGAACCCACGAACTGCCAGCTCCTGTATCCGTTCACGGAGAAGGTGTGGTACTGGCCGTGGGAGGCGGTGCCGAAGGCGCTCGATACGCTGGGAGAGATCTTCATCCTGACGAAGAACGAGCTGCAGGTGCGCCTCGGCGGCGGAGGCGGTGGCGGCGGCACCGGCGACGATGCGCCTGCGGTCACCGGGCCGGTCGGCATCGCCGAACAGACGGGCGCGCTGGTGGACGAACAGGGCTGGCGGCCGCTCGTGGAGTTCGCCGCACTGCTGAGCCTGAACCTCGGCATCTTCAACGCGCTGCCGATCCCGATGCTCGACGGCGGGCGCGCGCTTTTCGTGATCATCGAGATCCTTCGGGGTGGACGTCGAATCGCACCCGAACGCGAGGCGCTGGTTCACCTCACCGGGTTCGCGCTGCTGATGGCGGGCGTGCTCATCGTGACCTGGTTCGATATCACGCGCCTGATTTCGTAGGCTGCAGGCGTGCTCTTCGACCTGATCTTCCTCGGCCTCTTCCTGTTGGGGTGGCTGTTGTGCGCGTACGTGCCGTGGGTGACGCTTTCGATCGCCACGAAGGGCAACGCGGGCATGGTGCTGTTGCCGCTCTGCCTGTTCACGGGCGTGGTCGCAGCGATGGCCGTACCGGTGATGGGGTTCGATGGCCCGAACGGGCTGAAGGCGAGTTTCGTGGCAGCGTTCCTGGGGTCCGCGGCCATGCTCGGCATCGGGCGGTTCGCGCGACAGGGAGCGGGCCAGGAGCACTTCGAAGCGCACGACATGACCACCACAGAAACGCCGGAGCGCTCCTCCACCGCGGCGGGCCGCCGGCACTAAGCCGGTGACCCTGCGGCCCAGCAATTCCAGCCGGAGACCAGCGATGAAGCCACTCGCACTCTCGACCATGTTCGCGCAGCAGGAGCGGTTCGCGGACGGGGCCGTGTTTGCCCGGTTCGCGCGCGACATGGGTTATGACGCGATTGAAATCAGCCACTCGACGCCGCCGGACAAGTTCCAGCAGATCATCAAGGCGAACGTGCTGCCGATTGTGTCGGTGCACCAGCCGGCGCCGTGGGTGCAGCACCGCGATGGGCGCGGGAACTCGAAGCTCAACCTCGCGTCGGTGGACGAGGACGAGCGGCGAGCGGCGGTGGAGTATGCGAAGGAAAGCGTGCGCTGGGCAGCGCGCGTGGGCGCGCGGCGCGTGGTGGTGCATCTCGGCAGCGTGACCGACGAGGAGATGTTCGAGGAGGAGTTCCGGATGCGCCGCATGTTCGACGGGGGGCAGGCCGGCGAACCGGAGTTCGCGGACTTGCGCGAGCGGGCCATCGAACGGCGCCGGAGGGAGGCGGAACCGTATCTCGAAGCGGCGCGCCGCTCGCTGCTCGAGCTGGTGCAGGTAGCCGAGGCCTCGAACATCGCGATCGGGCTGGAGAACCGGTACCACTACCACGAGATCCCCCACCCGGACGAGTACGACTTCCTTCTTGAAGGGCTCACGCCCGAGCAGGCGGGCTACTGGCACGACACGGGGCACGCCGAGGTGCTGCACCGGCTCGGGTTCATCGACAAGCACGCCTGGCTTTCGAAGAACGCGCGCCGGTGCATCGGCGCGCACCTGCACGACGTNCTCGGCATNGGCGANCACCGGGCCCCCGGCGACGGCGACGTGGACTGGGGGTACATCGTCGAGGGGCTGAAGCACCTGCCCCAGTACACGCTGGAAATAAATCAACACCAGCCCGACGAGAAGGTCGGGCTGGCGCCGAAGGTGTTGGAGCAGCTGGGCCTGCGGTAGGCCCGCTGCTTATTCGTACCGGAGGGCTTCCGCCACCGGGACCCTGGAGGCCTGGCGGGCGGGCAGGAAGGTCATCAGCATCGACGCGGCGAACGCGATCGCGGTGATGACCAGGATGCGAATCCACGGGACCACGAACCCGGCGCCCTTGGCTTCCTCGCCGACTTCGCCGGAGGTGAAGAGCAGCCAGGCGAGCGAGAGGCCAAGCGTGAGCCCGATGATGATGCCCGAAAGGGCAATGAAGCCCGATTCGAACAGGAAGCTCAGCGCGACCATCGAACGCTGGTAACCGATGGCGCGGAGCATGCCGATCTGCTGGCGGCGTTCGACCACCGAACGGGAGGCGACCACGGCGAGCGCGGCGATACCGACGATGAGGCCGAGGCCCATGAAGCCCTGGAACACCAGCAGGAAGCCGTTCTGGATCGCCTGCTGTTCGTCGAGAAGCTTCTCGAGCGAGTCTGCAGAGACCTGGACGAGGCCGGCCTCGATGGTCTTCGCGAACTCCTCGGTGTCGGTGCCATCGGCAACGGCGAGGTAGAACCGCTGGCCCTGGGCCTGCGGGAAGGTGCTGGTCATCGTTTCGATGTGGGTGATGATGCCGGGCGTGCCGGTGAAGCCGGGGCCGAGCGAAAGGAAGGTGTCCGCCGCCTCCTTCATCACCCCGATGACCGTGATCGTGGTTTCCTCGGCCGTGGCGGGGTTTCGTAGCCGCAGGGTGAACGGCGCGAAGCCATCTTCCAGGGAGTCGAGTTGCAGGATGTCATCGCCCATCTGGCCGGAGAAAATCGGGTCCGGCGGCGTCTGCAGGGACGCCGGGATGACCGCAAGGGTGTGGTCCTCGCGGAGCGCGTTCCACACATCTTCTGTCGAGTCGTAGCCCTGGGCGATGTACTTCATGTCGATGGCGTTCGACTCGAGGAAGGCGTCGTCGGCGCCGATGATGGCGTACCGGAGGAACTCGGGAATATCGTCGTCCGAGCCTTCCTTCTGATCCTTGTTCTCGACCTCGGCTTCGTAGGGATAGGCGACGCGGATCTCCGCCACCTGCGTGATGGGGGAGGTGTCGACGCCAGCCTGTTCGAGTGCGCCGGGGAAGTCATCGATCAGGTTGTTGCCATTGACCTGGACGATTTCGTCGTAGCCACCGCGAGACTCGTCGTTGAGGAACACCCGGGAGAAGTTGGTGTTCATGGTGGCCATCATGATCAGCGAGAACATGATCAGGCCGATCATGATCATCGTCATGCCGGTCCGGAAGCGAGCGGAGAGCGGGTAGGCGATGCCCGTCCGGATGGCCGGGAGGATTCGCCCGAACCGGGAGCCCACGCTGGCGATGGCCGGGAGGATGATGTCGGCGTTGTAGACGACGATGAAGACGGCGGCGGTCACCATGACCATGCCGGCCAGGAAGAACATCTCGATGTCGCCGTTGAGTTCACCGACGATGGGCTCGTAGAAGCTGGTCGGCAGGTACCAGAGCACCAGGAGCAGCGCGCTGGTAACGGTGAACGAGAGCCGCTCGGCAATGCCGAAGAAGCGGAGCGTTTCGGCGATGAAGAGGAAGACCAGCGAGATGCCGCCGAAGAACAGGAACTGGCTGTTCTGATCGAGGCCGGCGATGGTCATGATCACGCCCGCGAGACCGAAGGCGAACGCCAGGCCGGTGCTCCAGCTGATGCGGACCCGCGGGTTCTGCAGGAGGACCAGCGCCAGGCCAAGCGGCGGGAACACGATGCCGGCGACAACCAGCCAGGTCGGGATGCTGCTCGGGCGCCGGTCGCGGACGAGGCGCACGAGGAGCATGGACAGGAAGTACCACGGCAGGATGAAGAACCAGCCGACGAACGGGAGAGCCAGGCCAAGAATCCACGGCCACTTTGGCGGGCGTTCGTCGATCCGGAGTTCGCGGGGGAGCGCGAAGTTCGAACCGCGGAGGACGTACACCCACGGCGAGATGAGGCCGACGAGCACCAGCAGAGCACCGATCATCATGCCCAGCGGGCCAGCGAGGAAGAGCAGCAGGCCGACCGCAAGACCGGATGCGATAACACCGTTGAGGCCGGCACGCAGGTAGCCACGCCAGGTAGCCGTTTCGGGGTTGATCGGCTTCGTTTCGGGCAGGTCGCGGATCGCGGCGGTGATGTTCAGGCGGCTGGCGCGCCACGACGATGCGAAGATGACGATGAAGGTCGCGATGACACCGAGGCAGAAGGCCGTGACCAGGCTCCGCGGGGTGACCGAGAGCTGAAGGTCGACGCCCAGGTTCTCGCCGGCGGCGGCCTTGATGATCTGGACCATGAGCGCGGTGACGCCAACGCCGGCAACCAGGCCGACGAGCGCGGCACCGAGGTCGTAGCCCATGCCTTCGGCGAGGAACGACTCGACGAGCTGGCGGCGCTTGGCACCGACGGCGCGGGCCATGCCCATCTCCGGCTTCCGCTCGGCAGCCAGCATCACGAAGATGAGGAAGATGAGGAGGACGCCAGCGGCGATCGAGAAGAGGCCGAAGACCACGAAGATGGTGGTGAAGGCGTTCCCGAGCAGCTCGGCGAATTCAACGTTGTCGCGCTTGAGCGCATCGACCGTGTAAGGCTGGTCGCCGATGGCTGCTTCCAGCTTTTCGATGACGGTGTCGGTGAGGTGGATGCCATCCTTCACGCCGCCGGTGTTTGACACAAGAACGGCGTCGGCGTTGTCGCCCTTCCCGGTGATGCGAGCAAGCTCGCCGAACTCAACCACGCCACCTTCGCGGGCAGCGGTGTTGAGGGAGCCGCTGAGCACCGAGTTCGGGGCGATCGCCTTGACGGTGAGTTCGATGACTTCGCCCTGGTAGAAGAGGCGGAGAACATCGCCCGGCTGGGCCTCGATCTCTTCGGCGAGGTCCTTGTTGACCACGATTTCGCCGGGCGTGAGCTCGAGTTCGTTCCCGTCGAGGTCGCGGAGGCCGCCGAAGGCCCGGAGATCTTCATTGCGGAACCCGACGATTTCGGTAATCGGCTCGTTTAACCCGGTGCGGGTGTTGAGAACCGGGATCTCCTCCTCGAGGAATGCGGCAAGTGCCTCGATATCGGGGTCGTCGGCGAACTGGGCCTGCCAGCGCTCGACCTCTTCGAGGGGGATGACCTGCTCATCAATTGGCGCGGGCTGCTTCTCGGCGTCCCAGCGGATGATCTCGTCGGTCTCGCCGGCGATGCCGTAGACCTCGTTGGTCACGCTCGTGGTGAGCGTGTCGCCGGTACCGAACGCGGCGCTCATGATGAGCGTCGACAGCATGAGGCCGATGATGATGAGGGTGGTCTGGGCGGGGCGCCGGGGGATGTTGCGGATGCCCATCTTGAACATGACGGGGTTCCGCAGGGCGATCCAGGCGACCACGCCGAAGATCAGGATCGTGAGGATGACGCACGCGATTGCGATGTACGTCATCGAGACGCCGAAGAGACTATTCATGCCTTGCTCACTCCGGCGAGTTCAGCCATTACGGACTGGGAGTCTTCGCGGATGATGCGGCCGTCGGCCATGTGGATGGTGCGGTGGCAGCGGGCAGCGACCTTGGGGTCGTGGGTCACGAGCACCGTGGTCTGATTCGCGGTAGCGTTGAGCTCCACGATCAGGTCCATGATTTCGTTCGCGGTTGCGGAGTCGAGCGCGCCGGTGGGCTCGTCGGCCCACATGATGGCGGGGCGGTTCACGATGGCGCGGGCAACGGTGACGCGCTGGCGCTGACCACCGGAGAGCTGCGCGGGGCGCTGGTTCGCTTTGTCGAGCAGGCCCACGCGTTCGAGGGCTTCGAGCGCCATTTCGCGCGCAATCTTCGGCTTTGTGCCCGAGACAATGAGCGGGAGCTCGACGTTTTCGACGGCGGTCAGCACAGGCAGGAGGTTGTACGTCTGGAAGACGAATCCCATTTCCTTGGCACGAAATTCTGTCTTCCGGTCGTCAGCCATTCTGTTGATGTCGTTGCCCTCAATGAGGACGATGCCGCTATCGAATTCATCGAGGCCGGAGAGGCTGTTTAGCAGCGTGGTTTTTCCACAGCCTGAAGGCCCCATGATCGCCACCATTTCACCGCGGCGCACGGAAAGGGTGACACCACGAAGAGCGTGCACCTGGACACTGCCCGTGTCGTAGGTCTTCTGAACGTCGCGGGCCTCGATGACAATGTCGTCGGAGACCTGGCGGCTGTTGTTTGAAGTCATTCCCTGGAACCTCCGGTCTGGGCCGTTCTGCGCCCGTCTGGCCTAACAGGACGTGGTTCCCAGCTTAGGGACCGGGTGTTAGAGAGTTAGGCCGAATTCGGGCAAGGTGTGGTGAGAGTGTGGGAAAAGTCACGCATTTCACGCGTAGGGACATCGGTCGCCCGAACGTTGGGAACCCCGACTTTGGTCGGAGGCGCCGTGAAGCAATTCACCCTACTTCCTTGAGGAGCCGTTCGAGCTCGGCGGTGCGGGACTGCAAATCCTTGACGGCAGCGTTGAGTGCCGCGAGCTCGCGGGCAGTGGCTTCGGCGGCGCGAGAGGTTTCCTCGGCGAGTTCGCGGTAGGCCTTTTCCTGCGTAGCCGAGACGCGCGCCCGCCAGGCTGCGCTGATCTGCCAGACCGTCACGACGATTACGAGGCCAAAGACCAGGGCGAACCCGATAAGGACCGCGGCAATCTGCCAGGTCATCGGATCGTCATCCATCGATGCGCTCCTCGCCGGACGTGGCCTCCGTCAGCGTTTGCACGGCCTCGGCGATCTGGGCGGGCGTGAGGCGAATGTCGAACGGTGCGATCTGGTAGTACTTCATCGCCTTTCCTTCGGGAGAAAGTTCGAGCTCGCTAACCACGAGACCGGCGGCTTCGAGACGGCGCAGGTGCATGTGCAGGAGGGGGCGGCTGATCCCGATCTGCCTGGCGAGCTCGCTGACATACTCACGGCGACCGGCGAGGGCGGCCAGGATACGAAGCCGGAGCGGGTTCGCGAGCGCCAGGAGTGTTCGGAGCAGGGCGTCACCTGATGGCGTCTCCTGGCCTGTAGGGTCTGCGTTAGACATGTAAGTGAGTTCTTACACGTGAAAGCGTGGGAATGTCAATGGAGGGATAGTGCTCAGTGCTCAGTGCTCAGTGCTCAGTGCCAGGTGCCAGGCGAAGGCGAGCTAGTCTTCGGGGACGAGGATCTCCATCTCGAGCGGGTTGCCGAGGCGGTCAAAGCCCCAGGCGCCCCAGCGAACGGCCTCGGAGGGGAGCGCAGCTTCGTCGAATTCGTACACAGGGACGAACGCCGGGTAGAGCTCGTGGATGCGGTCCCGGGGGAGTGTCTTCGCGACCTCCAGGGCCTGCTCGGCGAGACTGCAAATCGCGTCGACATCGAAGCCCATGGCGCCTTCGGCCCGGTAGGGTTCGAGGTAGCCGAGCGCGGTTGTCAGGAGGCGCTGGACGCCGAACTGGTTATCCCGGCCAACGTGGACGAAGGCCGCTGCAACCTGGATGAGGCCCTTGTACAGGTCGCGAACCGGGCCGCTCTCGTTCTGCCAGATCTCTTCGAGCCATTCGTGGCATTCCCAGAACCGGGCAGCGTTGAAGTCGTCGCAGGCCCGGCGGAGATTGCCGGGAACGGTGATGGTCTTGGTGATGTAGCCGCGGGGCCGGCGGGAAGGGGCATCGGACATAGTTCATAGAGCCTACCGGATCGCCGGATGGAAGACGCGCGCGGGGAACGGCGCAGCGACGCCCTTGAGGTCGTAGGCACGGAACTCGGCGCCGGGCGGTTCGCCCAGCGAACGCCAGAGTTCGTCGCTTACGACGATTTCGCCGGAGGCGGCGACTCCCTGGAGGCGCGAGGCGATATTGACGGTGTCGCCAAGGGCCGTGAAGTCGGAGACGCCCGGCGCGCCGACGTTGCCCACGTAGGCTTCGCCCGCATGCACGGCGAGGCCCAGGTCGATCCAGGGTGCGCCGCCGGTGTAGCCAACGCGCCGCCGCAGCGCCTCGGCCGCGTCGAGCGCGCGCTGTCGATAGCGCGAACCGGTAATCCCGGGGATGAACAGCGCCATGACCTCGTCGCCGACGAGCTTGTCGATGATGGCGTCGTGAGCGAGGAGGACTTCCGTGGCTTCGCGATAGAAGCGATTCAGGGTGGCGGCGTAGTCGGCGGGGCTGCTCATGTGCGCGAGCGCGACGGAGCCGCGGACATCGGCGAAGAGGACAGCGATGTCGACATCGGCGCCGCCAATCGGGAGCTCCTCGCAGCAGCGGGCGCAGATGTTGGGGTTCTTCCGGGACGGGCGGAAGCCGGCGATGCTGACGATTCGCCCACCGATGCCGGAGAACGGGCTGTAGCAGACCTTGCAGCGCGGCGGTGACGGCAGGCGCCGAAAGGCCCAGCGAAACGCGGTGAGTGCGTGCTGCCCTTCGACCAGGACCCTGCGCCACTCGTCGGGCGCCGCATCGGGTTTCGTCTTCCCCGTCATGCGAATTCCCCGAGGGCAACTGTAACACCGGCTGCAAGCCGTCCTGCCCACGCCGCGGCCCGGTTCGTGTATGGAGTTGCGATGCCCCGCGGCCTGCCGGATGGGCCGGCGCCGCAGCGGGAGGCCTATAGTACGGGGCCGTGGACGCGCCAGCGGTAAACGGAGCCGAATTGCCCGGGAGGACGCAGCGCGAGGAACGAATTGCGCTCCTGCTGTCGTCATTGGCGGTGCTGGTGCTGCTGGTTCTCATCTACACCGGCTCGCGGGGTCTTCGGGACTTCGACTCTGCGCTCATCGGCTACGCGGTGGGAACGATTGCGGCGGTAGCAGCGCTTGTGTACCGGTACACGCTGTGGATCAGCCGGCCGCCAACCTGGCGTTACTTTCGCGGCGGATGGAGTGGATTCCTGTCGTGGCGGAACTTCCGCCGGTACACGCTACTGGTGCCGAAGGCCTGGTGGACGGACATCTTCGCGCAAACGTTCCTGTTTCGGCGCAGCCCAACCCGCTGGTTGATGCACATGTGCATCTTTTGGGGCGTTGTGCTGTCGCTAGCGGTCACGATTCCGCTGACGTTCGGGTGGGTGCGGTTCACGTTTGAACCGCCGCTGGATTACCGCCTGTGGATATTCGGATTCAAGACATTTTCGTTCCCGCTAGAGACGTTCCTTGCGTGGAGCATTTTCCACGTGCTGGATCTCACGGCGATATTGGTGCTTATCGGCGTGGGAATTGCGCTGTGGCGTAGAAGCACCGACGCGGGGCTGCTCGCGCCGCAGCGATTCGGGTTCGATCTGCTGCCGCTGGTCTTGCTCGCGGCGATCGCCATTACGGGCCTCGCGCTCACGGCAAGTTCGACGCTCTGGGACGGCGCGTACTACTGGTTCGTCTCGCTGACACACCAGGTGGTCGTCGTGGGCTGGTTGCTCCTGCTTCCGTTCGGGAAGTTTTTCCACATCGTGCAGCGGCCCGCGACGATCGGCGTGACCCTGTACCAGGAAGTGACAAAGGACCAGGAGCGACCCTCCGGCGAGTACGAACAGGCAGGGGCGTGCCGCCGGTGCGGCACGCCCCTGCCTTCGGCGCAGTTCATCGCAGACCTCAAGGCCACACTGAACGACCTCGGACAGCACTACGAACTTGGCGGTGGTCTCGGGTCGCTGCAGGACTACTGCCCAACCTGCAAGCGGGTAATCCGGGGCCAGGCCTACTTCCAGCAGATGGGCGAGCGGTTCCTGTGAGGGCGTGCCATGGGCGTCAATAGGGACTTCTTCGTCCCGGATCGCGAATTCAACTACGACCTCCAGGGCTTCGGGCGCTCGATGGTGCAGTGGCAGGAGGCCGAGATCATCCCGGACCGGCTGGTGCCGACGCACTGTTCGTTCTGCGGCGTGCAGTGCGGGATGTACCTGAAGGTTGCCGACGGGAAGGTCATCGGGGTGGAGCCACGTGACTACCCGCACAACCGCGGGGCGCTCTGCCCGAAAGGCGTGGTGGCGTACCAGCAGCAGTCGCATCCCGACCGGCTGCTGCACCCCCTGATCCGGCGCGGCGGGAAAGGCGGGAAGCTGGAGCGTGCCAGTTGGGACGAGGCGCTCGATTATGTCGTCCGCCGTTGGAAAGCGATCCAGGCGGAACACGGGCCCGACGCTATCGCGGTGTACAGCGGATCGTCGATGTCGAACGAGCGCTGCTACCTCGCGGGAAAGTTCGCGCGGGTAGGACTGCGGACGCGTCACATCGACTACAACGGGCGGCTGTGCATGTCCTCGGCGGCGGTGGCGTACGACAGGGCGTTCGGGATCGATCGCTCGCCACTGCCGCTCCCCGACTACGAGCTGGCCGACTGCCTCTTCGTGGTGGGTTCGAACGTGGCGGAGTGCTTCCCGGTGGCGATGCAGTGGCTGTGGCGGGCGCGAGACGGTGGCGCACGGCTCATCGTGATGGACCCCCGGGAGACGCCGGCGGCGCGCACAGCCGACCTGTGGCTCGCCGTGAAGCCTGGAACCGACATCGCAGTGCTCAACGCGATGCTCCGGCAGATCGTGGTCGACGGACTGGTGGACGAGGAGTACGTGCGCAACCGGACAACCGGCTGGGCCGAGGTCCGGGAGGCAGTGATGGCGTATACGCCGGAGATGGCCGAGCGGCTTTCGGGCGTGCCGACGGAGCGCATCGTGGCTGCAGCGCGCATCTACGGCCGTGCCGAGACGTCACTCATCATGCACGCGCGCGGTATCGAGCACAGCAGTCATGGGGTGAATAACGTGCTCGCGTGCATCAACCTGGCCCTCGCCCGGGGGCAGGTGGGGAAGGTGGGCGGCGGCACCACGATGCTGACCGGGCAGGGCAACGGCCAGGGCGGCCGCGAGGTCGGACAGAAAGCGAACCAGCTGCCCGGGTACCGCCACATCGATAACGAGGAGGACCGCAGCTACATCGCAAAGGCCTGGGGGATCCCCGAAAGCGAACTCCCGTGGGAGGGTGCGGCCGCGACCGAGATGGTCCACCTGATGGCGGACGGGGACATCAAGAGCTGCCTCGTGCTGTGCTCGAACCTGATGGTTTCGCTGCCCGACAACCGGGTGGTGGAACGGGCCCTCAACAACGTGGACCCGCTGGTCGTCATCGATTTCTTCCTGTCGGAGACCGCCGAGCGGGCCGATGTCGTGTTGCCGGGCGCGGTCTGGTGCGAGGACGAAGGGACGACGACGAACCTCGAGGGCCGCGTGGTGAAGCTCAACCAGGCGGTGGACCCGCCGGGCGAGGCGAAACGCGATTGGGAGATCCTGACGGAGCTGGCGCGCCGGATGGGGCGCGAGCAGTTCTTCCCGTATGCGTCGGCGAAGGAGATCTACGAGGAGTTGCGCGTGGCTTCGCGCGGAGGGGTGGCGGACTACTCCGGCATCACATGGGAGCGGCTGGATAAAGAAGGCGGGGTGTTCTGGCCGTGCCCATCGGAAGACCACCCGGGAACACCCCGGCTGTTCATCGAGCGTTTCGAGCACCCGGATGGCCGCGCGAGGATGTTCCCGGTGGAGTATTCGCCGCCAGCCGAGGAGCCGAACGACGCCTACCCGTTCCGGCTGACGACCGGGCGGGTGGTGTACCACTACCTCAGCGGGACGCAGACACGCCGCATCGGGTTCCTCAACGGGCAGGCGCCCGAGCCGTGGGTCGAAATTCACCCCCAGGCAGCGGCACGGCTCGGCATCGCGAACGACGAGATGGTGCGCGTGCGCACGCCCCGGGCGGAGATGACGCTGCGGGCCCTCGTTACCCCCACGATTCGGCCCGACACGCTGTTCATCCCGTTCCATTACGGCGGGCGCCAGGCAGCGAACCAACTCACGGACGCCGCGGTGGATCCGACGGTGAAGATCCCGGAGTACAAGGCGTGCGCGGCCGCGGTGGAGAAGCTCGAAGCGCCGACAGCCGGCGACGGGCACGCTCGAATGAACTTCACGCCAGATTCGATGCCCACGATGTTCCCCTACGAAGCCGGGGAGACGAGACCGACCGGGCCCAAAGCCCACCAGGAGGGCACATGGCAATCAAGACCCTGTTCGTAGACCCGACGCGGTGCATCGGGTGCCGGGCGTGCGAAGCGGCGTGCCGGGAGTGCGATTCGCATAAGGGCGAGAGCATGGTGATGGTCGACTTCGTCGACCGCGGAGCCAGCCTTGCGACGCAGCCGACGGTCTGCATGCACTGCGAAGACCTGGTGGCACCGTGCGCGCAGGTCTGCCCCGCGCAGGCGATCCTGATCTCGCCGGAGGGGGTTGTGCAGCAGGCGGACCCATCGCGGTGTATCGCCTGCCGGAACTGCGTGTACGCCTGCCCGTTCGGCGTGCCGAAATTCGACGTCGAAGCGCGGCTCATGAAGAAGTGCAACCTCTGCTACGACCGGACGGTGCAGGGGTTGCAGCCGTGGTGTGCGCAGGCGTGCCCGACTGACGCGCTCTGGTACGGGACGTATGAGGAGTTCGCGGCGACGCGCGTGGGAGAGCCGGTCGCCCACACGGACTTCGGGACACAGCAGGTGCAGACGCGTGTGTACCATGTGCTGCCCGTTGGCACCGAGACGTTCAACCTGGCCGAGGCGCTCCGGGAAGCGGCAGGCGAACGACCGGTTCGCGAGGAGGCGTGGGTGCTATGACAGAGCTGCGAGAGCGCCCGCTCCGCCGGTCGCGAACGCGGCAGGAGCGGTGGCGAACCGAGTTCCCGTACGACTGGGAGGCGGACTCCGCGGTCTCGCGGCGCGAACTCCTCAGGCTCGCGGTGCTCACGTCGGGGGCGCTGTTCGCGGGGACGCTGGTACTTGCGATCCTCGGGCGGCGCGACGACCGGCGCCGGGGCGCCCCCATGCCAATCGCCGGGGCCGAGTCGCTGGCGGAAGGCGAAGCCCTGTACTTCGAGTACCCGGGCAAGAACGACCAGGCAGTGGTGCTCAACCTGCCGGGGACCGGGCTGGTGGCGTACAGCCAGAAGTGCACACACCTCTCCTGCTCGGTGTACTTCGACGGGGATTCGCGGGAGCTCTTATGCCCGTGCCACGACGGCAAGTTCGATGCGCGCACGGGTGAGCCGATCGCCGGTCCACCCCAGCGGCCATTACCGCGCGTCGTGCTTGAGGCGCGCGACGGCCAGGTCTTCGCGGTGGAGATGGTGCCGTGAACCGCCTGCCCGCGCCCGGCGAGGGGCCGGGTCGCCCCGATGTGCCGTTCGAACGGCTGCCGATGCCCGGGAGACAGGCGGTGCTCATCGCAGCGCTGGTCATCGGGCTCCTGATGCTGGGCATGCAACTCTGGCTCCTGACGGTCGCCCTGGAGATGTTCCTTCGCGGCGACGGTGAGGATATCTGGGGGCTGGCGGTGGCCTCGGGGGTCGTCTTCTTAGGTGGATTGTTCACCGTGCGGCTGCTGAACCGCCGGCCCCGGTTGGAGCGGTAAACGAGAAGTGGGCCCGCAGCGAACGCGAACCGCGGGCGCAGCGAGGGCGAATCAACTCGAAGCGATCGTCCAGGGTGTCCTCGAGCGCATTCGGCTGCCCTACCTGCTGGACCGGCTGCCAGACCGGCCGGTGCTGGCGTTCTTCAGCCTGGTCAACGGCTTCCTGAGCATCGCCGTAATGGCGGCGGTTGCGCTGGTGACGGACCAGCCGTTCGTGTTCCCGTCGCTCGGCCCCACGGCGTTCCTCTTCTTTTACACGCCGCTCGCGCCGACGGCTTCGCCGCGAAACGCAATTTACGGACACCTGATCGGAGCGGTTGTGGGCTTCGGATGCCTGGCGGTCTTCGGCCTGCGCGACGAAGGGCCGTCGACGGCGGTGGGCGTCACCTGGGAGCGGGTGATGGCCGCGGGGCTCTCGCTGGGGTTGACGAGCGGGCTCATGGTGCTGGCACGTGCCGCTCATCCCCCTGCGGGTGCTACGACGCTGATTTTCTCGCTGGGGGTCTTGACGGAAGTGAGCGAATTAGCCGTGCTGATGGTTGCGGTGGTCCTGCTGACCCTGCAGGCCATCATCATCAACCGGCTCGCGGGTATGCCCTATCCGCTGTGGGAGGCGAAGGCGCCGCAAAGGCAGGATGAGGGCAGCGAGCGATAAAGGAGCGAGATGACACTGCGAATTGGTCTCATTGGGGCGGGGGCGAACACCCGGCTCCGCCACATCCCGGGGTTCCGGGCGATCGACGGCGTCGAGATTGTGAGCGTGGTGAACCGAACGCCCGAAAGTTCTCGCAGGGTTGCGGAGGAGTTCGGGATTCCGAAGGTAGCCAACACGCCCGAAGAGCTAATCGCGGACCCCGAGGTGGACGCGGTCTGCATCGGCACGTGGCCGTACATGCACCGCGAATACACCATCCGTGCGCTGGAAGCGGGGAAGCATGTGCTCTGTGAAGCGCGGATGGCGGCGACCGCGGAGGAAGCGGAGGAGATGCTGCGCATCAGCCAGGCGTACCCCCACCTGGTGGCGCAGGTTGTCCCGGCGCCATTCGACTTCCGGCTGGGGCCGACGATTGCGCGGATGGTTCGCGAAGGAGAGCTCGGGCGAGTGGTCGAGGCGACGGTAACGGTGCTCAATGGGAGCGCCCTCGACCCTTCGACGCCATTGCACTGGCGCCAGCGGATGGACTACTCCGGCCGGAACATCATGATGCTGGGCATCTATGCCGAGATCATTCAGCGGTGGATCGGCGAAGCCGCACGGGTGGTGGCCGACGGCGCCATCATGATCCGCGAACGCCTGGACCCGGAGACCGGGCAGATGCGCGAGGTGGATGTGCCGGACACGTTCACCGCGGTGGCCGACCTTTCAACCGGCACGAAGGTGACCTACCACCTGAGCAGCGTGGCGGCGCACGCCCCGTGGAACGGCATTGTGCTGTACGGGACGGAGGCGACGCTGCGCTGGACGCCGGATGACCGCGCGGAATTGACCCGCGACGGCAGGTCGTTCGAACCGGTCGAGCCTGACCCGGGAACCGACCGGGGCTGGCGGGTGGAGCAGGACTTCGTCGATTCCATCCAGACCGGAGCGCCGGTGCGCCTCACGAACTTCGAGGATGGCCTGCGGTACATGCGGTTCGTCGACGCTGCGTGGCGCAGCTGGCGGGAAGGCCGCGCCGTAGCGATCGAACCCGTATAGGCCTGCAGCACGTTCGACACAGACCCGAAAGGGGAGGTGCTACGGTGGATCCGAGGTCGATCGCAGCGAGGGCTAGCCCTAAGCGTTAGCCTCACGCTATGGTAGTCTAGGGTAAAGCTATGGCAACGTACGACGTCGGCATCATCGGTGGTGGCCCCGGGGGCTACGTAGCGGCAATTCGCGCGGCACAGCTAGGACTCCGTGTCGTGCTGTTCGAACGGGATCGGCTCGGGGGCCTGTGTCTGAACTGGGGATGCATTCCCAGCAAGGCAATCCTGCGGAATGCCGACGTCGTGAACCTCGTCCGCGAAGCGGACAAGTGGGGAATCAGCGTCGAGAACCCGAAGTTCGACCTCGGCGCCGCCATCGATCGCAGCCGCGCGGTTGTGGACAAGGTGGTGGGCGGCGTCGAGGGGCTGATGCGCGACAACGGCATCGAGGTTGTGCGCGGGGAGGCGGCGCTGGCAGGCAAGAACGTCGTCCGCGCAAACGGCCAGCAGTACGAGACGAAGAACATCATCATCGCGACGGGCCTGCGGACGCGGATGCTCCCGGGCGTCGAGGCTGACGGGAAGGTGATCATTACCAGTCGCGAGGCTCTCGAACTTCGCGAGCCCCCGGAGCGGGTAGTGATCATCGGCGCCGGCCCGATCGGGGTGGAGTTCGGCCATGCCTGGGCGAGCTACGGCTCGAACGTGACCATCGTCGAAATGCTCGAGACCCTGGTGCCGCTCGAGGAGCCGGAGATCGGGCGGCTGCTCAAGCGCTCGTTCGAGGCGCGCGGCATGCGGTGCCTGCCCGGGACGAAGGTCGAGAGCGTCGAAGTGAGTGACGGCTCCGCCAAGGTCCGGGTAAGCACAGGCGATTCGACCGAGACGCTGGAAGCGGACGTGGTGCTGGTCGCGATCGGGTTCGTGCCGCACACCGAACCGCTGAACCTGGAATCGGCGGGCGTGAAGACGGAGCGCGGGTACATCGCGATCGATGACCGGATGCAGACGAACGTGCCGGGGATTTACGCCATTGGCGACGTGACCGGGAAGCTGCCGCTCGCGCACGTGGCGATGCAGCAGGGCGTGATTGCGGCCGAGGCGATCGCCGGGCGCGATACGCCCGTCCTGGATTATGTACAGATTCCACGTGCGACCTTTTGCCAGCCGCAAATCGGGTCCATCGGGTATACCGAGCAGCAGGCGAAGGACGCAGGCTTCAAGGTGAAGACCGGTCGCTTCCCGCTGACCGCGCTGGGGAAAGCAGTGGCGATGGCGGAGACGGAAGGGTTCGTGAAGGTCGTCGCCGATGAACCAACGGGCCAGGTGCTCGGGGTTCACATGATTGGACACGACGTCGTCGAACTCCTGAGCGGGGCCTCGATGGCTGCCCTGCTGGAGGCGACGACGACTGAACTGGGCTTCGCGGTGCAAGTACACCCGACGATGTCGGAAGCCCTGAAGGAGGCCGCACTGGCCGTGGATGGGGAAGCAATCCACATCGCGCGGCGGCGTGGCACACGCGCGTCATCTTCGGAAGGAGTTGCGTCCCGTTGACTACGAAAACCGTAAGCGGCACAACGGCCATTCCCGGCCCTGACCTGCTACACCACTTCCTCTATCAGATGTTGCTCATCCGCCGGTTCGAGGAGCGAGCCGGGGAGATGTACACGAAGGGCAAGATCCGCGGCTTCCTTCACCTGTACATCGGCGAAGAAGCGTGTGCGGTCGGTTCGATCAACGCGCTCCGGCCGGAGGACCGGCTTATCGCGCATTACCGCGAGCACGGCCACGCGATCGCGCGGGGTATCGACCCGAAGGCGGTGATGGCCGAGCTCTTCGGGCGCGTCGACGGCACGAGCAAGGGCCGCGGCGGTTCGATGCACATCTTCGATAAGGAAAAGCGCTTCTACGGGGGCCACGCGATCGTGGGCGGTCACATGCCGGTCGCCGTCGGGCTGGCGCTGGCCGACAAGAAGCTGAAGCAGAACAACGTGACGATGTGCATCTTCGGCGACGGCGGCGTGGCGGAGGGCGAGTTCCACGAGTCGCTCAACCTGTCGTCGCTGTGGAAGGTGCCGGTGCTGTGGTTCTGCGAGAACAACGGGTACGGCATGGGCCTGCCGCTGTCGAAGTCGGTAGCGAACGACATCTACAAGCTGGCGGAGGCGTACAAGATCCCGTCGGTTCGCATCGATGGGATGAACGTCATCGAGGTCTACCAGGAGACGATGAAGGCGGTGGAGCACATCCGCGCCGGCAACGGCCCGTACTTCATCGAAGCGATGACGTACCGGTACCGCGGTCACTCGATGGCGGACGCCGAACTGTACCGCAGCAAGGAAGAGGTTGCGGAGTTCCGGCGCAACGATGCGATCGAGCGCCTGAAGACGCGGATGATGGAAGACGGCCACCTGGACGACGCGCAGTTGCGGGAAATCGAGGACCGGGTGGAGAAGGAAGTGGCTGAGGCGATCGAGTTCGCCGACGCGAGCCCACACCCGGAAATCCAGACGCTGTTCGACCACGTGTACCAGGAGTAATCGGCGATGCCAGAGATGCGAATGCGAGACGCGCTCCGCGAGGCGCTGCGCGAGGAGTTGCTACGCGACGAGCGGGTGTTCCTGATGGGCGAGGATATCGGGGCCTACGGTGGCTCCTACGCGGTGACGCGCGGGCTGCTCGATGAGTTTGGCCCGGAGCGGGTGATGGACACGCCGATTGCCGAATCGGGCATCGTCGGTGCGGGCGTCGGTGCGGCGGTCGCGGGGCTGCGGCCGATGGTCGAGATCATGACCATCAACTTCAGCTTCGTGGCCTTCGACCAGATCATCAACAACGCCTCGAAGTTCCTGTACATGTCGGGCGGGCAGTTCAACGTGCCCCTCGTGCTGCGGATGGCAGCAGGTGGCGGAAGCCAGCTCGGGGCGACGCACAGCCATTCGCTGGAGGGCCTCTACGCGCACTTCCCGGGCCTGAAGGTGGTGTGCCCTTCGAACCCGGCGGACGCGAAGGGGCTCCTGAAGCGCGCATTCCGGGACAACAACCCCGTCATCTTTATTGAGCACTCGGCGCTCTATGGCCTGAAAGGCGAAGTGCCGGACGACCCGGACTACCTGATCGAATTCGGCGAAGCGCGGGTCGTCCGCGAAGGGACCGACGTCACCATCGTTGGCTACGGCGGGAGCGTGCACCAGGCGCTGCGCGGCGCCGCCATGCTGGAGGAGCAGGAGGGTCTGAGCGCAGAAGTCATCGACCTGCGAACCCTGCGTCCGCTCGATATGCCGACGGTCATCGAATCGGTGAAGAAGACGAACCGCGCTGTCATCGTGGAAGATGACTGGAAGTTTGGCGGCTTCGCCGGCGAGATTGCAGCCCAGATCATGGAGCAGGCGTTCGATTGGTTGGATGCGCCGGTTGCGCGGGTAAGCGGCAAGGACGTGCCGATGCCCTACAATCGGAATCTCGAGTTCGCGGCGCTACCATCCGAAGAGGACGTCGTCGAGGCTGTCCTCGCCATGCTGTAGGAGTGCCTTGTGGCGATCGAAGTGACGATGCCCCAGATGGGCGCGGACATGACGGAGGGGACGCTCGTCCGCTGGCTAAAGCAGGTGGGCGAGAAGGTGAATCGCGGCGACATCATCGCCGAGATCGAGACAGACAAGGCGACCGTTGAGCTGGAAGCCTACGACTCGGGCATCATGGCCCAGCAGACCGTCAAGGAAGGCGAGACGGTGCCGGTGGGCGAAGTGATCGCCATCCTCGCGGCTGAAGGCGAGACGGTCTCGGGCGAAGTGACGCACAAGCCGCCGGCCGAGACACCTCCGCGCCGCGCAATCGAGGAGGCCACGCCCATCGCGCAGGCTGCCACGCAGAGCGAGGCGGCGACGACGACGCAGGTGGCTGCGGCCGAGAAGGCGCCACCGCCACCGCCGGGCGTCGAGGAATCGCACGAACGGATTCCCCCGGAGGGGAACGGCCAGGTACAACAGGGCCAACCGGTGGCCACAGAGGCACGCCTGCGCGTATCGCCGGTGGCGCGCCGGATCGCGATGGAAGCGGGCATCGACCTTACCACGATCCGTGGGACCGGTCCCGATGGGAGGATCCTTCGCCGCGACGTCGAGGAGGCGCTGCGGGCGCGAACGCCCGGTGCGACGCCTCAAGGCCCCGTGCGGGAGCGCGAACTTGCCCCGCCGCCAGCGGCCGAGGCAGCACCCGCGGCAGCCGCTCCGCAGGCCGCACCGCGCCCGGCCGCAGCGGGGGAAATGCGGCCGCTTTCGCGCATGCGCCAGGCAATCGCTCGCCGGATGCTGGCTTCGAAGCAGCAGCAGCCGCACTACTACCTGACGCTCGACGTCGACATGACCGACGCGCTGGCGTTCCGGGAGCAGCTCAACCGGACCACGACGGACGAGCAGCGGGTCACGATCAACGACCTCATCGTGAAGGCGTGCGCGCTGGCGCTGGAACGGCATCCGAAGTTCAATTCGGAATTCACCGACGAAGGCCTGCGCATCCACCAGCAGATCAACATCAGCATCGGCGTCGCGCTCGAAGAGGGCCTGATCGCGCCGGCGATCCTGAACGTCGCGGGCAAGGGGCTTGGCCGCATCGCTGCGGAAACGAAGGACCTGATCGACCGCGCGAAGAACGGCCGGCTTTCGGCCGAGGAGTACAGCGCCGGGACGTTCACGATCACGAACCTGGGAAACTTCGGCGTTGAGACGCTGATCGGCATCATCAACCCGCCGCAGGCGGCCATCCTGGGAGTGGGTTCGGTGATGGACAAGCCGGTGGTGCGAGACGGGCAGATCGTGATTCGCAAGATGATGAAGATCGCGCTCAGCGCCGACCACCGCGTGACCGACGGCGCGGAGGGCGCGC
>NICF_comb_assmDRAFT_10000088_pt1 | contig 62450 bp, 55 predicted proteins | sample NewIslPassag4_SG_FD_11279 | JGI IMG/M metagenome (IMG submission 11279)
AAGAGGCGCTCGCGCAGCACCCGGCTGGTCACGTACTTGCCCTCGCGGCCGGCGAAGGGCCCATCGTTGACCCGGAAGATCATGGTCATGGTCGGCTCGTCGACCTGCAACCGCGGCAGGGGACGGGGATCCTCCGGGTCGGCGAGGGTGTCTCCGATGGCCACCTCCTCGACGCCGGCCAGCATGACGATCTCCCCCGGGCCCGCCTCGGGGAGCTCGACCCGCCGCAGTCCCTCGAAGCCGTAGAGCGCGGTGACCCGGGCGGAGCCGACCTGGCCGTCCTCCCGCAGGACGGCGACCGTCTGCCCGGTGCGTACCCGCCCCGTGTGGATGCGGCCGATCACGAGCCGGCCGACGAAGTCGTCGTAGTCGAGGTTGTTGACGAGCATGCGGAAGCGCTCGCCTTCCTCCTCGCGGGGCGGGGGGATATGGGCGAGGATGGCGTCGAAGAGGGGGCGAAGATCGGTTCCGGGCACGGAGAGGTCGGTCGTCGCCTTCCCCTCCTTGCCGATGGCGTAGATCACCGGGCAGTCGAGCTGATCGTCGTCGGCGCCGAGGTCGATGAGCAGGGAGAGGACCTCGTCGAGGACCTCGTGGGGCCGTGCGTCGGCGCGGTCGATCTTGTTGATGACCACGATCACCGGCAGGCCCAGGCCCATCGCCTTGCCGAGGACGAAGCGCGTCTGCGGAAGCGGCCCTTCCGCCGCATCGCAGAGGAGGACCACGCCGTCCACCATGCGCAGCGCGCGCTCGACCTCGCCACCAAAGTCGGCGTGACCGGGGGTGTCGAGGATGTTGATGCGCACCCCCTGGTAGGTCACCGAGGTGACCTTGGCGAGGATCGTGATGCCCTTTTCGCGCTCCAGGTCGTTGGAGTCCAGGACTCGTTCGGCCACGACCTCGTTGGCGCGGAAGATGCCGGCCTGGCGGAGCATGTGGTCGACCAGGGTGGTCTTTCCGTGGTCGACGTGAGCGATGATGGCGATGTTGCGAAGGGCGTTTGCCAAGCGACGTTCCTACCTCGTCCGAACGATCGACAAGCGGGGTGGGCGAATGCGCACACCCCGCTGTCATCTCCGGACGTCTCGAGTTGGGATCAGCCGAAGATCCTCTTGGCCGCGTCGAGCGGGCTCGTCGGCAGCGGCTCGGACTTCTCCGGGCCCTTGCGCTCGCTCTCGGGGGCCGCCGTGGCCTCCTCCGCCTTCTTGCGGACGATCGGCGGACGCGCGGTGATGGGTGCGCTGGGCGCGGCCACGCGGATGGCTGCGGCCATCGCCGCCTTCTCCCGCCTCAGCTCCTGCTGGTAGTGCCGCGAGCACAGCCCGCGCGAACGCGCGGGATCGGGGCAATCGGGGATGCGGCAGGGCTTCGGCTCGCTCCGGGGACGTCCGCCACGGCGCTTGGGCGCCTCGGGGCTGGCGATCGCGCGGACCGTGGCCGACGGGAGGTCGAGCCGCTCGAGCTCGAGGGATCGGGCGAGGCCCTCCTGAACTCCAACCGCGATCCCTTCGGCCAGGGAACGTCCCAGACTCTCACCAAAAGCGCGAAGAGCAGCGTTCAGGCTGCTAGCAGTCTTCTCGATGGACACGGCGTTCCTCGTATACCTGAGTGGACGAATCGTGTTTTGCCCGCATCGCGGACATCCCGAGGCCCCCTCCCATGCCGGGAGGGGCGGCATGATGTGGATTTGCATGCCTGTCGTCAAGCGCCTTGGCCATCGGAATGCCCGAGAGACACACGACTCAAACCGAAGAGCAACTTCGTTTATGCCCGCAGCCGACGACGGGTGACGCGACGACATTCGTTGCATTAGCAGGGCTTGATGGTAACGAGTTTTTCCACAGGCCCGGAGGCCGAAAACTCGATCGCCTTCGACCGCCGCGTAGCCTGGGTACGAACTTCACTCGCGGAGTCGAAGATGCACGACCAGAGGAAAAGCGCACGCGCACCCATCGACATCTACCTCAACAAGATCATCGACGACGTTCGCCACCTGGGACGCGCGCGGGACATCTCGGTCGACGGGATCTGGGTGTCCAAGATTCTCGAACCGCGTCACCAGCACCGCCTCGTCGGCCTCGAACTCCAGCTTCCCGGCGTCTTCGAGGTCATCAACGCCCTCGGGGAGATCGTGCGGGAGGATCGCCGGGGCGAGGAGGGCCCGGAAGGGATGGCGATCCGCTTCGTGCGGATCTCGCCTCACCACCGCCGCCTGATCTCCATGTACGTCTCCCGCCACGTCGGCAACGCCTGAGCGGGCGGGGAGGCGGGGCTCCACGGGCCCGGGGAGCCTGTCGTGCTGGGCCGCGCGGCCGCGGTCGGAAGCGCCACAGGCTCCTATCTTCGTCCCGTGGAGATGGAAACGGCAGAGCAGGCGGGCTGCCGGGCCCCCGGCCGACCGGGTGATGCGGCATGGTACGCTAGGTCGAGCGTGAACCTACCCAACGCGATCACGTCGATCCGCCTCGCCCTCGTACCGGTCTTCGCCTGGCTTCATCTCACAGACCAGCCCTTTTCGGCCATGGTCGTCTTCACCGTGGCCGCCCTCTCCGACGGCATCGATGGCCTTCTGGCGCGGCTCTTCGACCAGCGGACCCGGTTGGGGGCGATCCTCGATCCGATCGCGGACAAGCTCCTGGTCGCCACCTCCCTGGTGCTCCTGGTCGTTTCCGGCACGCTGCCGCCGTGGCTTTTTCTGACCGCCCTGCTCCGGGACGCCGCGGTGGGGAGCCTCGGCCTGGCGTCCCGGCTGAAGGGGAGGTGGCTGGAAGTGGAGCCCACCCGCATCTCCAAGTACGCCACCTTCACGGTGATGGCGACCGTCTTTCTCGCCCTGGGTTACCGTGCCGGGGTGGGGGGGCCCGAGGTCGTTCCTTACCTGAGAGTGGTGGCCATCGTGGCGGCGCAGTGCTTGCTCGTCGCCTCGCTGCAGTACGGTCATCGGCTCTTCGGTCTGCTGCGCGCTTGAACGGAGCGGCCGCGCGCGGAAGAATCGGCCGCGGTCGGCGCTTTTTTTACTTGAGATCTCGGCGCGGCTCGCTTATATCCGCGCTCGCAAACGGTTGGAGGCCCGTAGCTCAGTTGGTAGAGCACCACCTTGACACGGTGGGGGTCACTGGTTCGAGTCCAGCCGGGCCTACCACGTTCTCTTCCGGCGCGGGGTCATCGCGGTGACCGCCGCGCCGTTTCTTTTGGTGCCTTGGAGGTCGAGATGTCAGACCAGATCCACGTCAGGCTTCCCGACGGTTCGGTGAAGTCCACCCGGCGCGGGATTCGCATCGCCGATTTCGTGCGCGAAGAGATCGGCCCCGGTCTCGCCCGCGCGGCGGTGGCCGCAAAGGTGGACGGAAAGCAGATCGACCTCAGTGGCACGCTCGATCGGGACGCCAGTCTCGAGGTGATCACCGCCTCCACGGACGAGGGTCTGGAGGTGATCCGCCACTCGGCGGCGCATATCGTGGCATCGGCGGTGCAGCGCCTCTACCCGGACGCCCAGGTGACGATCGGTCCCGTGGTGGAGGATGGGTTCTACTACGACTTCTATTACCCGAAGGGCTTCACCCCGGAGGATCTGGAGAAGATCCAGGCCGAGGTGGACCGCATCGTCGCCGAGGACTATCCCTTCGAGCGCAGTCTGATCCCCGTCGACGAGGCCATCGAGCTCTTCAAGGGGATGGGCGAGGACTTCAAGGTCGAGATCATCGAGGACTTGAAGGCCCAGGGCGAGACCCACGTCAGTCTCTACCGACACGCAGGCTGGGTGGACCTCTGCCGGGGCCCGCACGTGCCGTCCACCGGCAAGGTGCCGGTGATCCGCCTGATGCACGTGGCTGGCGCCTACTGGCGCGGCGACGCCAAGAAGCCTCAGCTACAGCGCATCTACGGCACCGCCTGGCGGACCAAGAAGGAGCTCGAGGACTACCTGCACCGGCTGGAGGAGGCGAGGAAGCGCGACCACCGCAAGCTCGGCCGGGAACTCGACCTCTTCATGTTCCATCCATACGCGCCCGGTGCGGTCTTCTGGACGGGGAAGGGGACCACGCTCTACCGGCTCCTCGGCGACGCCATGCGCAAGCTCGTGCTCGCCAACGGCTATCAGGAGATCAAGACACCGCTTCTGTTCAACAAGGCGCTGTGGGAGATCTCCGGGCACTGGGGCAAGTACAAGGAGAACATGTTCCTGGTGCTCGACTCGGAGAGCGGGCAGCACGACTTCTCCCTCAAGCCGATGAACTGCCCCTCGCACCACCTCTTCTACGCGGCGAAGCGGCACTCCTATCGCGAGCTTCCGGTCCGCTACCACACCCAGGACGTGCTGCACCGCAACGAGCCCTCGGGAACGCTCGGCGGCCTGACCCGCGTCCGTCAGTTCGCGCAGGACGACGCCCACATCTATCTGCGCGAGGACCAGATCACCGACGAAGTCTCGCGGCTGACCGAGATGATCGACCGGTGCTATCGGGCCTTCGGGCTGGAGTACTCCGTCTACCTCTCCACCCGGCCCGAAAACCGCATCGGCGACGATGCCATGTGGGATCGCGCCGAGGGCAGCCTGAAGAAGGCGCTCGACGCGCTGGGGATCTCCTACGGCATCAAGGAGGGCGACGGCGCCTTCTACGGGCCCAAGATCGACTACGAGGTGCGGGACTCGCTGGGGCGGAGCTGGCAGCTCGGCACCATCCAGCTCGACTACGCGGCGCCGGAGCGTTTCGACCTGACGTACGTCGGGGAGGACAACCGCCCGCACCGCCCGGTGGTGATCCACCGCGCCATCTTCGGCTCCTTCGAGCGCTTCGTGGCCATCCTCATCGAGCACTACGCCGGCGCCTTCCCGGTCTGGCTCGCCCCGGTCCAGGCGCGCGTGGTGACCGTCAGCGATCGCCAGCTGCCCTGGGCGCGCGAGGTTTACGAGAGGCTTCTCGCTGCCGGGATCCGCGCGGAGCTCGACGAGCGGCCTGACAAGCTTGGCGCCAAGATCCGCGACGCCCAGCTCCAGAAGATCCCCTACGCCCTGGTCGTCGGCGACCGGGAGGTGGAGAGCCGCACGGTGGCGCCGCGTCGACTCGGGGGCGAAAACCTCGAGGCGAGGAGCATCGATGCTCTGGTCGAGACGTTGCTCGCCGAGTCCCGGATCCCCTTCCTGGAGGAACGAGTGGCGGCGAACGGAGCGGTCCGGCAGGCGCAGCCCTGAGCTCGTCGAGGGCCAGCGTTCCGGGTTGACAGGGGTATCGGCTTGAATATCCTGCCGGCTTCATTGGCGCATCATGCGCCATTTCGATGGAGGTGACACATTCGGGACGCACGGACGAACCGGCGCATCCGAGCGCGCGAGGTGCGCTTGATCGGCGCCGATGGAACCCAGCTCGGCATCGTGCCGTTGGAAGTCGCCCTGGAGAAGGCCCAGGAAGAGGGCCTCGACCTGGTCGAGNTCTCGCCGAATGCGCGGCCGCCGGTCTGCAAGATCATGGACTACGGCAAGTACAAGTACGAGGCCAAGAAGAAGGCGGCCGAGGCGCGCAAACGGCAGGTCGTGGTCCAGGTCAAGGAGATCAAGCTCCGCCCCAAGACCGACGAGCACGACTACGGAGTCAAGGTTCGCAACGTCCGTCGCTTCCTCGAGGACGGCAACAAGGCCCGTGTCACCATCATGTTTCGCGGCCGCGAGATCGCTCACAAGGAGATCGGCCAGAAGCTCTTGCAGAACGTGGCCGAGGACGTGAAGGACGTCGGGGTGATCGAGCAGGCGCCGCGTCTCGAAGGACGCCAGATGTTCATGGTTCTGGCGCCGAACCCGAAGATTCGGGCCCAGCTGCGCGAGCAGAAGGGAACGGAGACCAGGCCCGCACCATCGCAGAATCCGGGGAGGGACGGCGAGTCCGCCCCGGCTGCCGAGTGACCGAAAGGGAAGACATGCCCAAGCTGAAGACGAACAGCGGTGCGAAGAAGCGCTTCCGCCTCACCAAGAGCGGCAAGGTGAAGTATCGCAAGGCGTACGCCCGGCACCTCTTCACCTACAAGGCTCCCAAGCGCAAGCTGCACAACCGCGGCACGGGCATCCTGTCCGGCCCAGACGAGAAGCTCGTCAAGCAGATGCTGCCCTACGGGGCTCCTTGAGGCGAAAGCGAGGACTCAACCAAGCGGACCTTTCGCGGTCCCTCGCGTCGGAGGCGGCTTGCCGCCACGCCGGCGCGGCGAAGCGGAGTGAAAGATGAGGGTCAAAAGAGGGTTCAAGGCGCGCCGGCGCCGCAATCGCATCCTCAAGCATGCCAAGGGCTTCCGTGGTCGGCGGAAGAATACGTTCCGGCGCGCGGTCGAGGCGGTCCGTCGCGCGTGGAGCCAGTCGACCCGCGACCGCAAGGCCCGGAAGCGAGATTTCCGGCGGCTGTGGATCGTGCGCATCAACGCTGCCGCGCGCCAGCACGGCATGTCCTATTCGCGGCTGATCGACGGGCTGCACAAGGCCGGCTGCCAGCTCGACCGGAAGGTCCTGGCCGATCTCGCGGTCTTTGATCCGAAGGCCTTTGCCGCGGTCGTCGAGGTGNCCCGCCGGTAATCGCTTTCGCAGATCGCTTCAAACGGCGGGGCGACCTTCGGCAGGGNGGGTCGCCCTTCGTTTTCCCTCGGAAAACGGCATGAGTCTCTCCCCGGAACAAAGAGCACGCATCGAGGCCGCCCGCGACGCGGCGCTCGCCGAGATCGAGAAGGCTTCCGACGAGCAGGCGCTGGAGCGGGCGCGGGTCTTCGCCCTGGGCAAGAGCGGGGTGGTCAGCGAGCTTCGGAGGAGCATCGGCAGGCTGCCCCCGGAGGAGCGGAAGCCCTTTGGCGAGGCGGTCAACGAGGCCATCGCCGCCGTGGAGGTGGCGCTTTCCCGTCGCAAGGAGGACCTGGAGCAGCAGCGCCTCATGGCCGAGCTGACCGGGCCCCGGATCGACGTGACCTTGCCCGGCCGGCCCCGGAACCTCGGCCGCCGCCATCCCATCTCCCGCGCCATCCGCGATCTCTTGCGCATCCTGGAGCGCATGGGCTTCGAGGTGGCGCAGGGACCCGAGGTCGAGCTCGACTATTACAATTTCGAGGCCCTCAACTTCCCCAAGGACCATCCGGCGCGAGACATGCAGGACACCTTCTTCGTCGACGAGCGCAGCATCGTCGGCGGGAACTTCGCGCCGGGGACCGTGCTCTTGCGCACGCATACCTCGCCCGTGCAGGTGCGGGAGTTGCTGCGGCGCCGGCCCCCGGTCCGCATCGTCGCGCCCGGGCGCGTCTATCGCTGCGACAGCGATCAGACGCACTCGCCCATGTTCCACCAGATCGAGGGCCTCTACGTCGACTGCCGGGTGAGCTTTGCCGAGCTCAAGGGCACGCTCGCGGAGGTGGCGCGCGCGATCTTCGGTCCCGAGGTGCGCACGCGTTTTCGGCCGAGTTTCTTTCCCTTCACCGAGCCCTCGGCCGAGGTGGACGTTTCCTGCGTGATCTGCGGGGGCACGGGTCGCTCGTCCGGCGCCGACCTGCACCTTGCCGCGCCCACGCCGGATCCGCTCCGGCCCGAGGAGTCGATCGGCGAGCCCGCACGCGCTCCGTCCGACGGCGAGACCTGCCGGGTCTGCAAGGGAACCGGCTGGCTGGAGATCCTCGGCGCCGGCATGGTCGACCCGGAGGTCTTCCGGCACGCGGGCTACGACCCGGAAAGCGTCTCGGGCTTCGCCTTCGGCATGGGCGTCGAGCGCATCGCCATGCTCCGCTACGGCATCGACGACCTGCGGCTCTTCTTCGAGAACGACTCGCGCTTCCTCGCTCAGTTCTGAGGTGAAAGATGCGCATCTCCATGCGATGGCTGGGAGAGTGGGTGCAGCCCCTGCCCGAACCCGAGGAGCTCGCTCGGCTGCTGACCGGCGCCGGTATCGAGGTCGAGGCCATCGAGCGCCTGGGCCAGGGCCTCGACCGCGTGGTGGTCGGGCAGGTCCTCTCCAAGACCCCGGTCGAGGGCTCGACCAAGCTCAACCTCTGCACCGTCGACGTGGGGCAGGCCGAGCCACTTTCCATCGTCTGCGGCGCCGCCAACTACCAGGTGGGTGACAAGGTTCCGACGGCGCTCGTCGGTGCGGTGCTGCCTGGCGGCATGCGGATCGAGGCCCGAAAGCTCCGGGGCGTCATGTCGCACGGCATGATGTGCTCGGCGCGCGAGCTCGGCCTCTCCGAGGAAAGCGAGGGCCTGATGATCCTCGAGCCGGACGCGATGGTGGGCACGCCCATCGCCCGGCACCTCGAGCTCGACGACGTGGTCCTCACCCTCAACGCCACACCCAACCGTCCCGACTGGCTCTCCCACCTCGGCATCGCGCGCGAGGTGGCCGCCCTGACGGGCGCGCGCCTGATCTGGCCGGAGGTGAAGGTGGTGGAGGAGGGCGCGCCCATCGAGGAGAAGGCATCGGTCGCCATCGAGTGGCCGGAGCGCTGCGGGCGCTATGCGGCGCGCGTGGTGGAGGGCGTGCGCTTCGGGCCCTCGCCGCGCTGGATGCAGGCGCGCCTCGAGGCCTGCGGCATGCGCTCGTTGGGCAATCTGATCGACGTCACCAACTACGTTCTCCTCGAGACCGGCCAGCCGCTCCACGCCTTCGACCTCGACCGCGTTGGCGGCGCGCGGATCCGCGTCCGCGCCGCCGGGGAGGGCGAGCGCCTCGTCACCCTCGACGGCAAGGAGCGCATCCTCTCCACCGACGACCTGGTGATCGCCGATGCCGAACGCGCGCTCGTGCTCGCGGGCGTGATGGGCGGCGAGGATGCCGAGGTCTCCGAGTCGACCACTCGCATTCTCCTCGAAAGTGCCCACTTCGACCCGGCCGGCATCCGTCGCAGCTCCCGGCGTCACGGCCTGCACACCGAATCCTCGCACCGCTTCGAGCGCGGATGCGACCCGGAGGCCGTTCGCTTCGCCCTCGACCGGGCCGCGCAGCTCCTCGTGCAGCTCGCCGGTGGGACGGTGGCCCGTGGCGTGATCGACCAGTACCCGGGCCGACGCGAGCCGCAGGCCGTGCGCGTCCGCTTCGAGAGGACACGAAAACTCCTGGGAGCCGAGATCTCCGACGAGAAGTGCCGAAGCATCCTGCGCGGCCTCGGTTTCGAGGAGGTGGAGGCGGAGGGGGGCAGCGCCTCTTACCGAGTTCCTTCCTTCCGCGTCGACGTCTCGCGCGAAGCGGACCTGGTCGAGGAGATCGCCCGCATCCACGGCTACGACGCCATCCCCGAGACGCCTTCGCGCCCGCAGCTCGTCGCCCCCGCCGAGGATCGTCAGGCGCGCGTGGTGGAGCTCGCCGCGGAGGTCTTCTCCGCCTGGGACCTGGACGAGGCGGTGCACCTGGCCTTCGGCGACCCGGAGGGCGACGCGAAGATCCTGAGAGAGGAGGGCGAGTACCTCCTCTTGCGCAACCCGCTCGCGGAGCACCAGCGGGCCATGCGGATCTCGCTCTTGCCGGCGCTTCTGCGCACGGCCGTCGAGAACCTCAACCGCGGCGTGGAGAGGCTCGGGCTCTGGGAGCAGGGAAAGGTCTTCTTGCCGCGCGCCACGCGCGACGCGCCGGTGCGGGAGGAGGAGCGGATCGCCGGCATCCTCCTCGGCCCGGCGCTGCCGCGGACCTGGACCGAGCCCGAGCGCCCGGTGGATTTCTACGACGTGAAGGGCATGCTCGAGGCGCTCTTCGCCGAGCTTCGCCTGGGCGAGCTGCGGTGGGTTCCGGTGGAGCGTGGATTTCTGCATCCGCGCTCGGCCTGCGAGGTCCGCGCGGGCGACGTCCCGCTCGGCATCCTCGGGGAGCTCCACCCGCTCTCGGCACAGGCGCTGGAGCTTCCGCGCGGCGTCTTCGTCTTCGAGCTTTTCGTCGAGCCGCTGGTCCGCCTGGCCCGCCTCACGCCTCGCTACCAGGGGGTTCCTCGCTTCCCCGCGGTGCTGCGCGACATCGCGGTGGTGGTGCCGCGCGAGGTGAGCGCCGCCGAGGTGGAGGCGGTCCTGCGCGGCCCGAAGGGAGCCGGCCTGGTCGAGTCGGTGCTGCTCTTCGACGTCTACGAGGGGCCACAGGTGGGAGAAGGCCGAAAGAGCCTCGCCTTCGCCATTCGCTACCGCCATCCCGACCGGACCCTCTCCGACCGGGAGATTCAACCGGTGCACGACGCCCTGGTGGCCGAGCTGCATCGGGCCCTCGGCGCCGAACTCCGCGGCTGAGCACCCAGCCAGGCGCCCTCGGCGGACGTCCGGCCCGCGCGGACGTCCGCCGAGCCCGGATGTCCGCCCGATCAGACGCCCGATGGTTCGACACCCGACTCCGGACCCGCACCTGCCTCGCGTGCGCCGGCATCGGGCGCGCACCCCCGTCGGATGCCCGCCCGATCCAACTCCCCGCCTCAGATGGCTGCCGGGCTCGAAGTGCGCCTGACGAGACGGGCGCGCGGGGACCAGATGCCCGCCGGAACGGACGCGCACCTCGGGCGGATGTCCGCCGAATCCCACTCGGCCGCGCAGACGGTCGCCTCCGGCATGGCCCGTTTTCGGCCTTCTGGCGGGGCGCGCGGTGGGGTTAGCCTCTGCTGGGATGAGCCCGCGAGGCCGTCTCCTCTACGCTGCCCTGGCGCTCCTTTTCGCCTGGGTTCCCTGGCTGGGGGCCGTCCTGGCCCTGCTCGGCCTCGCCCTCGTGGCGCGCGACGCGCGGCAGGGTGTCCTCCTCGGCCTGGCACTCCTACTCGGCGTCCTCTCCACGGCGGCCTACGTGGCCCTGCCCGAAGGCAGCCTCCGGCCCGACGATCCCCGTTTGGACCTTTTGGAGGACAGATTCCAACCCGGCGGGAATTCTGGAGAAATCGAATCGCATCCTTGACAGCTAGGCGCCGGGTCGGTCAACCTTCGGGGCATGACCAAGGCGGAGATCATCGAGGGAATCTACGAGCGGGTGGGTTGCTCCAAGAAGGAATCCGCTGCGATCGTGGAGACGGTCTTCGAGACCATCAAGCAGAGCCTCGAGCGCGGCGAAAAGGTGAAGATCTCGGGCTTCGGGAACTTCGAGGTCCGGGAGAAGAAGGAGCGCGTCGGGCGCAACCCGCAGACGGGGGACCGCATCGTGATCTCCGCGCGTCGGGTCCTCGTGTTCCGGCCCTCGCAGGTTCTCAAGGCGGCGCTCAACAGCGAAGGCGCGGTGCGTCGGGTTCGGAGGGCGGCGTCCGGCGAAGGATGAGCGGCGAACGGCCATTCTTCCCTTGACCCGGCGCGCGCGGTCGCCTAGAAGAGCGCTCGCCGACACCCCTTCATGTCGGGGCGTAGCGCAGCCTGGTAGCGCACTTGCTTGGGGTGCAAGTGGTCGCTGGTTCAAATCCAGTCGCCCCGACCAGAAAGGCCCCGGATTCGCTCGACGGATCCGGGGCCTTGGTTTATCTCGGCGTTCGCGCGGCAGCGTCGTCGTGAAGCGGCCGCGAGGCGCAAGCGCGGCGAAAGGAGGCGAAGATGGCTCGTGAGGTCGTTCAGACGGAAAAGGCCCCAAAGGCGATCGGACCCTATTCGCAGGCGATCAAGGTCGACTGCGGCAAGATGATCTTTTGCTCCGGGCAGATCCCGCTCGACCCGCAGACCGGGGCCATGATCGAGGGCGACGTCGCCGCGCAGACGCGGCGGGTGATGGAGAACCTGCGGGCGGTGCTGGAGGCGGCCGGCGCCGGGTTCGAGCACGTGGTGCGGTGCAACATCTTCCTGGCCGACATGAACGACTTCGCCGTCGTCAACGAGGTCTACGGCCAGTACTTCCCCAAGGATCCACCGTCCCGGGCCACGGTGCAGGTCGCGCGGCTCCCGAAGGACGCGCGCGTGGAGATCGACTGCATCGCCGTCCTCCCCGGCTGAAGCGGACNCCCGCTCTTGGGCCAGGGCCTCGNGCGAGCGCGAACCGCCGGCTCGTCCGCACCCTGGAGCTGTGAGAGGGAGGCGGGGCGGGAGGCGGCGGCCTCGGCCCCGAGAACACGACGGCCCCGGAGATCCTCCGGGGCCGCGTCGATTCGAAAGCCTTTCGGCTCAGGGCTCCTCGTAGACGAATTCCTTGAACTGGTAGTTGCGCAGGACGATCTGCTTGCCGTCCCTCCGCACCACGTAGCTGGGCAGCATGGGGATCTTTCCACCGCCGCCCGGGGCGTCGATCACGTAGTGGGGGACGGCCAGGCCGGAGGTATGGCCGCGCAGCGCCTCGATGATCTCCAGGCCCTTCTCCACGGACGTGCGGAAGTGCGAGATGCCCTGCGAGAGGTCGCACTGGTAGATGTAGTAGGGGCGCACGCGGGCCATCAGCAGCTTGTGATTGAGTTCTTTGACGATCTTCGGATCGTCGTTGACGCCCTTGAGCAGCACCATCTGGTTGCCGAGCACGCAGCCGGCGTCGGCGAGCTTGCGGCAGGCCTCGAAGGCCTCCTCGGTCAGCTCCTTGGGATGGTTGAAGTGGGTGTTGACGTAGACCGGATGGTGCTTCCGCAGCATGTAGACGAAGTCGTCGGTGATGCGCTGCGGCAGGGTGACGAGGTTCCGGGTTCCGAGGCGGAAGATCTCGATGTGCGGGATGGCGCGCAGCCGGCCGAGGATGTAGTCGAGGCGCTCGTCGGAGAGAGAGAGCGGGTCACCGCCCGAGATGACGACATCTCGTATCTCCGGGTGCGCCTCTATGTAGGCGAGACCGTCTTCGATCTGCTTCTTGGCCGCCGCCGACGAGGGGTCGGAGACCTTTCGCTTCCGCGTGCAGTGCCGGCAGTAAACCGGGCAGTTGTGGGTGATGTAGAAGAGCACCCGGTCCGGATAGCGGTGGGTGATGCCCGGAACCGGCATGTCGCGCTCCTCGGCCAGCGGATCCTCCAAGTCGGTGGGTAGCACGAGGAGCTCGCCCATCTTCGGCACGCTCTGCAAGCGGATCGGGCAGTTCGGATCCTCCGGATCCATCAGCGAGGCGTAGTAGGGCGTGATCGCCATGTGGAACCGGGCGTGCGATTCCTCGAAGGCGTTTCGCTCCTCTTCGGTCAGGTCGATGACCTTCTCGAGCTCCTCGAGGGTGGTCACCCGGTTGCGCTGCTGCCAGCGCCAGTCGTTCCAGTCCTCGTCCGGGACGTCCACCCAGGGGCGTCCTCTTCCGCCAGAGGGAAAGCGATCGAGGATGTGCTGAACCGGTCTGGGATCGCCCGACGCCGCGCGGCGGTTCGCTTCCGTCGATCGGCCACGTATCTCCAGCTGGACCAGATCTCCGTCGGGCTTCGTGGGGGTTACGCTCATTACTCCTCCGATGAACTGCCGATGAACTGCCCGATCTGACAAGAGGGCAGGAATATAACCGGCAACACGCCTACGCGTAGGCTACGAACGCTACGGGAGGGTCCGGCGAGGGTCAAGGCAATCCCGGTTTGCCCGCGCGCGGTCGCTGGTGTACAGAGGCCGCGACTTCACGATGAGCTCTCCCGCCCCGCGTCACACCCCCCTCCGAGTCGACGGCCGACCGGCCGTTTGTCGTCCCCCGTACACGCAGCCGCCGCGCGGTCGCGCTCGCCGCCGGGACTGGCGCGAGATCTTTCCGGACGCGACGCCCCAGGAGTGGAACGACTGGCGCTGGCAGGCCCGCAACTCCATTCGCACGCTGGAGGAGCTCGAACGCCGTCTTTCCCTCACCGAGGAGGAGCGGGAGGGCGTGCGCCGGACCGCCGCCATCTTCCGCCTGGCCATCACCCCGTACTACCTCTCCCTCATCGACCCGGACCACTTCTGGTGCCCGGTCCGGCGACAGGCCATCCCGCTTCCCGCCGAGGCCACGGTTTCTCCCGGGGAGCTGGAGGATCCGCTGGGCGAGGACCTCCACCGGCCCGTCACCAGCATCGTCCACAAGTACCCCGATCGCGTCCTCCTCCTCGCCCTCGATCGGTGCTCCGTCTACTGCCGCCACTGCACGAGGCGCCGCATCACCGGCCAGCCGGATACCGACATCGATCGCCAGGCCCTGGACGAGGCCGTCGAGTGGCTGCGCCACCACCCCGAAGTCCGGGACGTCCTCGTCTCCGGCGGAGACCCCTTCCTCCTGTCGACCCGGCGGCTCGACGAACTCCTTTCCGCCATTCGCTCGGTGCCGCACGTGCAGATCGTCCGCATCGGCACCCGCGTCCCCGTTTGCTGCCCGATGCGCGTGGACGAGGAGCTGGCTCGCACGCTGCGCCGCCACGCCCCGCTTTTCGTCGTGACCCACTTCAACCATCCCGTCGAGGTCACGCCCGAGGCCGGCGCGGCCTGCGAGCTCTTGGTCGACCACGGCATTCCCGTGGAGAACCAGACCGTGCTCCTGCGGCGCATCAACTCCAGCGCGCGCATCCTCACCGACCTCTCCCACCGGCTGCTGGAGCGCCGCGTTCGCCCCTACTACCTGCATCAGATGGACGTGGCGCAGGGCATCGAGCACCTGCGGACGTCCACTCGGACCGGCGTGGAGATCCTGGAGCGGATGCGCGGCTGGACTTCGGGCCTGGCCATTCCGCACCTGGCCGTGGACTTGCCCGGCGGCGGAGGGAAGGTCACCCTCGGCCCCGACTATCTCGTCGCGCGCGACGAGCGCGAAACGGTCTTCCGCAACTACCGAGGAACGCTCTACACCTATCCCGAGCCCCGCGACACGGACGCAAGCTGCCCTTACGAGGCGGTCTACTACGGCGAGGAGGAGGGCTGAGCGCTGCGGACGGGAGCCCGGTTCAAGCGGCCGGTCTGTCGCACGCTGGCGTTGTCGAGCTGGCGCGTGGGGACGGCACCCGTGCGGCGAAGGCGAGGCATCGCGGGCGGAATGCGCCATCTGCGGCCCGAGTGAGCCGCGCGGCGAAAACGGCGATGTGGTTTTTGCCGCGCGCCTGCGCCTTGCCCGGTCCGGCGATCGAAGCGGCTCCAGCGCACCCGCGTCGCCCCGACCCGCGCGGCGGGCGCGCCATCGGAGCCCTCAGAGGATCTCCAGGACCTTCTCGACCGGCCGGCAGAGCCGTGCGCCCTTGTCCGTGACGACGATCGGCCGCTCGATCAGCACCGGGTGCCGGACCATGAAGTCGAGGATCTGGTCGTCCGTCCACTTGGGATTCTCCAGGTCCAGCTCCTTGTAGAGGTCGCCCTTCTTGCGCAAGAGCTCTCGCGGCTTCATCCCCATCTTCTCGAGCAGCTCGACCAGCTCGTCGCGGCTCGGGGGATTCTTCAGGTACTCGACGACCTCCACGTCCACGCCCTTCTCCCGCAAGAGCGCCAGCGTCTTGCGAGACGTGCTGCAATTCGGATTGTGGTAGATGCGGTTCATGCCGTCGTTGTATCGATTTTCGACCCGTCGTTCCAGCTGCCGCCTGGGAGCCTGTTGCAGTTGCCAACTTACGGTGGCGACGGATGCGGGGTAGGGACCGCGCCCCAGGATCCCTCCCGTCGCCTGGCCTGCCGCAGGGCCCGTCTGCTGCGTTCCTCGTCGGTCACGTGCCCTGCGGCATGCTCCCTCCTCGCGCCTTGCGTCCGGACCTCCTCGCGACGACCGGGCTCGGTCCGGGCGGTCCGGGCCGGCGTGCTCGCCCTTCGACGTGACGGCCACGCCTGCGTCGCCCGTCGCTGCACGAGCGGAGGCTTGCCGTGAGCGAGCAACGAGAAGCCGGCTTGCGCGGAGCACCTCGCCTACCGCCTCCGCCGCCTCGCGACGGGCGGTTCCTGCGACAGGCTCCTAGGGGCGTGAGAAGGTTGCTCGCGTCAGTCGGCTCGGGTCGCGGCGCGGCTTTCCCGTAGGCGAAGACGGCGGTCTTCGAGCCATTTTGCCGACCATCCGGCGTAGTTGCCCGCCTCGATCTGCCGCCGCACCTCGGCCATCAGATCGCAGTAGAAGGTGAGGTTGTGCAAGGTGGCGAGGCGGGCGGCGAGGATCTCCTGGGCCTGAAAGAGGTGGCGCAGGTAGGCTCGGGAGAAGGTCCGGCAGGTGTAGCAGCGGCAGTTCGGGTCGACCGGGTTCGGATCGTCGGCGAATCGGGCGTTGCGGATGTTGAGCACGCCCTCGGAGGTGTAGAGGCGCGCGTTGCGCGCGGTCCGGGTGGGCAGGACGCAGTCGAACATGTCGATGCCCAGCCCCACGCAGGTCACCAGGTCCTCCGGCGTGCCCACGCCCATGAGGTAGCGGGGCTTTTCCTCGGGCAGAAGCGGCGCGGAAATCGAGATGCTTTCGTACATGGCGGGGATGGGCTCGCCCACGCTGTATCCGCCGAGGGCGTAGCCGGGCAGGTCCAGCGCCGCCAGCTCCTCGGCGTGTCGCCTGCGCAGGTCGGCGAACAGGCCGCCCTGCACGATGCCAAAGAGGTAGGAACCGCCCTCGGAGTTCCACGCTTCCTTGGAACGCAGCGCCCACCGCGTGGTTCGCTCGAGGGATTCCTCGTGATAGGCGCGGCTGCTCTGGGCGGGCGGGCACTCGTCGAAGGCCATGATGATGTCGGAGCCGAGCGCCTGCTGCACCTCGATGGAGATCTCGGGTGTCAGGCGACGCAGGCTCCCGTCGATGTGGGAGCGGAAGGTGACTCCGTCCTCGTCGATCTTCCGCGCCGAGGCGAGCGAGTAGACCTGAAAGCCTCCCGAGTCGGTGAGGATGGGGCGCTCCCAGGCCATGAAGCGGTGCAGCCCGCCGAGTGCGCGGATTCGCTCGTGACCGGGGCGCAGGAAGAGGTGGTAGGTGTTGCCGAGGACGATCTGCGCACCGATTCGCTCCAGGTCGTCGGGCGCGATCGCCTTGACGGTGGCGGCCGTGCCCACCGGCATGAAGACGGGGGTCTCCACCGTGCCGTGGGGGAGAGTGAGGCGCCCGCGGCGCGCACGAGAGCCGAGATCCTTTTGCAGCAATTCGAAGCGGAACGTCATAGGACGAGCATCGCGTCGCCGTAGGAATAGAAGCGGTAGCGGTGACGGACGGCGTCGGCGTAGGCGGAGAGCAACCGCTCGCGCCCGCAGAGTGCCGCCACCAGCATCACCAGCGTCGAGCGAGGCAGGTGGAAGTTGGTGATCAGGCCGTCGATGACGCGGAAGACGTGACCGGGCCGCACGAAGAGATTCGAGACGCCCGGGCCGGGGTTGACGCCGCTTCCGCCGTCCCAGGCCGTCTCCAGCGCGCGCAGCGTGGTGGTCCCCACCGCGATGACGCGGCCGCCCGTGGCGCGCGTCTCCGCGATGGCCCGCGCCGTCGCCACCGGGATCTCGAAGCGTTCGGCATGCATGCGATGCTCCGAAGGATCCTCGGTCCGCACCGGCAGGAAGGTTCCCGGACCGACGAAGAGGCTGAGCGATTCGATCCGCACGCCGCGGCGCCGCAGCTCGTCGAAGATGCGCGCGGTGAAGTGCAGCCCTGCCGTGGGCGCGGCCACCGCCCCGGGCTGGCGGGCGTAGACCGTCTGGTAGCGCTCGCGGTCGCGGGGACCGGCCTCGCGCTGGATGTAGGGAGGGAGGGGGATCTGCCCGACCACCTCCACCGCCTCGAGGAATTTCTCCGGCGTGGCGTCGAAGGCCACGCGGAAAAAGCCCTCGCCTTCCGCCTCCAGGACGGTGGCCGAAAGCTCGCCGAAGACGAGCTCGGCGCCCGTCCGCAGCGGCTTGGAGCTCTGGCCCATGCAGCGCCAGACCGCGCGCTCCCCCATGGGTGGGAGCGGGTCGCAGAGGAGGAGCTCCACCCGGCCGCCGGTCGCTCGCTTGTGCCCTTGCAAGCGGGCGGGAATCACCCGCGCGTCGTTGAGTACCAGCAGGTCGCCCTCGCGCAGTAGCTCCGGCAGGTCGCGAAAGTGGTGGTGCGACCAAGCCGCCGACCCGAGCGGCAGGTACATCAGCCGCGAGGCGTCGCGCTCGGCCAAGGGCTCCTGCGCGATCAGCTCCTCGGGCAGGTCGAAGTCGAAGTCCGAGGTCTTCATCGGGCCGCGAATCTAACCGATGCGCGCCCAATCGACCTTCCCTTTCTCGCCGGGCGTGCGGGGGCCCGCCCGGTAAGGCCTCGCACCGCCCTGCCCGGCTGCGTGTCTAGGCCGAGAGCGCGTTCGGTTGCCGTGGCAAGGCGGTCGAATCGAAGTTCGGCCAGCTCGCACCGACCGAGCACCACGCTGCAGGACGGATCGGTCCGCGTGAAGTGAAGGCCGGCGCGGCTCGTCGGAACCGCGGGATGGCGGGTCGAAATGCGGATCAGTACATCTTCCGCAGCTCGGTGCCCGGGTAGTAATGCGAGAGGATCTCGCGATAGTCGCGGCCATCCAGGGCGGCGGCCTGTGCTCCCCACTGACACATTCCGGCGCCGTGGCCGAAGCCGCGCCCTCGGAAGACGAATTCGCTCCCGCGCTTCTGCACCTCGAAGGCCAGGCTGCGAAGGGCGTCGTAGCCCAGCCGCCGGCGAAACTCCGCGGCGCGCAGGCGGGTGGTTCCCTTCGCCGAGGTCGCCAAGACCCATTCCGCGCGACCGGTCGAGGTCCGCTTCTCCACCCGCACCGACTGCACGGCTCCAAGACCGAGGCGCCGGCCGAGTTCGGCTGCGTCGAGGCGCAAGTCCCAGCGGGCGCGCGGCGCATCCTCGCTCTCGCCGCAAGAGACCGAAACCAGGTAGGGAAGGGCGCGCCCGAGCGCCTCCTCGCCCGTGGCGGTCCGACCCCCGCAAGAGGAGAAGAAGTAGGCTTCGATGGGCTCGTGCTCGAAGACGAGGACCTCGCCGGTGGTGGCCTCCACCGCCGCGCGCGTTCGCGGATCCTCGCGGTGAACCCCCTCGTAGACCTGGGCGAGGACCGTCGCGCCGAGGTCGTAGGGGCGATCCAGGGTCTCCAGCCGCTTCCGCAGGGCGTAGGTTCGCGAGGCCACCGCCTGCGCCTTGAGCGCCTCCGGATGGAAGGAGGGCATCATCTCCGAGCCGAGGACGGCAGCCAGGTAGGTCTCCAGGGGGATCTCGTTGACGACGAGGATGCGGCCCTCGTGGACCAGGATTTCGACCGAGCCGCGCACCTTCCAGCGGCCCACCGCGATCGGACCGTCGGCGCGCAGCCGCAGCGCGGCAGTCCGGAACTCCTCGGCGGCGAGCCGATCTCCCTCCAGGCGGACCTCCAGGCATCCGGAGGGGATGGGGCGATAGCCGTCGTCACCGTCGAGCGCACGGGCGCGCAGCCGTTCTCCTTCGAGCGCGACTGCTCCCTCGCCCTCGTGGACGGCGATGCGGAGGAGCGGCTCGGCAAGCGCCAGGGCGGGGAAGAGGAGAAGAGCTAGCACCAAGAGCGCGCGCATCGGCTCCTTCATAGCAGGAGGTCGGCCGGAGGGCTTCTTTTCGCCGACTCGGTGGAAGACTTGGGCGGACGCAGGTCGGCGAAAGAGTCGCCCTGCGGGCGGTTCCGACCCCCGGGGTGCAATCAGGCGGGGGGTTTGCGATGATCCAGGAATGGCCAGATTGGATGGCATGGCGTCGAAGACCATGGTCGCCCGGCCCGGACCCCTTCTCTTCGGGGCGACCATCTTCGGCCTGGTCGTCTGGCTGGCCGTGCTGCTGGTGCTGCCGCAGGTGCAGGGCATCGGCACCGGCACCTACCTGAGCGCCGTGCTGATGGCGCTCCTCTTCGCCACCTTGCTGGTGGGCCACCTCTCGACCGAGATCGAGTTTCAGAGCGATGGCATCGCCGCCAAGACCTTCTTCCGTCGGCTGCGGTGCCGCTGGAGCGGCATCGACCGCGTGGAAGTTCGGCCGCTCTTGCCGGGCATCACCATCTATCTGATCTGCACCGTTCGCGGCCCGGTGGTCTTCACCTCGCTCTGGAAGAACCACCGCCCGCTGCTCGAGGCGCTGCGCGAGCGCACCCGCTTCGCCTGAATGTTTCTGCGAGGCCCGCTGGTCCGGAGCGAAGGCGAATCCGATGCTGCGATTTTGTCTCGAATTTCGACCCGCGAAAGAGAGCGTGCGGCCGTCGCTGACGAAGGCGACGGGGCCGGTGTCGGTGCGGTGGATCGTGGCGCCGAGTCGGCGGTAGCGCTCGACGACCTCGGGGTGGGGAAAGCCGAAGGGATTGCGCCAGCCCACGCAGAAGACGACGTGCTCGGGGCGGACGAGCTCGAGGAAGGCCTCGGTGGAGCTGGTGCGGGAGCCGTGGTGCGGCGACTTCAGGAGCCGAGCGGAAAGCTCCGCGCCGGATTCGAGGAGCGCGCGCTCACCCTCGGCCTCCACGTCGCCCGGTAGCAGCACGGCCACCTCCCCGTGGCGAATGCGCAGCACGAGGGAGGCGTCGTTGTCGCCGAAGAGCGGCTCGTCCATCGCATTCTCGGGATCGGGGGGACCGAGAAATTCGAAGACCACTCCGCCCAGCGCGAGCGGCGGGCTTCCGGCGGCGAATCTGCGCAGAGGGACGCCGCGCTCTCGCAGCGCTTCGGCGAGGCGCGTGCCGACGGGGCCCTGCAGTGGCCGGCCGGTGAACCAGACCTCGTCGACACGTAGGCGTCGGAGGACCTCGGGGGCGGAGCCGGCATGATCGGGATGAAGGTGGCTCAAGACCAGGGCGCGCAGACGCCGAACGCCGCGCTCGGCCAGGAGGGGGAGGATGCGGGTCTGCGCGACCTCCTCTTCACCGCGCAGGTCGCCGCCGGTGTCCACGAGAACGGTCTCGCCCCGCGGCAGCCGCAGCAAGACCGCGTCGCCCTGGCCCACCGGGAGAAATTCCACCACCAGCCGGCCGCGCTCGGGCGGGGGAAGGAGCTGGACCGTCGCCACGATGGCCAGGCCGATGGCGGCCAGGACGGCCGCGGCGGGTCGCGACCGGCGCAGGAGCGCGAGGCTCGCCAGCAGGGCACCGAAGGCCAGCAGTTCCGCCGGGCCAAGCGGCGGCAGGGGGATGCGGGAGCCCGGCAGCGAGGCGAAGAAGCGCGCCAGGACGGCGAGCAGCTCCGCGGACCATCCGGCGATGCGGACGAGGGCGTCGAACGCAGAAGGGAGGACGAGGCCCGCCGCGCCGGCGAGCGCGCAGAGGACCGTCGCCCCCAGGCCGACCGGAACGACCACCACGTTGGCCAAGAGCGAGGAGAGGGAGACGCGTTGGAAGTAGAGCGCGACGAAGGGCAGGGTGGCCAGGGTGGCCGCGGTCGTGGCGACGAGCGCGGATGCGAGGGGCTCCAGGAGGCGGGCGAGAAGCGAGCCCGCTCGCGGCCGCGGCAGCAAAGCGCGCAGGGTGGGGGAAAGGCCGAGCATGCCGGCGCAGGCGGCGAAGGAGAGCTGAAACGACGGAGAGTGGAGGACGGGCGGGTCCAGGGCCACCAGTCCGAGAAAGGCGACGGCCAGCGAGGTCCAGCCGTCGGCCTCGCGCACGAGGCCGCGGGCGAAAAGGAAGAGGGCCGCGCCGACGGCGGCCCGCATCACCGGAGGCTGGGCGCCGGTGAAGGCGGCATAGAGGGGAGCGAGGGGGAGGACGAGGATCGCGGCCCAGCGGTCGGCGTCGACGCGGCCGAGGAGGGCAAAAAGAGAGCGCAGCAACCGGAAGGCGCCGAGGACGCAGACGGTCAGGTGCAGGCCGGAAATGGAGAGGATGTGGGCGAGGCCGCTGTCGGTGAAGGCCTCGCGCAGCTCGGAGGCGACGAAGGCCTGCTCCCCGACCATCAGGGCCGGAACCAGGGCGCGCGCTTCCGGCGATCGAAGGATCTCGCGTGCCCGGTCGCCGAGTTTCCGCCTCCGGACCTCGACGCGGGCAAAGAGCCCCCGCGCCTCGTCGAGGACGGCGACGCGGTTTCCCTCCACGCGCGCCAGACAGGCGATGCCCCGTCGGCGGCGCTCCTCGAAGGCCCGGCGCGCCACGGGCGTGGCGGGCGGAGGATCGTCGACACGGACGCGGGCCCGGAGGCGATCGCCCGGGAGGGGAAGGAACTCGGCCGAAAGAGAGAGCTCGAAGCGCGCCGAGATCTCGGTCCACGCCGCGGTGGCGAATCCCTCGTCCTCCGGGGCCGGGCGGGCGCGCTCCAGCCGGATGGTGGCGCGGGTCCGCCGCTCGCCCCGGATGGGTGTGCCCAGGACGACGCCTTCGATCTCCAGGCGAGCCGGCGCTTCGCCGGGGGCGGGAAGGCGGCCCGCCTGGAGGGTCCGGGCGCAGGTCCCGGCCGCGACGCCGGGCCAGCTCAGATCGACGTCCGGGCGCAGCAGGTTCCCGGCCCAGAAATAGGCGAAGGCGAGGAGAAGGACGGGAAAGACGCCGCCCCTTCGGGCCCGAAGGGAGGCGAGGACGAGCGGGGGAAGGATCGCCCAGCCGCCGGCGTTGGGAAGGGGCCGGCTCCAGAGGGCCCCCAGGCCGAAGGCGAGCGCGAAGAGGACGAGCGGCCGGGCGAGAAGGGGCGGCACGAGTGGGGCCCCATGCGCAAGGCGTGCCAGGGGCGACTCGCCCAATTCTTTTGAAATTGACGGGGCTTATGCCGTCGTGATAGTGTCGGGTGGCGTGGCTGCCGACCGTCCCTGGCAGCCATCGGTCCGGAAGTCGATTCCGAACGGAACGAGAGGAGAACCTGGATGCAGACGACCTTCAAGGTCGGGGACAAGGCGGTTTATCCGGGGCAGGGCGTCGGTGAGGTGCTCGGCATCGAGCACAAGGAAGTCGCAGGCCAGCGGCAGTCCTTCTACGTGCTGCGGATCCTCGAGAATGGGATGAAGATCATGATCCCGGTCAACAAGGTGGGATCCGTCGGCCTGCGCGAGATCATCGACGAAAAGGCGGTCGAGAAGGTCTACGAGATCCTCCGGCAGAAAGAGGTTTCGGTCGACGCCACCACCTGGAACCGTCGATACCGCGAGTACATGGAAAAGATCAAGACCGGCTCGGTCTTCGAGATCGCCGAGGTTCTCCGGGATCTCTACCGCCTGCGTTCCGACAAGGAGCTCTCGTTCGGGGAGCGGAAGATGCTGGACACGGCGCGCTCCCTGCTCATCAAGGAGCTCTCGCTGGCGAAGAACTGCTCCGAGGAGGACATCGAGAGGGACCTCCAGGAGATCTTCAGCTCCTGAGCCCGTCGGGCGATCCGGATGAAGCCGGGCACGGTTGGCATCCTGCCTGCGGCAGGAGCAGGGCGGCGCTTTGGCGCCGCCAAGCAGTTTCTGAGCCTGGGCGGCGTCCCCCTCCTCGTCCATGCCGCCCGGGCGATGGACGATACCCCTTCCATCGACGCCTACGTGGTGGCGGCGCCGCCGGGGGAGGTGGAGCGCACCGAACAGATCCTCCGCACCTTCGGCGCGCGGAAGCTCGCCGCGGTGGTGGCGGGGGGAGCGGAGCGCGCCGACTCGGTGCGGCGGGCCTTCCTCGCCGCGCAGGGGGCGAAACTCGTGGTGGTCCACGACGCCGCCCGGCCCTTCGCCACGCCCGCGCTCTTCGAGCGGGTGATCGAGGCGGCGCGCCGGGAGGGCGCCGCGATTGCGGCGCTACCCTGCACCGACACGGTGAAGGAGGCGGGCGAGGGCCGGGAGGTGGTCCGCACCCTCGACCGCAGTCGTCTCTGGCTGGCCCAGACCCCCCAGGCCTTCCGCGCGGACTGGCTGGCCGAGGCCTACGAGCGGCTGGGGCAGGGGGTGAGCCGGTTCACCGACGAGGCGGCGCTGGTGGAGGCGGCGGGCCGGCCGGTCGTTCTCGTGGAGGGGGAGAGGGAGAACTTCAAGGTGACGGCGCCGAACGACCTGGAGCGCGCCCGCGCGCAGCTGCTCCCGCCGGTTGCGGTGGGGATGGGAACGGACGTCCACGGCTTCGCCGAAGGGCGAAGGTGCATCCTCGGCGGGCTCCACTTCCCCGGGGAGGTGGGGCTTCTCGGTCATTCCGACGCGGACGTGGTGCTGCACGCCCTGATGGACGCCATCCTCGGCGCCGCCGGGCTGGGCGACATCGGCGTCCTCTTCCCGGATACCCGCGAGGAGTTGCGGGATGCGGATTCCGCCGTCCTCCTCCGGGAGGTGGTGCAGCGGGCGCGGGCCGAGGGCTGGTCGGTGGGCAATGCCGACGTGACCATCCTCGCCAAGCGGCCGCGCATCGGCCCGCGGCGCGAGGAGATGCGCGGCCGCATCGCCTCGATCCTCGGCATCCCCACGGCGCGGGTGAACGTGAAGGCGACCACCACCGAGGGCCTGGGATTCGTCGGCCGCGGCGAGGGGATCGCCTGCCAGGCGGTGGTCCTGCTCCTGCGCGAGGGCATCGCCTCCTGAAAAGCGGTTTCTCCCCGACAGCGTCGGTGGTAGTTGTGGACCATCCCTTCCACGGGGCGTGGGAGGCCCTTTTCCGCGGCCGCGGGGCCGCGGCGACGGCCGTACCACGTCCGGTCATTGCACGAGGTCCCTGGTCGGGCCGGAAAGGCGACGGATGGCGCAGCGGCTGTTCAACACCCTGACCAACCGCAAGGAAGAATTCGTCCCCCTCGAGCCGGGCAAGGTCCGCATGTACGTCTGCGGGCCGACGGTCTACGACATGAGCCACCTGGGCCACGCGCGGGCCTACGTGGCCTTCGACACCATCGCCCGTTGGTTCGAGGCTTCGGGCAACGAGGTGACCGTCGTCCGCAACTACACCGACGTGGACGACAAGATCATCCGGCGGGCCGAGGAGCTTGGGCTTTCCCCGAGCGCGGTCTCCGAGCGCTACATCGCCGAGTTTCGGAAGGACATGGCGGCGCTCAACGTGCGGCCCGCGCAGGTGGAGCCGAAGGTCACCGAGCACATCCCGGAGATCGTCGCGCTGATCGCTCGGCTCGTGGAAAAGGGCGTGGCCTACCAGGCCGACGGCGACGTCTACTTCTCGGTCCGCGGCTTTCCCGAGTACGGCAAGCTCTCCCGACGCAACCTCGACGAGTTGCTGGCCGGGGCGCGGGTCGAGCCGGGGGAGAAAAAGCGCGATCCTCTCGACTTCGCGCTGTGGAAGGCGGCGAAGCCGGGGGAGCCGTCCTGGGAGAGCCCGTGGGGTCCCGGACGGCCGGGCTGGCACATCGAGTGCTCGGCCATGAGCGCGCGCTACCTGGGCTCCACCTTCGACATCCACGGCGGTGGCAAGGACCTCGTCTTTCCCCACCACGAAAACGAGATCGCCCAGAGCGAGGCCGCCCACGACGCGCCCTTCGCGCGCTACTGGCTGCACAACGGCTTCGTGACCATCCAGGCCGAGAAGATGGCCAAGAGCCTGGGCAATTTCGTCACCATCCGGGAGCTTCTCGACCGCTACGACGGGGAGGCGATCCGCTACTTCCTCCTCTCCACCCACTACCGCTCGCCGATCGACTTCTCGGCGGAGGGCCTCGACGCCGCCCAGGCCCGCGTGGCCTACGTCTACGAGACGCTGCGGCGAGCGCGGGAGCGAATCGACGACGCGCAACCTCGGGGGGGCGAGATCTTCCATCGCGAGGCGGTGGAGGCCATCTGGCCGCGCTTCCGGGAGGCGATGGAGGACGACTTCAACACCGCGGCCGCGCTGGCGGCCGTCGGGGAGGCCTTTCCGCTCATCAACGAGCTGGTCGACCGAAAGGGAAAGCAGGACCGCGAGACCATCCGCGAGACGCTGGCGCGATTGCTCGAGGAAGTTGGACGCGCCGGTCAGGTCCTCGGCGTCTTCATGCAGGATCCGATCGACTGGCTCGGCCGCCACCGGGAGCGCCTCTGCCGGCAGCGGGGGATCGATCCGGGCGAGGTCGAGGCGAAGATCGCGGCCCGGGCCCGCGCGCGCGCGGAGAAGAACTGGGCGGAAGCGGATCGGATCCGCGACGAGCTTTCGGCGATGGGCGTGGAGATCATGGACTCGCCGGGAGGGACGACATGGAGAGTGCAAGGTTGAAGCGGCTGGTCGCGCTCGTGCTGATCGCGCTGGGCGCCTGCGGTTCCGAACCCGCCGAGAACGACGGGGAGCCGCGGCCCGTGAACTGGGACGTGCGAATCCCCGGCATGGAGGGGACGGCGCGCGCCTCTTTCGACGAGCACGGCGTGTTGCACGTCCGCTGCCTGACCGACGGGGATTGCTTGCGGGTGCTGGGCTATTTCCACGCCAGCCACCGCTTCTTCCAGATGGACCTGCAGCGGCGCATGGCGCGCGGCACACTGGCCACGCTGGTGGGCGCCTATCCGATCAGCGCGGACGTCTACAATCGCCTGATGTTCTCCACGGCGGAAGGCGAGCCCATCGAAGAGGCGATCTGGGGGATCCTGGGCGCCGAGGAGCGGGCGCTCGTCGAGGCCTACGTGCAGGGCGTCAACGCCTGGCTCGCGGACCTGCGCGAGGGGCGAAACGGGGTGAAGCTCCCCCAGGAATACGCAGTCCTCAACGTGGTCGCGGAGGCCATCCCCGAGTGGGAGGCGCTCGATACGCTGGCCTGCGCCCGCCTGATGACCTACCTGCTCTCCGCCTCCGAGGATTCGGAGATGGCGTGGGGCGCGGCGTTCTCCCGGCTCGCCGCCGAGTCGGTGGACGCGGCCGTGGACCTCTTCACCCTGCGGCCGGCGGCGAAGGTCTACACCTTGCCGCAGGGTGAGGGACCGGCCGCGCTTCGCATCGCCCGCCCCGAGTTCGACCGCGCTTCCGTCGCGGGGCTCGTCGAACGGCTCGCCCGCGCGCGGCCACTGCTCGAGAGGGCTTTGGCCGAGCGAGAGGGCACGCAGCTCCTTTTCGGCTACCGCGAGGCCTTCGGCTCGAACAACTGGGTAGTCGGCCCCTCCCGCACGAAGAACGGCACCGCCATCCTCGCCAACGACCCGCACCTGCAACTGACCAGCCCCCCGGTTTTCTACCTCGCCAACATCGACGCCAAGAGCGAGGGCCGCGGCACGTTGCACGTGGCCGGCGCCACCTTCCCCGGAATCCCCGCGGTGGTGATCGGCCGCAACGAGCGGGTGGCGTGGGGCGCGACGGTCGCCTTCTACGACGTGACGGACGTCTACGTGGAGACGCTTTCCGAGGACGGCAGGTCGGTGGTCTTCGATGGCGAGGAGATCCCGATCGTTCGCCGCGAGATCGGATTCCGTCAGCGGAGCGGCGAGGCGCAGCTCCAGGTGCTGGAGTGGGTTCCGCACCACGGACCCATCATCCAGAAGGACGAGGAAAGCCGCATGGCCATCACGGTGCGCTGGACGGGGCACGAGCCGACCAACGAGCTGCGGGCCTTCCTCGATCTGCATCGCGCCGGAAGCGTGGAGGAGGCCCGCGAGGCCCTGCGCTCCTTCGAGGTGGGTGCCCAGAACTGGGTGCTGGCCGATGCCGAGGGCTCCATCGGCTGGTTCCCCCACGCTCGCGTTCCCGCTCGGCCCTGGGCCTCGTACCTTCCCTACACCCCCGACGATTCGCTGCCGCCCTGGATGCCGCTTCCTGGCGACGGCCGGGCAGAATGGGAAGGCTTCCTCCCGGAGGAGCAGCTGCCGAGCGCCTTCGATCCCGAGCAGGGCTATCTCGCCACGGCCAACCAGGATCTGACGGGCCAGACGGAAAACGGCGACCCGACCGAGACCGGCCGCCCCATGCTGCAGAACCTATGCGCCCCGGGCCTGCGCATGGCGCGGATCGTCGACCGCCTGGAGGCCTCCACCGAGCACACGGTCGAGTCCAACCTCCAGCTGCAACTCGACACGCATTCGCTCCTGGGAGAGTGGGTAGTTCCCTTCGTCCTCGAGGTGGCAGAGGGCGCGACGCTCTCGGCCGAGGCGGAGGTGCTCGCCGACGTCCTGCGCCGGTGGCAGTTCACCTGCCCGACGGGACTGTCCGGGCCGAGGCCGGACAGCGCGCCGGCCGACGACGCGGCGATCCGGCGCGAGGCGAGCGGTTGCGCTGCCTTCCACTTCTACGTGCAGCGGCTGATGCGCGCCACCTTCGCCAATCGCCTGCAGGTCGCGGGGATCCGGACCTGGGAGGCCAATCAGCTGGTGCGCCCGCTCCTCGTCGCCCTGATGCGGCCCGAGGAGCTGGTGCAGACGGAGGAGGCGTTCTGGTCCGACCTCGGGACCGAGGCTCGTACCCGCGACGAGGTGCTTCTCGCTGCGCTGGAGGAGGCGGGCTCCGAGATCGCTCGGGCCTGGGGCGCAGATCCCGAGGCCTGGCTGTGGGGGAAGTTCCATACCGTCACGATGGAGGTCCAGCCGAACCAGGGCATGCTCGCCCCCCACCTGACGGTCGGTCCCTACGCCGCGCCGGGCGGCCTCTTCACGGTGAACGTGGCCAACCCGCCGGTGCAGGTGGGCCGCGGCTTCACCTTCGCGCACGGCGCCTCGCTGCGCATCGTCAGCGAGCTGGGCGAGGGTGGGGTCACCACCTGGGTGCAGCTCCCGGGCGGCCGCGACACCGATACGAAGGGCCCCTATTTTGCGCACCTGATCGAAAACTGGCTCGAGGGCGAGCCGATCCGCCTCCTCTTCGACAAGGCCGAGGTCGACGAGGCGGCGGTCGTCAGCCTCCGCGTCGGCTTCTGATCTCGGCTTCACGCCGGGTGCCCGTCCACCGGGGCGGGCGCCCGGCCCGGGAATGTCGGGCGGGCCGGGCACGGTTCGCCCTCCGATGGTGATGGCGATGTCGACTCCTTTCCGTCTGGTGAGCGAGTTCGAGCCGCGCGGCGACCAGCCCAAGGCGATCCGCGAGCTGGTCGAGGGCCTGCGGCGCGGCGAGAAGCACCAGGTCCTTCTCGGCGCCACCGGCACGGGGAAGACCTTCACCATCGCCCACGTGATCCAGGCCTGGGGCCGCCCGACGCTGGTGATGGCGCACAACAAGACGCTCGCCGCCCAGCTCTACGGGGAGCTTCGCGACCTCTTCCCCGAGAACGCGGTCCACTACTTCGTCTCGTACTACGACTACTACCAGCCCGAGGCCTACATCCCGCAGACCGATACCTTCATCGAGAAAGACGCCCTCATCAACGAGGAGATCGATCGGATGCGGCATGCGGCCACGCACGCGCTGCTGACGCGCAACGACGTGATCATCGTGGCCTCGGTCTCCTGCATCTTCGGCATCGGTTCGGCGGAGGCCTACTACGGCATGCTCCAGGCCCTCGAGGTGGGGATGGAGATCCCGCGCGACCGGGTGCTGCGGGCGCTGGTGGACATCCTCTACGAGCGAAACGACGTAGATTTCCACCGCGGCACCTTCCGCGTTCGAGGCGACGTCCTCGAGGTCTTCCCGCCCTACGAGGAGGACCGCGCGGTCCGCATCGAGTTTTTCGGAGACACCATCGAGTCGATCTCCATGATCGACCCGCTGCGCGGCCGCGTGCTGGAAAAGCTCGACAAGGTGGCGATCTTTCCGGGCTCGCACTACGTGACGGCGCCGGAGATGCGGCGCATCGCCATCGAGTCGATCCGCGACGAGCTGCGGGAGCGNCTCCNGGAGCTCAACGCGCAAGGGAAACTACTGGAGGCGCAGCGGCTCGAGCAGCGAACCATGTTCGACCTGGAGATGCTCGAGCAGATGGGCTACTGCCAGGGCATCGAGAATTATTCGAGACATCTCTCGGGTCGAAAGGCGGGAGATCCGCCGCCCTGTCTCATCGACTACTTTCCCAAAGACTTTCTCCTCGTCATCGACGAGAGCCACCAGACCGTTCCCCAGATCGCCGCGATGTATCGCGGCGACCGATCGCGCAAGGAGACGCTGGTCGAGCATGGCTTCCGCCTTCCCTCGGCGCTCGACAACCGGCCCCTGCGCTTCGAAGAATTCGAGCGCCTGGTCAACCAGGCGATCTACATCTCCGCCACGCCCGGCGAGTACGAGCTGCAGAAGACGGGCGGCGTGGTGGTGGAGCAGATCATCCGCCCCACCGGCCTTCTCGATCCGATCGTCGAGGTGCGGCCGGTGGCCAACCAGGTCGACGACCTCCTCGCCGAGATCCGGGCGGTCGCGTCGAAGGGCCAGCGCGTCCTCGTCACCACGCTCACCAAGCGGATGGCCGAGGACCTCACCGAGTACTACACGGACGTTGGCGTTCGGGTGCAGTACCTGCACTCGGACATCGACACGCTGGAGCGGGTGGAGATCATCCGCGCATTGCGCAAGGGCGACTACGACGTCCTCGTCGGAATCAACCTGCTCCGCGAGGGTCTGGACATCCCCGAGGTCGCGTTGGTGGCCATCCTCGACGCGGACAAGGAGGGATTTTTGCGCTCCACGGTCTCGCTGATCCAGATGATCGGCCGCGCGGCGCGCAACGTGGATGGCCGGGTGATCATGTACGCGGACACGATCACCGAGAGCATGCGCGCCGCCATCGACGAGACCAACCGCCGCCGCGCCATCCAGGAGGCCTACAACCGCGAGCACGGCATCACGCCGCAGACCGTGCGCAAGGCCATCCTCGAACTCGGCCCCATGGTGGAGAGCGACTACTCCACCGTGCCGCTGGTCGCCGAGAAGGAGGCGGCCTACCTGCCGAAGGAGGCCCTCCACGCCCGGATCCAGGCCCTGACCGAGGAGATGAAGAGACTGGCGGAGGCCCTGGAGTTCGAGCGGGCGGCGGAGATCCGCGACCAGATCCGCGCTTTGCAGATGGCCGACCTGGGCCTGGAGCCCTGGCCCAAGCCCGCGACGGCGCCGCCGCCACGGCCGCTCACCCCGGCCCGAAAGAAGGCGATGGCGCGAAGGCGCCGCTGAGAGGAGGCCGAAGATGCGCAGGCTGCTTCTGGCGGTGGCCCTGCTCGGCGCCGCCTGCACCAATTCGCGCGCGGGCCAGGTTGGGCCGATTTCCGACCCGGTCCGGGCGAGGCGAATGATGGAGTGGGCCACCCGGATCGTGNAGNCNGGGCCGGCGGCGCAGGGCCATCCGACCAAGCCGCGCGTCCAGGCGCTCCTGCAGCGGGAGCTTCGGGCGATGGGGCTCGAGGTCTCCCAGTACCCCTTCACCGTGGACATGCCCGAGCTGGGCATGCGCTGGGACCTNGTCAACTTGATGGTCTCGTTTCGCCCCGAGGCGAAGCACCGCATCCTCGTGGGAGCGCACTGGGACATCCGTCCCTGGGCCGACGAGGATCCCGATCCGGCCAGGCGCTCGCTCCCCTTCGACGGCGCCAACGACGGCGTCTCGGGCACGGTGGTCCTGCTCGAACTGGCCCGGGAGCTCTCCCGCGAGCCACCTCCGGAGGGCGTGGGCGTGGACCTCGTCTTCTTCGACGGCGAGGAGGGGCCCAAGGACACGCCCTATCACTATCTGGGATCCAAGGACCTGGCGGCGAACTGGGCGAAGACCGGGGTGGCGCTCCCCGCGCGCGGACTGATCGTCGACATGGTGGGACGAAAGGGGCTGACCATCCGCCGCGAGGGCTTCTCCCAAGAGCGGGCGAGGGTCGTGCTCGACGAGATCTTCGCCATCGCGCGGAAGAAGGGCGCCCGGCACTTCGTGGACGCCCCCGGCAAGCACATCCTCGACGACCACATCGCCTTCCTCCAGCGCGGGATCCCGGTGGCCAACCTCATCGACATCGACGACCCGAACTGGCACACGCAAGACGACAGGCTCGAGAACCTCGACCCGCACGCCATGGCCGAGGTGGCGGAAGTCGTTCTCGAGTGGATCCGGAATCAGCGCCCGCCGGGCGGGTGATCGACGTCCCGGTTGTTCTCTTCCCGGAGATGGACGCGAACCTCCGCGAAAAGCTCGACTCCCTTCCGACCGCACCCGGCGTCTATCTGATGAAGGACCGGGAAGGGAACGTGGTCTACGTGGGCAAGGCGGTCAATCTGCGCTCGCGGGTCCGCTCCTACTTCCAGCCGGGAACCTCCGATACGCGCTCCTTCGTACCCCTGCTCGATCGCATCCTCGGCGACATCGAGGTCATCCTGGTCGACAGCGAGAAGGAAGCGCTCCTCCTCGAAAACACCCTGATCAAGCGGCACAAGCCGCGCTTCAACGTCCGCCTCCGCGACGACAAGTCCTACATCTGCCTGCGGCTCGACGAGCGGCATCCCTATCCTCGCCTGGAGGTGGTGCGGCGCATTCGCCAGGATGGCGCGCGCTACTTCGGACCCTATTCGAGTGCAACCGCCATCCGGGAGACGCTGCGGCTCGTCAACCGGTACTTCCAGCTTCGGACCTGCACGGACACGGTGCTGGAGCGGCGGACGCGGCCCTGCCTGCTCTACCAGATCAAGCGCTGTCCGGCCCCCTGCGTCTTCGACGTTCCGCAGGAGGAGTACCGACGGAGCGTGCGCGAGGTCGTCCTCTTTCTGGAGGGAAAGGAGCCGGAGCTGGTCGAGCAGTTGCGCGTTCGCATGCGGCAGGCCGCCGACGAACTCCGCTTCGAGGACGCGGCGCGTCTGCGGGATCAGATCCGGGCGATCGAGCGCAGCCTGGAGCGGCAGCGGATGGTTTTTTCCGAGTTCGTCGACCAGGACGTCTTCGGCTACCACCGCGAGGGGCCGCACCTGGCTTTCGAGATCCTCTACATCCGCGGCGGGCGCCTGGTATCGGCCCGCAGCTTCTACTTCTCCGGACAGGAATTCCCCACCGAGGAGCTGCTCTCCTCCTTCGTGGACCAGTACTACGGGCAGGGCGCGGCCATCCCCGACGAGATCCTCCTGCCGAGGGAGATCGAGGGCCTGGAGAGCCGCGAGGCGCACCTTTCCGAGCAGCGCGGGCGAAAGGTGCGGGTGTACGTGCCGAGGCGCGGCGAGAAGCGGCGCCTGGTGGAGATGGCCAACCGCAACGCGGAGCAGGCGCTCGTCGAGGCACGGAAGAAGGACCGCACCAACCTCGAGGTCCTCGAGCGGCTCCAGCGCAAGCTGGGGCTATCCCGGCTGCCGCGCCGCATCGAGTGCTTCGACGTCTCCCATTTTCAGGGTTCTCTGGTCGTGGCCAGCCAGGTGGCGGCGCTGGACGGCGAGCCCGACAAGAGCCGGTACCGGCACTACAAGATCAAGAGCTTCCAGGGGCAGGACGACTTCGCGGCCATCCACGAGGTGATCTCCCGGCGCATCGAGAAAGGCGATCTGCCCGACCTCTTCCTCATCGACGGTGGCAAGGGGCAGCTCCACGCCGCCCGGGCGGCACTCAAGGACGCGGGCGTGCTCGGGCAGGTGGACCTGGCGGCCATCGCCGAGAGCCGCATCGTCGGCGATACGGGCCCCACGGGGACGACCGGGCGCGTCCCGGACCGCGTCTTCGTCCCCGGGCTGAAGGATCCGATCGTCTTTGCGCCGAACGCCGCGGAGTTCTACGTCCTGCAGAGGCTGAGGGACGAGGCGCACCGCTTCGCCATCACCTTCCACCAGAAGCTGAGGCGCGCGGTGAATTTTCGCTCGGTCCTGGAGCAGATCCCCGGGGTGGGGGAGAAGCGGCGCAAGGCCTTGCTTCGACACTTCGGTTCCCTGCGACGGATCCGTGCGGCCACGGCGGACGAGATCTGCGAGGTCGAGGGCTTTTCCCGCGCGCTGGCCGAGCGGGTGGTCGAGTTCCTCGCCCGGAGTCGCGATCCCGATCGCGACTCGGATCTCCCCGAGGGGGCGGCCCAGTCCATGGACCCCGATGCGGCCGTGGGCGAGGTCGTGGAGGACGAGGNGACCGCCGCCGCGGAGGAGGCCGAGGCGAGCCGCATGGCGCAAGATGTCGAGAGCTCGGCATAGCCCCGAAAGATGGGGAAAGCGCTTGCCGNCCCCCNGCACCTGTTCTAAACCTTCATGCTGGCTCGATCGCCCCAGGGGGTTTGGGGCACCTTTCCCGTACGAGGCTCCGACGCATGCGACTCTATCCGAAAGTCATCCCTGCAATCGCCCGCGAGGTCATTCAGGTCCTTACCAAGGAGGGGGATATCGAGGTCGAGCCGCTCCGGATCGCCGACGCCGAGATGGACATGGCGGCGGTCATGCGGGAGTACCTCTCGGCCGAGGAGCGGGTGAATCAGGCGACGCGGGAGGCGCTGGAGCGGCGGGGTCTGGACCAGTCCAAGTTCAACCAGGTCAAGCGGGAAATGGCCGACGTCCGCGGCTTCAAGATGGGGGAGGAGGGGATCGAGTACGTCATCGACCAGATGATCGAATTTCTCCTCATCTCGCGGAACGTCGAGGAGGTCTACTCCGAGGATCCCGTCCTGCGGAAGAAGATCTACGCCATCTTCCGCAAGCACCTGGACGTCGACGCGGAGCTCGACCGCGAGGCGCGGGCCCGGATGAAGAACATCCCCGAAGGGACCGCCGAGTGGGAGATCGAGTACGCGCGCAATATTGAGCACCTCAAGCGAGTCCGCGGCCTGATCTAGCGGGCGTCGCGGGCGGGGCTGCGGCCGGCGTGCTCGCCTCGCGCTCGCTTCGACGTACGCTTTCAGTACGCCTCCGCTCGCGCTCGGCTGCGCTGCCGCCCTCGCCGTCCGCCGGCGACGCCCGCAGCCTCGTCATCCATTGCGTCGCGGGCGGGGCTGCGGCCGGCGTGCTCGCGGTCAAAGCGAGGGTCGGCGCCTGAGGGCGTTTTCGTCGGCCTCGGCGAGGGACTGGCAGCCCGCGTCGCGGATGGCGAAGGGTACGGCCAGGAGCCGCGCCTCCGAGATGGGCTTCCCGCAGTCCACGCAAATGCCGTAGGTACCCGCATCCATGCGGGCCAAGGCCTCGTCGATCAGGAGCACCTCGCGCTGCTGGGACTCGCTCAGCTCCTGCAGAACGAAGGAGGCGTGCGCGGTCTGCGCTCCCTCCTCCAGCTCCTGGCCCCTCTCCTGTGTCTCCAGCATTTCGATGCCCCGGCGCGCGTCGAGCGTGCCGGAGACGAGTTCCGAGCGACGCCGAAGCAAGCGCTCGCGAAGCCTCTCCAGGACCTCCGGTGGCAGAGCCATCGCCCCTCCTTCGGGAAGAACATGCGTCCCGGGGCCGGGGAGGGGGAGTCCCACCGAGGCAACCTTCCTCGGGGGCCGAGCCGGGGCAAAATCCCGTCCTCACGCCTTCGGTTGCTCCGGGGCCGGCCGACTGCTATGCGTGCCCCCAAAGGGATGGAATCCGTGAAGGAAATCATCGTGATCGGCGGCGGGCTGGCCGGATGCGAGGCGGCCTGGCAGCTGGCGGAGCGCGGGCACGCCGTGCGCCTGGTCGAGATGAAGCCGATCCGGCGCACGCCCGCCCAGGTGAGCGACAACCTCGCCGAGCTCGTCTGCTCCAATTCCTTCCGCTCGCGCGACCCCGAGAACGCCGTGGGGCTTCTGCACGAGGAGCTGCGGAAGATGGGCTCGCTGATCTTCCGCATGGCGGACCGCAACCAGGTCCCTGCCGGGGGCGCGCTCGCCGTGGACCGCGTGAAGTTCTCCGAGGACGTCACCCGGGCCGTCCGGTCGCATCCGAGGATTCGCGTGGAGCACCGGGTGGTGGAGGAGGTCCCGGAGACCGACGCACCGGTGATCGTGGCCACCGGCCCGCTGACCGAGGATGCGCTCGCCCGCTCGATCGCGCGGATCACGGGTGCGGAGCGGCTCCATTTCTACGACGCCATCGCGCCCATCGTCGCCGCCGACTCGATCGACCGCTCGATCGCCTTCGCCCAGAGCCGCTATGGCAAGGGCGGCGGGGACGACTACCTGAACCTGCCCATGGACGAGGAGACGTACCGCGCTTTCGTCCGCGAGATCCTCGCCGCCGAGAAGGTCGTCCCGCACGACTTCGAGGACCCGAAGTACTTCGAGGGGTGTTTGCCGATCGAGGTGATGGCGGAGCGGGGTGAGGAGACGCTGGCCCACGGACCGATGAAGCCGGTCGGACTCGTGGACCCGCGCACGGGCCGGCAGCCCTACGCGGTGGTACAGCTTCGGCCGGAGGACGTGGGGCGGACCGCCTACAACATGGTGGGCTTTCAGACCCGCCTGACCTGGCCGGAGCAGCGGCGCGTCTTTCGCATGATCCCCGGGCTGCAGAACGCGGAATTTCTCCGCCTCGGGCAGATCCACCGCAACACCTTCATCCATGGACCGGCCCTGCTGGACAAGGACTTCTCCCTCAAGAGTCGGCCCGACGTCTTCTTCGCCGGCCAGATCACCGGGGTGGAGGGCTACGTCGAATCCACGGCCGTTGGACTGTTGGTGGCTCTTGCGGTGGACGCGCGGCTGCGGGGCATTCCTTTCGTTCCGCCGCCGGGGGAAACCGCGCTCGGAGCGCTCTGCCGCCACGTCAGCGGCGAGGCGCATCCGCCGGGTTACGATTACCAGCCGAGCAACATCAACTGGAGCCTCTTTCTCCCGCTCGAGGAACGGGTGAAGAAAGGGGAGCGCCGGGCGCGCATGGTCGATCGCGCGCGGCGCGCTCTGGAGGCCTGGATCGACGCGAACGTGGAGCGCGTCGAGAGACGAGCGGAGGCGATGCCGTGAGGATCGGGTACGGATTGCTGGTCGTCGCTTTGGCCCTGGCCGCCTGCAAGAAGGCCGAGCCGCCGCCCTACCAGGGCAAGGGCAGGGCCATCTACCGCGGGCCCGCGCGCGAGGTGATCGTCGCGCCCGATGGGGGCGCGATCGGGTGGATCGCCGATCCCGTGCAGGCCAAGGAGAAGGGGACCAACGCGCCGGACCACGTCTACGTCGGGCGCGCCACCTACGTTACGGGCAGCGGCGACCCCGTCACGCTCGGGGATGGCGTGGCCACCACCACGAAGGTGGGCACCTTCTTCTTCTCGCCGACCGGCGATCACGTGGGCGCGCTCACCGAGTGGTCCTTCGCCCGCGGCGAGGGCACGCTCGTGGTGGGATCGACCCGGGGCAAGGGCGTGCGACGGGTGGCGCCGAAGGTCAGCTTCTTCGCCTTCAGCCGCGACGGCAAGTGGCTCGGCTACGTCAGCGACGGCAAGCTCTTCGTCGAACCTGCCGACGGAGGGCAACCGGTGGAGCTGACCGCCGAGGTGGCCACCTTCGAGTTCTCCCCCGACTCCCAGTGGGTTCTCGCGCGGAAGCGGAGCGTGGTTGGCGGCCAGCTCATGCTGGCCCGGCGCGATGGCGCCGATCCGGCTCGGCCCCTCGCGTCGCGCGTCAACGAGTACAAGTGGTCGCCCGACGGCAGGCGGATCGCCTACACGACGCGCGGGGAGGAGGGCGGCAGCGATCTCTTCGTTCTCGACATGAACGGTACCGCGCGCCGGGTGGGAAAGGGCGTGCCCACCTTCGCCTTCTCGCCCCGGGGCAAGCACCTGGCCTTCATCGGGGATACCTCTCCCAAGAAGCAGTTCGGCGACCTCTACGTTCTCGTCGACGGGGCGGAGGAGGCGGTGAAGATCGGGGAGACGGTGACGGAATACGCCTTCTCGTCCGACGAGCGGCGCGTTGCCTGGCTCGACGGTTATCGCGCCGAGGACCGTGGCGGCACGCTCAAGTGGAAGAACGTCCGGGGCGAGGAAAGCCACGTGCTCGCCCACAACGTCCCATCCTTCGTCTTCTCCCCGGACGGCGAGAACATCGCCTACATCCAGCGGGTGCTGCAGCCCGTCTTCAGCATCGACCTCTTCCTGGCAAGGTTGCGGGGTGCGGAGCCGGAGATCTTCTCCATCGCCAAGGGCGTCTTCGGCTACTCGTTCTCGCGCGACAGCCAGAAGCTCTACCTGCGGACGGAGTGTGTGCGCAGCGGCCGCGTCTGCGAGCTCTACTCCGTGGAGGTGGCGGATCCGACCAACACCGTCACCAAGGTCGCCGGTCGCATCCACACCTACGAGCTCGACCCCGTGGACGAGTCGGTGGTGATGCTCACCTATGCCCGCGTGGATGGCGACAACCTCGACCTGGGGGTGGCGCCCGCCGACGGATCCGCGGGCGCGATCATGCTCGACCGGATGGTGGTCCCGGGGGCCAAGCTGGTCGGCGGGACGGTTCCCCGCATCGCCTACGCCGTGATCGAGCGTGGCCGCGAGGGTGTCTACGTGGCCGAGATCCCCGTCTTCGAGGCCGCGGCGGTCGCTCCCTGATCCACAGGTCGGGCTTTGCTCTCCTCGCGCCGGGGGCGGCACAATGCCGCCCCGGGGCCGGTTCGTCCCGGCCGCATCTCGGGAGCGCATTCGGAAAGCGAGGAGCCTGGACCGTGGAGAGCGAAGCGAAGGACGAGCGCCTGGCGGCCTACCTCCGTCACCTCGAGGCGGAGCGCCGCTACTCGCGGCGCACGGTGGAGGAGTACGGGCGGGACCTTTCGCAGTTTCGCGCCTTTCTCGAGGAGCGAGGCGTGGATCTCCTCGCGGTCGGGCCGACCGACCTTCGGGCCTATCTCGCCCGTCTCCACGGTCAGCTCGCGCCCACCTCGGTCGCGCGCAAGCTGGCCGCCATCCGCTCGATGTATCGATTTTTCCAGAAGCGGGGCTGGGTGCAGGCCAACCCGGGCGCCTTGATCGCCACGCCCAAGCGGCCGAAGTCATTGCCCAAGGTGGTGCCGATCGACGACGTCACCGCGCTTCTCGAATCGCCTCCGCGAGACAACCCCTTCGGACTGCGCGACCGGGCCATCATGGAGATGCTCTACGGAGGAGGTTTTCGCTGCGCGGAGCTCTGCGGCCTCGACCTGGAGGATCTGGACCGGTCCTCCCGGACGGCACGGGTGCGGGGGAAGGGCGGCAAGGAGCGGTTGGTTCCCCTCGGGCGCAAGGCATGGCAGGCGCTGCAGGAGTATCTGCAGGTGAGAGGGGCGATCGCCGACGGCCGACCGGTCCATCCCCGGGCGCTCTTTCTCAACCGCAGCGGCGGCCGCCTCTCCACGCGCTGGGTAGGGCGGCTCTTGGAGCGTTACTCGAAGCTCTGCGGGTTGAGGAGACACGTGCATCCGCACGCGCTCCGGCATTCCTTCGCCACCCACCTTCTGGACAGCGGCGCCGATCTGCGGAGCATCCAGGAGCTTCTGGGCCATAGCTCGATCTCCACCACCCAGCGCTACACCGACGTCTCGGTGGAGAGGCTGCTGGAGGTCTACGACCGGGCGCACCCCCGCGCGCGCCAGGAGGGAAGACGATGAAACTGCACGGAACGACCATCCTCGCCGTCCGGCGGGGTGCAAACGTCGTCCTGGCGGGCGACGGCCAGGTGAGCCTGGATCGGGTGGTCATGAAGGGCAATGCCCGGAAGCTCCGGCGGCTGGCGGGCGGCAAGGTGATCGCAGGCTTCGCGGGGAGCACGGCGGACGCGCTCGCGCTCTTCGAGAAATTCGACGCCAAGCTCGAACAGTACGCGCACAACCTGGTCCGGGCCGCCGTCGAGCTGGCCAAGGAGTGGAGGACCGATCGCCTCCTGCGTCGGCTGGAAGCGATGCTGCTGGTGGCGGACGCGGAGCGAACCCTGATCCTGACCGGCGCCGGCGACGTGATCGAGCCGGAGCACGGCGCGGCTGCCATCGGCAGCGGCGGGCATTATGCTCTCGCCGCGGCGCGCGCTCTTCTCGAATCGACCGATCTGCCGGCGCGGGAGGTCGCCGAGCGGGCGATGCGGATCGCGGCCGAGATCTGCGTGTATACCAACGACCAGCTGACGTTCGAGGAAATCGGATGATGAAGGCGCTGACGCCCCGGGAGATCGTCGCGGAGCTCGACCGCTACATCGTCGGCCAGAAGGAGGCCAAGCGGGCCGTGGCGATCGCCCTGCGGAACCGCTGGCGTAGGCAGCAGGTGCCTCCGCCCCTGCGCGACGAGATCGCGCCCAAAAACATCATCATGATCGGCCCCACCGGGGTGGGGAAGACCGAGATCGCCCGGCGACTCGCGCGCCTGGCCCGCGCTCCCTTCGTCAAGGTGGAGGCCTCCAAGTACACCGAGGTCGGCTACGTCGGCCGCGACGTCGAGTCGATGATCCGCGACCTGGTAGAGGTCGCCGTCCAGCTCGTGCGCGACGAGGAAATGGAGCGGGTGCGCGAGCGGGCCGCGCAGATCGCCGAGGAGCGGCTCCTCGACCTTCTCGTCCCCCTGGTCTCCGCGGATCTCGCGCGCAGCCGGAGTTTCGTCGCGCCCCCTCCGGATTCCGGCGAGGCGGTGGCTCCGCCGGTATCCCCGACGGCGGACCGCGACGCCGTCCGCGAGGGCTTGCGCAAGGGGGAGTTCGACCATCGCTTCGTGGAGATCGACGTCCCGGACGCGCCCCAGTTTCCGATGATGCAGATCTTCGGTCCGCAGGGCATGGAGGAGCTCGGGCTTCAGCTCGGCGAGATGCTCGGCAACCTTTCGGGCCCCTTCGGCCGGCGCATGCGGCGCAAGCGGGTGCGGGTTCCCGAGGCGCGCAAGATCCTCGAGCAGCAGGAGGCGGCGCGCATGATCGACATGGACCTGGTCCGCAGCGAGGGTTTGCGGCGCGCCGAGGAGAGCGGGATCGTCTTCATCGACGAGATCGACAAGATCGCCGGCAAGCACGGCGGTCACGGTCCCGACGTGAGCCGGGAGGGCGTGCAGCGGGACCTTCTGCCCATCGTCGAGGGCTCCACCGTGGCGACCAAGTACGGCTCGGTTCGCACCGATCACGTACTCTTCATCGCCGCGGGCGCGTTCCACGTGGCCAAGCCCTCGGATCTGATCCCCGAGCTGCAGGGACGGTTTCCGATCCGCGTGGAACTCGAGCCGCTTCGGCAGAGCGACTTCGTCCGCATCCTCAAGGAGCCGCAAAACTCGCTCATCAAGCAGTACACGGCGCTCCTGGCCACCGAGAGCATCGAGCTCTCCTTCACCGACGAGGCCATCGAGGAGATCGCGCGCATCGCCCAACTGGTCAACGAGCGCAGCGAAAACATCGGCGCGCGCCGCCTGCACACGGTGATGGAGCGGCTGCTCGACGAGGTCTCCTTCGAGGCCTCGGAACTTCCCCCCGGCCATCGGATCGTGGTCGACCCGGTCTACGTGCGGCAGCGGCTGCAGAGCGTCGCGGAAAGCGAGGATCTCTCGCACTTCATTCTCTGAGGAGCGTGGGAATGGCCGAGCCTTTCGTGGTTTTCGTCACCGCCGGCTCCGCGGAAGAGGCGGAGCGGATCGCGCGCGCCCTGGTGGAGGATAAGCTCGCGGCCTGCGTCAACCTCCTGGCTCCCATCCAGTCGATCTACCGATGGGAAGGAAAGGTCGAGCAGTCGGAGGAGGTCCTCCTGGTCGTCAAGACCACCTCGGAAGCCTTCGAGAAACTCCGCGCGCGCGTGATCGAGCTGCACGGCTACGAATGTCCGGAGGTCGTCGGGTGGTCGATCCAGAGGGGGCACGGCCCCTACCTTCGGTGGATCGACGAATCCGTCCGCCTGACCGAATGACCGAAGTTGAGCCCGGCTCCTAGCCGGAGACGGTCAGGATCGCGTGCTCGAGAGCCGAAAGATCGATGGGCTTTTCCAACACGACCTCGGAGTGGGGGAGTTCCGTTCGGCTCAGCCCGGAGAGAAAGACGATCCCGCAGCCGAGATTCTCCTCGCGCAGTCGTCGCGCCACCGCCACGCCGGTCGTTCCCCGTAGGACCCCGTCGAGGACGACCACGTGGGGGCGAAAGCTCCGCGCCTCGACGACGGCGCAGGTGCCGTCGACCAGGGTTCGCACCTCGTGGCCTCGGCCGCGAAGCCATTCCGCGAGCAGCTCGAGGATCTCGCGGTCGTCGTCGATGAGGAGGACCCGTCGCCGGTGGGCGGTGCGAACTTCTCCGCGGCGGTCGGCTTCTCTTTCCACCTGCATCGCGAATCTCCCCCTGTGGTGCGAATCGAGTTCCCGGCCTCCGTCACTGGGCCGAGCCTCTACCAGAGCGGGGCTGGCCTGGGAAGCTCGCCGACCCGCCTGGGAAATGAGCCGGGGTCCTGGCATCTTGTGATGCCGAGTTGCGGGCGATGAACGCCCGTTGACGATCCGCCACGCGAAAGACTCGTGCCATGAAACTCGCCATCGCGCAGCTGGAAGCGAGGACGGCCGACTTCGAGGGAAGCCTGCAACGCATCGTCGAAGCCGCAGAGCGAGCGCGCGCCCAGCACGCGCGGCTTCTCCTTCTGCCGCGCCGGGTTCCGGGCGGCGAGGCAGCGGGTGCGCTACGGCGCCACCCCGAGTTCTTCACGCAGAGCGAGTCTGCCCTGCGCGCGGTGGCCGCTCGCGTTCCCGCCGACGTGACGGTGGTCTTGGGCACGGAGGCAAGGCAGGGCGATGCGCTGGTCGTCCTGCGGGAGGGGAGGGTGGAGCAGCTCGACACCGCTCCCGTCGCGGTCTTCGAGCACGAGGGCCGTCGCATCGGCGCGGCGCAGTTTTCTGCGGAGCCCCACGAGATCGACACGCGCGTCGCCTCCTTGCGCGAGCGCGGCGCCGAGCTCGTCCTGGTTCCCGGCGGCCAGCCCTTCTTCGTCGGAGGTCACGTGCACCGCGGTGCGATCCTCACGGCTTTGGCGCGACGCCACGGCGTGGCAATCGCCCTGGCCGAGGCGGTCGGAGGGAGCGATTCTCGGGTCTACGATGGCGGAAGCCTGGTGGTGGACGCGTCGGGAAGGACTCTCGCCGAGGCGAGGCGATTCGAACCCGATCTCCTCGTCGCCGACGCGGAGCCGGGCGGTGGACCGCGCGATCCTTCGCTGACGCTCCCGCGTCGTCCTCGAACCCCGCTTCTCCCCGGAGCGGAGATCGCGGACATCGCCCGGGCGCTCGTGACGGGCATCCGGGACTACGTGCGCGAAAGCGGCTTTTCTCGCGCCATCGTCGGCCTCTCGGGCGGGGTCGATTCCGCCGTGGTCGCCGTGCTGGGGGCCGAGGCGCTCGGACCGGAGAACCTCCTCGCGGTGGCCATGCCGTCTCGCTACACCAGCGAGATGTCCCTCGAGGACTCGCGCGAGCTGGCGAGGCGTCTGGGGATCCGCCTGGAAGAGATCGCGATCGAGCCCATGGTCGAGGCGTTCGCGCGCAGCCTCGAGTCAGCGCTGGGCCGACCGGTCTCGGGGCTCGTGCAGGAGAACCTTCAGGCCCGCGTGCGCGGCACCTTGCTCATGGCACTCTCGGCCGAGCACGGCGCGCTGGTTCTCAATACCGGGAACAAGAGCGAGCTGGCGGTGGGCTATTGCACCCTCTACGGCGACATGGTCGGCGCCCTCGGCGTGCTCGGGGACTTGCCCAAGACCTGGGTCTACGACCTGGCCCGCCACCTCAACCTGCGCCACGGCGCCATTCCGCCGCGGATCATCACGCGGCCCCCTTCGGCGGAGCTCCGGCCGGGCCAGACCGACCAGGACAGCTTGCCGCCCTACGACCGTCTGGACCGCGTCCTGCACCTCGCCCTGGAGGAGGAGGAGGGGGTGGCGGAGATGCGGGAAGCCCACGCGGACGAGGAGACCATTCGCCGGACGCTCTCGCTCCTCTTCGCTTCCGAATTCAAGCGAAGGCAGGCCGTCCCCGCCATCCGAGTGACGGTGGACGGCCTGCACGAGGAGGCCTACCCCCTCGTCCATCGATTTCGACCCTGGGAGGAGGTCTAGGCGGTCAGAGCTCGTCCAGCTCTTCGTCCTCGAACTCCTCGTCCTCCTCCTCGTCCTCTTCGATGTCCTCGTCGAAGAGAGTGGGCTTCCCGTCCCAGTCCAGGAAGCTCTCTTCCTCGTCCCTCGTACGGCTCGTCATTCGTCCCCCTTCACCTTCCCGACGTTTTCTCCGGGGAAGCTAGGAACCTGTTGCGGTAATGCAAGCTGCTGCGGCGACGGTCGATCACCGCGCCAGGTTCCTGGGCTCGCATCGGCCAGGAGCGGCTTGATGGGGGCGGCGGCCTTCCGTATCGTGGCGCGCCATGCAACGCGTCCTCGCCGAGCCCCCCGAGGAGGGGAGAGCCGTTCGCTTTCGGGTGATGATCGATGGCCGAGAGGTGGAGGCCTTCGCCGTCCGCTTCCAGGGGGAACTTCGAGCTTACGTGAACCGGTGCACGCACCGTGAACTTGCTCTGGACCTGGGCGAGGGCACCTTCTTTTCGGAGAGCGGGCGCACCCTGCGTTGCAAGGCGCATGGAGCCCGATTCGATCCGTTGACGGGAGCCTGTGTGGGGGGGCTCTGTCCGGAGGGCAGCGCGCTGACCTCCCTGCGCGTGGAGGAGCGCGACGGGGTGCTCTACTTCCTGGACGTCGAGCGCGACTGACGACGAGCGGCGACCTCTCGCTCGGTGGCGAGCGCGCGGGCGATGCGCCGCAGAGTCTCGATGTCCGATCGAGGCAGCTTCAGCTCGACGAGCTCCTCGGCGAAGCGTCGGGCATCCGCGCGCAGCGCCGCCGACTCGTCCGGCGCGAGCAGCACCGAGGTGTCGACGTCGAGCGAGGCCGCCAGCGAGGCGAGGGCATCCAGCGAAGGCGTGCGCTCGCCGCGCTCCACCATGCTGACCATGGCGTTGGACAGCGATGCGCGGCGAGCCAGCTCCGGCTGGGACCACCCGCGTTCCAGGCGAAGCGTGCGCACGCGCGTGGCGATTCGCTGGGAGAGTTCTTTGGTTCTCGGATGCATGGACCTTGTCCCCTGGGGTTCAACGCAGGGTTAACAAACGCCGTTGCGGATGGCAAGGACCCCTCGCAAACACGGTGTTTTGCAAGATTTTCGTCTTTTCGGTTCTTTGCGAACGTTCTGTCGACAATTGGGGCCTGTTTGTATCTTTTTCCGCCGCGATTCGTCGCATATTGGTTGACGCAACGGCTCGCGAGGCGAAAGGATCATCACATGCGAAAGTCGCGGCGGCGGAGGGCGGAACGCCTCCTCGTGGAGCTCGAGTCCTTCCGGGCGAAGCGCGAGGCGGCACCGCCCGACCTCACTCCAGTCTTCGGCTGGCTGATCGAGAGGATCGCGGAGGAAGTGGTCGACCGGATCGCCCGGGACCTGCTATCGCTACCCGTCCATCGATCCTCCTCCGAAAGGCGTAGACGTGAGTGAGCGACGTTGCCCCATCTGCGGGAAGGAAGTGAGGCCGCGCGGCGAGAATCCCGACTACCCCTTCTGCTCGCATCGCTGCCGGATGATCGACCTCGGCAAGTGGCTGGGGGAGGAGTACCGCATTCCGGACGAGCTTCGGGAGGAGGAGGAGCGGGCCTCCCTCCCGACGGGCGAGGAGGAGGAATGAGGGAGCCGGGACTCGGGCGGGTGGACCTTCACTGCCATCTCCTCTGGGGGATCGACGACGGTGCCAGGACGCCCGAGGAGACGCTGGAGATCGCGCGGGCGCTGGTCCGGGCGGGGTTTCGCCACGTGGCCTGCTCGCCGCACGCGCACCCCGGCTACCCGAGCAACGACCCGGAGCTATGCCGCCGGCGGCTCGAGGAAGCGCGGGCGCTCCTCTTGGAACACGATCTCCCCCTCGAGCTTCACGCCAACGCGGAAAACCTCCTCGACCTCGAGCTTCCGACCAAGATGCAGTCCGCGCCGCGGTCGATCGGCGGAGGGCCCTGGGTGCTGGCCGAGGCACCCTACCTGAATCGCATGCCGCACCTACAGGAGATCCTCTTTCGACTCCAGGTCAACGGCATGCGTTTGCTGATCGCGCACCCCGAGCGTTCGCGGGAATTCGAGTCGGTCGAGCGCGCGAGGGCAGCGGTTCGCTCCGGCGCGCGCTTCCAGCTCGACCTCGGCTCCCTGGTCGGCCGCCATGGCCGGACCGCGCGCAAGCTCGCCCGGGCCTTCTTGGCGGACGGCCTCTACTCGGTCGCCGCCACGGACATCCACTCGGCGAAAGACGCCGAGTGGCTCGAGGAAGCGATCGAGGAGCTCGAGGCCCGCGCCGGCGAGGAGGTGGCCCATCGCCTGCTCGCGGTTCATCCGATGAAGGTGCTGCGCGGCGAGGGCGTCGAAGTCGCCTGTTGACAGGCGGTCGTTCGGCCCCTATGCTCCGCCGCGCTTCTGGCTACGTAGCTCAGTCGGTTAGAGCACTGGTCTCATAAGCCGGGTGTCGGTGGTTCGAGTCCACCCGTAGCCACCAACCAGCCCCGTCCCCCGCGACGGGGCTTTCGTCTATCCAGGGGCGATGTCGGGGGTCTGGGCTAGGCTGGGAGCATGGAAGCTCTGCCCTCGGCCGAAAAGCTCCTCCGGCTCGCCCTCTGGCTCGTCCGCGGCATCTCCTCGCGGGCGATCGAGGCCCTCTTCTCCCGCCATCCCCCCGCCGAGGCGCTGGCCTTGGATCGGGGGGCGCTCGCCGTGGCCATGGGGCTACGCCCCGCAGCCGCGCGTCTCCTCGCGGAGGCGCCCGAGGACCTGGTCGCCTGGGCCCGCGCCGTGGTCGAGGAGATTCGCGTTCGCGGCGGCCAGGTTCTCTGGCGGAACGATCCGATGGCTCCCGACTGGGGACCTCTGCGCGATCCCCCCGAGGTACTCTTCCTGCGCGGTTCGCTGGGCGCGGCCGGAGGTGGGAGGGACGGAGGGCGGGCGGTGGCAGTGGTGGGGGCTCGCCAGGCAAACCCGGGCGCGCTCCGCCTTGCGCGACGCCTGGGGCATGCGCTGGCGCGCCGCGGCCATACGGTGGTCTCGGGCGGCGCTTTCGGGGTGGACGCGGCCGCGCACCGGGGCGCGCTGGACGCCGGCGGCAAGACCGTGGCGGTGCTCGGAAGCGGAGTCCTCCTGCCGCAGCCGCGCCGGAATCGGCGGCTCTTCGCCGAGATCCTCGAGGCGAACGGCGGCCTCGCCTCGGAGCTTCCACCGCGGGAGGCGGCTCGGAAGGAGTTCTTCCCGCGCCGCAACCGCCTGGTCGCGGCCCTCTCGCGCGCCGTGATCGTGGTCCAGGCCAGCGAGACCTCCGGCAGCCTGCACACCGCCCGCGCAGCGCTGGAGATGGGGCGCCCGGTCTACGTCGTCGCCGCGCGAGACGCCTCCAACGCGGGCGGACGCCGCCTTCTGGCGGAAGGCGCCTTCGCGGTGGAGGACGAGGGGGATGTCCTCGAGGCGCTGGAGGGCGGCATGCGCCGGCCCGGCGAAGGGCGAGACGAGGTTCAACGGCTCCTGGACGCCCTCGACGGCCCGCCCCAGACCGTGGGCGAACTCGCCTTTCGCCTGGGCATGGATCCGGCGCGGGTCGCCGGGCACGTGGCCCGGCTCTGTCGGCAGGGAAAGGTGGTCTTCTCGGGGCCGGGGCGGATCGCGCTTCGGCAGCTCACCGGATCCGCCGCCCCGCGGGCCGAGGAGGCTTCGGCGGAGGGAGGCCGGTGAGGACGACGTCTTCGAGCTCCTCGTCGATCGCTCCGTCGACCTGGCGGAGCTGGGCGCGGACCGGACCGAGGTCCATCACGGAGAGCGCCGCCAGGGGCAGCCGCTTTTCGTCCGCCGAGATCCACACGTGGATCTCCCGGTTGCGTCGGGGATCGTCCACGCGGTAGGCGCGGCCCTCCAGCCGGTAGGCCTTGAAGACGCCGGCGGGAACCTTGACGGTCTCCACCGCCTTCACCGTCCCGCTCACGCGCCAGTGGTGGCGGATCCCGTAGGCGTCGAAGCAGAGTTCTCGGCCCTCGGCGAGATCCATCGTCCGCAGGGCGTAGAAGGCCGAGAGCGGGTCGAAGGCCTCGTGGACGTGCGAAAAGCGCTTCTTGCCGGCGCGACCGTTGCGCTTGTAGTCCACGGCCATCAACCGCGCGCCCTTCTCCTTTTCGAAGCGGACTTCGGCCGAGCGCTCGTGCGGACCTTCCTGCGTCTCCTCCTGATAGCGGATCGGGCGGAGGGTATCGGCATCGAGCGTGCTGGCGGCCCGGCCTCGGATCGCGCGGATCTTCGAGAAGAACGAGTTGGAGGCGGCCATCGCCCGGACCACCAGTTGGCGGCTGCCGAGGACGTCTCGCGGCGGATGGGCGAGGAGGACGAGCTTGCCCGCCAGCGCCCCCATGACGTCCACGTCGTAGTGGAGGCGCTCGGTATCGCTCCAGGGCCGCTCGGCCGAGGGCGGGAGGGGCTCGCAGGTGGGAAGGGTGGGCACTTCGCCTCCCGGTGCCATGGCGCTCGCGCCCAGTGGGAAGAGGAGTGCTCCGATCGCCAGGAAAACGCTCGTGCGATTGCGCATGAGACCTCCGGTCGGCAATGTAGCACGTGGCGGGTCGTCCACCTAGGAGCGGATCGGCGCACGCGCCGACCGCCTCCGAAGATCCTGACGGCCCGGCCCCCAAGGAAATTCGATTCTCCTCAGAAGTCCACCTCCACCTGGAAGGCGAGGCGGCTACCCCCGCTGGTGGTGCGCAGGGTATCCCTCAGCCGCTGCAGCCATCCGGGGGCAGCTTTGGGGGAGGGCTCGGGCGAGGGAGGGGCGGGCGAGGGTGCCAGCTCGCGCTCCAGGGAAAGGGGGAGGAGCTGGCCGAAGGCGGCGCCCAGGCGGAATCGGCCGATGGGGTAGCGAACGTGGCCGGTCAGGCCGAGCAGGTGGGCGGTCAGCCGCTCCACCGATTCCTCGGCCAGGGCGCGGTCGAGGACGTGGGAGATCAGCGAGACCGCCGAGGGAAGGGTGTGGGCGCGGAGGTACTGCGCGCCCAGGGAGAACTCGAGGCCGCCGGAGGTTCGCCGCGTCCAGGCCAGGCCGATCTGCTGGACCTGGATGGCCGCGCCGCCCTCCAGAAGCAGGCCGAGGTCGGTATCCACGTGGAGAAAGGCCCGCGCCGCCTGGGTCTCCAGCTCGTCGGCGCGGGTGGCGGCGCTCAGCCGGGAGATCACGTGGCGCAGCCGGAGCCGGTCGCGGGGGCCGACGTACCAGTCCGCGCCCCAGAAGAGGCGGAATCGCTCGAGGAGCAGGTCCACGGTGGCGATCTCACCCGTTCCGCCTGCGCTCAGGCGATCCTCGATGCGGTGGCCTTCGCGGTCGGCGCCGGCCCGCAGCGCCAGGCGTTCCCAGGGGCGCGCGCCCACCTCCGCCCAAAATCCCGTCAAACGCCCGGGAAGGAATCCTCCCTGGACCCAGAAGGGGTCGATGGCCAGGCGCAGGCCGAGCTCGGTCGCCGCGCGCTGGAAGTCGAGGGGGAGGTGGACCACCGGCGAGTGGATCCGGGTCGCCACGCCCTGGGGAATGGTGGCGGTCTGCCGGAAGCCCTCGTCCCGGTAGCGAGCCCAGGCGCCGAGGCGATCCGCGAGGGTCCAGCGGCCCTCCAGGTGCCAGCGCGTGGCGCCGTCGAGCCCCTCGGCCCCCGCGGCCAGCGCCACGCCGAAGGGCAGGGCGACGGCCATGCCGAGGAAGGGAAAGGCGCGGTCCTGGCGCAGGCGAAAGAGGGAGCGGCCGTCGCGCACCACCTCCACGCGCGAGTCGAGGTGGTCGGCGGCGGCGAAGAGGCCGAGGCGGACGCCGGCCAGAACGTCGCCGAAGGGCAGGTAGGTCCGCAGGGAAACGCGCCGGTCGGAGGCGCGGCTGCCGGCCCATTCCCCTGCCTTCAACCGCAGGGTGTTTTCCGCGTCGATCGCGAGCAGAGCGAAACCGTCCTCCTCGTCGACGAGGAAGGAGGGGCGGCGAAGGCGCCGGGCTTCGAGCTCCAGGTCGCGAAAGGGCTCCCCGCCGAGGCCCAGCTCCTCGGGCTCGCCGTCCAGAAGGAGGCGGACCACGGGGAAGGCGAGGGCAGGGGGCGCCCAGCCCAGGGCGATCCCCAGGGCGGCCGCCCATAGCCCCCGGCCGCATGCGATCCGCCTCGCCACTCGGGATAGCTTGGGGACCCGGGCGGCGGGCGACGAGAACCCGACAACCCCCGTGACGCGGCCGAGATCGGGCAGCGGTCCCTTCGCTCAGATTCCGCGGGCGCGCGTCAGGTCGGCCACCACCGAGCCGATGACGAAGTCGGCCTCCATGCGGAGGGGGATCTTCCGCTCGTCGTCGGTGAACCAGACGCGGACGTCTCGCTTGGCCTTGAAGTTGCCGTCGAAGCCGAGCTTGATGCGGGTGGCGAGGGCGCGGTAGGAGCCGGCGCCCACCTGGATGGTTTCGATTCCCTCGACCTCGCAGACGAGGTCGAAGACCTTGCTGCCGGTGAAAACGGGCACTCGCTCCACCGAGCCCGGGGCCAGCGGGCGCTGGCGGAGGGCGAGGATGGCGCCGGCGATGTCGTAGCTGCCGGAGGGGATGTCGTACTCGCGGGTGGAGCGCTCGCCGTTCCACTCCTTGTAGCGGACCACCTCGGCCCGGCCGGCATCGTGGTCCAGTCGCGAGCGGCTGCGATGGCGCTTGCCGCGCTCGTCGGCCCAGAAGTCGGCGCCGAGCACCCGACCGGTCTCGGGATCCCACCAGGTGATGAACCGGTCCCGGACCGGGTAGATGGAGTCGAAGACGGAATCCGTCCGCGCCTGGACCACCACCGGCCAGGAGCGCACGCCGTCCCGCTCCGCCCAGGTTCCTACCTGGATCCTCGCCTGCCCGGCCTTCATGCCCAGGGCACGGATCTCGTAGACGAGCTCCTCCCCGGGGCGGAAGGGGAGGGAGGGAGCGGAATCTCGGGCGCCGACCCGCGCCTCCACGTCTTCCTCCACCTTGGCGGCTGCCGTGCCGCCGATGCACACGAGAGCCAAGGGTAGCCACAGCGTTCGAGCGCGCCACCACCTCGCGCCCGGCGCCCAGCGAAGGGCCGTCCTGGAGCCTTTCGGCCGCGATCTTTCGGTCCTTTTCGCCTGCATCCCGGCCTCCTCGCGCCGCGCAATCCCCCGGCCCCGTGCCGGGTTTTGCCTCGGCGCCTGCTGCATTGGACGAGGGGAGGGAACCGATCTTCAATGGCGGACCTTTCCGGGGGACCGGTCGGGCAGCCGCACGCTTGCGACGCGGCGCTCGCGCGCCACAGCTTCGATCGCATGCGCCGGTCGGCTCTCGTCTCGCTCTCGGTCCTCATGGCCTGTCAGGACGTGGCGACCGGCTCGCAGGGATTTTCCGAACCCCGCTACCGCGCCATCGCCGGCGTCTCCATGGGCGCCATCGGAGCCAGTCAGATCGGTTCGCAGAACCCGGAGCTCTTCGACGCCATCGGCGCGCTCGGTGGCCCCCTCGAACCCGAATACTTCCTGTACTACCTGGAGAACCAGCACCTCGGAGGCTTTTGCAGCGTCGAGGAGCTCGAGGCCATCGCGGGCTCCGGCTCTCCCCTCGCCCTCGAGGATCCCGAGAACCTCCCCTGCATGGAAGCGGCCCCGGCACGGCACGAGGCGGTCCTTCCCGAGCGGCGGCAGCGATTCGATCGCTGGATCTTCGGCCGAAACGGCGGGACCTTCGACCGCGACGCCTACCTCGACCTCTTCGAGGACCTCGTCTCCGCCTACGGCAATCCCCTCTATGACGTGGAAGGGGCGCTCCCGCCGGGGCTCTCGGAGGAGGACCTGGCCGATCCGGATTTCTGCGCTTCGCCCCGGGTCCTACCGCCGATTCCGCATCCCACGCGCAACCCCGGGGGACGGTACCCCTCGGTGACCTTCTGCGACGGAGGGACTCCGCGCGCCTTCTGCGCCGAGACGGGTCGGGTGGTGGACCGCTGCCGCGAGCCGGACGTGGAGGCGGCGTGCGCAGACGAGGGGGGCGTCGAATTCGCCACCTCCCGGACCAACCCGAGCCTGTGGGCGGAGAACGCCGCCGCCCTCGAGCCCTGCGCCAAGCGGACCCGACCCGTGCCCTTCGCCCTCGGGGTGGACGTCAACGGCAACGGCCGGCGGGACCTGGGCGAGCCAGTTGCCGTCGCAGCCTCCTTCTCGTCGGACTCGGCTCGTCAGCGCCTCCTCTCCCTCGATCCCGCACGCCTGCTCGCGGTCCGGGGCGAGGCGGGCCGGCGGATGGCCTTCTACCTGGACGCCGGGATCCGCGACGTCTTTCAGTTCGACCTCCACGCCGCGCGTCTATTCGAACGCCTGCGCGAGGGCGCGCCCGGATCCCGTCGCTACGATGGAATCGGTTCCTTTCCCGGATCGCCGGCATCCGAGGACGATTTCCGGCCCCTTCTCCTGGGCCCGGAGGACCTGCCAAAGCGGATGCTCTACCTCTACGGCGATCCGGCGGCCTCGGAGGCGGAGATCGCGCTGGGCGACGGTGACCACGTGGGAACGTCCCGCCAGGTCCTCAACCGCCTCCTGCTCTTTCTCCGCTGGATCTCGCTGCGCTGGTCGGAGCTGCCCGACCCGCCCTCCGACACCTCCTCGTTCTTCTCGCGGGCGCGCTCGCTGCGGTACTTCTCGCCCGCGCTCGGCGCGGAGCGGGATTACGCGGTGATCCTGCCGCCTGGCTACGACGCGCCGGAGAACCGGGAGGTTCGCTACCCGGTTCTCTTTCTCCTCCACGGCTACGGGCAGAAGGCGGCCGGCCCCGGTGGTTTCTGGGAGAGCTTTCTCCTCGTGGACGGCTGGATGGCGGCCGGCGAGATCCGGAAGATGATCCTCGTCTTCGTCTCGGGCCGCTGCTGCCAGACGAATGCCGACACCGGCGAGCTTCGCTGCCTGGAGACCGCCGCCGAGGGTTTCGTGCCCGAGTGCCGCTCCGGCACCTTCTACGCGCGCTCGGCGCGGACCGGCCGCGACTACGCCGGCGCGGTGCTCGACCTGGTCCGACACGTGGACCAGGAGTTCCGCACCCTCTCGACGGATTAGAGTTTACTTTGCCCGCGCAGGCGAGCAGTCTCATGGGTTCATGAGAGGTCGGCCATCCACGGCGGGGCAGGTGCGGTGCGGGGCCCTGATCGCGCTCCTCCTCGTCGGGTTGGCCTGCCGGTGCGAGGCGCCCGAGTCCCGAACGCTCTTCGTCGTCCACGCCGGCGACATGGAAGGGGAACTCCTCCCGCGCGAGGGCGAGGGAGGAATCGCCCGCTTCTCCGCGCTCGTCCGGGCCTTGCGCGACCTCGATCCCGAGCGGACGCTGGTCGTGGCGGCCGGAGATACCTTCATGCCCGGGCCGGCGCTGGGGGTGCGGCTGGAGGGACTTCCGGCGGTGGCGCTCGCGCACCGCGACCTGGCCATCGACGCCTCCGCTCTCGGCAACCACGAGTTCGACGTGGGCGAATCCTTCCTCGACGAGATCCTCGCGGCTTCGCCCTTCCCATTCCTCTCCGCCACGGTCTTCTTCGAGGGCGGCCCGCTCGGCGAGCGCCAGGTCCGGGTGGGGGCGGGACCGACGCCGTGGGCGGAGGAGTCGAGCGGGATGGTTCTCAGCCGAGCCCGGCGCTGCATGGGCCGGCTGGAAAAGACGCGCGACGGCCATGTCTGCCGCGGCTTCGCGGTTGGCCTGGTGGGAGCGACCACCGACCGGCTGGAGACCGTCGCCTCGGTGGTCCCGCGGGCCCGCAGCCTACCGGACCTGGATGCCGTGGTCCGCGCCATCCAGCAGGAGGTGGACCGGCTGGATGCCGAGGGGATCGACATCGTCGTTCTTCTCTCGCATCTGCAAGGGGCGCACCGCGACCTGGAGCTCGTGGAGCGCGGGCTCCGCGGCGTCGACGTGATCGTCTCGGGAGGAGGAGACGATCGTCTGGCGGACCCGGGACACCGGCTCCTGACCCGCGACGAACCCTCTCCGCTCTGCGCGGGCGCCGCGCCCACCTGCTACCCGCTTCGGCGCAGGGCGGCGGACGGCGCACCCGTCCTCGTGGTGGCCACCGACGGCCAGTACCGCTACGTGGGCCGACTGGGACTGGAATTCGACCGGCGGGGGCGGGTGCGCCGCGTCCTTCCCGACTCGGCTCCTTGGCCCGTCGACGACCGCTCCCTGGAGACGCTCGGCGCCGCCCCGGATGCGCGCGCCCGCGCCCTGGAGGAGGAACTGAAGAAGACCTTCGAGCCGGCGCGCGAGGTGGTGGCCCATACGCGGCGCTGGTTGAACGGCGAGCGGGAGGATGCGCGCAACCGCGAGACGAATCTGGGCGTGCTCACCGCCGATTCGCTGGTCCACGCTGCGCGGTCGCGAGGGCTGGCGGCGGACATCGGCCTGCGCAACGGCGGGAGCATCCGGACCTCCATCGGGCCGAGGGAACTCGGGGGAATGGCCGCCCCCATCCATCGTTACGACGTGGATACGAGCTTGCGCTTCGACGACGCGGTGGTGGTGGTCCAGACCACCCATCGTGTGCTCAAGGAGACCCTCGAGGCGGGGCTGCGCGGGGTGGGTACGGGCCGCGGCGGCTTTCCCCACCTCGATTCGAACGCCGTGCTGGTCTTCGACCCCTCGTATCCGGAGCAGGTCCGCGGCGCCGACGGGAGCATCGCCCGGCCGGGCGAAAGGGTGCGCGAGCTCCGCTACCGCCGCGGGGACGGCTCGGTGGTGACCGTGGTCTCGGACGGGCGGCTTGTCGAGCCGGACGCCTCGATCGCCGTGGCCACCCTCGACTACGTGGCGCGCGGGGGCGATGGCTATTTCCCGCGCGATGCCGGCGAGATGGAGATCGCCTTCGTGGGGGAGGAGCCCCTGCGCGAGCGCGCCGCCCTGATCGAATATCTTCGCTCGGAAGCCTGGCAGGAGGGGTTGTCCTACGAGGATCCGCCGCGAAAGGCGCTGGCCGTGGTGGCGGAGGAAGGGCGTCAGTAGCGGAGGCGAAGCGCCAGGTTGGAGACCCAGCCGTCCGCCGGCAAGAGCGGCCCGATCTGGATGGGCAGGCCGAAGAGGAGGCGGAAGGCGAGGGGGCCGGCGAGGAAGTCCACTCCGAAGAGCACGTCGAAAGCCCGGTTTTCCCAGAGCTCGTCCGGGTGCTGGGAGACGCCGCCGAAGTCGGCGCCCGCCACGCCGCGCAGGCCTTCGAAGAGCGCCACGCGCACCAGCCAGTCCAGCGGGAAGCTCAGCTCGAGGTTGGAGACGTAGTAGTAGCGTCCGATCAGGCGGAAGTCGTCGAAGTAGAAGCCGCGGAGGTTGTCGACGCTGGAGACGTAGAACTGCCGGGCGAAGCGGTTCTCGTTGGCGGCGCCGCCCGCGAGCCGGAGCCAGATCGTCGTTCGTCCTCCGAGGTGGACGGTGTGCTGGAGGTCCAGCTCGGTCCAGGTGTGGAAGGCCGCTCCCTCTGCGGCGCGCTCCGGCAGCATGCCTCCACCGAGGACGAGAAAGGCGCTCGACCCGCCGATGGGCCCCACGCGCGGGTGGATGCGCGTGGTGTCGTAGCCGAGGCCGAGGCTGAGCAGCACCTGCGGCTCGATGCCGCCCGTCCTCTGCTCCCACTCGGCGCGCCTTTCGCCGGTGCGGTCGGTGAAGCGATCGCGGCTGACCCCCTCGAGGGTCAGCAAGAGATCCGCCCGACGGAAGCGGTCGAAGGGGTAGGTGATCCCGCCGAGCACGCCGAACTCGCGCTCCAGGTAGAAATCCGGGGCGTCGGGGAAGGCGGGCGTGGCGAAGGTCTGGTCGCGGCGCGGTTGGAAGGTGTGGAAGGCGCCGGCGATCCAGCCGAGGCGGTGGGTGCGATCGATGAAGAGAGCGTGCGCGTCGGTGAAATCCCAGCTGCCGTACATGGCGAGCTGAAGCGCGAGCGTCTTGTCTCGCAGAAGATCCGAGAAGGCGATGCCGCCCACGGCGAAGGATTGCGTCCCCACCGCCAACGCGCCCACGTCCAGGCCGAAATTCTGGAAGGGGCGGTAGTCCGGTGCGTCGTCGGGCAAGGGCAGGCGGGGTAGAGGACGAGGTGCGGGATCGTAGAAGGGATCGATGGGCGGTCGCGGATCGAGCTTGCGGATCGAGGCGGGCGGTACGCGCACCAGTCGGAAGCGCCCGCCGTGGACGAGGATGCCGTAGAGACTTCCGTCCGCTCCGACCGCCGGCGAGCGGATCTGGGTGGGGACGTCGGTGAGCCGGTAGGCCACCCCCTCCTCGACGCGGTGGAGATCCCAGCGGCCGCCGCGGTCCGATGCGAAGAGGAGGCCGTCCGGCGTGGCGATCGGAGACTCCTTGAGGGAGCGGTCCGCGACCACGAGTCGACGGTCGCCGGTTTCGGGATCGAGGAGGTAGATGTTCGTATCCCCCTCCGGCGCCTCGTCGGATACGAGGTAGATGCCCTCCTCGGCCCAGTGCAGCCCGCTCTCGGAGTAGGCGCCGCGGCTGAGCTGGCGGATCTCGGAGAGGCGGCCCTCGGTAGGCAGCACGTAGATCTCCTTGAAGCCGCTCTGGTCGACCGCCGCGAAGGCGATGCGGGTGCCGTCCGGAGAGAAGGCCGGGTAGCCCGCCTCGAGGATGCCCATGCGCACCAGCTCGAAGCTGCGACGGTCCTCGATTCGGTAGGGCTCCTTCGCGTCCTTCGGGTTTCGTTCCAGGCGGGCCACGTGCAGCACGTCGCCCGCGCCGGCGCGCCCGATCCAGGCGATCCGGCCATTGCCCAGGGCGAAGCTGAGGCGGGTGACGAGGTGGAGGGTCTCCAGGCCCGGTCGCGCATCGAGGGCCACGAGCTGATGGCGGCTCGGATCGCGCGCGTCCACGAGGAAGAGCGAGCCGCGCCCCATCTCCCGGTCCACGCCCCGCACCAGGAGCGTCTCTCCGTCCGGCGAGCTGACCACCGCCTCGGGCTCGTAGGGAAGGCCGGATACCAGGGCCAGGCCGGGGATCCGGGTGGAGGCCTGATCGTAGGCTGGCAAGTAGCGGCGCTTCAGCCAGTCGTGAAAGAGATGGTCCACCTCCTCGGCCGAGAGGCCCGTGGCGGTCTCCACCAGCTGGACGAAGCCCAGGCGCTGGTTCGCGGGCTGGGTGGGGTCTCCGCCCATGGCGTGGGTGTTGCGGAGCATCCAGAGGAGGGTTTCGCGGCCGAAGACCGAGCCGAGGAAGGCCACGCGCACCTGGCCCAACTTGTAGGTGTGCACGTAGCCCATGGGGAAGTCGGAGAAGAAGGAGGGGATCAGGTAGCCCATGAAGGGATCCGCCTCGTAGAGCAGATCCCGCGCCCAGGCCTCCGCCTCCGGATCGAGTCCGGGGAGGGCGGGGCCGGCTGCGCCCCGGGGCGGGGGGCCGGGTTTCGCGTCGGGGTCGAGGCCGCCGTAGGCGGCATACTCGGCGAGCCCTTCGATGAACCAGAGGGGGAACCCCCCGAGGTTCGGAACGCCGTCCTGCTCTTCGGCGGCGGAGCGCACGAGCTGGACGGTGAACTCGTGCGCCAGCTCGTGCGCCGAGGTGTGGCGGTACTGCTCCAGATCCCCGAAGAAGGGCAGCGAAAGCGTGAGGTCGGCCGGGCTGGTCACGCCCAGCGTCCCCTCCGAGATGGAGAAGGCGTTGGTCGCCTGGAACTCGAACTGGGTGGCGTAGAGGATGTAGGGGATCACCCGCTCGGGGACGTATTCGAAGGCGGTGGAGAGGCGGACGTACTGGTCGCGGATGATCGCCGCGGCGATCTCGGCGGCGCGCTCCTCGGACTCGTAGTAATAAAGTCGAACACCGGCGCCCGGCAGATGCGGAAGCAGGATCTCCTTGAACTCGAAGCCGTACCAGCGGACGCGGTTCTGGCCGGGCCGGCGCGGGAGGACGTAGACGTCCTCGAGGACGGCGGCGCCGTCCTGCGGCGCGTGCAGCCGCATCCCCGGATGGCCATTGCCTCCCCGTTCCTTGGCGCCAAAGGGAAGGCGGTGGGCCAGGGCGGCGTCGGCGAGAAGCAGCGCCACGAGCGCAGGGAGAAGCGGGATCCTTTTCGCCCACCTCCTCCGGGAAAGCGAAACCGGCACCCGGTTACGCTAGGGAGGCCCGAAGGGCGCGGCAATCGCGGGCGAAAAGCGCGCTCATCCCCTCCGGTGCGCCCCGCTGCGCAGTCTTTCGAGGCATTCGGCCAGTGGCAGGCCGACCACGTTGGTATAGGAGCCGTGGATCTCCCGCACGAAACCCGCGGCGCCACCCTGGATGGCGTAGGCCCCTGCCTTGTCCATCGGCTCGCCGGTCTTCACGTAGGCACGGATCTCCTCCGCGCCCAAGGGGCGGAAGACCACCTCCGTGCTCACGTGGAAGGTCTCGTCCCGGTCTGGCCCGAGCAGGCAGACACCGGTGACGACGCGGTGGGCGCGCCCCGAGAGCAGCTCCAGCATCNTTTCGGCCTCGGCGGGGCTTTTCGGCTTGCCNAGGATGCGGTCGTCCACCGCCACCACCGTATCGGCCGCGAGGACGAGGGAGCCGGGTCGACGCGCGAAGACATCGAATGCCTTGGCCCTCGCCAACCGCATGGCGGCATGCGCGGGATCCTCGCCGGGAACGTGCTCCTCGACCGCGCGCGAGGGCTCGACCTCGAAGTCGAGGCCGGCGGAGGCAAGCAGTTGTTGGCGCCTCGGTGATGCCGATGCGAGAATGAAGCCGCGGATCGATCTGCCAGCCATGGAATCCGACGATCTCCTCCAGCGTCTGCAGCGAACCATCGAGAAGCTCGAGGCCTTCAACGAGATCGGGAAGGTTCTCACCTCGACGCTGGACATTCACGAGGTGCTACGGCGGATCATGGACAAGGTCCAGGAGCTTCTGCAGCCGGTCAACTGGTCGCTGCTTTTGGTCGATCCCCTGACCGAGTCGCTGGTCTTCGAGATCGCCAGGGGCCCGGGCGCGGAGCGGCTGCAGGGCGAGCGGATCGGTCTGGAGGAGGGCATCGCCGGCTGGGTGGTCACGCGGCGCAGGCCGCTCCTCGTGGAGGACGTGCGCAAGGATCCGCGATTCTCCTCGCGCTTCGACGCTGCCACGCTGTTCACCACCCGGTCGATCCTGGCCGTGCCGCTCTGCTTCGGCGAGAGGAGCCTGGGCGTGATCGAGCTGGTGAAGGGACCGAAGGAGGCTCCTTTCACCGAGGAGGACCTGCAAACCCTCGGCACCATCGCCGACTACGCCGCCATCGCCCTGGAAAACGCGTGGAACTTCCAGAAGGTGCAGGAGCTCACCATCCTGGACGAGCACACCGGCCTGTACAACGCCCGCCACCTGGAGCAGGTCTTGGAGTCGGAGGTGAAGCGCGCACGGCGCTTCGACCGGCCGCTTTCGGTGATCTTCTTCGACATCGACCACTTCAAGCTGGTCAACGACCACCACGGACACCAAGTCGGCTCGGCCATCCTCGCCAAGGTCGGAGAGATCCTGCGCAAGACGCTGCGCTCGGTGGACGTTCCCGTCCGCTACGGCGGGGACGAGTTCGTCTGCGTCCTTCCCGAGACCTCCAAGGCCCAGGCGCTCGTCTGGGCGCGCGAGATCCGGGCGGCGCTCCAGCGCCACCCCTACGTTCTGGACGACGGGCGGGAGATCCGGGTGGACGCCTCCTTCGGCGTGGCTTCCTTCCCGGAGGACGCGCAGGCGCCGGACGAACTCCTCCGACGGGCCGACTTCGCCATGTACCGGGTCAAGCAGAACGGGCGCGGCGACGTGGCCGCCGCCTGAGCCGGGGCACCGCAAAAAAAAGAGCCGCGAGCCCGAAGGCTTCGCGGCTCCTTCGCCGGCGATCCGCTCAGTATCCGGCGGCGACCAGGGCGTCGTTGGTCTCGATCTTGGCCTCTTCCTTGAGGCGGTCGACGTAGGCCTGGATGACCTCCATCCGCCGGCTCTCCAGCAGCCTCTCGCGGATCTCGTTGCGCTTGGTCTCGTCGAGCTGGGCCAGATCGGGGCGCTCGCGCCCGAGGACCTCGGCCACCACGAAGGCCTCGTTCACCTCGAAGACCTTCGGGAGCAGGCCGGGGCCCTCCGCGGCCGCCACCTCGCGCACCAGCTCCGAGGCAGCGCCGAGCTGCGGTACCCAGTCGGTGGAGACGAGGAAATTCTCCGCCTTGCCGGGGACCACGGGACCCGCCGGAGCCGCGCCGTCCTCGGGCACCGGGTAGAGCTCGAGGAGCGCGCGGCCCTTCGCTTCCTCGAGGATGGCTTCGGCGCGGGCGCGCGCCACGTCCCGCGTGCGGTCCTTGGCGAGGATCTCGCGGGCGATCTCGCCCTGGACCTCCTCGAGCTTCTTCTCGGTCGGAGGCTGGATCTCGTTGACCTTGATCAGGTGGAAGCCGAAGCGGGTGCGCACCGGCTCGGAGACCTGGCCGACCTCGAGCGCCATGGCGGCGTCCTCGAAGGGCTTGACCATCGAGCCGGGCCCGAAGAGACCGAGGTCGCCTCCCTTCTCGCGCGTGGCCTCGTCCTCGGAGACGCGGCGCGCCACCTCGCCGAAATCGGCGCCCCCTTCGATCTCCTTCCTGGCGGCGAGGATCTTCTCCTCCGCCTTCTTCACCTCGTCCTCGGGTGCGTTCTCGTCGACCTTGACGAGGATGTGCTGGGCGCGGACGCGCTTGGGCGTCTTGTACTTCCACTCCTGCGCCTCGTACTGGTCGGCCACGCGCTTCTTGCCGTCCTCCGAGTCGAGGAAGGTCTTCACGTCCTCGTCGCTGATCTCGACTTCCTTTTCCAGCTCCCGCGGAACCACGCGGACGAAGGCGATGGAGGCGCGATCGTTCTCCCGCAGGTAGGCGGCCTCGACCTCGTCCTCCGTCACCTTGGCCGAGAGGCGAAGCTGGTTGAGCACCTTGCCCACCAGCAGGTCGTCGCGCAGCTCGGCCTCGAAGCGGGCGGGGGAGATGCCGCGCCAGTTGCGAAGGGCGGTGCGGTAGGTCTCGAAGTCGAAGTGGCCGTTCTTCTGGAAGGCGGGCTGCTCGCGGATCGTCTTGGCCACCTCCTCGTCGGTCGTGGCGATCCCCATCCGCTTCGCCTCGCGGATGAGGAGCTTGCGGGTGACCAGCCGGTCGATGGCGGACGACCGGATCCCCATCTGCTGCGCCATCGCGGGGTCGAAGCGATCGCCCATCTGCGCCTGGTACTGCCGATAAAGGTTCTCGTACTCGGAGCGGAAGTCGCGCAGGGAGATCTCTTCACCATCCACCTTCGCGGCCCAGGCGATGGAGCTGCCCGCACCGATGTCGCCGCAGCTCTGTCCACCCGGCCCGAAGTACACGACGAAGACGAGGATGATGACCCCGAAGATCAGATACGTTCCGAAGGAACGGGAGCTGTCCCTGAGTTTGTCGAGCATGGTCTCGCCTTCAGTTGTCCACGGATCCGCCGCCGCCCGTGGCGGCGAAAAGATTGACACCGTAGGAGATGCTTTGGCGTAATGCAAGGCGTTCCTTTCCGATAGGAAACAAGGCCTTGCTCGCCTTTCTCAAGCGTTACCGGGAGCTTTTCCTCGTCGTCGTGCTCCTCCTCCTCCCGCTGGGTACCTGGCTAGCCAACGCCCAGCGCGGGCGAGACCTTTCCGCCTTCGAGAAGTTCTGCCTGGCCGCCACCTCCCCGGTCCGGGACGCGGCCGCCCGCCTGATGGGAGGGATGCTCGAGCTCTGGTACGACTACGTGGATCTTCGCCGCGTCCGCGAGGAGAACAAGATCCTTCGCGAGGCGGTGGCCGAGCTGCAGCAGCGGCTGAACGAGCGGGTCGAGGCGGAGAAGGAAAACGAGCGGCTGCGGGCGCTGGTCGAGTTCTCCCGGTCGGCGAGCGGCCGGATCGTCGCGGCCGAGATCGTGGGCGTCTCTCCCAGCCACCGTCGGGCCATCCTCGTGGCCAAGGGGGAGCGGGACGGCGTGCGCAAGGGAATGCCGGTCTTCACCGCCGAGGGGGTGGTGGGAAAGGTGATCGCCACCTACGCCAACACCTCCGAGGTCCAGCTCATCATCGACCCCGGCTCCGCGGTCGCGGCCCGCGTTCAGCGCAGTCGCGCCCGACTCACCGTTCGCGGCACGGGGGAGGACGAGCACATGCGGCTCGCCCACATCCATCGCACGGCCGACGTCCTCGAGGGCGACGTGATCGTCACCTCGGGCACCGACGGCGTCTTCCCCAAGGGCCTGGTGGTTGGCCGGGTGGGGCGGATCGAGCGCAAACCCTACGGCATGGAGCTGGAGGGCGAGGTGATCCCCGCGGTCGACATCGCCGGCCTGGAGGAGGTACTGATCGCCATCTCGTCGGGCGAGGACGAGGGCCCCACCGCGTGGGCGGGGCCATCTCCAAGGGCCGCGGAGTGAGCCGTTCCTTTCACCGCCTTCCCCCTCGACCCAAGCCGCACGTGCGGCGCGCCATCCTGGGCAGCCTACCCCTCGGTCCCGAGGCCCGCGAAGGTCGGCGTGCCTGGCGTTGCTTGCTCTGGGCACTGATCGCGCTTTTCCTCTTTCAGATCCAGGCGGGTATCAAGCTCCACCTACCGCACCCCTTCATCCGGGTGGACGTGGCTTCGGTCGTGCTCTTCTTCGTCGCCCTGGATCTGGGGGCGATCGAGGGGGTGCTCTCGGCCTTCGCCGTCGGCTTCGTCGCCGACCTCTTCGTCCTCGGGCCGCCGGGCCTTTGCACCTTTCTGGCCGTGGCGCTCTGGACGGGCGCCCACCTGATCCCGCCGCGCGCGTTTCGCTATGGCTGGATCGGGCCGGGCACGCTGGCCTTCGTCTTCTCCCTCGCCTTCCAGGTGGGTATTCTCGGCCTGGAGACGCTGAACCGGCCCTCGTGGGAGGCGCCCGGACCTCTCGCCTGGGCTTCCGTGGTTCCGGTGGCGGCGCTCACCGCCGTCTGCGCGGTCCCGTTTCGATCTCTCCTTCGTCGCCTCGACCGGATGACCTCCGGCGAGGGCTCGCTGCGTGCGCGATGAGACTCCCGGGCAGCGGCAACGTGGATCACGGGCTCCGTCGGCGAATTCTCGTCTACGGGGTGGCCATCGGCCTGGGCCTCTTCGTGCTGCTCGGCCGCATCTGGTACCTGCAGATCCAGCGAGGCGAGGAGTTCTCGGCCAAGAGCTCGGGCAACTTCATCAA
>NICF_comb_assmDRAFT_10000089_pt1 | contig 62424 bp, 90 predicted proteins | sample NewIslPassag4_SG_FD_11279 | JGI IMG/M metagenome (IMG submission 11279)
CCAACCGTACCCATAGGCGCTGGCTTCTATCGGCTCCCGCCGCTCCCCCAAGTGGGGAGTATGCCTGCCGGGTTCATCGGGTTGCCCTCCGCCGGTTCCGTTTTCAACGTCCCTTGCAACTCTAGAATAACACCCATGGGGTTGTAGGTCAATAGGGTTCGAGTGATCTTCTCGAAAAAATTGAGTTTCACGGCGGGGAGCGCCGAACGCGCCCAAACCAGCATCGCAACGGCGTTAGGGCCAAATTGTCGTAATTGCGCGGGGTATTGGTTGTCACAATCGAGTTGGGTATAATGGCCCACGAGGGCCGTACACGCCCGCGGGCCGACGCCCGGCAGGGCCGCCAGGCGGGCAGAGCGGGCCGATCCGCTCCAGCCCTCCTCCGAGGCGCGGCTGGTGGCACCTGGCCGCGACCACGGACGCCGGGCGACGGCCCGACGTGGACAGGACGCAGCACCCGCGCCCCGTGGACACACCTGCATACCGAGAGGCGGATCACGCACAGCGCCGCGACCCCAGCGTCACTACGGAGACGCGAGGGAGCGCGGCGTTTTCGCGCGTGCGCTGCGACCGGAGGGCAGACGGCGCGACGCGAGCCGCACCGCCGACAGGAGCGCCAGCGCGAGCCCGGCGGACGCCATACACGCGCGGACGCCGGGCGACGGCACGCGCACGGGGCGGAGCGCCGGAGCCCCGCGCACGGACGCGGCGGACGAGTGACGCAGGCGACTCGGGAGAGACGGCGGCTCCATCGCTCGAACCGCGCGGGACGAGATACGGAGGAGACGGGCGCAGGAGACGCGCCCGGGGAGAGACGAGGACGCAGCGAGAGACGGGCGCGCGAGGGACGACCCTCTCGCGAGACAGGCGCAGGGCGAGACGACAGGTGACGGACCATCGCGACGACGAGCGCCGACAGCGAGACGACGGCGAGGTCGACGACGAGACGGAGCGAGAGACGCACTCTCGCGAGACAGGCGGGAGTGACGAGGGACGAGAGACGATGGCGAGACTAGCACGGCCGCCGGAGACAGGCGACCACAGAGAGAGGATTTGAGAGAGGAGAGGAGGGGACGCGCGTGGCGGGACAGGACACGCGAAAAAAACGGAGGTACATGCCGCGACCGCTAGTGCTCCCGGCCGACGAGGTGTCCTGGCGACCGACGGGCGATTGGCCCGACGAGGTGCGCGAGTATCTGATCGCGTACGCTAGGACCGGCAGCAGGTCCGGCGCGTGCCGACTCATCGGGCGCGGGACGGACTGGGCGTATCGACTCGAGGAGCAGTACGGTGACCGGCTCACCGAGGCCGAAAACGCGGCGTACATGAGCATCGTCGAGCGCATCGAGCAGACACTCGCCCAGCGCGCCACGGAGGAGCCCGGCATGCCGGGCGTGACGAGTGCGATTTTCCTGTTAAAAGGCGCGCGGCCAGAGAAATACGCCGAGCGGCGCGAGCTGAAACACTCGGGCAACATCGCGGTGGACTGGGTGTCCATGATGCGCGAGGGCGTCGAGGAGGAGCCGGAGGGCGGCTCCTAATTCCGACTAGGGCAATAGTCGGTATTAGACGCCAGATTTCGAGGAGCGGACGCGACCGCGCCATGCCCACGGGGCGACGACTAGACACGGGCGCGAGGGACGCGCCGCTCCTCGATCTTTCGCCCGCTAGGCGCGATGACAGCGACGACCGGGGATAGACGCGAGACCGGGACACCGGGGCGCAGGCTCGACGGCGGCAGGGTCGACCGAGGGGAGCGGGACCGGAGGGCGGTTCTTCTTCCGGCCTGCCTCAGAAATTCTGGCTTTTTCGGAGGCCCCGGCCCGCCCGAATAGTCCACCTCCCCTGCACGTATGACACACCTTAGCGCCGTGCCTCATCTTTTATGGTGAGCTGGCTCGTCATCGCCGACGCCTGCACACATACGACAAATTGCAAAAGGGCCTCTCCTTCGGGAGGGGCTTTTTCTCGTCCTGACAACCGCTCAAGTTTCCCCGCGTTCGGCGCGCGGGGTTATGGGCGACAGCTTTCTCCCTTGGGCTGTCGCCCTTTCTTTATGCCGACAAGGGAGCGAGATCAAGCCAAGGGAGCGATTCGCATGGAGTTCCACGAAGTTGCCAACGTGTTTCCTCCGATGGGCGAAGAGGAGTATCGCCAACTACTTTCCGATATCGAGAAGAACGGCCTGAGAGAACCCATCTGGACGTATCAGGGGAAGATTATCGACGGGCGGCATCGCTATAAAGCGTGCGTCGAGCTCGGCATCGAGCCGCGCTTTCGAGAGTGGGACGGAAACGGATCGCTTGTGCAGTTTGTAGTGTCTCTCAACCTGCACCGAAGACATTTAACGAGCAGCCAGAAAGCGGTTGTGGCACTTGATATTGAGCGGTTGTTGGCCGAAGAAGCTAAGGAGCGACAACGTCGTGCGGCGGCAGAGACTAATGCAAAACTGGGGCGTGGTGAGACGCTTCCGCAAAAAATTGCGGGAGCGTCAAGAGGGGAAGCTAGGGTTCAAGCGGCGGCTATCGTCGGGACCAATCGGCAGTACGTCTCTGACGCGAAACGCATTGCCAAGGAAGCCCCCGAAGTGCTTGAAAGGGTGCGCGAAGGGCGACTTTGCTTGCCCGAGGCGAAGGCCGTGGCCCGGTTGCCAGAGGAAGACCGTGCGACCGTTTTGCGGAAGATCGAGTCGGGGGAAGCCAAGACAGTCAAAGAAGCCAAGCGCGCCTTGGCGGCCGAGAAGAAGGCGATCGTGCCGCTGGCGCCAATGTCCGCTACCAACTACCGTTTGATACACGGTGACTTGGCTCAGGTTCACGCGGAGATTCCGGATAACAGCGTGGATGTGATCATTACCGACCCGCCGTATCTTGAAGAGTGCCTGCATACATATGAGACGCTGGCAAAGGTAGCCGCCAGGGTGTTGAAACCTGGCGGTTCTTGTTTGGCGATGGTTGGGCATCAGTGGTTGCCGCAGGTGCTGGAACTTATGCGCCCGCACCTCGAGTACCACTGGACGCTGGCTTACGTCCAGCCTGGGGCCACGGCCCGGATCTGGAGCAAGAAAATCATCGTGGGCTGGAAACCCGTGCTCTGGTTCACCAAGGGCCGATACGATGGTGATTTTGCATACGATGTAGTGAGGTCCGAAGACAGAGACAAGGAGTACCATGAATGGGGCCAGTCCGAGAGTGGCTTTGCCACGCTCGTTGAGCGTTTCAGCTATCCTGGCGACACCATTCTGGATCCGTTTCTTGGCGGCGGGACAACGGGCGTGGTCGCGTTGCGTTTGGGGCGGCGCTTCGTTGGCATCGACATTGACGCCACAGCCATTGAAACAACACGACGGCGGTTGGCCGAGATCCAAGGTGTTGCATAATGGGTTGGGAACAGCGCCGCGGCGGCCATGATGCCGTCATGGAAGAATTCGACGCGTGGCTGGCGATGATGGGCTTCCTGGTCTTTGATGGCGGCATAGAAGTCAAACCCGAGCTGGCCGAACTTCTGCGAACTCGTTATGACCCCACTTCGCGTATGTTACGCTATCGGCCGGACAGGATCCTGGTGGACGAAGCGGCAGGCAGCTTGTTACTTGAGTACAAAACGGAGTCGGGGCGCTATCCCAACTTTGCCATAGAGATTGACTCGTATGCTGCGGCTTGTCAGTGGGCACGAGCAGGGGCGGCGGTGTTCTATATCTTCCATGCGCCTGGCGTTGTGCGCGCTTGCTGGAGCAACGAGATTCAGTTCGACACCATTTTCGTGCCCGACCGCTGGAGCGAAGATGTTGTGGACAGGATGGCGAGGGAGTGGCCCGACAAGAACATCAAGCGTTCAAGATGGGGTGCCGGTGCCAGCGGCACCCCTTACTTCTTGGTGCCGAAAGAGGCACCATATCTCAAGCCATTACAAGGCTTCATTGAGCACGAAGTCCGTTCCTGCTGTTCGATGGTAGGTTGAAAGCCGTCCCCACGGGCGGCTTTTTCGCGTGAGGTGGTACGATGCCGACCTGGACGCTCTATGAGGGCGACTGCATCGAAGTGATGAAGGGTTTGCCCCAGGATAGTGTCGATGCGGTTGTTACGTCGCCGCCTTACGCGATGCAACGGGTGAAGCTATACGGCGGCATTCCAGAAAGCGATTACCCCGCGTGGACAGTCGCATGGATGGAACAAGTGCGCCGCATTTTGAAGCCGCATGGGAGCGTGCTCATCAACATTCGGGAGCACATTCGCAACGGCGAGATGTCGGACTACGTGCACCGGACCCGTTTGGCGCTGCGTGAGGCGGGGTGGATCGAATGCGATGAGTTGATTTGGGTGAAGCCTGACGCGCCTCCTGTTGGACACCCTGGCCGTCCACGCCGCTCGTGGGAACGCATTTTGTGGTTTGCGAAGGAAAGACGACCCTGGTGCGACCCTAAAGCAAATGGCATACCTTCAAAGTGGATCGGCGCGAATACCAGGAGCAAAGCGTGGCTCAAGTGGCTCAGTGGAAATGCCGAGTATTCGGAGGGTATCGCCCGATGCCGGGACTTGGTTTCTCTTCCAGTATGCGAAACTGACTCCCGCGGCCATCCCGCGGCATACCCTCGTGACTTGGCCGCTTGGATGATCCGCCTCGTGACGCCACCCGGAGGCACAGTCCTCGACCCCTTCGCAGGCTCCGGCACAACCCTCCTGGCAGCGATCCAGGAGGGTTTTTCGTGTATCGGGATCGAGCGTGAGCCGGAGTATTGCGAGATCATCCGTCGCCGGATGGCGGAGGTTCAACCCGCCCTGCCGTTGGAGGTGTCATAGGTGGCAAAGCCGCGCGCCAACACGGAACAGCAAGTGGGCTCAACCCTCTCCTGCACCCGCGCCGCGCTCCCGTGCGGCCGCACGATCACCGTCACCCCGCGCCGTCCGGGCGCGTTTCAGCTTTACCGTCCGCTCGGGGAAGAGTGCGAGGGCTGCACCGTCGAGCTTGAACGCTGGCACGGTGCCCCCTTTCGACCGGAGTATACGAAAGAGTGGCCCACGGGCGCGCATGTGGGGCCAATTTGTAGACCGTGGGCATACAAGGAGGCGTGATGCATGATCCAAGACGTAATCGACGATAAAGTAACGAGAGCTAAGGCGATATTACGAACCGCACAAGAGAACCCGGCATGGTGGTGTGAAAAGGCGCTTGGCGTGACGCCAACTGATTTCGAACGTTTCTGCCTGGATAGTTGGAAGTCGGCCAAATCCCTGTCCTTTCGGCAGACAATCCCGCTCGGAGAAAGGCAAAGGGCCGCTGCTTTGATGCTTATGGCGTTCTTGCACCTTTGGCAAGACGCATTGGTAATCACGCTGGCTCCCAACAAGAGATTGCTAGGGACCGGACTTTGGCCGGAGGTGGAATCTCTTTACCGCGGCCAGAGGATCAACCTCGGTTCGATCATGGGGCCATACGAAGTAAGGTGTGGGCCAACCTGGTTTGCTAGGGGATTCGGCGGGGATAATCCGGCCCTACTCCAAGGATTCGTCCCGTCCGGTGACCATGTGTTGGTGATCGTCGAAAACGCAGCAAACGTTGATGCGAGGTCACTCGAACTCATGCGGGCCTTGACGGCGATTTCTCCGCATGGCTACTTCGTCGAAGTGTCCTGAAGGGCAAGGAGGCTAAGATTTGAACCGCATTTGTCTCATCGGTCGCCTTGTGGCCGATCCACAGTTGAGGTATTCGAGTTCCGGGACCGCTGTAACCACCTTCCGCATCGCAGTCGACCGCCCCTTCACCGCCAAGAATGGGGAGAAGGAGGCCGACTTCATCGACTGCATCGCATTCCGTAAGCTCGGAGAAGTCGTCGCCAACAACCTCGCCAAAGGCCGGCTCGTTGGCGTTGACGGGCGGCTCCAGATACGCGAGTACGAGCACCAGGGGCAACGTCGGCGCGTCGCGGAGGTCGTCGCCGATACGGTGCAGTTCCTCGACAGGTCGAAGGAAGAGTCGTCGCCTTCTGGGCGAGGAACGAGGCGGCAGCAGGATGACGACGATGGGTTCAAACCCGACGACGTACCGTTCTAGCGCACAGGGCCTCGCCTTCGGGCGGGGCCTTTTCGCGCCCTAAGGAAGGAGGTGCCGCATGCCAAGCGTCAAGCTCGACAAGCCCATCCCGATCAACCCGGCTAAGAACATCGGCAGGCCGCCGAAGCCTTCTACGATCATCCGCTATTACCAGGCGAACCCCGACAAGTGGCTGGAGAACGCCTTCGGCGTGCAGCTTTGGGAGAAACAGCGCGAGATTCTGCACGACGTATGGAACAACCGTTACGTGGCGGTGCGGTCATGCTATGCAAGCGGGAAATGCCTAGCCGAAGACGAACTGGTCATGCTGTTGGACGGAACCATGGTCGAGGCTCGCGATCTGGTTGGCAGGCAATTCGACGTTTTAGCTTTCGACGAGAGGACCAAATCTCTGGTGCCGGCGAGAGCGTTTGCCACGGACAATGGTCACGAGGACGTGTGGAGGGTAACGACGGCAAGCGGTCGTTCCGTAGTTAGAACGGGCAACCACCCGTTCTACGCAGTTCCTTATCGCAAGAACTCATATATCAGCGGAACTCGAAGTGAACCCTGCGGCGAACCTGTTTGGGTGAAGGTCAACGATTTGAAAAAGAACCACGCGATTCTGGCTCCCAAATCTCTTCCGGTTCTTGCCGTGGACCGGCAACCCGAAGATCACGTCAAGTTGGCTGCTTATCTTCTCGGCGACGGCGGTTTGACCACACCAACCATGACGTTTACACAGATGCCAGGGCCCGTCCTGGATGAGTTCTTGGAGATCGTCAAACGTTTGGGTTGTGAGACCATCCCCGTCACAAGCAATGAGCTGGGGCTGCGCATCGCGGGACGGAAAAAGGAGAATGGGGAACGATACGCAGCACAGCATCATACGAACTGGATCTTGAATCTGGCACGCGAATGGGGCATTTGGGGGAAACGAGCCAACGAGAAGCGGTTCCCGTCTTGGGTTTGGAGACTGCCAGACGACCAAATGGCGTTGTTTTTGAATCGGTTGTTCGCCTGCGACGGATGGGCGTATGCGAGAGAAAGAGACCTCTCTAGGCCCAAGACAGGCCACTTCACACAGATTGGGATCGCTTTGGCGTCGAAGGGAATGATCCAAGACATTGCTTGGGCGATGTGGCGGCTAGGCATTTGGGGTGTTGTTCGGCATCGCAAAGTGGCTGGCAAGTACGATGCTTGGGAGTGGTCCTGCAATCGGGCGGAGGACATCGTACGTTTCGCGGAGGTTGTTAGCATCTTCGGCAAGGAGCAAGCTCTTGAACACTGTGTTTGCGCTGCGACAAAGAAGAAGCAGAGAACCCGGTGGCTCGATCATCACGCTCCTGATGGCTTCGTTTGGGACCCGGTTAAGAAGGTCGAATTTGTAGGCAAGCGCCGGACTGTGTGCATCACGGTGCCGGGTTACGAAACGTTTGTGACCATGTTGGTTGAACACAACAGTTTCCTCGCTGCAAGCGCGGCGATGGCGTGGTCGCACCTCTTCAAAGACAGCATCGTTCTGACGACGGCCCGCTCGTTCCGGCAGGTTCGGGCCAACGTCTGGCAGGTGATCCATCAGCTCAAAGAACAGGCGCGCATCCCATTGGGTTCGGAGTTCTTGCAAACAGAGATTCGTCTTGGACCGGGATGGTACGCTCTTGGCTTTGCGACGGACGACCCTGGCACGATCCAGGGTATTCACGCGAAGTCGGGCCGTATCCTCATCATCGTGGACGAGTCGGCTGAGGTGGACGCCGCGATTCACGAACGCCTGCTTGCGCTCATGACATCGGAGCACGCCCACATCCTGCATATCGGGAACCCCCTGGAGGTCGGCACCGTCTTCCACAGCTACTTCTCCGACCCCAAGTACGTGACGCATCGGATCAGCGCGTTCGATACGCCGAACGTCAAAGAGGGCCGGGAAGTCATCCCTGGTCTCGTCTCCAAGCAGTGGGTGGAGGAACGCCGCCAGGAATGGGGCGAGGACAGCCCGCTTTGGTACTCGCAGGTGTTGGGCGAGTTCCCGCCGACCGGGAACGACACGCTCATTCCGCTCTCTTGGGTGCGGGCGGCGCAGGAGCGGTGGCATGACATGGCTCCAAGTGGCCGGGAAGTGGCGGGCGTGGACATTTCGAGGTACGGAAACGCCGAGAGTGTTTGCTGCATCATTTCGGGCCGCTTCGTGCATCCGCTCAAAACATGGTCGCAGGCGTCCACGTCGGAGTCTGTCGGTTACATCCGCACCTACGCCGCGGGAGCGAAGATCATCCGCATTGACGACATTGGCGTAGGCGGAGGCGTGGTGGACCAGGCGCGCCAGGAAGGCTTGCCGGTGGTCGGCGTCAACGTTCAGGTGAAGTCGTCGAAGCCCGATAAGTTCTTCAACCTGCGGTCGGAGCTGTACTGGAACCTGCGGGAGTTGCTAAACCCCGAGAATCCGAATGCGCTGGCGCTGCCGCCGGACGATAAGTTGGCGGCGCAGTTGAGTTCGATCCGGTACAAAATTATCGACAGCGGCGGTCGCATCCAGGTTGAATCCAAGGATCAAATGAGGAGCCGCGGTTTGAAAAGTCCCGACCGCGCGGATGCCTTGTGTCTTGCGGCGGCAGGGACGATAGCAGGAGGTTTGACAGTCGCGCCGGTGATGATTGGTGTCGGGAGTTCCTATTGGAGCCAACTTTGACCTCGAATTGTGTAAAATTGTGCAGGGTATAGGTTAATGCGAACGGATGTGCTATAATTGCCGTGAAGACGTACGTCCAGTACGAAACGGAACGGAACGTTCGGGCATCACCGAACGTTCCGCTTTTCTTTTGCCCGGGAGGAGGGGCGATTCCTTGAGTCAAGCAATTGAAAAGCAGGACGCCCCTTCGGGCTCGGTATTCACCGAACTCGGAAGCACCGGGCTGAAAGTTTCGGGCGGCCAGGTCATCGAGGACTTTCTGCCGCAACTTAGGACGCTCCAGCAGCGGGTACGGGTATACGAGGAGATGCGCTCCGACCCCACGGTGGGTGCGGTGCTGTTTGCCATTGAACAATTCGTCCGCGGGGCGTCGTGGGCTGTGGAGGCGGCGGGGGAGTCGGACCAGGAGAAGCGCGACGCCGACTTCTTGCGAGAGATTGTGCACGGCATGTCGCACACTTGGTCTGATTTTGTGAACGAGGCCCTGACAATGCTTCCTTTCGGTTTCTCGGTCGCCGAAATCTGCTACAAGCGGGCACCGGACGGATCGATTCGATGGAAGAAGCTCCCCTTTAGAGCGCAGGAAACGATTTGGGAGTGGCTTTTTGACGAAGAAGGCGGCATCAAGGGGATCAAACAGAGTGCCGATTGGGCGCAAGGCAGGGCGGGATTTGTCGAAATCCCGATTGAGAAACTGCTACTTTTTCGTACCACGAGCAACAAAGGTAATCCCGAGGGCCGTAGTGTGCTCCGGTCGGCATACAAACCGTGGTACTACAAAAAGCGCATCGAAATTATCGAGGCCATCGGAATCGAGCGGGATCTAGCAGGCTATCCGACGCTCTACGTCCCCGACGAGATTTTCATGGACAACGAAGAGGCAAAATCTAAGCTACAACTAGCCATCGAGATTGTGACCCGCATCCGAAAAGATGAGAACATGGGTGCGGTCATGCCCGCGTCGTGGAAACAGGCGGGCGGGCTTCAACTCCTCTCATCCGAAGGCTCGAAGACGATGGACACCGAGCGGGTGATTCAGCGTTACGACGCCCGGATCGCCATGTCGGTCCTCTCCGACATCATCCTGATGGGACACGAGAACGCGGGATCCTACGCCTTGGCCGAAGTGAAGCGAAGTCTTCTTGGGCAGGCGATGATGACGTGGCTTGACATCATCGCCGAGGTGGTGAACCGCTACGCCGTGCCGCGGCTGTTTGCGCTCAACGGACGCGACCTGCCGCGCGAGCGCCTGCCCCGTTTCGTCCACGGCCCTGTGGTCAACGTCGATCCGAAGACACTGGCCGACATCATCTTCCGGCTGGCGGGTGTGGACGCGCTCAGGACCGACCCTGAACTTCGCAAGTTCCTGCGTAAGTTCCTGGGGCTTCCCGAGGCGGAGTCGGACGAGATCGAGGAGTCGCAGGCGCTCTTGGAAGCCCGAGAACGAGACGCCATCGGCAGGGCTTTGGCCGGGAGGCGCGACAATGAGACACGCCCACCTGCACTTTGAGGACGTGCTGAAGCAGGAGGACGGGATCGCCCGCCTCGCTGACGCATTTCTTGCGAAGCAGGCGCTTCGCCCAGAACCTGCGTGGTATGCCGACCTCTTGGAGGAGCACCAGGCGGAAATCTCCGTCGCGGTGCTCCTTTGGTTTTCCGAGGTGCAGGATGCTTTGGCGGCTCGGGATTGGTTCGAATGGACTGATCCGTTCCTGTGGATCGCGCTCGAAGAAAGGCTTGCAGCGCTCCTTGCGCCCCGGCTACGGGAAGCTGCACGCGCCTCTGCTCGTCGCCAAGCCGTCGAAGAAGACGAACCGATCGCGCTCCGCCAAGCCGACCTCGAGATTGCATTGTGGGCGGGGTCCGAGGCCGCAAGGCAGGCACGTCTCATTGCCGAGGAAACGCGGCTTGCCGTGATCGAGTCGATGATGGCGCTCACCGATGCAGGGGCGGCGGAGACTCGGACGTTCAACGCTCTCCTCGGCTCCGGCCTGTTCGCCTTGAACCGACGTTTCGCCAGGGCCGTGGTTCGCCCCCTCCTTGTGGATGCGACGGAAGGGATCGCCGAGGCCGTTGAAAACGCCCGCCGCCTGCTCGACGTGCGCCGCGTGATGATCGAGGAGCAAAACGCCGTGTCGAGCGTACTCCAAGGCGCGCTTATTGCGGGCCTTCTGTGGGAACGGGACGGCAAGCTCGTCACCAAGACGTTCTTGACACAGGCGGACGAGAGGGTCTGTCCCCGTTGCGCCTCGATCCACGGGCAGGAACTCCCGCTACGTGGTCTGTTTGCCACGGAGGAAGGCGACTTGGTGAACGGGCCTCCTTTGCATCCACTGTGCCGATGCTTCCTGCGCGTTTCGGTGCGTCCCCTTGAAAACGGCCTGCTTGTTGCCTAGAGGGAGGTGATGCCTATTGCCGTATGAGCGAAACGCCGACATTCCGAAGCCCGTCCGCGATGCGCTCCCTGCGGAAGCCCAAACGGTTTGGCGCAAAGCGTTCAACTCCATCGAAGCGGATACGGGCGACGAATCACGCGCGGCGGCAGGAGCATGGGCAGCGGTGCAACGCGCCGGTTGGACGAAGAACGAGGACGGGAAGTGGGTGAAGGTGACGAAACAGGGCCGATTCATCGCCAAGAGCGACAAGAAGCATTACACCCTTGGCATCGTCTACGAACCCGACGAGGTGGATACCCAAGGCGACTTTACCGACGCCGCCGAGATCGAGAAGGCATGCTGGAACTTCATGCGCCGGCTGCAAGGACAGGACGCTTTGACCAAGACCGCCTTGCGGGTGCTCGAAGAGGTTGTGAAGGCCGCGGAAAGCGGCAAGAGCTTGCGCCTTGACATCACCGACGCCTACGAAGAGGTGACGAAGCGCGGCCTGAACGACATGCACGTTTCGAGTGAGGACGACGAGAACCTCGGCACCATCGTCGAGTGTTACATTGCGCCGGCCGACTTCGAGATCAACGGCGAGACGGTGAAGAAGGGCACCTGGCTTCTCGGGGTGGTATGGAATCCCGATTACTTTGCCAAGATCGAGAAGGGCGAGCGCACGGGTTTGAGCCTCGAAGGAACGGCCGTGCGCGTGGAGGTGAATGAAATTGCCTAGGAAGCTGGTGGATTTAGAGGTTCACGCGGTCGCTGGCGTCGACAAAGCGGCGAACCGCAGGCGATTTTTGGTAGTCAAGCGGGCCGAAGAATCGGAAGATGCGACAACCGCCGACCACGATGGTATCGCAAATGAAAAAGACCAATCCATCCTGAAGGCCGCTTGGAGCATCATCGCAAAGCACTTGGGACTTAGCGCCAAGGACGCGACGGTGCAGGAAGCCTCGCGGATCATTGAAGCGCTTCCCGAGGCCAAGGAGAAAGGAGACACGAACATGGCACAGACCGGAACGCAGAACGTTGACCTGGACGCCATTCTGAAGGACGCGTCCGATGAGGTGAAGGCCGCGGTCAAGGCCGCTTTCGCCAAGCAGGAAGAAAAGCTGGCCGAGCTTCAGAAGCAAGTGGACGAACTCTCGAAGAAGGGTGAGGGTAACGCCGACGACATCAACAAGGCCGACCTCCCCGAGCACGTCCGCAAGCGCCTGGAGGATCTGGAGAAGAGGGCGAAGGAAGCCGAGGAGATCGCCAAGGCCGAGCGAGAGGCGCGCGTGAGGGCGGAAATCCGCAAGCGCGCCGAGGGCTATGCCAACGTCGGCGAGGTCGAGAAGATCGCCGAGGCCATCTACAAGGCCCAGAGCGTGTCGGCTGAGTTCGCGGAGCAGCTTGAGACGCTGTTGAAGAGTGCCCACGAGCGGATCGAGAAGGGTGATCTCTTCAAGGAGTTTGGTTCGGGAGCCGGTGACAGCGCCTCCACGGCCTGGGGCAAGATCGAAGCCGCGGCCGCCGAGATCATGAAGGCGACCCCCTCCATGACTCGTCCGCAGGCTATCGCGAAGGCGTTGGAAGCGAATCCGGAACTTGAGAAGGCATACTACGAGGAGGTGCGTCGGTAATGGCGACTGAAGGGCGTCAGGACCTTTGGAGTTTCAGGGCCGCCGCGGACCTGAGCGCCAAGCAGTACCATATCGTGAAGCTCGACGCGAACGGGGAACTGGTTCTTGCAGGTGCGGGCGACGAGGGGTTCGTCCTCGCGGACGATCCCAAGAGCGGCGAGTATGGCAGCGTTGTCGTCTCAGGGATCACGAAGGTCGTCGCAGGAACCGCCATCGCAGCGGGAGCGTATCTTTCGTCCGATGCGAACGGCAAGGCGGTTCCTGCGACCGAAACAAACGTGACCGGAGGGACGACCGGCACGCACATCATCGGCCAGGCGCTTTCGTCCGCCTCCGGTGCGAATGAACTCGTGACCGTGGTTGTTGCACGCGGCCTGGCGTAACGAGAAAAAACCTAGAAAACCATGGGTGACGGCCCTTCCCGGCCGTTTTTTATTGCCCGAAAACGAAAGGAAGGATGAACGATGCCTCAGCCGACTCCGGCACAGATGCATGTGGATCGCTACCTGACAAACCTGTCGGTGGCGTTTGTCCAACAATCTCGCAACTTCGTGGCCGACAAGGTGTTCCCGGTCGTTCCGGTCGCAAAACAGAGTGATCTCTACCCCGTCTACGACCGAGGGTACTTCTTCCGGGACGAGATGCGTCCCCGTCCTCTCGGTGGCGAAGCGGCCAAGGCTGGTTACAAGGTGACGAACCAGCGTTACCACTGCGAGGAATTCGCCCTCGCCCACACCATCGACGACCGGGTGCGGGCCAATGCTGACCAACCCCTGAACCCCGACCGGGCGGGGATGCGGCTTCTCACGACCCAGGCGATGATCCACCGGGATCGAGACTGGTCGAGCAAATACTTCAAGACAGGTGTGTGGACGACAGACCTGACGGGTGTTGCGTCGAACCCAACCGGCAATCAGTTCCTCCAGTTCGACCAGAGTGGTTCGGACCCCATCGGCGTCGTCGATGCGGAGAAAGACCGGATCGCCGAGACCACCGGGTATGAGCCGAACGTCCTGGTGATTGGCCGGAAGGTCTACCGGACGCTCCGCAACCACCCCGACATCATCGACCGGGTGAAGTACACGCAGCGGGGAGTGATCGACACCGAGATTCTCGCCTCGCTGTTCGGCGTGGAGAGAGTCGTCGTCCCCGGTTCCGTGCAGAACACGGCGGTGGAAGGCGCGGCGGACAACTTCTCATTCATCGTCGCTTCCGACGACATGCTCCTGGTCTACGCCGCTCCCGAGCCCGCCCTTGAGCAACCGTCCGGCGGCTACATCTTCGCTTGGACGGGCCTCATCCCCGGAGAGACAAACGCTTTCGGCGGCGTGATCCAACGCATGAGGGATGAGAAGGCCCACTCCGATCACTTGGAGATCCGGGTTGCCTACGACATGCACGTCGTGGCTCCCGACCTTGGGGTCTTCTTCGATTCTTGTGTCGCTTAATGCGGGGTGATGACATGGCTTACGTCGCAGTCCATCGTCTCAAGTGGGGCGATGGCTGGATCGAACCGGGCGAGGCGGTGCCGGAGGGGGATCCGGGGCGTAACTATGCCCACCTGCTTCGCCTAGGGATGATCGAGAGGGTCGATGCTCCTGCGGCCACACCCTCATACGCGATCAGATTCGAAGAGGGCGAAGTCGATTGGGAGGAGCTGTCCAAACGATACCACAAGGCGTTTGGGCGCTACGAGATCCCCGGCATCGGGGTCGTCCAAGGGAAAGAGGCGGCGATTGAGGCGCTGAAGCAACAAGCGAATCAACAGAGCCCGGAGGGGTGATCGCATGGCGTTTGCCACTCCCAGTGTTGACAACGTGCGCGAAGAACTCGGATCCCCCTCCACGGACGACCTCTCGGACGAGACGATTCAGCGCTTGATCGACGAGGAAGGGACGCTTTTCGGCGCGGCCTTCCGGGGCGCGGAGATCCTCGCCCGGAAGTACGCGTTCAAAGCCGACCTAGCCGTGGGCGACTACCGCGAAGACTTCTCGGCCATCGCCAAGCGGTGGCAGGAGCTGGCCGCGGAACTGCGCCGCAAGGTCGCTCTCTACGGGGCGAAGCCATACGCCGGCGGTATCTCGAAGTCGGACAAGAAACGGATCGAGTCCGACACCGACAGGCCCGAACCGGATTTCCGCAGGGGCATGTGGGACAACAATTACACCTGACGGATCGAGGTGAGATGCCGTGCCGTTCGAAGACGCTCTGAACACCCTCGTCTCCATCGGCAAACTCACCGAGACGCAGGACCCGAGTACCGGCGACCTCGTAACGGCGTGGACCACCTCGTATGAGGCGAGAGCTTATCGACGTACCCTGCGCGGCTTGCAGCGTATGAGCGCCGACACATCGCAGGTGTTCGCCACGGATCGCCTCTACATGCCCTTGGTCGATCTCGCGGGCAACCCGATGGCGCTCGATGAGACCATGGAGGCGGTCGAGGCGGTTCCGTTCGACTACAGTACGCAAAAAGACCTGCCTCGTTACCGCTTCAAACTCGTTAGCAAGCCGCACAACCATCACTACGAGGTCGATGCACTGCGGATCGGCCCAGGGGGGAGCTAAGGTGTCCAAGGCGACATTCAAGAGCAACCTCGCGGCGGCGCAGGCGCACTTCATCGAGAAGATCACGGCAGGGATGCTGGCGGCGCAAGAAGAGTATGCGCGGGACATGAAGGTGACGCTCTCCCAAGAACCGCATGGGCGCTACTACAAGAACGCGGGCACGCCGTTCTGGTACGAAGTGAGCGGTCCCGGCCCTGGCGTGCATCGCGCTTCGGCGCCGGGTGAACCACCCGCAGCCCTGTCGGGATTCTTACGCGACTCGATCGACTCGGGCGTCGTGTCGGTGACGAGAACGCAATATAAGGGCGCGGTGTCGACCGGAGCACCATATGCGGCCGTTCTGGAGTTCGGAGGCGAGGAATCAGAGGGAAAGGTCATCGAACCGCGTCCCGCGTGGCTTCCGACGCTCCTATTCAACCGGAAGAAGTACCTGGAAGCTATTCAACGGCGCGTAGGGAGGTGATGCGTAGGTGTCGCTTTGGACGCCGCTTCAATCGGCGATCTTTCAGCGCCTTACGCAACATGCCGCGTTCCAAAGCTCGGGAGCGACGGCCTACTATGTCTCCGACATCCCCGCAAACGCCGTATACCCCTACGTCGCATCACCCGGCGATTCTCTATCGCAGCCGTGGTATACCATGTCGGACTCCAAGGGAGAAGAACTCCTGTGGAGCTTCCATGTCTGGTGCGACAAGGACCACGGCGGGGCGGCAAAGACGCGGGTGGTTGGCGATGCCGTGATGGAAGCGATGGACGATGCGTTGGTTGTGGTGGCAGGATACCGGACGCTCATGTTCCGGCGCATCCTTTCGACCCAGCCGATGCGCCAAGAGGGCGATCCAAACCTGTTTCAACAGGTCATCCGTTATCGGGTGATCTTAGAGAAGGCGTAGTCAGAAACAAGGAACCAAAGGTGCGTAACGCGGCTCAGGCTCATGCTTGGGCCGCTTTTCGCGCGCGAACAAAGGAGGAGGAAGAACATGGGCACTCCGGCCTATCAGAAGAAAGTGAAGGTCAGCACGGATGGCATTGCGTGGAACGACCTGCCCGCGACTACGTCATCCATGAACCACGGGGGCGACCTCCTGGACGACACGGAACTCGCGACGAACGCGGGATATCGGAGCCGCATCTACGGGCTTCGGGATTGGAGCGTCTCTGCGACCTGCAACTGGAAGAGCGGGGATGCGGCGCTGACGGCGGTTCGAAACGCGTGGCTGAATCGCACGGACCTCTTCGTTCAGTACCTTCCCGACGGCCAGGTGGCGAACGGCTTCGAAGGCCCCGTCCGCGTCGAGACGTTCAACATGTCGGGCGACGTTGGAGGACTCGAAACCGTCGAGATCAGCCTGCAAGCGGCGGGACCGTTGGGTCCGGCGTCGTAAGGAGGGGTGAGCGATGGGCTCCCCTGGATGGAAGGCGACCGTCAAGCGAAGCGGCACGTCCACCCAATTCACGGACGAAGCCGCTTCGCTTGTTTCGGGGAAGACGTATCAAATCGACGATGAGACAAAGCAGGTGTGGGACCGAGAACAACCCGTCACAGTCAAGGATAACGGCGTTTTGGTGGATAGCTCTAACATCGAGTTCATTGACTACCTCTTCGGCAAGGTGACGTTCACCGCCGGGTATACGGTGACGGGGCCAGTCACTGTGAGCGGGAGCTACCTTCCGATGCAAGCGGTGGCGGGGGCGAACGCCTACAACCTGAACCATACGGGCGACCTTCTCGACGACACCGACTTCGAGGGAGCGCAGGCAAACGGGGGCTACCGGACGCGCCTCTACGGCCTTCGGGACGTGTCGGCGTCGATTACGCGATGGGACGATCTATCGAAGACGTTCGCCGACATCATCAAGAACCGAAGCGTCGTGGTCATCGAAATCCGCCCTGGAGGTGGGCCAGACGTATTCCGGGCGTTCATGGTCGCTGAGAGCGCAAACGAATCCGGCGACGTAGCGGCTCTGGAGTCCGAGGAAATCAGCTTCCAACTCGATGGTGAAGGCGTCGGCAAGGCGTTTAGTTGGGATACGGAAAGCTAAGGAGGTTCGTTATGGCTGCCAAGGAGCAGAGTTTGCGAGATAGGCTGCGTGCCAAGACCCTCGGTGCGGGTGGAAAGCGCAAAGAAGAAATCGTGGAGATCGACGGCGAGACGTTTATCGTGCGACAGCCCACAGTGGCCCAACGAAGCGACATCCTGAAGCGGAGCAAAGCGAACACCGGCGACACCGAGCGCGTCGACATCGGCGAGATGCAGGTGTGGGCGGTGATTCACTGCACCTACACTCCCGAAGGGGAGCAGGTGTTCGAGGAAGCGGACTATGACGCCCTCAAGAATCAGCCGACCGGCGGGTTCGTCGACCAACTCGGTGCGGCGGCGCTTAGGCTCATGAACGTCGCGGCGGTGGATGCAAAAAACTCCGAACCGACCACGAACGCCAACTCCTCTTCCGAATAGCGAAGGAGACGGGCACGTGGGACGTGGACGGCATGGCCGAGCGCATGTCCACATCCCTCATGTTTGAGTGGGCCGAGTGGTTCCAGATGGAGCACGAAGCCGAGAAGAAAGCGCTCGAAAAGGCCAAAAGCAAGCCGAGAAGGCGGTAACGATCAAGCCCCGGCAAGGGGCTTTTCCCTTTTGATTTGAGGAGGTGACCCTGGTGCCTGGAGAGAGCGTCAGTTTGGGTGCGGCGCACGTCCAATTCACTGGGGATTTCGCCGCCTTCATGGATGGGATGCGCCACGTTGTGAAGGTGGCCGTCGAGACGACCACCACGATCAACCTGGCTCTGAAGACGACCGACAAACAGGTCGAGCGTAGCAACCGGAACATTATCCGCTCTTATGCGGAACTGAACCGCGAGGTGCGCCGCCATCTTCGGGGCATCACCTCTGAACTCGTCTTCCTCCAACTCGACATTGGGCACATCGCGAACCAAATCCAGCGCATGGCCGCGATCTCCGCGGCGGCGATGGGCGGCGCGGCGGCAGCTTCGATTTCCTTCGAGGATGCCTTCGCCAACGTCCGAAAGACCGTCGACGCGTCCGAGGCCGAATTCCGCCAACTGGAGCAAGAAGTCCGGCGCATGTCCACCCAGACGAGGACGAGCGCGAACGACCTCGCCGTCATCATGGGCGTGGCGGGGCAACTGGGCATCCGCGGCGTCGAGAACCTGACGGCCTTCACGCGCACCATCGACCAGCTTACCATCGCCACAAACCTGACGGGTGAACAGGGCGCGCAGGATCTCGCCCGGTTCATGAACATCATGCAGGAGTCGGTAGGCAATGTGGACCGGCTCGGGGCGTCCATCGTCGATCTCGGCAACAACTTCGCCACCACGGAGGCCGAGATCCTGAGCATGGCGACGCGCATCGCCGGCGCGGGCAAGACGGTAGGGCTTACGACCCAGGAAGTCCTGGCGCTTGCGACGGCCATGAGCTCCGTCGGCATCCGCCCCGAGATGGGCGGCTCGGCCATCAGCCGCGTCCTGATCGAGATGGCGAACGCGGTCGAGAAGGGTGGTGCGCGCCTGCGGGAGTTCGCCCGCGTCGCCAACATGTCGGCCCGTGAATTCGCGGACGCCTTCCGAAGCGATCCGATTCAGGCGCTCCAAGCGTTCATTAACGGCCTCGAACGCCTTGACCGGCAGGGCGAGAATGTCTTCGTCATCCTTGAGTCGGTCGGCGCGTCTGAGATCCGCGTGAGGGACACGCTACTTCGTCTTTTCCAAGCCTCGGGACTCCTAACGGACGCCGTGCGGCGTTCGAACCGGGCGTGGGAAGAGAATGTCGCGCTCACCGAAGAGGTGGCAAAGCGCAACCAAACCGCGGCATCGCAGCTTCGCATCGCCATCAACAACCTCATCGAGAACGCGCGGGTCGTGGGGGATCAGTACAACCCGGCGATCAAGCAGGCGGCTGAATTCGTCACCGCCCTGTCGCAGGCGTTTCAGAAGATGACGCCCGAACAGCAGGCCGCGGCGGCGGAGTTCGTCGCGCTCTCGACGGCCATCCTGGGCGGCATTGCGGCGGCGCTCCTTGCGACCAAGGCGTTCATAACTTTCGGGACCGGCGTGATTCTCCTCACCCGTGCCGTCGCCGCGCTCCTTTCGCCGTGGGGCCTCGCGACGGTCGCCATTGTGACCGCAGCGGTGGTCATTGCGGCGAAGTGGGACGAGATCGTGAAAATGATCTCGGAGAGCGATTTGGGTCGGGCGGCGAAGGATGCATGGGAAAGCTTCAAGGCCGTATGGACGAGCGATGAACTGACGCTCCCCGAGAAGATCATCGAGACCGTGAAGATCACGGTGAAGACAATCACGGGACTTCTTGATTCGATCATCGACCTCTGGCTCAACATGGCTATTCCTCTTGCGGAACGGGGGGCAAAAATCCTTGGCCTGAACCCTGATACGGCTTGGCTCCCATCATTTTTGAAGAAACTCGACGAAATTTGGGAGAACGAGGAACTCTCGTTTTCGGAGAGGGTCATCGAAAGCATTAAGATCACTGTCATGTCGGTATCGGGGCTCATCGACTCCATCCGTTCTTGGTGGCTCGGCCAGACCATTGAACTCGCGCGCAAGACCGTGAAGTTCCTTGGTCTTGACCCGGACGAGAATGCGCTAGTCCAGTTTCTCGAACGGATCAAGAAGTGGTGGGACGAACACGACGTCACGCTTGACGAGAAAGATGTCGACGCTGCCATCGACTGGTCGAAGAAGACCATCGACGAGGCCAAACAGCGTCTTGCCGAGATCGGTCAAGAATTTGCGAGGACATGGCTGGAGAGCGCCAAGACAGGGCGGTGGTTCGACCCGTTCACGGTCATTGTCGAAAGTGCGACCGAGGGAATCGCCGGAATTCGAGCTGCTCTCGCGCCCTTGCGCCTTTTCATGCGTGCGTGGGCAGAGGGAGTTTGGGGCGAAATCGGGCTTCTGGAAGCCTTCAATCGTGGCCTCGAAGGTGAACTTGGTGATGCAGGCCAGAAAGCATTCGCCTCGATCTTCGACGACGCCGCGAGAAAAGGGCTGAATTACGTCCGGTCCCTCTTGGATTTTGGGGTCGCCATTGGCAACCTCATCATGGAGGGTATCTTCCTAGCGTTTGACTTGGTTGATTTGATCAACCAAGCGATCATTGGCGCGACCGGGAAACTGCTCGGGCCGCTGTTTGAGACAGGCGCCGAGTGGGCTGGGGCGATGGTGGATGGTTTCCGGCGGGTATGGAACGAGTTGGCGGACTGGTTCAGGAATACTTGGCTCGGCAAGGTGCTCATCAATCTCGGTGTGATTGATGCGCCTCCAACTGATGCGCTCGAAGGTGTCGGTGCTACCGTCACACCTCCTGTACCATCCATTCCCGTGGTCCAGCGTCCGCAAGGCTTGCTTACGCGCGAAGAGAGTTTGCGCTTGGTGGAAGAGGCCATCCGTGGAAGCCAAACGGTGCGAGAGCAGATTGACGATGCAACCCTCGACCTTCTTGCTCGCCTAGCACAGGCGGAAGCCGGCGTGGACGGTTTTGAAGGGATGCTGGCTGTCGCAGCAGTCGTGCTGAACCGGGTGGCATCTGAGGAATTCCCGAATAGCATTCGGGATGTCATTTATCAGACCAATCAATTCGAAGCCGTCCTGCGCGGAACTATCGACGAGATGGAAGCGAGCGCGGAGGCGCTGCGCGCGGTGCGAGAGGCGCTTGCGGGCGCAGATCCTACGGGAGGGGCGTTGTACTTCCGCAATCCCGACATCGCAACGTCCTCTTGGTTTGAACTCAGGGTCCAATCGGGGGAACTGATCCCGGTCAAGCGAATTGGCGGACACGAGTTCTATGTGCCCGGCTACAGAGAGGGCGTCATCCTCCCTGGCTTCGGCGGAGGTGACCGCATCCCGGCGCTCCTGGAACCCGGCGAGGCGGTTGTGCCTGCGCGCGTCGTGCGGGGCGGCATTGGCGACATTGTGGCATGGTTCCGCGCGATGGGCGTCCGCAAGATGCAGGCGGGAGGCATCGCGGGGATCTCGACGCTTGCTGAGGCGGAAGCGCAGATCGGCGTGGTGTCGCAGGAGATGACGCAGTTCGCGAACACGCTCCTTACGGGCATCGAGCAGATCACGCAGTCCATGTCGGCGTTCATCTTCGGCGCGGCGCAGATGATCGTGGACGTGCTGAAAGCGCTGTTCCCTGATCACGCGGAGACGCTGCAGAAGGGCCTGGATGATCTCAAGGCGTGGTGGGAGAAGAACTTCGGACCGCAGCCAAGTCAGGGACCGAGTGCGCGCCTTCTCGTTCCTGTTACGCCGCCCATGCCTACGCCCCCGGTTCCCAAGGAACGACCGAACCTGCTCAAGGAGCTCATTGATCAATTTCTCGACCTGTATCAGGCCGTGGGCGGCAACGTGAAACTGTTCACCGAACTCTCGACGCGACTTGAGGCGACCAACCCGCTCCTCGCCGGGTTTGCCCGCGCGCTCTCAAGTGGCTTTGCGGCGGAAAAAGGCGGCTTCGGCAAGGCGTTCTCGCAAAGCCTCATGGGGTTTGCGATCGGTTCGTTTGCCGGACTGATTGTGGATCTCTTCGCGCCAAGCACCGAAGCCATCCGAGAGGCCGCCGAGCTCCAGCGAGAACTCGCGCGGGCTGCGCGGCTCGGCACGGAAGAGGATGTCCTCGGCCTGTCGCAGCAGTTCGACTTCCTCCGAAACGAGCAGGCGAACCGCACTCTTCTCGCCGACCTCATGCGCGAGCGTTCCGCGGTACAAGCCGCAATCCGAGAGGCGCAAAACCCGGCGACCTTCCTCGGCATCCCGCTTGACCGCTTCGGGCTCAACGCCCAGGCCCGCGCGGCGTTTATCGCGGCTCAGGAGACCCGGCTTGCCGACCTGAATGAGTCGATTGCCGAACTCGAAAAGGCGATCAGCGCGGCGGCTCCGGCGGCACTGGCCGACGCCCTCGGCATCGCGGCGGACAACTTCGCCTCGGCCCTTCAGAGCGCGTTCGACTCCGTCAGCTTCTCGGAATTCGAGAAGAACTTCGAGTCGAGCGTGAACGAGATCATCCGCCAAGGGATGGTCCGCGAGTTCATCGCGAACGTGATCGGCCCGCAGATCGAAGACCTCGCGGAGAAGGTGCAGCAGTCGATCCTCTCGGGCAGCAGGCCGGAGATGGAACAGATTCGCGAGGTCGTCTCGGGGATCACTGAGGATTCCAAACCCTTCTTCGACCTCCTCGAAGAGATGGGCCTGCTTGCCGAGACGACGGAGCGCGTCAACAGCGCCCTCCGCAACGTGCCCGCAGGCTTCAAAATCGCGCTCACGCGATTCACCGTCGCAACGCCTGCGCCAGTGCCGACGTTCCACGATGGCGGCGTCATGCCATACGACGGCATTGCGAACCTACGGCGCGGCGAGGTCATCCTCACGCCGGAGCAAGCGCGGTTTGGAATGGGCGGCATCGTCGTCCACGTCAACGTGCAGGGCAACGTGTACGGCGAGGTCGATCTGGAGCGCATTGCAACTCGGGCCGTCGGCAACGCACTGCGTCAGCGGAGCATGGCCGCATACGGGGTGACTTGAGATATGGCCTGGGCGACGTTCGACGGATACGAAATCAAAGTGCGGTCGATCCGTGGCACGCGCGAGGACATTTCCGACACAGGCCGCACCGCGGGTGCTAAAGAGCGGCGCGACGCTGTGACCGTCAAGCGTGCGTGGGAGGTGGATACACCTCCCGTACCAGTGTCCGAGATCACGACCCTCGAAGCGCACCTGGATGCAATAGGATGGGGCTACGGTAACTGGTGGCATGCTCACCTGTCTGCTCCAGTGCGCGCTAGGATCGACGCGGCAAGCTGGACAAAGATCACGGTGGAGGGCGTGCCGGACTACGTGCAGGTGTCTTTCCGCGTCATCGAACAGTAGGGAGGGGTGTTATTTGCGGACGGTCAGCCTATATGCTTCGCGGTCCTCTCCCATCGGCAAAACAGCGTATTGGCGGGATCATTCTGTTTCTGGCGAGCGTGTTCTCGTGGGTGAGAACGCTCGCCGAGGTGCCGAGCGCGACTGGATGAAGGACCTGCTCGATGATGCCGGCCTACCAATTGTCGGCCTCGTCTGGGAGGTGAGTCGTGCAGTGGCGACCGTCCAGCGTTTCGAGATGTACGAGGGCGACTCGCTCTCGATCCTGGTGCAAGCGGGCGACATCCCGCTTGACGGAGCAGAGATCACGTATCAGATCGACCTCCCCGGCAGAAACATCGTCAAGCGGGTTGGTGACGGAATCGTTGTGCGGCCTGACGACGGCACTTTTGAGGTCGTCTTGACCCCAGCAGACACCGATGGGCGTGCCGGAGTTTTTCGCCAGCAGGCGAGGGTCGTGGATGCTGTGGGGCAAGCATCTGTAGTGCTTGACGGTTACGTGACGGTTAAGCGTCGAATTCGAGAGGAGTGAGACCATGGCAGACATTCGCAACGATCAATACCTACACCGTCCCGGCGCAGGACGGGGGGCCGTTACGCCGACCGATCCGATGGAGGCGCGGCTCTACGACGATGATGGCAACCCGGTTAATCCGGCGACAGAGGAAACGTTGGACAATATCCTAGACGCGGTGGGAGCACCGGGCGACAGTGCTCAGACCGACCCCGCACAGAGTGCGAGTCAGATCGCGCTCCTGAAGGGCCTGCTGAGCGTGATCCTTTCCATCAAGGGCACAGACGGGATCAAGAAGATCGTCGACGCGGTGACGGTCAGCGGCCTGAGCGAACTCGCCAAGGAGACCACCCTCGGGGCCGTCAAAAGCGCGGTCGACTCCATCGCCGGCGAAGATTTCGCGACTGAGGAGACACTCGCGGCGACCAAGGGCGTCCTGGATACGATCTCCTCCGGCGTCGCCAAAGAGACCACGCTCGGCGACGTGAAAACCGCAGTCGCGGCACTGGCGGCGTTGATCAGTGACGGTCGCCTGAAGACGGAAGCTGCACTATCGGGCAGTACAGTGGAAATCGACGGAAAGACATACCAAGTGACGAACGGCTACGTACTGCGTGGTCTGTCGACCGACAAACCCGACGCTGCAGACGCCCATGCCGCCATACCGAACTGCGTTTACTGGTCGGTCGACACGGGTGACATTGAAGTCACGGACGGCAACCAGTGGATGGAGGTGTGAGGGGTGGACCCCGTAACGTTTGCAAAAACCAAATCGTGGGTCAACAGCGCTGTACCTATCCGTCAGAAGCTCATTGGCCGAGCGCCGTTCCCTCTCGATATCCCCACCTATGACGGAAACCCGAACGTGACCCATCCCGATGTTGTGTACGTTCCCGAGGGTTGGAACGGTTACAAGTATTGGATGGCGTACACGCCATACCCCGAATTCACACGTGAAAACCCATCCATTCTGTGCAGCAACGACGGGCTTCATTGGCGAGTGCCCTCGGGACTCACCAATCCGATCGCTAAGCCGGGGGATACCACCGAAAGCATACTCTCGGACCCGGATATGCTGCTGGTCAACGGTGAGATGTGGGTCTATTTCCGAGGCTACGCCGGCAACGTTCGTGAGCGCATCTACCTCACAAAATCCTCGGATGGGGTCACCTGGAGTTTCCCCACTATGGTCATCGACCAGAGTGGGGCAGGCAAAAGCGACATAACATTATCTCCAGCCGTCGTGTGGGACGAGGCACTGGAGAAGTTTGTCATGTTCACCGTGAGTCGTGCCGCACCATCGTCGATCCAAAGGCGTGTGTCAGATGATGGTGCAGTATGGGGAGAGCCCACAAACTGCGCCGTAAGCTTCCCTGTCGGTGTGTCGCCTTGGCATATCGACGTGCAGTACGCGGACGGAAAGTACCATGCTCTCCTGAACACGCAAACCAACAACGGCATCGGCATGCGTTTGTATTATCTCTCGTCGGATGATGGACTGACCTGGGCGATGAGTTCTCAGCCTGTCGTCTCCCTTGGCGACGACCCTGACGATTGGGATAGATCGGGACACTACCGCTCGGCGCTCACTTACCTAGAAGACGGTAAGTTCGGCATTTGGGCGTGCGGAGTCAATTCACCGGCGCCTAACGGGTATGTCTACCAAAACGGCTCACGGTGGCGCATCGGGTACGTCGAGGCAATTCTTGACGAGAATGGCGATCTTCAGGTACATTACCCGTTCGCCCATGTGGACAGCATTCAGGTTAGAGACACCCGGCTCTTTGGTAGAAGGCACAGCGAGCGCCTCTATCCAGTCGTTTTCGCATCTCATGCTGGGTCGCAGACGCTCACCGCCAATGAGTGGAACAAGATCGCCTACACCGATCGTCATGTCGACCCCGAGGGCGTCTACGACTCCGCCAACTCACAGTTCATGCCCCGAGAGGGCGGAATTTATCTCATCGAGGCCGCTACCCGGTTGGTATCGTTCACCGCTCCGCTCACTGTACGTATGATACTCCGGGTAAACGGTAATGACTACTCCGAGCTGTTCCAGGGAACAGCCACCGGTGGTACAGAGTGGACGGTTGGCGGCGTGACACTGGCATCGCTGAACGCCGGGGATGTGGTGGAGGTTTACATTAATCCTTCAGCGCAAGTGGCGACACAAAACCAGGTGCAACACACGAAACGGTTTCGGATCGTCAAGATTCTGTAGTGACGCAGTAGCGCACGATAGCTTCATTTCGCGCGTAACGGGAGCCGCCCCGTCGTGGGGCGGCCTTCTCGTGTTCGGGAGGTGATCGCATGGCATGGCATAGCGCAAAGCCTGCGGACAACGATTTTCTATCGGCGTCTGTTCAGCACATTCGCGAGAACTTTGCGGAGTTGGAACCTCTCCAACCCCACGTCGCGGAGCTTGTCGATCTCACGACACTGCAACCCCACGTCGCGGAGCTTGTCGATCTCACGACACTGCATCCCCACGTCGCGGAGCTTGTCGATCTCACGGCGCTGCATCCCCACGTCGCGGAGCTTGTCGATCTCACGGCGCTGCATCCCCACGTCGCGGAGCTTGTCGATCTCACGGCGCTGCATCCGCACATTACAGAGCTTACCGACCTCACGGCTCTGCATCCGCACATCGCCGCACTTGTCTCCTCCCGCATCGTCGAACACAACCTGGACTTGGCCGATCCGTCGAACGGCTACTACGTGCGGTGGGAGAATGGGCTGCAGGTGTGTTGGAAGACGGGATTGCTCGCGCAATACAACAATTCCAACCGGCTCGCCACAGGGTGGGTCTTTCCCGCCGAGTTCGCTGATGCAGATTACTCGCTTTCGTTGATGCCAGTTTGGGTATCCGGCGACATGGCCACCTATTCCACTGTAGGAAGAGGTTTCTACATCGACTCAACGGCCAAGAACACCGACGGGGTTGGGATCTGGGTCCTTGTTTCGAGCGCGAACAGTGGAGATACGATCCATGTCGATGCGCTTGCAGTCGGGAGGTGGGCCGAATCGTGATAGTGACCTACGTTCCCCAGCGCACAGATCGGTCGGTGAGGTACTCAATCAGTGATGAGGTCGTCACGGCTACAATCGGCGGTGTAAGCGACACGTTCGATTTCTCGGAGCTCCCCGACGGCGAGGCGGCGGGCATCATCTCCACCCTCGACCCGTGCCCGGTGCTCTCGGCGCGTCGAGTGGACGGTGAGCTGCACGTGACGCTCCTGCGGACCATCGGACCACGGCCCACGGACCCCGATGAGTTGGAGGCGTGGAAATCTCTGTGGACCGACGTGGAGGAGGTGGTCTCCGGTGGCTGACATTATATGGCGAACCAAAGCAGAAATCGAAGCGGAGAAAGAGGCCCGTGCGTGGGCCTCTCTTCGCACTGAGCGGGATCGGCGACTGGCCGCTACCGACTGGACCCAGCTCCCCGATGTGCCCCTCACGGCAGAGCAGCGCGCCGCGTGGCAGCAGTACCGCCAAGCCCTCCGCGACGTGCCTGAGCAACCCGGCGCGCCGTGGGACGTGGTGTGGCCGGAACCGCCCCAGAGCGAGGGATAGACGGTGCCGACGATTGCGCCAGAGCGACAAATCTATGCAGACCTGCTCGTTGGACGCCCTGACGGCGTGACGTGGGAGTCACTGCGCGAGTACCTCGCGTCTGTGACCGTCGAGCTTGGTGACATCTCCGGCATCGGCACGGGGCAGTCAGGGGTGGATGGTGTAGTCCGTCGCGCGAACTTCGTCCTGCGGAATGACCGCACGCTCTCTGTACTCATCTGGCCTGCCGACGGCATTGTGTCCGGCGACCGGGTACTCGCTGGCGACGACACGGTAGACGGCGCGGCGACGGACGGCTCATGGCTCGCGCGCCTCCTCGATCAGACGCCCGACTACTACGGTGACTCATTTGCGCCGCGGGATCGGTTGAGTGCTTGGAACCAATTCGATGTCGATGGCGACGGGACGCCAGAGTATGCGCCCCTGCTATGGCCTAACCGAGAGGTCATTCTACTGGTCCGCATCGACGGCCCCGCAGGGCAGGGGACGACCGCCGTAGTCGACGATTTCGGCATGGCGGACGGCGCGACCAGGACGTTCGCGTTGTCAAAACGCCCGGTCGCTGAATCGTCGGAGACGGTGACGCAAAAGCTTCCGTATCGCTGGACGGACTACGCCGACAAGACGTGGGCCGAGCTCACCGACAGAACATGGGTGGATATCAAAGAGGAGCAAGAGCTCGCGCGCGGTGTTGACTACACCATCGACTACGAGGCGGGCACTATCACGTTTGCGACGACGCCTGAGGCGGGCGTGTTCCTCGAAGCCATCTACGCGTATTGGGTGACGCTGTTCCACGGCCTTCTCGGCGACAGCATCCGCACGAGCGGCCCGACGGTCGAATGCGACGCGCGCGACCTCGCGAAGCGGCTGCAGGATACATACATTCTGACGCCTCGCGAGTACGGCAGCGAGGCCGGGACGCCTGCGGAGGACGTGATCCAGCAGATCATCGACGACAACCTGGGCCCGGGCGAGGTGACGCTCTATTTCCCGAGTGGCACGGCGTCCGATCCGCGTCCCATCGCCGAGTCTCCCGGTTTCATGGTGACGCCGTACCAGGTCGAGTACATGAGCGTGTGGGACGCCATTCAGCAGGTCGCGGCGCAATTCGGCTGGTTTCTGGGCTACCGCTGGCATCCGAACACGGGGCGGATGCAGCTCATTCTGATGGAGCCGCCGCGCAACAAGGACGCGTCGACCGCCGACTTCTACCTGTCGTGGGAGGACGACATCTACACGCAGGACCTGGAGATCACCGACCGCGACATTCGCAACGTCGTCACCGTCACCTATCGCAACGCGGCGACGGGCGACCGCGAGAGCGTGACCGTGCAGGACACCGACTCCATCGCCACATACGGCCCGCGCGCCATGCAGATCGAGGAGGGCGACGCGTCGCTCATCGACACGCCGGAGGAGGCGCAGAGGCTTGCAAATGCGGCGCTCGCCGACCTTAAGGACATGACGGCGACGACGCAGTTGCAAATGCCGCTCCTTCCGACGCTCGATGTGTTCAGCGGTATCGTCGTGACCGATCCGCGCCTGTCGAGCACGGACGATTTCTTCGGCGTCGAGACTGTACGACACACACTCGACTTCGAGGCGCGCCAATTCCGCACGGAGGCCGTCGCTGCCGGACGCGTGATCGGCGGGCATCATCGTTGGCTGCGGATGCAGACGAGGCCGGGGCAAGCGGCGCCGCCGTCGCCGGAGCGTGTTGTGGGTGGCGGTCGCGTGCTTCCGAAGCCGACAGGTCTTGTGGCGCGCGGTATCCTGCGCGGTGTGGCGCTCGACGTGCCTGTGCCGCCCGTCAACGTCAATCGCTGGGCTGCGACGGAGGTGCATCTGTCGGAGACGCAAGGGTTCACGCCCTCTGATGCTACCCGAGTGGCAAGCGGGCGGGAGACGCATTTTGAGATCATGAGCGGCCTGGCAGCAGGGACGACGTACTACCTGCGGGCGTTTTATGTAGATCTCAAGGGCAACAAGAGCCTGGCGAGCGACGAGGTAAGCGCGTTGGCGGGACACGTTACGCCGATAGACATAAACCCGGCCCGCAACGTCCTGCCCTTCGTTTATGTGGATTCTCTGGACGCGTCGACGCCGATGACATGCGTTTTCTATATGCCGCAAAATGTGATCAGCATCAACTCCATCAAGATGCAGATACGCGGTTTGAACTTCCGGGCATATTCCAAGAGTGCTATCGGCGGTGCCCATGAACACGATGTGATGATGCCATTCCATACCCATAGTGTGAGCGGACAAACAAGCTTGGAGGATGGTAGCAGCGGTCTCCACCGTCACTTGATCAATCTGACCACAGGTGGGGCGTTAGGGTTCACGGATACAACAGACGCAACTCCTCATTCCCACGACATCGACTACGGGATTTTCGAGGACACAGACCCCACCAACGTCAGCTATCGCACCAGCGACAACGACGGGAGCACGTGGGGGAATTGGACCGGGAACTACACAAGCCCCGTATCACAGGTCGTGGACCTTACGAGTGCCTTTACGACGACCGCAGGATTCAAACGCGTGCAGCTTGATTCGAGTAGACGAGGTCGAATTGCGGTGGTTATCGTGGTCGATGTGAATGTCACATCTGTGTGATAGGGAGAGGGAACAATGCAAAGTTGCAGAAAAAACTTCAGTGCGGTATGTGGAGATGGGTGTATCACCATCACAGAGGTTACTGAGACAACACGGAGGATTACGTTGGCGGGGATCGAGGGGCATGTGCAGACGTTGCGCCAAACGCGCGAACTCCTCCTTGCGCGCCTGAGTGCGATTGACGAGGAAATCGCGCTCCTCGAACAGCATATCCCGCCAAAGAAGACATCGGGGGGATAGTGGCGATGGGGCGACGACTGCGCGTATTGGTTGCTGGTCTTTGCGCCGTGATTGCGATGGCGACGGCTGCGAATGCCATGGAAGCGGAGTTTGCGGTCGGGGTTGGCGAGCGTTCGGCGTTATCGGCGCGCTTGGACCGCATTTTCTCCACTCTTAATATCGGAGTTTTGATGTACCAAGAGTCCTTGCGAATGTCGTCACCCGGGCCGGATGTTTCTGTCGATCCAATCCGCCACTTGCACCAATTGGACGCGGTCTACTACTCTTCTGAGGCTGGCGGGATCGAATGGGCTGCCGGCGTTGCCAGGGTGCATAGGTCGCAGAGGGGAGCGGTTTTCCGCGATCAGGACAACGACGGCATTGAAGAAAAGCATCAGGTCATCATTCTGCGCGACTCCAAGCTAAGCCCTTACGCGCGCATCGGCGTCACGATCGAAAGCGGGGGCTGGGTGGCAAGGGGCGAAGTCGAAGCGACCAGTCTGGGAGCAGGCTTTCACATCTTTGGAGGGAGACAACTCGAATACCTGACTCTGGGAATCGGGTATCGCTCCTTGCCCGATCCCGCATGGAGAAGTGGGGCGTTTGTTGCGGCCACGTTAGACATCTTGAGTTTCTGATTCGCTAATAGGGTTCCCAATGATCGCCGCCGCTCCTCACGGGGCGGCTTTTTCGCGCAAAACGCAAGCCCCCCGGACCATGCTCCGGAGGCTACGCGCTTTCGCCCGCCTCGGCGGGCTTTTTTCATGCCATCAGCGGGGGCGTGATTCGATGGACGAGCAGCAGACGGGGCTATTGAAGCTGGTCCTTACCCTGGCCGGCACGGCGGCCACCTATCTGTGGGGAGGAATGGACGCCGTGCTCACGGCTCTGGTGGTCCTGGCATGCATCGACTACGCCAGCGGGTGGGCCGCCGCCTGGGCGGGGCGGCGCCTCTCGTCCGAGGTGGGGCGCCGGGGGATCGCCCGCAAGGCGGGGATGTTCGCCGTCGTGGCGTTGTGCAACGTGATAGACCAGGTGGGAGGCTTGGGCGATCCGATCCTGCGGACCATGGCCGCATGGTGGTACATAGGCAACGAGTCGCTCTCAATCGTTGAGAACCTCGGCGAGATCGGGGTACCAATCCCGGGTCGCCTCCGTCAGGCGCTGGCGGTGCTCCGGGATCGAGAGGAGAGGATGCCGCCGTGAGACGCGTGCAGTTCGTCGTTCGCCGCATCGCCTCGGCCGTCGCCGAGGCTTTTTCGCGCTTCGGGCCCGCGGTTCTCGAGGTGTGGGAGAGGGTGGTGCCGTGGTGAGTCCGGAGGAGCGTTTCAGGCACGCCGTGGAGGTCGTGCTGCGCCACGAGGGCGGCTACGTCAACGACCCTGCCGACCCGGGAGGAGAGACCAAGTACGGGATCTCCAAGCGGGCGTATCCGCACCTCGACATCGCGGGCCTCACCCGAGAGCAAGCGATCGAGATCTACCGCCGGGACTGGTGGGATCGGTACGGCTACGACCGGATCCGGTCGCTGGACGTGGCGACCAAGGTGTTCGACCTGGCCGTGAACATGGGGCCAGCGGCGGCGCACCGGTGTCTCCAGCGGGCTCTACACGCGTGCGGGTATCGCCTCGTCACGGTCGACGGCGTGATCGGACCGCAGACCATCAATGCAGCGAACGCCGTCAGGCCCAAGGCGATGCTCTTGGCCGCGCTCCGGGCGGAGGCGGCCGCCTACTACCGGTCGCTGGCGGAGAGGCGACCGGAGCTCAAACGGTACGAGCAGGGTTGGCTGAACAGAGCGTACGCGTAGGGAGGATGATCGACCATGATGGACATGTTGACGGGAGCCGTTCAGGAGGTCCTGGTGACCGTACTGCTAGCGGCGCTGTCGCTCGCCTCGGTCTATGCGGTCTCCTGGATCCGGCGACAGCAGGCGGCGCTGCAGGCCCGCACCGACGCCGAGCTGGGTGACCGCATGATCGCCCGCGCGGCGGCGCTCGCGGAATCGACGGTGCTGGCGCTGGAGAGCACGGTCGCCAAGAAGGTGCGCGAGGCCGTGAAAGACGGTCGGGCCGATCGGTCGGAGCTCCTGGCCCTCGGCTCCCAGGCCGTCGACGATGTGCTCCGGCACCTTGGCGAGGAGGGACGGCGGCTACTGGAAGAACAGGTGGGCGACGTCCGAGATTTCGTGCGGGACCTCGTGGAGGCCCAGGTCGAGCGCCTGAAACAGGGGGCGCTCGTCGCAATCACGGAGCAGGTCGTCCCAAACTCCTCGGGCCCGGCGGCATCCTAGCTGAGCCGGGCTGGGTCAAACTCGTGCGGCCGTTTGTGACGGGGACGGCCGACACGCCCGAAAACCAAGCGAGAATTCGACATCACATCAGGCGGCGGTGAGCCGCTTATTTTGTGCGGAATGGAGGATATAGACTTGATGGGAGATTATGATCGACTGTTCAGGGACGCTTTCAGGTCGCTTGTCGTGATGGTCATCATCGCGCTCATTGTGGCCCTTGCGACCGGATTCTTCGTCGGGAGAGCGTGGGGGGCCGAACTCACCGGCTCCCGCGTGCTCACCATTGAGCGCTCGGACGACGGCGAGCTGTACGCCGCGCTGTCGATTGTGCTCGAGGCGGCGCTATCCGATACGTGGGCGATCGTCGCCATGCACGATCAGGCGGCAACGTGGGCCCCGGGGCTCGAGGAGATGATCGAGCGACGCACCGAGTGGGACGTCGCCCTCGCCTGGCGGCCCTTGGGTGGTTGGTCGATCAGCGCCGGCCGGCGGTGGCGCGTGGGGCTGCCTCCGGATTACGGAGGGCCATGGACGTACGTGCAGGTGTGGTATGCGTTGTAGTATTGGACCGTTACCTCAGGCGCGAAGCTGCGAATTTGTTAAGTTCGGAAGGATTTCTCTGGTAATTGTCAAAACTGCTGTTCGCAATCTCGTTATCCTGGGGTGGGGGGTCAACGTGAACAGGCCTGAAGACTTGATTTTCCCGCACGATACAATTCGACTTCCCAAGAGTGTGCTTGCAGACCTTTGTCGAGAATACGAGCTTGAGGTTGGGTCGGACAATCTGGGGGGGTATAATCAAGCTATCTGGAGATACATTAACTCGACAAATGACCAAGGTCCCCTATCTCTCGTGTTGAACCGAATTTTCGCGGGTCAGATTGCCGTCGTATGGTTCAGACCAAGCGATCCTGGTTTAGTACGTCGGGCCGCTGAGATGTTGCGCAGGGGACGGACGAACTACTTCGAACACGTAATAAACATCCCGGCCGAAGAGATGGACGAGGATCGCGCCTACGTCGTCGGAGCCGCTCGGGCAACTTTAGCGGGAGAAACGGTCGAGTTAGTCCGACTTCGAACGAGGTCCGGGCTGACGAGAGAGTCTGACGGGATTGAGGTATACTGGCGGCCGACTATTTCCACAGCGACGATGATCTTTAACACCGAGGGAGGATACATCGAACTTAGGTCAAACAGTGCCAGTGTGCCCCGTGTGTTAGATCGAATCGAACCAATAATTGGGATTCCCGAAACCGTACTTAAACCGCAGCTAATTGCGCCGTTTGCGGAGAATCTCGAACAGGTTGCGGACGCACTTGGAGGTACCGCTATCAGGGCGGATAGCAGGCCTGACGCTTTTCTCAGACGTATCACACCCGAGCAAGTACAGGCCGTAATGGGCATATTGGACGCGGTGTCCTCCGCACTTCGTGATCCCGACGCCATTGACCTTGAAGACGAGATCGATCAGTTCCGTGAACGCCTTGTTGGCGACGTAGATCTCACCGCGGTGCCACTTTCGGTCCTTATGTTGGCGGGATTCCAGCAAATCGGCGTTACGGCCGATTCTGGTCGTGATGTTCGAGAAGCTGCCTTTTATCAGCTCATGCGCGAAAGTGTTCACCATCATGGAGGATATATAAGCTTCCCGGTTACGGAGGACGACGGGTCTCGAAGGGATCACACGATCCGTCTTGGCGCAACAACAAATAGTGTTGCGTTCAGCACAAAAGCAACCGAAGCCGCAATTCGCACAGTTCGGCGTGTGCTTTTCGATCTCGACGAGGAGAATCGAGAGGCGATTTAATTATGCGAATCAACGACGTTGACGACTGGGTCCAGTCTGTCGGGCTCATTGTCGACCGATTTTACCCTATGGCAGCCGCCAAGGCTACTGGCCTTCCATTGGTGGCGGTCTTTCGCCAGCTCGTTGGGCTCTCGCACATTGGTTGGCTGGAATTGGCCTACGAAGTGCGGTGCAACGCGTGCAATGTGTCAATTGCAATTGAAAAAGTTGTTGATCCGACTACTCTGTACGAGAACGATTACTCGTGCCATCTGTGCGGCGACGAAGTTGAGATCACAGCAGAGAATGTATTCCCCATCTTTCTCGTTCGTGAGGAGTGGAGCTCTGGTCTAAAAAAAGCGCCCGCCGCCAATGGGCGGATAACCTCTCCCATTGGCGGCGAGCCCGCTTCTCTAGGTCACCTTAACCTTGATACAGGCATCAGATGGTCCGATGCGTTACTCCCAGGCGAACACATCGAGACACTTCGCGAGATCGCACGGATCTCTCCGGAGATAAAGAAGCTGGTGGACGTCCTCGAAGGGAAGTTTCCAGGGAACTCAGGTGAGAGGAGAAGCAAGCTCGCAACCATCAAGGAGATTGGAGAGACTGCAGATGTGTGGGCGGACGTCTTCATGAAGGCTGGCGTGGCCGCCGCTCCGTATATATTGGCCAGCTGGCCGGCGGTTCAAGCATCCATCTTACGAGCCCTATCAGCAATCGGAGTGATTTGATTTAATCAAACCTCCGGCCGCGCCGATCCCCAGCGGCCGGCTTCTTGTCCCGGTCCGAGAGCAGCGTCAACTCGCCTCCGTCTTGCCGCGCTCAGTGGTTATGCGGACAGGGCGAGTATCGGTCGACTTCGTGTCAGCAACGAACGCGAGTCGCGACAACCACGGGAACCAACCAAGAACTACTAGTCCAGGTTGATCTCTTCCCCTGACCGGAGCTTCTCGACTTCGACAAGCATGATCTTGGACGAAGCGTTCCACACATTCAGCCGTTCCGCGGGAGGACCAAGGGTGTTGCGCTCGTCTTTAATCTTGGTGGCGCACAGGGCTATGCCCGCGAGTTCCTCCGTCCAGCCTCTCTCGAAGGTTTGGTTCAGGAAGGTAGCAATCGTGGAGCGGCCGCATCCCACTTCATGCTCACTGGTTCGGTCGCCAATGCGAAGACGAAATCGGTGTGTGACGCCGTCTTGGTCGGCGGGACTTGTCTCGCCAATCCACTTCAGACGCCAGTCGGGGCGCATGTGGTCCGAGCCTCCTTAAGCGACATCCATCACAGCCGGCAACAGCTCTCAATTGGTGCTCCCCTTTGATGCTGTTTTCCTGGCCCTCCACCAATTCCTGCACTTTGTTGCGACTGTCCCCAGATACTGACTACTTGCGATCGTGCTACAATGTGCCCATGGACCTACCGTCCGCGAAGCTCCGCATGCTCAACCAACCCCGCCCAATCCGCGTCCAGTCCGACGCCCAGGGCCGCCCCATTGCTGTGCGCACCCGGAGCATGGCGCACCGCGTCGCCCGGATCGCTGACCAATGGCGATTGGATGACGAGTGGTGGCGGGAGGAGCCGATCAGCCGCATGTACTTCGACGTGGAACTGGTGGGCAAGGCCGAAACTTATGAAATTGGGTCCCGTCATGGGCACGAGGGGGGCAAATGTTATACGTTTATCCTCGCCCATCGTGCGGGCAGTCGGCTCGTCGCAGGCGGCAGATGCGGGTCGGTCCAATGGATCGCCACGTCCTCACCCGCCACCACGAGACGCTTCGCGAGGATGCGGATTCCCTCCCGCTTCTCCTCGACGGTCATCGCGTTCCAGTTGGACGCCACATTCCGCATCAGCGCCCGCGTGACCTCCGGCGAGGTGGCGCGGGCGTCCTCTTCGGCTTGCTCCAGGCGACGCATCTCGGCCTCTATCTGCTGTCTCTCGCGGTTAAGTTGGGCTAAACGTGGCCTGATGGTGGCGGCAAGTTCGCCCTCCTCCAGCGCCGTCACGAGGTTGTCGATGCGCCGCAGGATGCTCGACCTCTGCCCTTCGAGCCGTGCGAGGGTGTCTGCTGCGGACGGCCGCGCCTTCGCGTGGGCTGCGCGCGCCTTCTCTGCGGCCGTCCAGAATGATGGCGTGTCCACGACGCGTTGGAGTTGGGCGAGAAACACAAACTCTAGCGCCTCATGTCGTACCGGACGCTGATCGCAGCGATGGTCGACGTGGCGACGGTCGCAACGGTAGTACATGCGATACGGTTCATTGGGGCCGCCGCCTCCCGATCCGGCGAGGCGCATGGCGTTCTCGCACCGGCCGCATACCACGAGGCGCGAGAACAGGTGCCCGCTGCGGTTCCGGGGGCCAGTCCCCAGGGTGTTGCGCTTTCGAACCTCTACAGCCCTCCAGAACGCCTCCTCGTCAATGATCGCCTCGTGGTCCCCGGGCGCGATGATCCAGTCGTCCATCTTCTCGACGGAGATGTGATTGCTGCCCCGACGTTTCGTATAGGCGATTTTGCCGGTGTAGGTGGGATTGAGGAGGATGCGCCGCACCCGGTTCGCGGACATCCCCACTCTGCGGGCAATCGCAACGTCGCCGTATTGCCCGGTGAGGTAGAGCCGAAATATCTCCCGTACCACATCGGCCTCCTCGGGCACGACCACGAGGCGGGCGTTGGCACGTTCTCCGACTTTGCGATAACCGAACGGCGGCTCCCATCCGAGGTAGCGCCCGCCCGCCGCGAGGCGCCTCTTGCCTTCGGTCGACCGTTCGGCGATCAACTCTCGCTCGAAATTCGCAAAGTCAATGAGGATGTTGCGGAGGAGCCGCCCGGTGGGAGACGACGTGTCGATGTTCTGAGTCACACTTACGATAGCGACGCCCTTCGACTCCAACTCGTCGGCCAGCTCGTGGAAGTCCCGCACCGAGCGCGTGAGGCGGTCGAGTTTGTAGACTAGGACGGCCTGGAAACGGCCCCGCTTCGCATCCTCCATCATGCGCTGAAACGCAGGGCGGTCGGTGGTGCTACCCGAGAGTCCTGCGTCTTCGTAGCGTTCGACGACCTCCCAGCCTTGAGAAGCGGCATAGGCGCGCAGGCGCTCCTCCTGAAGTTGGAGGGAGATGCCATCTACTTGCACGGAGGATGAGACGCGAAGGTAGATGCAGACGTTCATTGGATCACCTAGAGATCTCTAACGGTTTCATACATTGCGAACCCTGCGTTGAGTAGGTCCATTGTCTTGTACCGCGACAGGTATACGTGCCGCCAGGGATCAACCGGGCCACTAACCGTCACATAGACGTCGTCGCACTTCCAACGAAAGTCGCGATCAAAAGCGCATTCCTGTCGCTTGTCAGTCACAGGGCCAATGGTATGTGTGCTGAAGTAAATCTCCAAACCGATCTCAGTGGGAAGTCGCGTCTGTTCCTTGTCTCCTTCTGCGCCAACGATTCCCTGGACGGAAGGCCAGTATGCTTCTCGGATGGAACGAATGATATAGTCTATTGATCGTTCCCTTGAAAAGCTACCTTGCCATTCGAATACAAAAACAAGTGTATCGGAGTGCTCTAGGAACTGCACGTTGTAGAATGGGGACTTAAAAACCGCGTCCTCGCCGAACTTCTCCGCAACGCCTCTTAGAACGCCAAGTGAGAGCTCGGTGTATGCCTCAGGTACATTTGGGGCTATCCGGTGAACGAAACGATCTTCGTTTGACGCACATCCAGCTAGTACCGAGACACTAATCAATAGGCCCATACTGAATAACCGCCGCATTAGAACATGCACCTCCCGTTTTCTCCCCAGCGCGGGACATGTTTGTCCACACCATATTTACCGTCTTGCCATCCCATCCCCCCAGTAGTATATTGGAAACCCAAACATACCGAACTCGTGTTCTATCGTCCTTGTATGTCTATTGACATCTTTGTGACTCAGGTCCTAGTTTTTAGAGAGAGGATGTTTCTACCTGGTATACAGGAAGGTGTTACCAGGTAGAAACAAACAAATCCAAGGAGGGCGAACAATGCTGCGGCCGGTCGTCGAAGAAGCAGAATTTCGTTGCAACGTGTGCGGTGAGCTTATGTGCTTTTTTGTCCCTCCTCTACACTGTGAACACTGTGCATCGCCCGTTCCCCTAGAATCTCCTCCAACGTTACATATTCCTTTGACCAAAACGTCGGACGAGCACATTCTTCGCAATATACAGCGTCTGGTAAGTTGATATGGCGCGAATCCATGTCGGGGTGCACGCAGAAGTTGTATAGTGGAAACGCGCATTGGCGGCAATAGCGAGCCTTGTCGCTGAAGTCTGTCGCCCCGCACCTGGGGCATTCCAGCGCCATGTATTTCTCGTTTGTAGGAACCTCGAGATACGGCCCGGCAGTCAACCGTCGGGCCGTGTTGATGCGCCTAGACTCGTCTCCCTCAGGGAGCCAGTCAGCGTCCCAGAACTGTTCCTCACTGACCCCCAGTGCCTCGTAGATTTCGGGCAGGCGAGACATGGGTGTGCCGCTTGCACTTGTCTCCCATCTGCTGACGGTCCGCTTGGTTACCCCTAAGATCTCACCGAGTTGCTCCTGAGTCAACCTCCGAGCCTCTCTTAGCTCCGTCAGGCGTCGGTGAAAAAGCACCTTCCTCACCGGATCACCTCCAAAGAACCCCTAACTCATAATGGGACACTTTTTGGCCCGTCTCAAGAGAGAATTTCTGTCATCACTAGAGGACGGTATATGTCCTCTTACAAGGCGATTGGATTGCCGAACATTAGGTTCTTGGGACGTTTTGAGTATTGAGGTCAAAAAACGTCTTGACAGGGGGACAGTAGTTGTCTACAATAGGGCCAAGGAGCTGATAACGACATGCATGATATGCCAGTTTTCGCCGCAGATCTGAAGGAAAAAGTCGCTTCCCGCGGATGGACGCAGGACGAATTCGCGGCTCGCTATCCCAACAACCCGGAGCACACCAAGAAGGTTGTCCGAGGAGGAAGACCGATTACACTCTCCTTCGCTCTGGAATGCGTTCGGGAGTTCGGCAGCATCACAGTCAAGCAAGGCGAGCAGCACTACATGATTTTTCCTGTAACCAAGAACCACCCTGACCCTAACAACATCCCCGACGACGAGGAGTTGCACGACCTCACGGACGCCGAGCACAACCTCAACGTCATGCAACAGGCCGAGGATGTGGTCAAGGCCATGCAGCGGCTCGTATCAAGCCCACTGCTACTCCGTAGCGACAGCGAACTGAGCGACGCTCTGCGGGTCACTAAGTACAAGGAGCTTCACGAACTCGACTGGGCGCTTCGTGGCCGTATCAGAGAGGGGATGCAACTGCATCCGCACCTTGTGGAGGAGGGGCTGCGCCAAGCCCTTGCGGAGCGACCGGGATGTGTGAAGGAGGGCGACGCCGTTGGAACGGCAGCCTGACCAAACCTTGAAAGACCCCGAGATCATCCGCCGAGCCGCCGAGTGGTACGGCCGGTGTGTCGCCCGGATTGAGCGGGATATACAACAGAAGGCGGCCCGCGAGCGAATCGGCGTCGCGGAAGCACAGAAAGGAGCGTGACGTGATGCCGAAGCGGACGCAGACTCCCCCCACCCTCGACGACGCCGCCCTCATGGCGCTGGACGAGGCGCTGTCTGAGGCCGGGTACGCGCCGGTCGCGGATCAGCCCGTCGCCTGCGACGATCTGGAGGACGCGCTCCTGGACGCCCTCTGGAACAACGACATGACGCTCCAGGAGGCGGCCCGGTCGGCGGTGCGGCGGTGCGAGAAGAGGCTCGTGAGGGAGGCGGTGATCGAATGGGGCGGGCGTGGCGTCGCGTGATGTGTTGGCTGCGGGGCGGGCACGACGCTCGGAGGCTGCGGTTCGCAGCGGACGGCACCGTGGTCCGCATCCTGCCGGGAAAGACCTGCAGGCGGTGCGGCGCGGTGGTGAGGTCGTGAAACTGCTGGACGTTGACGAGCACGACGTCGCAGCGGCGGCGGCAGACCTGGCGGCGATGGGGTTCGCGTACACGCAGGACGAGGAGCTGGCGCAGGCGCTCAAGGCGATCTGCCCGGATGCTCGGATCGAGCGGCGACCGGGCGGATGGTTTCGGATCGAGCGGAAGGGGAGGTGACGCAGACATGACGAGCGTGAACATCGGGGCGTACCGGAAGCGGGACACCGTGATCGCCGCAGACGCCGCGACCACCAGGTTACGGGAGACGGGCATCGACGTGCTCCTGAGGATTGACTGCGAGGCGTACGTGTCGGTGCTCCTGACGCGGGAGCAGGCGGAGAGCATCGTCGCCAAACTGCAGGCGGCGTGCAGGGAGTTGGACGAAAAGGCCCCGGCTGTGGGAACCGGGGCGGGCAGGGCTGGTTGAGGAGCACGTGGACAAATCAAGGCGCCCCTCGCTGCTCATTGTAGCACGGGCGGCGAGGCGGCGCAACCTGGAGGGTTGGAACGATGCGAGTTACAGACGCAAAGCACACGCCGGAGCCGTGGGAGCACCGGGAGGCGGGTCGTGGCGATGATGGCGCGGAGCGATGGGATGTAGTGCAGAGTCCCGATGCTCCCGATGCGGAAAAACCACAGCGCGTTATAGCTATTTGCTGGGACACGGGCGATCATGAAACTCTCCGACGCGATGCGCGGTCTAACGCTCGACGCATCGTCGCTGCGGTAAACGCCTGCGAGGGCATCCCGACCGAGGCGCTGGAGTCGGGCGTGGTGCGGGAGATGGTTGAGGCGCTTGTTCTGCATCAGTTTGACACTCCCGGTTATCGGCACAAGCTGGCCGTCGAGAAGACCCGAGCCGTGCTTCGCAAGCTGCTGGGCGAGGCGTCCTCACCCGCTACAAATCACGACGAGGAGTATGAGGAGTGGCTTCGTCGGGCCGAAGAGGAGCGCTACTACAACGAGTACGGGAGGGAGGCGTAGCCGTGAGCATCGGCACGGTGTCGCGTACGAGCCCCGGCTTCCGACTCGTCGGCTGGATCGCCATCTGCACCTGTGGGGCGATGCACACCGACCGCCGAGGGATGCAGGAGCTTGCGAACGAGATCACCCGGATGGGCTGGCGCTACGAGAATCGCCGGTGGCGCTGTGCACAGTGTGCGAGGAGGGGTGGGGCGTGAGCGTGGTTCTGGACCGTCTGGTTGAACAGCAGGACGTGACGCACGACCTTCCTGCGGATATCACCTACAGCCTTATGGCTGTCGCCAAGGACTGTCCAAGGAAGCTGTATCTGCGCTACGTCCGCTGTCTGGATCTCAAGAACAAGAAGCCGTCGCTTACTCTGGGCTCCGCGGTACACAAGTTCGTCGAGACCGGCGACATTGATCAAGCGTTGGCACTCTACGACGACGTGTTGCCGCAGACGCCGGAACAGGCAGACAGGATGGCAATCGACATGGCGACGGTCCAGGCAATCGCCGAGCAATACCCGCGATTCTATCGGCCCCTAGACATCCGACCCGAAGTGAAGTTCCGCGTGCCGATCCTGAATCCCGACACCGGGGCGAAATCCCGCAGATTTCACCTGTCGGGGAAGGCTGATGGGATCGTACTGGATGACGGCAAGTGGTGGCTGTTCGAGCTGAAGACCGCCAGCCAGATCACCGAGACGTACATCGAACGCCTGCGCCTGAACTTGCAGATCACGACGTACATCTACGCCCTCCAGAGACAGTTTGGCATCCACTTCGAGGGCGTGATCTACCGAATCATTCGCAAACCCCAGATCAAACAGCGCAGGGACGAGTCGCTGCAGCAGTTCTGCGAGCGGATCAAAGAGGACTACCGGCAGCGACCGGAGTGGTACTTCGTCGAGCAGACCGTCACCCGCACGCAGGACGACCTGGATCAATTCGAGCGGGAGCTGTGGCACTTTACGCAAGTGCTCCTCTTCCGCCGGCGCAACGACTTCTGGGAGCGGAACACGAGCAAGTGCGGCGAGTGGGGAGGGTGCGCCTTCATCCCCATCTGCCTCGGGTACGAAGGCGCGGAGGCATTCTACGACATCGTACCGCCCAACGTCGAGTTGGAGGACTACAACGAGGGGGTTGAGATTCATGGCCTTGCCTAAGGAGAAGCGTCAGCCTAAGCGTCGGATTGAGGAGTACACGCACCTGATCTTCGGGCCGCCCAAGATCGGGAAGACAACCTTCTGCTCGCAGATGGACAATCCGCTGTTCCTGGCGACGGAGGCCGGGACAAACGCCCTGGAGGTGTACGAGGTTCCGATCACCGGCTGGACCGAGTTCCTGGAAACGGCGGCAGAACTTGCCAAGGGAGATCATCCGTTCAAGACCATCGTGATCGACACAGCCGACAATCTCTGGAAGTTCTGCTCCGACTACATCTGCAAGAAGATGAAGATCACCCACGAGAGCGACCTGGAGTGGGGCAAGGGGTGGAGCCTGGTGCGGGACGAGTTTCTCCGGGCCGTAACCAAACTCAGCCTCCTGCCTTATGGTTTGGTGTTCATCTCTCACGCCGACGAGAAAGAGTTCAAGACCCGCACGGGCACCATCACCAAGTCGGTGTGTTCGTTACCCAAGGGCGGTCGGGAAGTGCTCCTGGGCATGGTGGACATGATCCTCTTCGCCACGTCCGAGCTTACCAAAGAGGGTGAGAAGCGCCTGCTTCGGACCCAACCCTCGGAGAACTACGAGGCGGGTGGACGGATTTCGCTTCCCGATCCTCTCCCGCTCGATTTCCCGACCTACCGAAAGGCGTTTGAAGCGGCGTTGCTTGCCAACACGAACGGAAAAGCCCGCCAGGAGGTGCTCTTGTCGTGAGTCGTTACAAGTCGGAACTTGCCGAACTTGACGAGGTTTGGTTCAACATCGAACCCGACGATCCCAATAGCTTTGATGATCTCCCTGATGGGAAGTACGCCTGCCGGATTGATCGGGTCGAGGTCAAGCCGTCGAAAACCAGCGGCCGATTGCAGCTCGTCTGGGAGTTCGTAGTCGAGGAAGGCGATTACGAGGGTCGACGCATCTGGAAGTACAGCGGCCTCGAAAACGCCGAGAACCTGAAGTTCCTCAAAAACGAACTTTGGCGTATCGGTTTGCAACTCCAGCTCATTTCGCAGATCGAGGAACATCTGACCGAATTGCTCGATCTGATCGTCGAGGTCCAGATCAAGACCAAGAAAAAAGGCGATCAGGAGTTCCGCAACGTGTATGTCAACAAACGGCTAGATGTGTCGGGAACTGACGACTTCAAGCCCGACGACGTGCCGTTTTGAGGCAGAGGTGAGCGGGGGGTGGCGACTATGAGGCGCTCGCCCGATGACGGTCGGAAAAACCGGCCTGAGTCGACGCCGGGGACGCAATAGGTGCCACAACTTCACACGGCCATCACCGGGCATCGGGATGGTCGCCACAATGTTGAGCCGCCGCGGGGAGCGTGAGACCCGCCGCTTTCGCAGGCTGAGCGTATCAACCTGCGACCACAGGCGCACAGGGCGCAAGGGTAGCATGCCCATGCGGGGGCGGATATGCGGGAGGTGGGACGATGGCAAGCGGAAAGCCAGAACTGCGACGGCCGGAGCCCGAGGCGGCGACGGTGGGGAGGGTGGAGTAAGTGCAGCACGTTGTCATGTTTAGCGGCGGCGTGGGCTCCTGGGCTGCGGCCAAGCGTGTTGCCGAGAAGCACGGAACAGACAACCTCATTCTCCTGTTCGCGGACACGCTGATAGAAGACGAGGACCTGTACCGGTTTCTCGACGAGGCGGCGGCGAATGTCGGCGGCCGACTCGTTAAAGTCGCCGAAGGAAGGGATCCGTGGCAAGTCTTCTTCGACGTGCGTTTTCTCGGAAATAGCCGCGTGGACCCGTGCAGCCGGATCCTCAAGCGCGAGTTCCTGCGCCGTTGGCTCGACGAGCACTGCGATCCCGCGTCGACCACAGTATACCTCGGTATCGACTGGACGGAAGCTCATCGATTCGAGCGGGCGCAACGTTATTGGCATCCCTGGCGCTGCGAAGCGCCACTATGCTCTCCGCCATACTTGACCAAGGACGACATCATTTCGGCGCTTCGCAAAGAGGGTATCAGGCCGCCTCGTCTATACGAGCTAGGCTTCCCTCATAATAACTGCGGAGGCTTCTGCATCAAAGCCGGGCAGGCACACTTTGCCCTGTTGCTGCGGACGCTGCCTGACCGCTACGCATACCACGAAAAGCGCGAACAGGAGATCAGAGAGTACTTGGGCCGAGACGTGTCCATCCTACGGGACCGCACCGGGGGGACGACGCGGCCGATGACGCTCCGGGAGTTCCGGGAGCGTCTAGAGGCCAACGACAAGCAGCTTGACTTGTTTGAGTGGGGCGGGTGTGGCTGCTTCTCTGGTGATGACGACTTTTCGCTTGGCGGCGCCCAGCGCGCAGGGTCCGCATCGTGAGCGTGCCCATGCGGGGCGGATTTCATACGTGAGGTGACGATGGTGACGGTTGCGACCATGCCACGACATCCTGCCAAGTACACTGACGTGCTCCTGCCTGTCTTCGCCCGTATCCTTCGGGAACACGGGGCGCAGAGCGTCCTCGACCCTATGGCAGGCGTCGGGAAGATCGGCCTGCTGCGCGACTACGGTTTCACGGGTCGCATCGTCGCCAACGAGATCGAACCCGAGTGGGCCGCACAAGCCCCCGCGCACGTCGAGATGCACATCGGAGACGCGGCGGCTATGACGTGGGCGGCGGACGGTGAGTTCGACGCTATCGTGGTCAGCCCCACCTACGCCAATAGGATGGCCGACCATCACAACGCCCGCGACGGGTCGAGGCGCTACACCTATCGTCACTCGCTCGGACGACCCCTGCACGAGGCCAATACGGGGCAGATGCAGTGGGGCGAAGCGTACCGAGAGGCGCACCGCCGCATTTGGGGCGAGTGCATCCGGGTGCTACGAAGCGGCGGTGTGTTCGTGCTCAACTGCAAGAACCACGTCCGCCGGGGTGAGATCGTGCGGGTGTCGGAGTGGCACGCTGACGAGCTTCAGAGACAGGGGTTGCGTCTCGTGGAGCGGGTGCGGGTCGAGTGCCCAGGGATGCGTAACGGGGCTAATGCCCGGCTGCGCGTGGATCACGAGGACGTGTGGGTGTTGAGGAAGCCGTAGGGAGGCGATAGCGATGGCGAAACGCATCAACAGGTGGCGCATGTATCTGCTATGTCTCGCCGCCGACATGCGAGACGCCGGACTGATCGACCAGGCGCGATACCGACGGATCGTGGGGCGGCTGGATGAGATGGACGCGCGCGATATGGTGCGGGTGTTGGAGGAGATGGTGGTAATTTCCGAGGCAAGGAGGTGAGGATGATGGCGGGCGTCTTCGAGACGAAAACAAACGACTATCTGAAGCGCCTGAAAGACGGGGAACAAAACCCATGGCTCATTTACGAACTGTGCCGTAAATGGCGTCCTTCCTCTTCCCTTCGTCTTTGGAAACAACTAGACGACTTTGGGGTAGATCTCCCCTTTGACTTTGTGGCCGAAGTCTTCGTCGAATGGCAAGAAGCTCAGGTCAAGCGTTTCGATGATGAGGTTGCATTTCGAAACGAAGTTGCAAAGGCGCTTCGCCGCCACGGCCATCTCGTCTACTTCCACGAAGGCGACGAGTCTAAGTTTTCGATTTCCAACTCCCTGAACGGGTATGTTGATCTCTACGTTCAAACGGCGTCCCACTGGGAGTATCACGACACCATCCCCGTGATCGGCATTGAAACCAAGTTGGCTGAAAAAGGGTTCGGTTGGCTTCGTAAGGCGATGGATCAAATCGCGGGGTATGAAGCGGACACATCCGCACGCTACTTCATCGGCACGGCAGAGGTGCCAAAGCCCAGTCTCTTTCTGCTTGCTACCGACCACAGTGTGTACGGCGATCACCTTTACCGGTGGCAACTCCCCGGAATCGACAAGGCCGAGTTGACTGCAGGCTGGGTTATGCTCACCGAAGCGTTTGATCGCCTCTTGTGGGAGAGGGGCGTCTGCCTGCTACGCAAGGGCTATTTCTACACGAACAAGTTTGGCGCTCCAAAGCGCTACGACCTATCAGAGAAAAAGGCCCAATCGGCTTAGTCGGAGGTGGCGCCTTTGGCGTGGGTGCGCCTTTACACAGAAACCAAGAACGACCGCAAGATTCGCAGGCTCGACCCAGCGCATCGGTGGCTATGGTGCGTACTGCTCATGATGGCGAAAGAATCGCCGGTCGAGGGATGGCTCTACATCGCCGAGGGAGAACCGGCGACCATCGACGACATCGCCGACGAAGCCAACCTCCCCATTGATGTTGTCGGGAACGGTTTGGGAACGTTCCGGGAACTGTCGTTCATCGAAGAAGTTGACGGCGTCTTTCATCTCATCAATTGGGAAAAACGACAATTCAAGAGTGACATCTCCACTTCTAGAACAAGGAAGCACCGTGAACAACACGCTGAGCAGGGGAAAGAAAATGACGGCGTTCCGGAAACGTCGGAAGAACGTTCCGGGGAACGGTCTGGGAACGTTCCGGGAACGCCCCCAGAGTACAGAGTACAGAGTAATAATATAACCCCCCCTATAGTCCCCCCCTACGCCGAGATCGTGTCGTACCTGAACGAGAAAGCGGGCACGTCCTACCGGGCGGCGTCCAAGAAGACGCAGCGGCACATCAACGCGCGATGGTGTGAGGGTTATCGTCTCGACGACTTCCGCACCGTCATCGACAAGAAAGTTGCCGAGTGGAAAGACGACCCCAAGATGGCGGCTTACTTGCGCCCTGAGACGCTCTTTGGCAGCAAGTTTGAGTCGTACCTCAACCAGCCGTGGCCGCCTCGAGCCTCGCCCGAGAAGCCTACCTACCTGCTCTTCAACGATGACAACGAGGAGGTATCGGCATGAGGTTCCCGGATTTCTGCTGGATCGATGTTGCGCTTGGCGGCGCGAGCAAGCGCAACAACCTGACGGACATTCGCAAGTTCAAACTTCCCGCGGACGATACGCCCGACTGCTACCGGACGGTGTTTCGATACCCCGACGAGTTTGCGGAGTACTTCCGGCAAAATGGCGGGACGGTGAAGGGGTACAAGGGGCCTGTCTACGCAGACTTTTTCCCCATCGACGTAGACGATGCCGAAGACGTTGGCAGAAGCCTCGCACAAGCCCGCGAAGTTCTAAACGTCCTGCGCGAGCGGTACGATCTCGAACTCGCCCACGTGCGGTGCTTCTTCTCGGGTGCCAAGGGTTTTCACATCATGATCCCTGATTCCGTGTTCGGATGGGAGCCGTGCATCGAGATGCCCGACGTGTTCAAAGCGATGGTGCAGGAGATGGTTGGGGATCTCGTCCGAGTGGACACGTCTGTCTATGATCGGGTGAGACTGTTCAGGCTCTCGAACACGATCAACTCGAAGTCGGGGCTGTACAAGATCCCGCTTGAGCCGTCAGAACTGCTGCAGATGTCGATTGAAGAGATTCTTGAGCTTGCCAAACATCCGAGGGCTGTCGTTATTACCGAGGAGCCGGAACTCAACGGCGCCCTTGCTCGGTTGTATCGAAGCACCCTCGAAGCCGTGCGGAGTAAGCGAGTGGCGCGTCTGGAGCGCAAGGGAGCGCTTGGGGCTGAAGTGCCAAAGGACCAAAAACTCTGCTACCTGACGCTTTCCCGTGGGATTGGCGAGGGAGCGCGAAACGAAGCAGGGCTTAGACTCGCTACACACTGGCGCAAGATGGGCTTCGACGAGGACATGGTGAGCCAGATGATGCTGGCTTGGAACGCTCGCAACAACCCGCCAATGGACGAGAACGAGGTTATGAAGATCGTTCATCAGGCTTTTTCCAGCGACTACGACTACGGCTGCTGGGATCATCTGCTTGATGCCGTGTGTGATCAACGCTGCTACCTGTGGAGGGCAAAACAAAAGCTTCCCAAGACAGAAGGGCGAGTGTCGGTCGACAGGATCTACTCGATGGCCGAGGCGGCTCAGAAGTACGTCGAGTATGCGTCCAAGATCGAGACGGCGCTCATCAAGACAGGTTTTGACAAGCTGGACAAGCAGCTCCGTGGCATCGCCCCAGGCGAGGTCATGGAGATCATGGCCCGATCTGGCGTGGGGAAGACGGCACTTCTCATCAACATCATCCGCTCGGTGGCCGTGAACCAGAAGGTGCCTATTCTGTTTTTCTCGCTCGAACAGCCGGTGGTTCAGATTTGGGAGCGGGCGGCACAGATTTCGTCCGGGCGAAGTGGAGTTGAGATCGAGCAGTGGGTGCGCTCGGGAGGAGAGAGTGCGGCTGAGATCATTCAAACCGTGAACCGGCAGTTTCCGGGTGTGTACATCGTTGAGGAGGACTTTCTCACCTATGAGGAGCTTGTTAAGTTCATTCATCTTGCGACGGAGCAGAAGATCGGCAAGAAACCGGGACTCGTGGCGATTGACTACCTGGGACGGATGCAGGGGAACGCTCGAAGCGCCTACGAGATCACAAGCCAACTCGCCAAGCAGATGAAGCACCTCGCAAAAGAGATGGACTTGCCCCTGATCTACCTGCACCAGACGAGCCGGGCGGGAAAGGACGGGAGCGAGGAGATCACGCTCGACATGGGGCGCGACAGCGGTGTGACCGAAGAAGCGGCGGACTTTGTGATCGCCTTGTGGAGGCCGGATATGAAGAATCCGGGGCAAGCGGCTCAAAAGGACACGGAAACGCTGATGCTTCGAGTTCTCAAGAACCGGAAAGGTCCGGTCGGAGAGTACAAACTGACATTTGCTAAGAAGCAGCTATGGATCGGAGATCGCAACCTCGCGGCAGTCTGAGAGGAGGACCTCAAAGTGTCGCTCGATCCGACCCGAACCAAACACGGCATCCTGCCGATAACCGGGCGCTGCTACAACTGCGGCGTTCGTCTGCGCTACACGGGCGAGGGTGCGAAGGATCGTAAGTATTACTGCAGCGTGGACTGTATGCGTCGCCGCCCGCCAAAGATGGTGCTGGCAGAAATGGCGTGGGGCGAGAGTTTCGAGTCGCTGGCGCTGCGCCACCTGAACGCCGGCGGGAGTGTCCAGGCGCTTGCCGATATGTGCGGTGTACACAAGCAGGCGGTCTTACAGTGGCTCAGGGTGCGAGGGATCGAGAGGCATGTGATGTGGCGTAAGCGTGGAGAGGAAGCCACAGCATGACGCAGAGCGAGAGGAGGCTGATGAGCGTGGGTGAGTTGACACCGGATCGGTTGCGGGAGTTGCGGCGGATCGCGGAGGCAGGCCCCGCGGGCGACTGGGACATGATCGAACTGGAGCACAGCACAGTCCTGGCGATGCTGGACGAGATCGAGCGGCTGCGCGAGATGCTGTTTCGGCTTTACCAAGACACTGTGTCGGGTGCGTATTGCCATCGGTGCAGCCTTTCGGCGGGCGATCACGACGAGACGTGTGCGATGGCTGAGGTAGAGGCGCTGTTGGGGCTGGAGTTTGAGAGGGGCGTTCGCGATGAGTGAGAGGATTACGCTTGTCAACCCCTACGTGGTCTACGAATGTCCCGACTGCGGGGTGAGGGTGGCGACGGATTCGCCCGATTCGGTGCCGGATTGTCCGGATTGCGGTCTTCTCGGTGTGGCCCTAGAGTTTGTGGGCCTTGGAGAGTTCATCTCAGCCGAGTCTAAGGCGGAGATCGAGCGCCTGCGGCGGGAGCGGGAGATGCTGGCGGCTGGCCTGATCGACTCCGAAGAGTGTGTGAAGGTGCTCCTGGACCTGTTCCCGGATGACGTGCGACCCGGAGTTGCGGGCGTGGTTGACAGGATGGGAAGAAGGCGTCGGACCGCCCTCGCCCTCCTCGACGGCGAGAAGGACGGTGTCGTGGAATGATTCGGCAAGCCCCCGGAAGTAAGGGTCAGGTTCCCGGTTGTTGCACGAGACCTGCGCTGCGGAGGGCCTGGGTTCCTTGTTGGCCGTTTGAGGCGGCATGGTGCGAAAACTGCGGAGACGTGATGTCGCTCTGGGGCTGGTTCAGGAATCTTTTGTGGACGCTGTTCGTATGGCCGGTTTGGAATGGGACTATTCGGGTTGAGAAATCGAAAGGCGGTGGCGGGGCGTGAGTGAGGGCCGTTGGCACGCTGTGTTAGTCCTGATTGCCTTGTGGTTTTGGACATACGCGACCGGTTGGCGGCCAGAGCCGACCAGTTATCTAACGGGGGCAGCATTGGTTGCGGTGATGGGCGTTTTCGAGAAGTGGAGGGGCGGATGTGACGATGAGTGACGACCTGCGCTCGTGGCTGGAGGCTCGCAAACGCGCCGCCGAGGTGCCGCACCGCCACGGGCTGACGCTCGCGGAGGCTGAGGCTGTGAGGCGGCGGGAACGGGAGTACATCGGCGTGATTGAGAGTTTGGCAGGCGAGTTGCGCCATGCGGTCGCTCGCAACGTGATCCCGAGCGAGGCCCTATGCGCCTGCCGATACCACCGCGATTGGACCGATGACGACCGGTGCGTTGATTGCGGCAGACCGATCGGCGACACGGTGCGACTGGCATCGGAGGACATCGAAAGAGCGTCAAAGAGGGGGCGAGGATTAGATGACGACCGGGCGATTTGGGGATGACGAGCTGATCCCCAGCGAGGCCATCACGGCCGGGGCGATTCGGCAGAGCATCGGGGAGAAACAGTGCCCATTCTGCGGGGCGCCGTTCCGACGTCGTATGCGAGGCTTGGACTACTACACGTGCGGAACGGCACGGAACGTCAGCGGGGCGAGCCCTTCGAAACGGTGTTTGCGGGCCAGCTACGCTCAAGCCCGAGAGCGTCTGCGCGCCGCCCTTGCGCGGGAGGCGAGGTTTCGGCGGGTGTTGGAGCAGGTAGAGTGGGAACAAAGCCCTGCGAATTGCCCCATTTGCGATGGGTACAAGTCTCATGGCCACACCCCTGACTGCGAACTCGCCGCCGCCCTCTCCTCCGCGCAGGCGAACCCGTATGCGGCGGTGGTGGAGGCGGCGTGGGATGTGTGGCTCCAAAGGGCCGACAGTGGCGAATGGGGCCGCGTGGTCACGTCAGAGAAGGCGATGGAGAGGCTCGGCGAGGCACTCGCGCAACTTAAGGCCCCTCTGAGCCATTCTGAGGCCCCTCAGAGCCGCGCACACCCCGGCATGGGTGATACGACCTGTGGCGAGGGGGCGGCTCCTCCTGCGGCCCAGGAGAGGCCAGAACGGGCGTTTGGGGGGGAGGGGCGGGAGTGAAGCGCGAGTGGTGGTTGATGCGTCAAACGCCCGGCTCCGACAGCCCGATGTTCGACACGGTGATCGCCACCTATCGCTGGCGCTGGCAAGCGCGGTGGGCGTTGAGACGAGCGGTGCGACGAGGCGGGAGTGGGTACTACGTCGCTGAAATGGAGGTGCGGGAGTGATTATGTTTCTCTTGGTGGTCGGCGTCGCGAATCTGGTCGGCCTCATTCTCACTCTTCGCCTCCTTGTGAACATCGGGCACAACGTTGCGGTACTGGACCGTTACCTGCGCCGTCAGGGTATTAGGATGTGCTACCGGGACGCAGAGGACTTGAAGAGGGAGTTTGGCCGGAAGGAGGGATCGCGGTGCGCTTCGTGATTCCCGGTCGCCCTCACGGCAAGCGCCGCCCCCGCGTGGCCCTGCGCCGCGGCAAGCGCGTCGTCACGTACACGCCGAGAGAGACACGAGAGTATGAGGAGGTGGCGCAATGAATGCGTCTATAGGTTCCTGCAAGATGGGTTCAGACATAGATAAGGGTTTGGCCCTTTTTCGTGTATTGTGTCCTCATTCCGAACTCATGAACTGCTTGGTGGTGGAAGGTGAACCTCCGTCAAAGGCGAGACCAAGGTTTTCGAGCCGCGGACGGGTTTACACTCCTAAGAAGCAGGTGGAAGCGGAAAGATACCTTTCCTGGCGATTGAAGCAAGCGTTTAAGGAGCCTCTTGAGGGCAACATTGCAGTCGGTTGCGTTTTCTACCGTAGCACCCATCAACGAATTGATGTCGACAACATGATGAAACACGTCTTGGATGCGGCAAATGGAGTGTGTTGGATAGACGACTCTCAAGTCACCGCAATCTTAGGTACCATCGAGTTTGACCCGGATCACCCGCGGACAATCATCATGATTGGTCGGCACGATAGCAGCATGGTTCGGGAAGGCCGTCGCGAAGCGTTATGTGCTTACTGCGGAAAGCCGTTCGACCCTCGCCTGAGACGAGGGGATCCAAGACGTTCAAAGTTTTGCTCCAGAGTCTGCGCATCCAGAAGCCGCGGAGAAGACTTGAGGCAAACTGTGCCTTGTGCTTACTGCGGAAGACATTTTCGAAGGCGTACGGCTGGACAACGGCTTTGCTCTGAAGAGTGCCGACGGGCGAACTTGCGGCGGAGCAGAGAAAAACCTCCAGCGCTATGTTCGGATTGCGGAAAACCATTGAGCAAACGAGGTTACAAGAGATGTCGAGAATGCTGGCTACAGATTCACAAATAGGGACCCCGACAGGTCGTGGCGCTGCATGTGTATGCAATTACGGGTACGCCGGAGCGGGTAGAGGTCGAGATCACCGAGGCGAGGAGTGAGAGCGCGTGAGGGTGTTTCTCAGCAACACTGTGTGCCGCCTATTTGGTCATTGGGGAGTCGTTATCCTGGCGCCGCTTGCGATCCGAAACCGACTCTACAGGTGCAGGCTCTGCGGGCTGGTCTATTGGGATTCGGACAAGCCGATCCCGAGAGAGGAGGCAGCGGGTTAGATGACGTGGTTCGACGCAGCCGCTATCTGGCTCATGAAAGCAAGCGGTGTGATGGTTCTCGGCTTGGTTTTTGTATGGGTTGCATGGCAATTTACGAGGCACATCGGGGCTTTGTTCAAAGTCTGGACCAGGATGTTGGTCTGGTACTTATATCGGACACGTTGCACATGCGATGCTAGCGACCCAGTGAAGCGCGGGTTGAGAGAACGGAAGCCGAAACGGTTGATTTCGTGGCTCATATGAGGAGTGAGAGCGCATGACGATCATGATCGAGATCCAGCGAGGATGCGGCTGGGGATTCGACTGGTGGCAGTACGTGCGCGGCTTCCGCCTCGGATGGGTCTCTGTGCATTGGGTGAGGGCCGACGGGTACGAGCTCGCCGAGATGATCGTGAGGGCGAAGGCGAAGGAGGCGGCTGTGTGATGAAGATCAAGGACGTGACGTACAAGAACGACGGCAAAGTCGAGACGAGGTTGCGGTTTGGGGACAACCTGGCATTGGTCGTTTCGGCTCCGGTGCGAGTCGCCATTGAGGGGGACACATCGGGGCTTGACGAGGAAAAGTTGAACAAACTGTGCCGGGAACTGGAACAGGGAATTGCGCGCGAGCTCGACTTCCGCCTCTTGGAATTGTGCGTCAAGATAATCCGAGCCGCGGGAGCAATCGCAGAGGCGAAGGAGGAGAGCGCGTGACATTCCTACTCGGCGCATGGGTCGGCTGCATCGTGGGCGTGCTGGTCGTTGCGCTGTGTCATGCGGCGGGGATAGCGGATGACGCGGCGCATCAGGCACTATACCTGACACGAAAGGAGGTCAAGCAATGAGCATGACGCGCACCTGCGCGCTGTGCGAGCGCGAGCTCGCGCCGACTGCGCCCGGAACTGCCCGCTTTTGCCGAGCCTGCGGCTGGCACTGGAAACGCGCACTCCGAGCGTGCGAGGAGAGCGTAACGGAGTATCCACTGTACCAGGTGGCGATGCGGGCGCGCTATGGTCCGGGCCCGTGGCGACCGGGCAAGATTCGGCCCGAGCATCGCTGGCGGGTGTGGTCGGAACAGCAGAGGATGGAGGAGGCGCAGGCGTCGTGAGCCAGTCGGAGGAGTGGATTACGATCTACGAGGCGGCCCGGCGCTATCCAGTTGCGGAGAACACCCTGTACTTGCGGGTGAAGCGGGGCTGGATGGAATTCAAGACGGTGCGGCGCCCGAGTCCACTTGGCGTCGTCCGGGAGGTTTGGGTCGTTCGGGCACGCGACGTAGAGCAGTACCTCCGCGACCGCGCGGAAGGCCGGATTACGTCGCGGCCCAAGACACCGCCGCAGCCGTTCGTTTTGGGGATCTCGAAGGAGGAGCGTAGGATCCCTCCGCACTTATTGCCCGCCTTCCACCTCTACGTTCGGGCCGTCGCCGCAGGGGTCGACCTGGGGATCGGCGCCGGATCGAACGCTGGCGGCACCCTTATTGCACGGGCTGCCGAGCGTATCACGCTCGTGGAGACGGAGGCCGAGGCGGAGGCGCGGATGATCGCCCAGCAATCGGCGGCGGGTACGGTCGAGTACGACGCGGCGAGAGGCATTTGGGCACAGAGGAGGGCGGTATGAGGATGGACGAGCAGGTGAGAGAGTCGCTGCGTCGGCTGGCGGCGGAGTGCCACGAGTTGGCGGTGGCGCGTGGGAAGTATCCGTCCGTATGGACGCCGATTCACGGTTGCGTCGCCATCGAGCGAGAGGTGGAGGAGTGGTGGCGGGAGGCTGGTGACGACCCGGAGCGAGAGGCCCAGGAGATGGGCGACGTGATCGCGACCGTCCTCTCCATCGCCCACCATCGGGGGATCGACCCCGCGGCGGCGTTGGAGGGCGCGATTCGGCGGAATCGGGAGCGGGCGGGGAGGGGTGATGCGTGATGACGCGTGACGACGTGATGCGGTTGATCGGGCGGGAGCTTGACGCGGCGGTGGCGGCGATGGTGTTCGGGCTCAGGGTTGTCGAGTGCGATCCAGTTGACGGCCGATATGGCCCGTACACTGCGCGAGAGGAGCACTGGACGCGAGTCAACGGCGAGACGTACCCTCTGCTTGATCTCTTGCCTGAGTACAGCACCGACATCGCCGCGGCGTGGGAGGTCGTGCAGCACCTCGCGACGCCTGACGAAGCCCTCACGATCACCTACGCCAAGGGCACGTGGGTCGTCGCCGTCGGCAGCGTCGAGGTGTCGGCGACGAGTGAGAGTGCGCCCGAGTCTATATGCCGCGCGGCGTTGTTGGCGGCGCTCAAACGTTCTGAGGCGAAAAACGGAGGTGGCGAGGCGTGAGCGTGCAGATCGGCGACCGCGTGGAGGTAGTCGTGCATCTGGCAGCGATGGGCAAGCGCACGGACAGGCGCGATGTGCGGACGACACGCCAGCGCATGCGCGGCCGCGTCATGTGGACAGGCCCGCGGTTTGCGACGGTGGAGTTGGACGCGGGCTATCGGGAGACGTTTGGGTACGAAGAGTTGAGGGTCGTCAGGAGAGCGATTTAGGAGGCGTACCCGTGGCGAACGACCGAGAGACGCAAATGTCCAAGCAGGAAGCCCTAAAACGCGTCGCCCACGCCCTGGACACAATTCGCTACGGCGAGATCGTCATAAGGGTTCACGATGGACGTGTGATGTACGTCGATAAGATGGAGCGCGAACGAATACAAAACTGAAAACCATCACGATTGATCAAGGCCGACCGAAAAAACGGAGGCCGGTTCAAGGTTCGATGTATGTCGAGCCTTGTGCCGGCCTTTTTCATTCCCCGGGGAGGTATGAGCATGGCACGGATCATGGAACGAGCGCCGGAGCGTTGGAACACAAGTAGTCCGTGGACAGCCTTAGCTCTCGCGGTTGTGTTTCAAGCCAAGAAGGATGTTCGCTGCGGGGCCAAATTCGCGCGGACACTTCTTTCACGCCACGCGAGTGTTGAGGAAAAAAAGAGGGCGATTTCGGGACTGACTTCGTGTCGAGCTGCCAGTGCCGCTGCGTTCTTCGAATCCCGTCTGTGGCGCATGATATGTGGTATGACGGATAGCGGCACGGTGATGTTACCTGCGTCGATGGTCCGAGACATGAGAGCGATTAAGCACGCATTGCAGAGGATCGAACGAGACGAGCGAAAGGCGGGCTAGACGGTGCTCGATGTGGTTGAGAAACATGTCGCGATGTGGAAGAAAAGCCGGCTGAGTCCGCTATTGCGGGAACTCGCGGTGTCGGTGGTCCGCCGGGCGGCGCAAGGAATGGATGACCGGCTCATCTGGATGTACCTCGATCACCGGATGCGCGGCCTCGATCCCGAAAGTGCCGAATGGAAAGCTGTTTTCAACACGAAGATGGCGCTGTTGCGCGCTGATTCTCGACTGAGCCAGGATGTGCGCCGGATTCGGGAGGAACTCGCGCGGATCGAACTGGAGCGGCAGGCGTCGGGGGACACTGTGCCGCCCCTGGAGAGGCAGGAAGCGCTGGCGAGGCAGGAAACAGTAGAAAATGGGGCTATGTGGGCTTGGAGGGATGAACTGCGCTACAAGAACAGCCTCATTCCACCGGGGGCGCGAGGAGGCCGTACCGGTCGCCGGAGGAAGAAGGAGCCGAAACGGGCGCAGATCAGGAGGGCCTACATCGACGCCGTGATGCGGCGGCATGATGAGGCGATGATGCGGAAGAAGGCGAAGGGGAGAGTTTAATGCGGCAATCATTCGATGTGTTCTTGTGGGTCTTGTTCGCCGTTCTCGTGAGTCTCTCGGCGGCGCAATTCATCATGCTCGGCTTCTTCCTGTGCAAGCTATTGTTCGGGGAGGTGTAGAGAGGCGGACGCGGTAGTCCCGCCTCTCTATACCTTGACCTTGATTGCCTCCGCCACGTTGTTTTCGCGCCGGTCCACAATGTGGGCATATCGACTCGTCGTCCGCGGGTTTCTATGTCCAAGCAACTCCTGCACAGCCCGCAGGTCCCGAGTCGCCGCATAGGCCGCCGTCGCCGCGCTGTGTCGCAAAGCGTGCCCACTCAGCCTGGGCCGCTTCAGCCCCGCCTTCTCCAAGTACCCATCCACCACCAACCGAATTCCCCGTCTTCCCATGCGCTTCCCTCCGGCCCGGTTCCCCACGGCGACGAAGAGCGGCGTCCCCATGTCGTCCGGCACGACGCGGCCACGCCTGGCGATGTACTCGTCGAACAGGGCGCGCACGTCCTTACGGAGTTGGATCACCGTATCGTGATACTTCCCATGTACGAGCATCGAGCCATCGGGCCGTATGTCCTCGACGCTGGCTCTATGTGCTTCGATTTGCCGGCGCGCTTGCAAGCCCAAGAAGGCGAGGAGGGCTAGGTCGCGAAGCGACGCCTCCTTCCCGTCCCGCGGCACGGCGGCGAGGAGCCGAGCGAGTTCCTCCTCCGAGAGATAGGGGATGTCGTCCTCGGCGGATCGGTCCCGCGGCGGCTTCACGCCCGCGGCCGGGTTGTCGGTGCGGAGTCCCCGGTCGCGCGCCGCCTCGTAGAACCTGCGTATCACCGTCAGCTTGTGGGCGATGGTGCCGGGCTCGTAGTCCTGTTCGACGAGGTACTGCCGATATCTCTTGATGTCGTCCTCCGTCGCCCGCGCCGGCTCGACTCCCGCTTCCCGGCACCAGTCGACGTACTGTTCCACCTGAGAGAAGTAGCCGCGCACGGTATCCTCCGACGCATCGCCGTTGGCTACATCGAGATGGACGAAGACGGCGAAGGCGTCGAGCAGACTGTCGGTGGAAACCGCCGCTTCTTCGGGTTTTGCAAGTCCGAATAGTCTTGAAGGCATGTCGTTGCCTCCTCTCTAACTGAACGCATAACGCAGCGCCGCCGCCACCAACCGGAACACGATCACGGCGACGATGGCCTGCACGATGTACGCCCGTATCACCTTCACGGAGCGCCCGCCTCCTCGCGCTCGACGTGGCGATAGGCGGCGGTCATGTAGACCTTGTTGGCACTGGTGCCGCGCTCGCCGGCGAGGCGCTTCACGGCTTTGTGAAGGTCGACCGGGAGCCACAGTTTGCGCCGCGTGAGCTTGCCCTCGTATGTCGGCGTCGGATCGGCCGCGCCGTCTGCGATGTACCGCTCAACGGCGAAGCACAGCTCGCCGGTGAACTCACGCCAGTTGCGCTTCGCCAAGCGGTCCATGCGGTCGAACAGTTCTTGGGGGAATCGTATATCGAATTGGGTTTGTCCTGGCCTAGTCACGGGGAACGTCCTTCCGTGCGTCTCTGTTTCTCTCGTACATGAACACAGAATCATGCAGCCCCCACCATTGAGGAATGCGTACTTCGCGGACGAGCCTCCATCCCGTTTCAATCAAGTCGAAGAAGCGGTCATTCGCACAACAGCCCCCGCACCATTCGCCGATATAGACGAGTCGTTCTCCACGGTAAGCTAGGAGCGCCCTTTCCGCCATCTCGTCGTCGTATGGCGGCCAGCACAGGAATAGTGTGCGGTCACTATGTTCGCTTGCCTTCTCCGGCCCGCCTATGGCAACGGGGAAGTACAGATTCGCATCGCACCATCGGTTCCGACCGGGCGCAATATCATAGGCGACGAGATCGGCACCTTTGAGTGTGAGCAGATAAGCCCAATAACCAGTTCCCGCACCGATTTCGACTATAGGCGACCATTCAGCAATTGCATTAAGCGCCTCATCGTTCGGAATCGCCCATGCGTAGCGTTTCACGAGTTCTCGGCGAGCTGCGAAGGCGTCGATATTCGACGACGGCAAGCGCCAAGAATCGGCGGATATGATGTCCGGGTCGACCTTGAGCGCCTCCTCAAGCAAGGGGTTCACGGCGTTCCTCCTTTCTCGGTTTCACGCTTCGGACGGTCGGCGCGATGTCATCCAGGTCGCCGACGTTTACCGGGATCGGCGGGAGCCAGTGGAGCACGACGCGGCGTTTCGCCGGTTCGCTCCTCGGCCCCGTCCAATAGGCGTGCCAATGGGCGCATCGGATATGCGGTCTTGGCGATCTGCGGTCCGTCGTCTCGCCTTCGTCGGACGAACGCCGCCGTTCGTTCTCGGCCCGTCGCAGCGCCGCCCCAATGCGAAAGCCTGTCTGCCACACCGTGGGCTGATCAGGCGGGAAGATGCGCGGGCCGCGCTTCGTCCGCACAGGACGAGGGTATGTGGGGCGGCGGTCGCCGATGTACTCGGCCGCCGTCGAACATAGATAGAGCACGAGCGAGACGAGTGGAGTGACATAGGGCACCATTTGGCCAGGGGCGGTGAACGCCTCCGGCGGAATCTCCATCCCCGCGCGCTCGGCCTGCCTGTTTGCCTCCTCCGCCATCGCCGCGAGCGATGCGGCGACATCGCCCGACATGTGGAGGGGGAGCGGTAGAAGGTCATCGAGGTCATCGCCGAAGTCGAGCAGGAAGCGCAGCTCGATCCGCCTGTCGTTCGCATCATGTTCGAGATGGGCGAAGAAGCCATGTAATGGGTCTGCCCCGAACATGTATCCCGGCGTCTCGATGTAAACGCACCACTCCGGCAGGCGCAGGATAATGTCCACTGGCAGGTCGCCTTCAACGGGCGTTCCGCGCAATGCACGGTATAGGTCTGGGTCGAAGCGGTAGATTCCCTGGGTGACACGCCACGCCGCCAGTGCCGCCACTCGGGCGATGTCCTCAATTTCGGGATCAAGCGGCGAAAGCATCCGCCCCCGGCTCACGATGGCATATGCGCCAGCCGCAGGAAGGAAACACCACTCGGGCCAGTCCGGGAGTCTCGTGCCCCGGTCGGCGCGCATCTCGTCGACCAGGCGCCATGCGTCCGGGTAGCGGCGCGACATGGCAATAAGGTGGCGCTTGGGACGGGGGATGTCAGACACGGGATCACTCCTTCCGTGCCGATCATGCCGAACACAATGTCAGTTTTCGTCGGGCATCATCACCGTGATGACGGGCTCTAGGTTGTCACCGGTCGATGTGTCGCGGAGGGTCCGCGGCGTGGTACAATAGCCGAGGACCCTCCGGGTTTCGCAGGCCGTCTCCTCCCCTCATGCCGTGAAGCGCCTCACAGCGACGATACGCCCCGCGTCGTCGCGGATCGCAGACTCCGGCCCGGTGTCAGGAGCCACCACGTCTACGCGGCCTGAGCCGCGTAGAGCCGCAAGAACGAGCGCGGACACGATGTACACGGTATCGCGTTCTGGATCGGGTAACCCCTCGACAGCCCCATACGTCTGTCGGACAGTGGGGACTCCGTGGGGCGTGTCAACGGGTTCTGTAACAGTCGTCACCCGAGCGACAGTACCAGACGGCGGCACGGTGAGCTCATAGCCGTCGAATCGAATCGTCACCGCGTGGGGCGTCAGGTTGATGAAGCGGGTGTACCACCGTGTAATGTGGCTCGCGCCGTCGTCAAACGCCCCCAAACCGCCCTCGTACTCGGCCAGCGGACCGGCGTAGACAACCACCGGCCCGTGATCCTCGCCATGAGGACCATAAGCGTGGGCCTCGCGAGTCACAACACCATAGCCTTCCAGTTTCATCGCGCGCACCTCCTGTTGTGTTTGCGCCGCTCTTCGTCGGTGGCTCAGACCTCCACGGGGAGGTCCGGGTCCACCGGCTCGGACTCGGTGGGACGATGATCCTCCGGCCATGAGAACACTGGCCGCCCGTTCTCATCCCACTCCATGACCACTGGCACCAACCAGGCCGCGTACAAGAGCGGCGATTCCGGCCACTCGGAGCCGATCAAGCCGTAGTCGCGGGCGCACCGCAGGATGCCGCGCAATAGCGGCAGCGTAGAAGGCACCGGTTCGCACACCCAGTCCGCCCAGGGGCCATCCCAGCCTAGCAGGCTCCCCTCGAACGGACGACCATCGCGTCCGATGGCCTCCGTGGCTTGCCCCACTGCCTCTTCGGACAGTCCCACAAGCAGGATCTTGCGGTAGTTGGCGGCGACGATGACGCCTTCCGGCGCGATCGGCGCGATCTGCTCATATGCCACCCCGCGCCGGGAGGCGTAAGGTGAGCACTGCCGGGACAGCGTCACCTTCACATACCCGTTTGCCAGCACCAAGTCGGTGCTGGAATTAAGACTTTCCAATGCCCCCTGCAAGTATCGAAAATCCACTTCGCGCACTGACGTCCCCTCCCTGTGGATGTTGTGCCGCTCTTCGCCACGCCTGTCGGCGTGCCCACCCCGCGCCACGTGGAGGCGGCGGCTGTGCGGGGCATAACGCGGGGATCACTCCCCGCAGGTATGACCGAACCGCTCCCGCAGGAACTCTGCGACGGCCCGCGGCGTCCACTCGGACGGATCGGAAGCGCCAGGGCCAATAGCGCGCTCCAGGTCGTCGGCAACCATCTCGAACCGGGCGCCACAGTAGGCGCACCACAGCGGGCGGCGCACCATGTGCCACCCGTGGCGGATCACGGCTTCAGCCATTTCGTCCAACTCCTCCTGCGTCAGTGAGCACTCACCGAACATCGCCTCGATGTTCTCGACCGTGAAATATGCGCGCACCTGCGCTTCCGACTGGAACAGATCGCCCGCATCGAAATTGGTGGCCTCGTGAATCCGCTCCCGCGTCCATGCCATGTGTGTCATCCTCCTCTGCCGCTCCCGGCGGCGTGGTGTGTGCGGTCTCCCGCGACCCTGGCGATGCCAGGGTTTCGGCCGCGGACCAGGCGGCCATCGTCAGGCGGGCTGCAGGTCGATCAAATGCGCTACCTGCTCGATCCTGCACAGGTAGCGCCCGCACCTCCGGCCCTTGTTGGGGCCGGCAACTTCGACCACGTTCGTAACCGGCGCCCAATACACGTCGCCGTTCGGGTAGGCGAAAACCTCCATCCTGCCCCCTTCGAGACTCTCGCTGTACCCGAGGTGACCCAGGGACTTTTGGGTGTGCATGTTGGCATCCTCCTTTTCGTGTACCTGTATTCGGGCTGCGCCCTTGAGCGTAGCGGGGGAGGGGATGGACCTCCCCCGGCCCAGACCTTCCCAGGGCTGTACCTAGCGGACGTATTCGAGGACCGGCGGACTCGTCAGGCGGGGGCGGGCACGGCGGGTCCGACGAGGTACCATCCGTGCCGGGTCTCGGCGACCATCGCGGTGTCGATCCATGCCAGAGCGTGCATCGCCCGGATCGCCGCCGTCAGTATGGCATCATCCTCCGCAGTGTGTCGATGCCGCCGCCCGAGGATGTGCTCGACATGCGCCCAGGTGAGCTGCACTGCCTCATGCTCGATCCCTCGATGGTCTGTGTACGTCGTCGTGAGCAGGTCGCTCATCGTGTATCCTCCTCTCGGGTTTCGGCGGCCTTACCGCCATCATCAGCAGGGCTGTAGCTCCCTGGACCCCTAGCGCCTACTCTCTGACTCGGCCCGTCCACCGGCTCCCGCTCCCGCTCACATCGGTCTCCATGCGATCTCCGCCCGGTGCGCTCCGCCAACCGTACCCATAGGCGCTGGCTTCTATCGGCTCCCCCCCCCCCCCCCAGTGGGG